>Ga0209700_101142_pt1 | contig 53798 bp, 18 predicted proteins | sample SiratroredBW_FD_187528 | JGI IMG/M metagenome (GOLD analysis project Ga0209700, IMG submission 187528) | Root nodule microbial communities of legume samples collected from California, USA - Siratro red BW (SPAdes) (version 2) | ecosystem: Host-associated > Plants > Roots > Nodule | place: USA...
TATATATATATACACACACACACACACTATTGTAGTATCAATAGTTGATTTTTCTAAAAAAATTAATAGTTAGAGGTATACTCGTTTTTTTCTAAAACAATGTAGTAACCAACCTGATCAAAGCTAGGGAATATAAATTCTAACCTTCACAAGACTTTAAAAAAGAATCATTGCAGGATTCTATTCAAAGTTTCAATAAACTCAAACTCACAACTCCCTTTGCCTAAGGCACCGTTTGATAAAAAGGAAACCAATAAAGAGAGTCGAAGAGAAAAAAATAAAAAAAAAAAGGGTAAAGAGAAAGATTATTTAGTTTAAAAAAATAGAGGAAATATTTATTATTAATACCATCTTTTTAATTACTTAAATAAGTAATATTAAAAAGTATTAAAAAGTGAACCATATTACATACATAATTATTGCGTCGAATTATCCTTTTATCCTCCTTTCTTTTATTTTTCTATTTGGTAAACAGTAAGCTTTAGTGCCTCTTCATCCATTGCTAATTTTGTTGTTACATGTGAAATATTGTATACGAATTTGATGAGCTCAAAATTAATTGATTGATGTGTGCATGTAAGGGTGTGGGACAGTGAAGGGGGTACATGGGTGGCAACAAAATTGATCTTAGTTGATAAGAATGATGTTGGTATCTCACATAAAAGGGATGTATTCTGAGTCTCATGAATTCTCCACACCTAACTTAGCTGACACACTGGACTTTCTAGTCCACACTCTATTTAATATTAACTAACCGAAAAAGAAATTATCCCAATGCCCCAACATGGATGCTCCTCTCCTCTGTTACACTATTCTCCTTTCCTGGTCCCTTCTTCCACCTCACCACCAAAATATCCATGCCCACCATTTCTATCTAACTTCAATAATTCTTCTATAAATTACTATTATTATAACCATCTTACCATTCTAGTACTCAGTGAGACAAATGCTTTGCAAGGCAGTGTGAATGAACCACTACAACACACACACCAAACCCTGCTTACACACTCAGTCACCAACTTCCATTTTCTCTCCACAGTCCCACTGCTACATAATCTGGACCATTCATCGGTTGTTGCAGAGGAAGTTAACAAAGTGAGACAATGTGATCAATGCCCATAATTTATATGCTCTGCAGACACAACACACACAATCTGCATTTGCTCAGTCACCTAAATGCCCATGCCTCCTCATTTCTATTATCAATATATAAACTCCATTAACATTTATTACTCTGTCTTTTTCTATTCTTATCATATATTATTTGGTGTGAACAGAGATCATAGGAAAACACTTTTTACCTAAATAAAAATCATCATCAATCACTTGTTCACAGAAATTCCCCATATCCACTAATTTAGCACATTAAATTACAAGGAATAAAAGGCATGGGTGTATATACAAAAGAGTCTCAACTCAACTAGAAGCAAAGCACTCACTTACAAACAGGGAGAAGAGGATACAGTAAAAGAGTAGTTTTCACACAAATTATTATTAGGATGATGATTATATGTTCATTAAGTAAAGAAAAAGTGTTATTAATTATGATGATTGCAATTACAAAGGGGCTAAGGGAAGCTGGCGAGGAAGTCTGAAACGGACCTGAGAAGCCGGTGATCGGGGCGCCACGCCGTGCCAGCAGATGCCTCCCTTGCAGACCTCCCGGCTGTCACCGTGGTGGCGGTGAAAGGCACACTTGGCCTTGCGCGAGACGTCCCAGGTGAGGGTGGTGAGGAGGATGAGAATGAGGGCGGCGGTGGAGAGGACGAGGATATAAGCGCCGGTGAAGGTGCGGCCGCAGAGAAAGGCGTAGGCCTGAAAAGAGGCCATGAGAGCGAGGAAGACGGTGGTGAGGTTGCGCGCCACCACATCGGATATGGCCATGAAGAGAAGATGGAAGTAGTAAGGCTTTAATGCGATGCGATGCGAAGGTTGAAACCTCTCTCACTCTCTCACTCTCTCTCTTTTAATTGCCAAAACGGGTCCCTGGGTCTCTCTTTCTCTCTCTCTTGTGCTGCGGTGCACATTTGGGTTGTGAATGTCCAATGGAACACCTACGTGTCCTTCATTCTTCAACCACCAATCATACCCCTCCACGTTTCTTCTTCTCTATTTCTTTCCTTTTTTTCCTCTTACCCATTTCTATCATTTATCTTCCTTTTCACCCTTCACTACCTCCGTCAAACCAAACACTGTGTAACATTCTACAATATTGTCAAGTTAACAGTTTTATTTAATGGATTTTAACTTTTTGATAAAAATTACATAATTAAAATACCAGAAAATCAAATTGGAGAGTTGAAAAACCATTGCAAAATTATAGAATCATGTAATGTTCTTGATTTCATGATGTTTATCTAAAGAATTTGATGTTGATTGTGCGTAATGTTCATGCTTGTGACCATTGAGTATTATTTTAGGCATTTGTGGCTTTAATAAAAAATGAACCAAGTACATGATCTTCAGGATAATGTCTTACTCCACCTTTATTATTTAATCTTACCCTTTTAAGTTAAGGTTTCTTTGTGATCAGCTGAAATTTAATTTAACAAAACTTCTATGTATTGAAATTGAAACTCAATATGTTATAATAAAAATTGTTAAATAATATTAAAATTGATAAAAATAATAATAATATAACTTATTTTTTTTTATTCTACAAACTGTATATATTTGAAATATTTAATTATTTAAACGTTAAATAATATAGTCTATTTTAAAAGTTAACCTAAAAGCTCGACAAAAATATTTTCAAATTATGGTTTTTAACAAAAGAAATTTATAATTTGTGATCTAATTGTTCCGACCTAATCAGAATGAGTTTAATTAAATTGAATTCAATAAAAATATAGAATTTCAATATTTTTTTAAAATAAGTTAGATAATGGATGTATTAAAAACGAATGCATGTACATCTTTATTAAATATTTTGCATAGTATTCTCTTTGTTCCTTTAATAAAATATTTACAAAACTGTATTTTATCTTCTTCATTTCTAAGTCACAATAAATTTATAAATCAAAACAAATTAAAAATTAAATAAAGTGTAAGATTATAAATAAATAAATAATTTAATGTTATAAGCTTTTGAAATGAAAATCAAATAATAAAATTTAAGAAATGAAACACTTAAAAATATCAGAAGAAACAGAAATTAAGCATCTATCTTAAGAAAAATAATTGGTAAAACTAGATAACTATAATTGATTGGTAGATTTCTTCAAAACTTAAAGGAAACGATGAGCCCATTGTCTCCATATATATATATATATATATATTCATTTATTCATTTGCAGAATCTGGTTAAGCATAATGTGGAGCGATAGAGAGACATTACTGGAGAAATCTTTCTTTCCTAGCCCAAAATTGTTGGCATCATTAGGTGTTGTTTCCTTTCATAATTATGAGGAATTGGATGAATAAACTAGGTTGTTGGAGGCCATTAATATTGCATGGTTTGTGTTAGGAGCTTCGGAGTACGATGCCCTAGCTTCTTTTCTGTTCATGAAATTAATAAGCGTACGTGAAATCGTGAAATAGAGAAGAATTGGAGAGAGCCTTTGGTTTCGAGGTGCACCTTTTCAACAGTGTACTGTGATCAGATTTCGCACTTCCCTATAAGGGGGCATGCATCTGTAACTTCTTGAGAAGCCACTTAGAAGTTTTGGACGCTTTCTTTTTGGCTTTAATAATCACTGGTTTAGGGTTACTTTTTTGCTACGGGAATTCATAATTCAGAGCATTTCACCGATGTTAAAGGCTTTTTTAACACTCTCAAGTGCACGCACCTACTCGATCTATGAATCTCACCAATGATTAACGACCCAAGAGAGAAATAAAATACAGCAATGACTCCATCGAACCTATGACTCTGTGGTCCAAGGTGGCTTACACAGTTTTCGATTCGTGAAAAAGTACGTTGGACTCTTACTTTTCCATGAATTTATTTTCTAGTGTTTAACTGAATGTATTTTTTTTTTCACTTAGGATATCTTTGTTTATGAAGATGGAAACCTAGAAGTCAGCAGATAAAAAGGGTAGAAAGTGGGAGATAAGAGAAATTAGATTACAAAAAGTTGTGAAAATTTTTGTTGTGGTAATTTTTCTCTCAAATTAAAACGGGTTTACGAGTAAAGTTTATATATTATATATTCAATTATGTTTATTTTTTACAAAAATATTAATAATATAATCGATTAAATAAAAAGTATAATAAATATATAAATTTCTTTTACTAATAATTATAGGTAGTTGCTTCCTACACTATACAAAATGGTGCTGCACTTAAAAAATTCTCAAAATATTAATAATATCCTTGTTATTTTATATATTAAATAATTTTTCTTCTTTTCACATTTACAGAAATATCTCTCTCATATTTTTTTAACAATAATAAAGTTGATATTAGATGTTGTTAATAATATTTACAATAATTTAACAAATTCAGTTTAATACATTATTTTTAAATATTTAATTTTATGATAACTAATTCAATGTTACTTGAAAGAAAATATAGATATTTCTTAATATTTGTTAGATTTTTTTATTATTTATTAAAAAAAATTTAATATTTATGAGAAAAGTTAACAACTTTTTATTTGATTGTGCTTATATGTGACTACTATGAGAGAAAAAAAAAATTATTTAATAAATAAATTTTAAAATAAAAGTAACGACATATTGAGAATTTATTAAGTGCAGGAAACAATATGTATAGTGGAAGATAAACAATATGTATAGTGGAGGAAGCAATTGCTATAATTATATTGTTAAGTTTTTATTAATATGTATTATATATTATAATAAAATAAAAATATTCAAATATTATATAAATTAATTTATATTTTACTAATGTACATTTTATATTGTAAGAATAATTAATTAAATAAATATAAATAATGAATATCCTAATTAGTTTAATATTTTGTTAATAACTATGTTTTATATTATAATAAACATATAATTAAAATAATAAATAAAATAAAATAATTTAAATATTGATTTTTTAAAATAATTTATTTTAATATATAACTTTTTTAAATTTTTTAAAAATTATAAAAATTACATGATTATGTAACCTGCTGTTATTGAGAGTTGTTATTGTAAAAGTAATAGGGTAAAAATTAGTTTTTATTCTATATTTTTGAGAGTTGTTATTGTAACGTATTAACAACCATTTCCTTGGAAGTGGTAACTAAATATTATTCATAAAAACATAAATAATATTGTATACCGGTATAAGTTAAAAGCTATAAGGAATAATATTTATTTATAATTAAATTTTTTATTAATAAATCTAGTTAGGTTGAGTTAGTATAAAAATTAATTTTTGTTATTATTCTGTTATTATGTATCGTGTTAAATCTTTACACTCAATTTTTGTAAAAATTGTTTTTATTAAAATTCTTTTTATTGTATGTACAATATAGTCTTTTAGATTTTTCTAGTCGTTATTTATTTTATTTTGTAGAGTTATGGGGAACAAAAATTACAAACTCTATTTCAACCTTTGTTCTGAAATTAACGTATTATTTTACTCAACACTAATTAAGTTCACTTTGAACGTTCTACATTAGATTAACATGATCAGACTTATATATACAGAAAGAAATGCTATTCGTTTTATAAGGCAATTGTTGACTCTTACAATTGTTTTACAAAAGAAGAGAAAACAAATGTACATAATAAGTTGGTTTATAAATTTCAATGTATTAAAACAATCATTTGATAAATTAGCGTATTGTAACCGAGTGATGACAACAAATTCCTTCTAATAAACACTTCATTCAATCTTAGGAGTGAAATTCACTAAGCAATTATTAGAATTACACAAATTTATGATTTTAATAAATTTCAATAAATATTATTGTAAGAAAAATATGTTGTAAATTGTTATTTCTCATATTTTTTACATAAATAACTATTAATATTTTTTGCGTATCAGTAAGAGTGACTCAAATATAAGATTAGTTTGGAGACATACAAATACGTTAAAAAGGGTCTAATTTAATTAGTTGAAGGTGTCAGTAAATTGATGTAAACTTTTTTTACATATGTTGAATTTTTACAAATTAAAAAAATCATACAAATATAGATAAATTTTGATAGCTGTTTCATCAAAGGATATGGTTTTTAAAAGTCATAGTAGTTAACTATGGTGGTATATAATAAGTCTGAAAATTGATTATGATTTTGGGTTGAAATCCAGATTCTAAAATCCAAGCACACCATGCTGGCAGAGTTGAAGCCCGTAAATGAAGCCCAACAACAAAGTGAAAAAAATAAATCCATATTTTTTATGTTGTCCTTCTATGTATCTTCAAAATATATTGATTTTTATATATTTAAATTTTTTTAATAGATTTTAAAATATCAAAATTGATATATTTTAAAGGTATGTTATTAACACCAAAAATTTATTACAGAATCCAAATTTAAGAGGAATTGCATTGAAGTTCACATAAATCAATAAATATATAGAATGACCAATGAATTAATTCAATAAAGAGTTCTATTACATATACTCCAATCAATAAATATATGCCAAGAAACTACCTAACAGAAAACATAAATGCTACCTAATTTACCAATTAATTTCACTTTTTTCTGTTAAAAACTAAAAAAAGGAAAAAGACCTTACCATTCATTAATTATTTGTTCCTCAATTTTTTTTCATGTGTTAGAATGTTTGAAGAATTCTGATTTTTGTTTATTTAAGATCGCAATAGTTACTCTTCTATAATTATATATTTATGTGTCTTCTAATATTTAAATAATTAGTTAAATAGGTCCCAATACCTTTTATTGATTGATATTGATATTGATATCTCTAATTTTTAAAGTATTTGTATACTTAACATTTAATTTTAGTTCTCATAGTAGCTTTATTACAGTTGAAATGATAATTAACGGTAATCATCTTAATCAAACATTTGCAGCCATGCTAGCATGTGGGCCGGTTAAAACTAAAAATAAATAGTTATCAATTGTAATAGGGATAAATTTTTAAAAGTACTCAAATAAATATATATGTTCAGTGTATGGGATGGAGGGAGAAGAAGGTAAAATAGAAAATTGTACAATTATTATAAACAAATAATTAAACACACACATATATAATATCTAAAATTCTCTCCACATAATACTTACTGTTTTAAAATATATATTATTTCGTAAAAAATTGTATACAAATAAAAGAAATAAGAGGCTAAATGTTTTAAGAATAGAATGAATATGAAATATTGAGTAAAATTTATATAATTACTAAAAAATCTTTACACCAATAGGTCAGGATGGCCGAGTGGTCTAAGGCGTCAGACTCAAGTTCTGATCCTCTAATCAGGGCGTGGGTTCAAATCCCACTTCTGACAAGTTAGTTAATTTATTTTAGTTTATATAAGTTCTCTGTTTTATTTTATTTCCAAAACTTTTTGCTTTAATTTAAAATAAATATAATGGTGAAACTCAATATCATTATTTCCAATCAAATTCAATTTTAATTTAAATATTTGTTTCACCCAAAATCAAATTTAAAACCAGTTTTTCATTACAAAATTAAAAATGTGAAATTTATCTAAAATCATGGTTTGTTGACTATTAGGACCCGTGAGAACTTTGCTTCGTTAGCTTTACAAAATGCTACTGAAATATTCTAATTAGTGAGATTTTGTGAAGAAACATAACACACATCAAGGTTCAAATTAGAGCACAAAATTAATCACAATATATAACAAATAAGGATAGATACGCATAAATTAGGATTACACCCTTGTAGGTTTAAAATTGCCTTTTTTTTTTGTAAGGTGATGTCTCCACCCTTATTCCGTACAATAATTCAGGCCTGTGTTGAAACCGAATCAAAAATGGGCCTGGCCCAATTTTACCAAAGGAGGTATTGTTTTGGGGCCCACCTATCTAAAAGTAAGATATCAATCGTAATTATGTCTTGTCTAAACATTGAATTAAAAATGGACTACACTACACAAACACAATAGCATAATTATATAATGAATCCAAAAACATAAGCAACAGTTTCAGCATTGGTATTGTAATTTAAAATTTCAGCCTTTTTCTTGCTACTCATTTTTCTGCACTGTGGTTGAGAAGTACCCCCCAACAATAGGATGCACCATTTTAACAAGAAAACTCAATTATGGGCATTTGTATAATCCTTTTGGGTGGATGATAAGCCAATTTCAACAACTAAATAAATTGAGGGCGCCAAAAGTCAAGACTCCCAACACAAACCCATTTAATTATATGAGTTAAAGGCTTTATTCGAGTTATATATATAAAGAGCCTTCATATTTTCACAATCCGTAATAAAAAAAAATTAAAAACTAATTATATTAACAATTTAATTATATGATTATAATATTACAATAAAATTGTCAGAGGGGTGTTTATTTGATAAAAGATGTCAAAGTATAATTTTCCATAAATAAAACATGACAATGATTGAAAACAAAACTAACGAAGAAAATTAATTGCAGTTTCAAAAGACCAAATATATGTTGAAACTAATAATGATAAGTTTGTTTGGTTTGAGAAAGTATGAAGTTTGTTTTATTAATAAATATAAAAAGTGTCATACTTGCTCTGCTATTATTTTACAAAAAGAACTATAGTTTGTTTTTGTATATTCTGTAGACGGCAGAAACAAAATGATAAGATAAAGTATGTAAATGCTTTCTGTATGTCCTTATTGTGAAGCCTCAATACTCAATACTTATGGTAGGTTAAATTATGAACAAGAAATAAAATATTTGGTAGTCCCTGTAAAGTTGAAATATAAAAAGGAGGATAAGATGTAGAAGAAGCACCAACCACAGGGAAGTGAATTGGGTGATCCAAAAATCCGATGACAGAATCAAATTGTGTTTCAGATATGAGATTAATAATCGCTTGGTTCTAGACAATTGGTAGATTACATCACGTAATGCCAAACCAAACTGTGGCTAGGAGCACACCACTTTCTCTTCAATGGATTGAAATTATCTTATTTACAATCATATCGGTCCCCAAGTATGCACACATACCTCAACACAATAACAAAACATTTCAATACCGAAATCACGCCTTTTCATGTAATATTTATACTTGACATTTATATTAGTCTTGTCAAATTATTTGACAAGGAAAGAGAGAGGAACAGCTATGAAAAGTGAAATGTGTACTTAAAAGTGATGAACAAAGTTTTGAATGTGTTTATGCTTAAAAAAACATCAACAATACTGTGACGACGCTAGTAGCATAGTGAAAGTAGAAGGCAGTAAATGAATCCATCTCCCAGAACGCAAAGAATTATGTAGTATAGTATACCTACTAAACTAAACAAGAAAGCTATAAGGAAAAAAAATCATTTAAATATCCCACTACCTATTTATCTGTCTTCACCAGCAACAATAACCATAGCAACAACATCGGATTCTGCTTTGGCAAAAAAAACAATAATACTTTGTAACTTGTAAGGTGGTGGAGTTCCATCAGACGGATGTATTTAAAATAACACGCATGCTTTGTGATCATGGTTGCAGCTTGTGGGCCCTGCTCAACTCACGTGGGCCATGAGGACATGAAACTAGACAAGGGGTGGATAGGATTCCACCACTTTCTTAGGCATAGAAACGTGGGTTGATGATGGGTCTAGTTTTGAGAGAAATGGAGAAGGATGAAGTAGCTACTATAAGTGGCACATGAGCCAAAGAGCAATGGTGATACTGACAAAACCAGTAATGGCTTGAGATTCCTTCAGAGTCACGTGGGTACCTACTGACCATGATAATTCACTTGCATCCATGGCACCTACATACACCATTGTCCCGTTGTTAAGTTGCGGCGACTCAGAAGAAGATGAACTACTGCTATCTGATTTTGGGTTTTGCCCCTGCCACGATTTCTGACTGCAAATCCAGAATAAGGATTATAAGAAAAATAAATTTGTGAACACTATTTCCAAGATAAAAAAGTGAAAATAAGAAACTTATGAACATGTGATTCCAACATTATTGAGTACTACTATATGATATACAAGTTTTGCCGATCATGTGCAGTAAATTATATGATATCATGCTATATTCAACTCTTTGAGATTCCACTTCTGAAAAAGATCTATACTATATGGTTGAACTACTCACTTTCCTATGGTTCCCTGTCTGGGCTGCCACTTATGGAATTCTCAATGTTTTATATTATTTTAAACAGTAAAAGATGCGTGACTATAATTTTAACAAAAATCAAGAGAACTGATAAAAATAATAATAATAAAGAGAGTGCGACGTATAATAATAATCTTAGGAAAAATAAGTATTGTTTTTCTTCTTATTTTAAAATGATCTTTTAAACTATTAAGATTTCAATATCTTAATTTTTATTTAATTAATACGTATTTATTTAAGGACATTTTGTGTAGAAAGTAATTATGTAGTAGACAAATTGGAAGAATTTCCTAAACATTTTTTAAAATCACATAAATTATATATTTTAATTCTAATTCAACATAAAAATATTTATTAATTAATATTAGTATTTATTTATTTTCTTTAAAAGTTTGCCAGTTATTTTTTTAGTTTACTGAAATGCTATTGTCTGTGTTCTGACTAAAGCGTTCCTCTGTGTTATCAAATGAAAAGTTATATGGTAGAATGAAAAAATATGAACACCGCAGTAAGGGCGTGAAACTTAAATCCAGTTCCCACCGAACTCCCCAACCCAATGTTCATATTATATTAGAAAGACAAAATTACCCTTTTAACTGTTTAAGTGAAAAGCAAAATCTAAATTACCTGGGGTTATCTTTAGGGGAAGGGCAAAAAGTGATGGTGTAATCTGCAGAAGTAGCGCATGTAAAAGTGCTGGTCCTGTCATCGTACGCGTAGCTGTAGGCGCGTGGGCAAGCGTTCTTGAAAATCTGCGAATATGCCGTTGGCTTGCAAGAGCTGGGTGTCCCATACGCGCCTCTGCAGCAATACTGCGGCGACCCAAACGCCTCGCACGCGCTCTTACACGCCACGTTCTGTTTTCCATCCACGCTCGTAACCCTCAGCTCCGAAGGACACGCCCCGTTGAGGTCCCCAACGCACCCCGTGCTGGTGCAGTTAACGCCGGAGCCACCCTGGGGGGTCACCAGCATCGGCACGTTGTAACCGTCCACGAGGCTCACGTCGAAGAAATCGAGGTCTCCGATGCCGTCAAGAGTGAACTCGGCCAACGTCGCCGGTGGCGAAGCGCCGTTGCCCTCACATTCGAGCTTGCCGGTGCCACAGTCGCCGGTGACGCAGGAGAACTTTCCGGCGGACTCTTGCGTGCAAAGAGTGCGGCCCCAGAGACGGCCACCCCAAGAGGTTGGAGCGGTTACGGTTTTGGAGTCGCCGGTTTGGAGAAGGAAACCGGTTGTTGGAAGCGGCGCGATTCCTGCGTTTGAGAGAATGCCTGGCCACACTGTGTAGTCGCATTTGTTCACCAGTGTTAACGTTGTTGTTGATACTGCACCTGCACCAAAATTTGTTACTATGTAATTTCACAGTTTCTATTTTCTAGTTACTTGTGATTTTGTTGGTGTGAGTTATTTACCTGATGCTAATAGATGAAGTGTTAGTAAGAATTGAAGTGATAGTTTGAGCTGATCCATGTTAAAAGAATTGAATGTTGAAGATACTCTAAAAATTAAAGAACTAAATGAATAAAAACTAAGGAGTTATGAATATCCTTCTACTCAGGTGTTTGTGAAATGAAAGTGGGAACTTGAGGATAGGAATATTTATAGGGGAATATGGCCAAGGGAATAGATTTTATTTTTTAAAATGCTCAAACGGAATTATGAATATTAAAACGCAAAAATCTACGAAAATGTGCTATCATTTCCTCCAAACAGGTGATTTTTACTCGGCTTTTCTTTTTCAGGGGGGCCCATATCCTTCTGGGGGAGCACTAACATTGTAAAAGGAAAAATGTTAGGAAAAACTCCTCTTCATTGCATTTTACTTATTTTGATTCACCCTGTTATAAGGAAATTATGCAAAAATAACATAACTAACCCAACGCGTTGAACTATTGGTATGCTTGTTGGTTCTTATTCTATGTCTACACTTAAGTGAGTTATCTTCCCTAACTCTCCAGTGTTATTAATAAATTGGATAATTATCTCTATTGAGTAATCTATTTTGCCTTTCAACTTTGTTGTAATATAACATTTAATGCTCTCATTGACCTCTTAATGGCTGAAAATAGCCGTTTGAAAGAAATTACTCCAGAGTTAAAGCGGGTCCAAGAACAACCAATGTTTGGGCAAGCAAATTCTTCACGTATTGCCACTTCATTCAAACTTCAACGCATCTTCAGTTAAAACTTAATATATTTTCTATTAAATCATGTTATTAATTATAAATTAATATTTTTTATAAGCAATATGTTTTATATAAAGAATTAATAATAAAATATCAATAAGCTTTTCTAAATATAAATGCATGCATTAATATAACAAACACAAAGTTAAAAATATAAAAAAAAAATCACTTGCTTGTCTTATAGAAAATGCAAGATCTCAAATCGATATAAAAATAATTAAAGTTGTATTTTAATTTTGATCACATAAAGATAGTGTCTTTTATCTCTAACTTTTGTTTTCACTCATACCTAATTTAAGTCGTGTAATTCTAATACGACCCTATTGAAAATTATTAAAAAATAATCAAGACGTGTGTCCAAACACACATTTCATTTATTGTTGAATAGGGAATGAGTATAGATAATTAAGTCTTTTGAAAAAAAAAATCAGGTTTCCTGAAGTTGTCTTCCTCTGTTATATAAAAACAATTTACCTTAGAATCATCAAATTAATGTTTTTATTTATTTATTCTTCCATCCATACATGCCATTAATAGTATTGTTATTTTATCTTTATTTCCTTAATATCCAATTCTTTCACAACAATAGGTAAACTTATCCTTTGTGCCTAGGTCTTCCAACCAAGCTTTCAAATTAACATTTAAATTTTTATTGGTCAAATATTTTAATTTTTAAATTTAATAAATCATGGGTTAAATTTGTATAACTCAAATTTCTTTTTCAAAATTTTGAAAACTAGCTTAATATTTATCTTGGTCTTCATATTTTCCGCGTCGAAAACTAAAAACGTTTCCAGCTCATCACTAGTTGACGGCCATGAGAAGAAAAAAAGTTTATTATAAGTTGATATTTGAAAACAGTAAAATATTGGAAATATTTTTTGATAGAAATAAAAATATCACAATAACATTGTGCTGATAAAAAAAATCAGAATAACGTTGTCAATTCATTTTAAATTTATCCCCCAAAATAGACATATGAACAGTCAATTCTCACAATATAAAATATACACCAACTCGTGTTGATCTTAGAAATAGGATTTTGAAAAAAAAATGAATATAGTAAATAAAAATATTAACACTGAAACAGTTATATCTTCATCTCATACAATTCAAAATACAAATACAAAGATAATATATTTTTTCTAAAATATATCAAATATAGGATTCTTAATTACCAATATGTAGTTAAAAATATAGAGTATATAATTATTATAAGATAATAATAAATATTTAACAAAATTTTAAAAAACTTGCACCCATAACCAATGGTAATTAACTTCTATTTTCTTTGTATAGAAATATAATGAAAAAAAAAGTAGAAAAGAGAAAATTGAGACAGAAAACATTGAAGATTAAATTATTATATTCAAACACGTAGACAGTGATTAACAAACCTTCTCAACGTCAAAGTATAAATATAACGAAAGGAAATATAGAAAAAATAATATCAAAGTAGTACTATTTGAATGAAAAAAAAAAGAAAGAGAGAAAGACAAGTGTTATTTTTTATAGGATTCATCAGAAAATACCTGTCCAAATTATCATAAAATGAAAGAGAAATTATTTTTCACATAATTTTTGTTTTAGTTTTTTTTTAAAGAAAATTTGTTACAAACTGATTCTTTTTAATTAAAAATTATTTAAAGTTAACATAAGATAAAAATACCAGTGAAAAATAACATTTTCAATTTTAAATCAATAAAAAATACTTTTAATAAAATTATTTATTTTTCAATCCTCCATTTCACTGTCTAAATAAACAAACAGAATTTTCCGCACACTATTTTCCCTTTTTTATGTGTATTCACTGTTAACTTCCATTTCACTCGGAACACATACACACGGAAGCAGCCAATGTTAATTTAGCTTGAATTTGGACATAAAATTTCACAATATTTAGGAAATTTAAGCTTAAATTTTTCTTTTTTTAATTATTTTATTTAAACAAAACCATTCAAATTTATTAAATTTTATTTAGATTAAATATTTTAGTTATCGTTAAATATAAAAAATTGTCATTACTTAGACTTTTGGATCAATCAATGGATTGCATTATGGGAAAAACACTCTTAAGACAAACAAAAAGAAGATAATAGAGTGGCAATAAAAAGAGGCCCCACGGATCTATAGGGTCCATGGACAAAAAAATATTTCGTCACAGCGCTTTATCTCCCTAACTTTTTTTCCAAAGGTTCTTTATTTTTGTCACATAAAGTAATCTACCTTTTAATAATAAAATTACATCATCACAATAAAAAAGATTAAATATAAACTATACAAACCAATAAGACAAAAAATGGCCATATCATGTCATATTCTGCATATAATTATCACCAAATACTTCTGTACTATTCTTTTCACTTAGAAGGATGATGACCAAGTTTTTCATTTCTTTAAAACCTCACCAGACATTTTACATGCTTCTATTTCTTTACTTGCGCCAACCAACATGTACTACTTTATTTTGGAGCATTCTTTTTTTATATTATATTTTTCAAATATCATTTTATTATTTTTCTGTTTCTTCTCATGAAATAGATTTTATATTTTTGGTTCATTTAGATTTAAAAGTAAAAATTAATATATAGTATAAAATATATATTGTAACTAAAACTATTTTTTAATAATTTAATCACATGTCACTAGAAATAATATATTTTGTTAACATGTTCAGTTGATTTGATTTTGTTTCATATATTATTAAGCTTCAATCCGATCAAATGTAGACAAAAAAAATTAACTCTATAAAATATTTTAATTAAATATGAGTACTAGTAAATATTTGAAAGGCAAACTAAAAATCACGAATTTATTTGTCTTCTGAAAGAATACATTATTTTAAAAAATTTCCTCTTACGGATATATATTTTTTCATCTGATCCTAGACATTTTTAACTATAACTCCCTCTTTGGAGATAGATTTTAACGAGCATATGTACATGATAAATAAGATGTAAAAGCAAGGCCATTGGTGTGTTTCATCTAAAGTTCTCAAAATAGTTTCGGCATGAAAAAACGGGTTAAGCTAGAAATATGGTAGCCCATTTTTGTACAGTCCGATTAACTTACGGGTTAATACTAAATTGTTAATTTATTAACAGACTTATATATATAATCGAGTTAGTTTTTTCTTCTTTTATTTGTGGTGGAAAATTTCATAAATTCAACAAATTAGTCGTTTACGTATTGTTATAGTGTTGCTAAATTAAAATGATTCCAATAATTTATGGCATGATTGCACACTCCTTATCAGCTTGTGTGATCTTCTTTGACAGTCCTATAGTCCTACATTTGTTAGGATCTCAAACCAAACACGTGGTATTGGATTTGGTTTTTGTTGAAGAGAATTGTGGTCTCTGCTAATTTCTGTGTGTAACATATATTAGCAATTACGTATTATGTAAAAATTATGACAGTCCAATAGGTGAAGTATTGGAATGAGCTAGAAACAGAAGCTGAGAGTGACATGAAAATAAGCGAATTTTGCCCAGGCTTTCGTCATAGATTCTCACACACTTTTTTTGTGCATATTTACATAATCCAAATAAAATGGACAGCTTTGGTTCGTAAAATAGCATCAATTTGATGGAAGATCCAAATAAAGTGATAAGAATGTTTAAGCAACGCATGCTTCCAAGACTGTGGATGACATGAAGATGATGCATAAAGAAGGCAGGTCAATTTGAAGTTGGTATTATGCTAATAATAATTAACATCAAGATTGGTATTTCCTAACACCAAGCTTTTGTAGTGTGCACTCCTGACAAATTCCTCACTTTCCTATACCTTCTATATACATTATCTGCCACCCCTGCAAGCATGCCTCATGCTAGGGCCCAAATTTGTTGATTAGCTGGCCAAAACCATGATTATTATTAGTAAATGAAATCAATTAAATATTGTAGATTACCCAACTTGTAACCTCTACGTGGACACTGTTGGTTCAAATTTCATTTACATGCACGTTGATTTTCTATTTTATTCCTACGTAGTTCCGCTACTTGTTACCGAGACTATGGACCCATAACCACAATAATAATGTCAAATAATTTGCACTCGTATAGTTATAAATAAATTTCATTGTAATTTCTCGGTTCGAAAATAAATAAAAAATGCATGAAAGAAGTCCATAGGCCCAAATTGTTATAGGCCTATTTTGTTGCTAAAATGGGATGCCATGACTAGTAAGTCGGTCTTGATAAGATATGCTTATTATGTCCTCCAAAGTCCATTATCGTAGGATATTTCAATAAATATTTACTTAAGAAGTATTTTATATACGAAAACTCATATAAAATCTTCCACTAAAAATTAATTAAATATATTTTTTTATAAAAAAATATTAGTCTAAGATAAACACAGTTTATAAAATATATGGTTCACTTTTACATAAGTTTAAAAGCAATTTCTTATATTTGAAAAAGAAAATTAAGAAAATGTTTATAAATATGTTCATACAATTACGAGGAGAATCAAAAGGACTATAAATGTTTTTTTGAACAATCCAAATGTAAAGTCGAAAAATTTGACAAATTAACAAATCAGGTTTTCGTTAATTGCATAAATTAGTGAAAGTGTCATTTGGAAATACAAATTTTCGTTTATCTTTATTATTAGAATGTTAGTTATATAATATAGAAATAAAGTAAATAGAATTAAATATACTGATACAATTTTTTTATAATTAAAAGTTAAGATATTTAATCGATGAGTATTTAAAATATAAAATAAATTATAAAATTTTCATTTGAATTAAAAGTTGTATTTTTATTTTGTTAAAAAAATCTAAATAATTAATATGAAAAATAAAATAAAATTTTGATAAAGATAAAATTTGATTTTTGATAGATTTAAAATTTAATAGAGATAGAGTTTGATTTTTGATAAAAATAAAATTTAATTTTCGATAAAGATGTAATTGATCTTTGATAAAAATAAAATTTGAGTTTTGATAAAAATAAAATTTGATTTTCTATAAAGATATAATTAAGATTTTATAAAAATAAATTTTGATTCTTGATAAAAATAAATTTAATATTTGATAAAAATATATTTTGATTTTGACATAAATAAGATTTGATTTTTGATTTAAGATATAACACTAGTTCTATGCATATAAATTTAAATTTATTATTAAAATTTAAAACAAAATAAGTTATCATTTAGTTTCCTATTATATCATTTTTTTATCTTAATTTTAATCCACTCTCAATTGATAGTAACTTCTACAAAATAAAATAACACATAAAAAATAATCCAATAAATGATACAGTAAAAAACAAATAACACATAAAAAATAATCCAATAAATGATACAGTAAAAAAAAGTGTTATTTCAGAAATTAAAAACTAAAGAGGTTTACTAAGAGAAATAGAAAACAAAAAGTATACTAATAAAAAAGACACCATTAAGTTTTAATTAATTAAATGAAGAAATGAACTGTATAATTAGGATTGATATTTAACATATTCAAAGAAAATAATTAGTATTAACTGATATATTTAATAGGCGGAATGCAACAATCATATTTCCATTAATCGTATGAAAACAAAAACAAAAAAAAGACTACCCAGACTTGTTAGAATTAAAATAAATTAATTACTATTAGTTATCATATCCAATGTATCATGTCAAATTCAATTTTTTTTATCCTTCTTATCCAACTATTATTTTTTTAGTTCCTTTCTTTCCAATCTGAACTCTTTTTTTCATGTTCACACAGGGATAACAAAACAACACATCCTTATAAATTTGATCTTGAGTGTTTTCAGAGAAAAGTTTTACAGCAACAAGTGGAATCATTCACATTCAAAAATACTTTCAAATAAACAACTCATCCAAACTGGGCAAATATTTGTCAAATAACGTTAAATGTAAATTTCTGAAGTAAAATGCATACTAAAACGAAAACCATGTAATTAAAATTCTTCTTTTTATTAAAAATAGAGGAAACAAATCTATTTGGTATAAAATACAAATTAACTTTGAAAATAAAATAAATCAGTTATTATCAGTGGGCATAGGGTAACGACATAACGGACAAGTGTGACTCATCTGCAGCCACTTTACGATACACCGATAATGAAAAACATGATCACATGGCATTGAGGATAACTTCACATCTTCTTCATTCTCTTCAAAACGAAATTCTTTCAAACAAATATTGCACTTCTCAGTTTTCGTTCCCAAAAAGGATGAAATTGTGAACGTTTTAAGGGAATCAATAGCTTCTGCGGATGCTGGAATGGTTGCTGCATTCTGTTCCTCTTCCCTTTCTACATCCACAGTGATATCTAGATTGAAAGGCAATTCTTGGGATTCTGAATCTGCAGACTCGGGGCCACTACAAAATTCTAACATTCCCTTAATCATATTAACCATTTTTTCTGATACTTGATCAACAGTTTCTGGGGTGAAGAAGTCAGAACAGCGTGGGTCAAACAGCAAACTCCTTACGAAATCTTCATTATTTTCTAACAAATTCTGACAGCTAATGGGTATTGAACTTTTTAATAAGGTTGATGTTTCAACAACATATAAAGAATTTGAATATCGAACAGCGATAGTCACATCAATCCTCAATATGTCTCTGGGTTTGACCTTCATCACTCCTGGTTCTTCGGTTCGCATCTGACACTGGTAGGAACTTATAATTCCTTCTGGCATGTTGAATGATGGATGAACAAGCACAAGGTTCTGTGTATTTATATTAAGGTTGCAACAAAATCTGAGAGAAATAAAAAAACCACTTATATCTTCTAATATATGGCTGAATATAAACCGAAGGATAGCGATAGGATTTCTTCATTTTATAGCAAATACGTAAAAACAGATAAATATTAAAAGATATATTCTCGTTAAGATAGTTTAAAAAATATTGATGTATGAGTTATTTATGATTTGATAAAGATATTTTTTTTTGTTATTTATCATTTAATAAATATATTTTTCAAAGAATAAAATACTTTTGTTATTATATATATATATATATATATATATATATATATATATATATATATATATATATATATATAATATCAAAATATCACTTTGATGAATAAGAACAAAATAAATTCACCGATATATAAAAAGGTGTAACAGTTTAATAATATGATTATGTTTCTATATATATGATATCAATTTTCCTAATTAAATGTGTTATAATATATAAATATTAATAAGAATATAGTCATTCCAAATATAAAATATTAAATAGATTAATTCAAGAGTTTGTTTTATATATATACACATAATTTAATATCTTCTTATTATTTGTTGTTTTTTTATAGAAATATATATATGTATAGTAACTTACTTCTTTAGTTTATATCCTTAATTATTAAATTAAATTAAATAAATAATAATAATAATAATTGATTATTGTATTAATAGAAGTATTAGAATATTATATTATTTTTACAATTACTATAGTATTTATGATACTATTTAATATTAAATTAACAAAATTATATATATATATATATATATATATTACTAACGTCAATCATTTAATTATTCGTTGAATATAATTTGAACTGTCGAATTCAACCTCCTTTATATAAAGTTAAAATTCTAATCAATAATTAATAATAATTATTATAACAACAATTATAGTGATTAATATTTTAATAAATGGAAATTAAAAAATAAGGCTTTTATTATTTATTTTATATCCTTAATTATTAATTAAAAATAAATGTTTATCATAAATAAAAGTAATACTATTATATAATAATTTATTGTTATATTAGTTATAATTATTTTAGTGTTATATTATGTTTACTTTTTTTTTAAGAAAATGAAATTAACTTATGTTTATCATTATTATTATTATTAATATAGATATAGTATTTTACGATTTAAATAAATTTTACTAATATATATATATATATATATATATATATATATATATATATATATATATATAACTCACTATTTAGTTACTATCCTTAATTATTAATTTAAAATGATACTATTTAATATTAGACTTAATATTTAATTAACTTATATTAATACATTATGTCAATTATTTAAACTTTGGTTGAATATGACAAGAACTATAAAATTTAACTTCACAAGCAAACTACTATAAATTGAAATTTCAATTCTCACTTAAAAAAAATGAAACATTCAAGTCTTGTTTGTTTAATATAGATAGATAGAATGATAGGTGAGAGATTGAGATGTATCTTACCAACCATCTTAATTGTAATTGCGTACAACTTATGTTATGTCCCACAACATGCGAAGTAAGGAGTTAGGGTGAACTACCGTTTGATTGAAGATCCCCATCAGGCAGTGTAGAGGACATGAGGGGTGGGTGGTTTTCTCATCTTATACCAGCAAGGTGTCCACCTCAAAGCCTGGTTAGGACCACCTTGGACAGTTTCCCTTTTACATGTCTGATTCCGATACAAATCAAAAATCCTATAGAATATTTTTGTTAATTTATTAAGGCTGCATTCTCAATACTTTTGTCACAGATAAGATTCTATAAGCACCAAACAGTGAAACTGCAGCAAGTGACACTAATTTACAGAAAAATGAATTGACAAAAAAAGTATTAAAGGAATTCAATTATTTCCCAACAAACTTTGAAAGCAATGTATTCACACAATATAATAAATTGAAATTGAATAGAAGGAATTCAACTATTTCCCTCATCCACTATACAAAATTAATGTATAAAAAATAAAGATCTGGTGTTAGTTGTTTGTATAGAGATATGTACACAACTAGAACTATATAGAAATGAATGACGAGTATTATCTATAAAGCAAGAATGGCCTACAAGAATTTCATCAGAAAAAATAGAGTGGTCAGCGACTCAACCCATCAACCCATCCATAATATCCAAAACGTTATAGTTTTGGTGGTTTAAGACAAGTCTTGTGCCGAAGATTTCCTTTGCAGGAGAACTCCCAGCACTTTTGGTCGCATGTAAATCCTTCGATTGTCTTTTCTTAGCCAAACCAAGATCCTCGCTTTTGCTGAGTCCTGGGTTGTTTCTCCTTGCAATAACCTTCTCCAATAATTTCCTATCCTCTTGAGATATTTGAGCTCCCAATGGCTTGTTGCCACTGTCCACGGGTAGAATTAAAAATTGTCGCATCTTAGACTGAAGTTCGAGTACCTTCGGAGGAGACCGAGTAGGCATCGGTCTCAAGGTGTTTTGTTTAGATTTTACAAAGCTAATCAAATGGTGAAGCCATGCCAACAATTCAATTATGTAAACATCTATCTTCTTCTTGTCAGCATAATAAAGTGTCTGCAGACGAATCAGGTTACTTTCTCTGGCGGTGTTATCATCGAAGTCATTACTGCAACATCAGAGGAAGAGTTATTATGAACTTTTCTTCTAACTGCATATGTAAGTAATATGCCAACAAATATTAAGATATCCAAGTTTACAACAAACCTTGTGTTTGCCCATTCACCAACCCATCCAAAACCTTGATGTGCCCTGTCATAAATATCAATAGAGAAAACAAATACATAAACAATTGCCGGGAGCTTTTAGCCTATTTTGACAAAAAGAAATAAGACCAACACGAAGAAGAAAAAAGGGTGCAACTATAAGCAAATCCAAACAAATATATTACATAAACTTACTTGACAGTATTTGTAGCAGCCGGCACAAGCCATTGAAGAATCTTCTCCATTTCTGCTTTGATCTGAGTGATGGACAGCTACAGAAAATTTATGTCATTTAACATAATCCAAACAAAATAAAACTGTTTCTATTAAATCATTGATTACTCCCCTGAAAAAAATGGCACCATAAAGAGAACTAGAAAATGGGAGGTCATAGATATTCAAGCTGAGGGAGAGTATACCTCTTTCATGTCAGCAATGGTTTGCAACTGAGATGGAAGAGCAGTCTTAATATTGTTGGGTAAACTATGATACAATGTGTCTCTCATGTTTGGAGGAAGTGCGGTTGGACGAGATGCCTGGTATAAACAGATGTTATTTTATCAAAAATATTTCTATTTGTAAGGTCATTAAAATCGTGTTCAGCATGATACATACAATCATATTTATTTGATTGATGATGTTAGCATAGTGCAGCGCAAGACCAGCTTCTCCTAGTCTTTCATGACCCTGACAGTAATTGGTTGTCGTTGTACCTGCCATGAATCCAGGATTTCACATGTCTTATTATTATGACCAGGCAACAAGATCTAGATCTACACGGTAGATAACACAAACAAAAAGTAGATTTCATACAAGTCAATACATGATTGGAACGATAACGGGATTAAATGAAAAGTTCAGACTTCCCTAAGTTAATTCCTTGGTTCCTGGTGCATAAAGAGATGCATCTTTTCTAGCTATATTAGGTACAGCATTGGTTTTTTATCCTTAAGAGATACAATCTCATACCATGGTTTCCGAGGTGCTCATAAACTGCTTGATTTATGTAGGTAACAATATCAACGAGCTTTTCAACTATCTGCAATAAGCAAATTGAGTTCCAACAAAATAAGTCCATTGTTCCGCAGCTATAAAATACTCACTTCATAGAAGTAAACATGGGGACTAAATTCAACAATAATAAATGCAAATTAGGAACAATTCGTTGAGTGAAAATATACCTCTTCCAAAGTTCTGGACCAAAGAGACTTCTTTTTCAAGCTCCTCACGAGCTTTCTTTGGTGCTTTAGCTCACTTTGAAACATTGTGATACTCTCCCCTGCAATTTTAAAGAGAATGTAGCTATCAATGATTGGTTAACTTCAGCAGAATTACATTTTGAAGTGTCCTGCAGATAGTATGCACGTCAAACTGAAAATCCAAACTGGACATCCGAAACTACATCTAAGCCCACCAATAATAAGAATATATTTAGCCGGAAAAAAAAAAGTTTTACATCACAACAGTGAGTAACAAATATTATATAGCAATAATTTTTTGTTCGAGATTAGAATATCCTCCGCTCAAATATTAAGATATGACATAAAACTGAGCAAATAAAAAAAACTAAAACCCTCTATGTATTTATGGAAATATTTGAGGAAAACTATATTACGAAATTTCTAACCTTTTAGAGGAAGATTTAAGGACTCCATTTCCTTAATCTTCTGCAGATAATCTTGTTCGAAACGTTCATAAGCATTCAATTCATGGTATAATTCCTACAGAACAAGGAGAAAATCGGTAAGTAAAGAAGAAAATGCTAAAAAAATTCAATTGAAACCCTAACTTTAACAGATAAACTACTTAGAAAGCATGTCAGAATTAGAAAACAAATTGTTTGAACAAATATAAATAAACCTGGTAGTATGCATAGAAACTGCACAAGTCATACAAAAGATCCATGAATCAAAATCATGCAGCATACATCCAAGAAACCAAAATGATGACAACAGCTTTACTCAGTCATCAATTCACTGAGAAAATTAAAAATATGCAGAACTTTATTTAAAATGACAATGAGCTTACAGCAGTATTCCGAACTAGACTGGTAAACTCCTGCATTGTCTTTTCTGCCTCTGCCTGATATTGTTCGCCATCCAGGACATCCAAGTCTAGTCTGATAATTTTTTGGTCAAAGATTTTAATGTGAAACTCGTGGGATTGTAATCAGCTAAGAATTCAATCATTACAAGTTAGCTTAATCTTGTCAATAGCAATGCACATGGAAACTCACCGTGAGAAATATCTGTCTAGGTTGTGCCACTGTGGATCTTTACACATATTTCCAAATCTAGCTACTTCCCGTAAGAAGACATTGTATTCTCCCCTACAAGTTTCCCCGGAAAAATCAGAAAACAAGAACATAAAGAAAATTCCCAAAGACGAGAAACAAGAATTCTATTCTTTGAACAAGCTAGAACCTTTTGTCAGCCTCAGCAAGAGCTATCAACTCCTTCGTGTCAGTCGAGACTAACAGTTGAACCCCCTCCGAGTGTAAAACATCCTTTTTAAGAATCTGGATATTTTCTTCAGAAAGTGATTGAAACAAAATCGCTCCTTTGGATATTGTATTAGCCACTTCAAATGCCAATATTGACATCTTTTTCCCTCTGGAAGTCATGCCAGAGACAAACCCACCACTAGTATTTAACTTTGGCATGCCACTTCCAAGAGTGTCCAAAACTTCCACTGCCCTCTCGCCAGCTTTTCCCAGCAAAGAACCCCTCTGGCTCCCCTATGAAAAAAAAAATGACACCAATCATGATCCATTAAAATTCCAATTCAGAAGATCCTTAACATACCATGAAATGCCATTCCAGAAACTCTACTTTACAAACTAACCATAGAGGCAAGCCACTAATATATTAAACTATCGACAACTGGCGGCCATTCAGAAATTGCAGGCACCAATGTAATTCCCCTCAACATCCAAATTTACAATAACACGAAAGCCCTCATTCCAACCGATCAATTTCCACAGAAACAACCCTAACGATATGCATATTTTCAAACCTTACAAATAAGGACATAATATAAAAACGATGCAAGCAGAGTGAAAACAGACCTGTTTTCCTCCAGTTGGAGTAGATAAACCAGGTTCAAAAGAAAACCCAGAGTCGTGCCTCTTGTGCTTTCTACCATGAGCACTACCAGACCTAGAATCTGAAAAAGCTTCTCCACGATCCACAAAGCTATTTTCCTTCTTAAGCTTCCCCGAAAACCCGAAACTCTTCCCTCCAAGTTCAGCATTTCTCTCCACCATGCCCGCCGAGCAAACCGCCCCCATTATCGTCGTCCTCAACAATGAGCAGGATAAGAAATGCAACAGAACAGGTCAAACGAAAACCTAACGCCTGCGCAAAAAATAAACAGTGTAATAGAAGTCGAAGAAACGAGGGCGGTTGAATTGGAAGAAGCTTGAGAAAAAGGAAGCGTACCTATTTACAGAGAGTGTGAGAATGGAGAAGAGGATTGGAATTAGAAAAAGAAGGGCACGGGAACGGTGAGAACGTACAAAAAGGGAAAAGTGACCGGGAATTTACGACTCTGGAATTAGTTTGACTAAAACCTTCAAAAGATAGAGATGAACAAAGACATTACGTTGCTGTTGGTGTTTGTTCATATGGTTGAAATATTTGAACCAATCATAAATGAAATAGAAAAAGTAAGGCATTAATGAAAAGGGGAAACGCGCAAATGGAATGAAGTGTTTGACTCGAGGGAAAAGGGAACGACGTGGCACTCCCACCATCAATTCCTGCGACGACTATCTCTCCCTTCCTTCCTATCAAAAACCTCAACGTGAAAACACAGCAAATCCAAGTCGCGCCCACCATGGGGACCACCACCACGCTAATTTACTCCCCCGTGTCTCAACAACCCTAATTTTCAGAGATTAATTCAAAATACACTATTAATTAAACAATATCAATTACTTAATTTCATTGATTTATTAAAGACATGATATGAGAATATTTACCAAATCGTTATGTCTTTATTTTAACGGTATGGATATTTATTTCTTATTTATAGTATTACTTTAATATTCTGATTATACTGATTTTGTAAATTACTGCTTTCTATTCATGACCTAATTGACCGTCTTATCAATGTAGTCCTTCTTAATTATTTTTTTTTATTTTCAATATTTTTTTTTAAATTATACTATATTAGTCGTTGTGTTTATTCTACGCACGGGTATGTGCGATTCATTAAAAGATAAACTAAAATTAGTATGAATTTATATATTTTAATCATTGTTTATGACTTTTGAAAAAAAATTAAATTGTAAAATTGTAGATTTAATTGTGCAGTGGTGGTTGTTAACATCTGTCATTAAAGATTAATATTTAATCCATTAAAGTTAATTAATGAAAAATAAATTTTCTACTTTTTTGAAAAAATTATAAGTTGAATTGTTGTTTCTTATGGTAGCGAAGAGTTTAAATTAAAGGTGGGGATTTGTACTTGAGGAATGTTCCTTGTGTTGGTGGATGCATGAAAAAGCTTTAACATTGAGTTTGTTGATACTAAAGTGAGATGCAAGTTCACTTGTCTCTTGAATTGTTTGTATGAATTTGGTATGATTATTCAACAATCATAAAGCATAACATGATTCTTGAAAAGTTTGGTGTATTATTCCATGGCTGGTTTGGTACTTTCAAATGACATGCACTCTCTTTCCCAATACATAATGAAGCCTACCAAGAGAAAATTCGATTCTTTTAGGCGTCACTCTTTAGCATTCTTGTCACAAACAAATATACTTGGAAATCAACACACAAACAATTTTTTTTATCTATGAATCTGCCTCGATATTGTCATTATCTGTACAATTGATAAGGTATCTGTGAGAAGGTGGAATGTGAGCGTTTGATCTGGACATCGCATGGATTAATGTCAAATGAAAGTTTTCATAATATTATTTAATTCGATCAACATTATTTTCTTCTTCATCTGTTCTTTCGTCTTTGTTTTTTTCAAATTCTGATTATTATTTTATTTAGTCCTTTATGTATATATTTAAATAAATACTTGACAGAATTAATCTTATCATGTTATTTTATATAGAAATAATACTTTATACACTTTTTTTACATTACACAGGTAGAATTTAAATTTATTGGACGACATGGGCCATGCATCATAAAATTTGATATAGTTGCTAACGTATCATTAGAGAGCTCTGCAAAGATAAAATTGTCAATATTTAAACTTATTTTGATCTTGTATTTCGGACTTAACCACGATAAGTTATGAGTGTAGCAATTTTTCATTTTCACAGCTTACAAAGGATGCTTCTTCAATCAATTGCCATCAAATAAATTTTAATTTCTCTCTTGTTTTTAACGAAGTCAAATAAAATTTATTTTGATTTTGATTAACAAATAAATAGTCAAAATTCAATATTTTGAACGAAGTCAACAATATGATGCTGGATTTTCGAGAAGAGAGAGTTAGGAGATTCAACACCAATAAATATAAACAAATTTGTATACAAATTCTAAACATCACTTGCAATTTAAAAAAACATTGTGTGTTTTTTTTTTTTATTTGTCATTCATCATATTCATTTCTACTTATGGAATTTCTTACAAAATTAATTTAATTTTTTCTTTAAATAAAATTTATTTGAAAGTAAAAAGATTTACCTACCTGATCATTTCCCATTCATTTGAATTAACCTTAATCTTTCACATTTTAACATTGTGTAAATTACAACAAATAAATATGGAGAAGACATAGACATTTTGAAGGCGAAAGCTTAAGTTTTATTAGAAATAAAATATTTAATATTTTAAAAAAAAAAAATCTATAATAATGACATGTCCGTAATCATAAGTGGGAACCACCTTATAATGAATTTCAATTTTTATAATGAATTGATGTATATTTCTTTTAACTATTATCTATGAAATTCGAAAATTGAAAAAAGATGTAAAATTATAAACTTTTTATTTCGTAATTTTCTTAAGTTTTATACAACTATGAGCTTGATTGTTGTTACTAGTTATAGTTAAAAGTTTAAATTAAAAATAGATATTTGTGCTTCGGTTTTTTTAATTAAAATATAATTCAAATTTTAAACATTCATTGTAAATTTTTTAAATTACAATTAATAATAATAATTATAAAAATTAATTTTTCATTTATTAATTATATTGGTATTATTATTATTATATGTAATCCTGAAAATATTACCATATAGGATATGTATAAATAATACATATTAAATAATTAAGTAAATACCAGAATTTTAAAATAAGTAACAAAATGACATATAACTAGTAATAGAAAACGAATCTTTTGGTTGGTTCTGAAAATTAAAAAAAAATACAAATCCAATAATAGGAGGATAAAAATAAAAAATATTTTAGATATTCAATATGGGGTTAATTGGACTTCACTTGGAGGATAATCTCGTCATTTGGTGGAGAATGTTTACATTTTTGAAACTTTTTAAAGTCAATATCATTTTGCATCAAAGAATCGTAGACATTTTATATAATAAAAAGTAAATTAAAAAAGAAAATAATTTTTTTAAAAAAATCAATAAAATAATTAAAACTATGATATTTTATTTAAAATTTAATTTTTTAAGTTTTTTGTGATGTAAAAAAATTTATTAAATTATCATAATTGATTTTATTTAAAATATTTTTTTAATGATACATCTAATTTTTGTTGCGACATGATTGATCTTAATAAGATTTTATTAGTTTAAATTTTGAAAAATTTCTTTTAGTTAAAACAACTAATACTAAAATTGTTAACATTATCATATATGTTATATATATATTTGGGAAAAAAATTTATATAATTAAGAATTTTATTGGTTTATCATTTTTCAATTCTATGATCTCCTTTATGATATTTAATTATGAAAATAAATCTAAGTTATTAACATCCAACAAATTATAATGTTTGAAATATTTGTCAAGATTTAGACATTTTTTTTTTAAATGAGAGAATATTGATATGAAAATTGAGAGACTTAATAATAGAAAATGATCATTTTAGGATAAATAAACACAAACTCCAATACTTCAACCTATCACTAAAAGACTCTAAATAAAGACACCTTCATCAGTGCATAATATGAAATAATCAAATTTAGAATTGGATAACGATCTAATAACAATTAAACACTCAAATTGAAATAATAATATGTGAAAACCAATAAAAGAGTTAGACAAGTAAAAAAAGTCAGAGAAAGAGAGGATATAAATAGAAGGGTTAAGAAAATGAAAAATAACATATACAAAGACATACATAATTAGGAGTTTCAATATTTAAAATTCCTTAACTATTCAATGTTTTTAAAAAAATATATTATTATTTTTTTAGGAAAAAGTTCTACAAATATTATTGATTAAATAGTATTCACATTCCCAATATAAATTTGAAGTCTTTAAAAAATATTTATAGTAACATATTTTAATTTTTTAATTAAAAATTATTTTTAAGTGTAATTTTAAAATAAATATTTTTAAAATTTATAATAATGTTTTAGTATTAAATTTTTCGATGCATTTATCACTTATAACTTAAAAACTGTAAGACAATAAATATGTAAATCTTATTTTTCAATGTTTTGGAGACTTATTCATATCTCAACGTGAAACAAAGCTTATACTCAATATGAAACAAAATTTATATTTAAAAATTCTAATAATCTCTTATTCAAGTCTAAATTTTGGTTAGATTAGTATTTTCCTTCAAACAACCATGACAACTGAGTCATACAACTCGTTTTTATCCCAACATAACATGTTTACCTGAAATTCCTTAATAAAAATATTTTCCATATAAAAATCTTAACATCTCTTTAATTTATTCAAATATAATGGAGAATAGTTAATCATTCGAAGATTTATAAAAAATTTAAATTCTTAAATATGTTTTTAATATATATACACACACATATATATATATATATATAATTAAAACAACACAAATAAAAAATAATAAAAATAAAATTGTAAGAAAAGAACTAAAAACTGATTTGTCAACCCATCATTTTGACCTAATGGGTTAAGACTCTTAATCCACCTATCATACCAAATAAGTGAGTCTGATCCCATTTTTTATGCGACAACGAAAAGCAAATAAATAAAAAAAGAAAAAAAACTAGATTATCGTCTAATCGTCTTCATACTAATCACAGTATATACCTCTTTTTTTTTCGTGAAACTAATTTATTTTTCTGCATATATCATTAGTTATCTTTGATTTAATATAGTTTCCTTCAGAGTATTTTATTGACATTTTTTTTCTTATTCAGTAATGTTGTCTTTAGTGTTATTATTTGTTGTTTTTTTTTGTTCAACATTATTGTGTTGTAAGCACGACCAACCTTTCCATTGAAATCCTCATATAGAATTAAAAAATATTTCAATTATAAACTGCAAGATATGTAAAGCTAATTTAATTGTTAACTTTTTTCCCGTGTTTATATAAGAAAATATTGAGATGATTCTTAACGTCTGGAAAATAAAGAAATGTGGAGGATTCCCCTAAAAAATAATTAAAATTCGGTTTCGTTTAGGTATAAATGTGTTTTTTTGTGGAAAAAGGAGACATTCAACAATATAACCATCATTTCCCCCCTTGTACAGTATCTCATGAACTTTATAATAAAACTTATCCAACAAATTCTCAAACTGTAAAGTATTAAAACATATACTATGTATATTTTTATTTAAATAAATCTATTATTGTAAGTATTGTTGTGATAACAGTGACCAAAATTACATTACATAACTTACAACATACTTATGCAAAAGTTTTATTGTTTAGTAAAAATTTGAATTTACCTCCAAATTCAATAATGGTTGTATCATTATAGAATAGATGAACATTTAAGACTCTCTCTGTTCACCTGAACTTGTTTTGAATTTTTGAGACGAGCTCAGCATACAAGTCCTACCAATATTGACATAATGATAGTCATGATGAATGTAACCCTAAGACGTCAAATTTGATGTTGGAACATCTTAGTTGTTTAACTGAAATGTCTAATCTTTGTCATTTTGTGTTTGCATTATCGATATGTCATCCATGTTTCCTTCAATTTTGATGGATTCAAATCCAGATACTACCATTTCTTTGTCCCCGTTTTTTTGCCAAATCATTGTTTATCAACCTCTCATTGTTATTTGTATATAACTAATGTTAGAACCAAGAAACAGTGTCGAATAATTTGGTCGAAACCTAAACTTGGGTCCCCTATTTGCTGGAGAGGGTTCTCATGAATTCAGTGATGCATTGTCTTTTGAGAATATATAATAGGTAAACTCACTACTAAATGCCATTCTTTCACGAGGGAGATGGCAACCATGCACATGATCTCGATCTACAAAAGAAATAAAAACTGGGGATGATTGTTCATTTTTCTAAAACTTTAATTTCTAAACTCACATGGCATTAGCTAAATCGTTTAGAAAAACAATAATGTCACTGTGGATCCATGTCATCTCTTTCTTTGTGGAATAAAATATTTGTTTCACTTATCTTTCGGTCAAAACAAATCAACGAGACAATGTTTTGAAATATCTATAAATTATGTTTTTTGTTTCTTTTAATTAGAGACTAAAATACAAAATGAATCTGAGTTATTAAAAAATTATTCCAAAATTTAAAACCAAAAACTTAACTGGTAAAAATTAACACTAAGATTGTAATTAAAATATGAACGAGGTTGTTGAATGTGTTGCGTCTATAAATCTTAGATGCATTCATACGTCAATGGGCAAACAGGGAGCATTAATGTATCATTAATTTTAATAAATGTATTATGCTCAATAATAAATGTAAGATTACATCCGCAAAGGTATGGATAGTTGCCTGTTTGGTAAAACATTTCTTTACATTAAAGTATATGTAGCATCAGTTGTGAATCAATTCATCACATTAACTTTAATTAGATAAGTGTTACAATATACAACTTTATTCGTATAACTTTACCTTAATATTTTGAGTTATGAATGTGACACTTTAAAAAATGTTATAAATATTAAACGATTTTTTTTTTTCAAAATAATATTTAAAAAGTTTATTAAGATTGAGAATAATAATAAAAGAGTTATTAATCAGTGGTTACATAATATATATATATATATATATATATATATATATATATATATAATTAAAAATAAGAAAGAAATGGATTCTTAGTCAACTTTAATATCTTTATCAATCATGTATTATTGTCTGTTTTCATACCAAATATAATCATAATAGTCAGATCACATGTAAAATCATAATATTATCAAATTCAAAATTTTGTGAAACACGTGTATATACACATGTACTCATGTAGTCGTTGTAACTCACAAACACATATACAATTTAATAATCAATAGTTTTTATTGGAAGACAATTTGTATTAAATATATTCCAATAGAAATAAATCATAAACACATATCTCCCATATTCCACAGACTTACCAAATTATAATAGTACCATTATAATATTTTTAAAAAGTTGAAATCAATAATTAACACCACATTGATGCTTTCAAATTCAAACAAAGCTAATTGTTCCAGTGTTCCAAACTCAAAAATCATATAACCAAAAGTATATATTACAATTATCCAAATTCTATTAATTTCTATCTTTTAATTCCTAATATCAGATCATCTTCAATATTTTAATCTGACTTTCCAAAAATCAAACATAACTTTAAATCATAAACAACTTAATCAAATAGTAACTAACTTCATTTAACAGTTATTTCATGCTCCCAAAAGAGAGATAAAATAAGATAAACAAGAATAGAGAATTTCACTTTGTTCTCAAAAATCCTTATTCATTGAGAGAAGAGACCACTATAATCTCAAACGGGTAAATATTAATGTATTTGGCTTAGATTTAGATATATGTCAAAAAGTGTTATACATGCAAGTCACGAAAGACAATAAAAAACTATAACTATAAAAGCATGAGAAAAAAAAGTACTAGAAAATCTAATTTGATGGGTTTAAAGTTGCGTTATGTTCTAAACTGTAGTTCGTAATAAAAAAAACATGGAAATAATTCCAAAATATTAGATAAAAAGATAAAAGAATTAAAAAGACAAAAAAAATTATTAATAAAACTAAATGGTTAAAATGTTAATATCTCTATATATATTAAATATATCTTAAATTTTAATTTATATTATTTTTAAGACATCCCTACTGATCATAAAAAACATATCTTATGAAATAAAAATCCAAAATATGCACACATTAATTTTATATTAAAAAAACTCCTATAACATGAAACAATACACCGGAACCGAAATTAATCTATAGTTTAATAACCAAAAAAATATCTCTCGAGAGGGTGAGGGCCATTTTTACCTTCCTCTCTGATAGGAGTGATTCTTGGTGCATCTCCATAGTTTTTAAAATTCTCATTTTGAATATAATGAAAAGAATAAAATGTTCTTGTCTACAATTCATAATGTAAAAATTTTTTACATTACGGGTTGTAAAACCCGTAATGCATTTTTTAAAATTTTTACATTGCGAGTTGTATAACCCGCAATACATTTTAAAAAAAAATTGTATTTTTACATTGCGGGTTGTACAACCCGTAATACATTTTAAAATTTTTTTGTAACCCGCAATATATTTATAAATTGTTTTGTTTTGTGAGTTATACAACCAATAATCTGCTATGGTGTAGTGGTTATCACCTTAATCTTACGCAGTAAAGGTTTCAGTTTGATCCTAATACATTGCGGGTTGTGGAACCCATAATGTAAAAATTTGAAAAAATGCATTGCGGGTTCTACAACCCACAATGTATTTCAAAATTTTTACATTATAGGTTATAGACGAAAGATATTTTGGTTTTTTCATTATGTCCAAAATGAGAATTTTAAAAAACTATGAAGGTGCAGGAAGTCGTCATGGAGGTGGAGGAAGAGGATATTCCTACTCCTTCTCACTCACTTATAAGCCCCAGACCAAAATTATAAATACAAATATTTAAATATTTATGCTATCTACACCCCCTTTCATTCTCAGCTGAAAACCAACATCCCTTATCCATATTACACAAAAGTTATAATCCCTTACGAAATACAATATTTTTAAAAAATAAATATTATTAATGAAAGATTATTACAAATCAAGTTGTATTGTGTGATTCACTTCTCTCTTGGTAGTTTTAGTTTTAATTTTAATACACATCTTAATAATAAATATATTAAAACATAGTTTACCAAAAACATTATCTAATGGACTTTAAAAAAATAAAAATTATAATAATTAATATTACAACTTGCTAAATATTTAAAGAGAAAAATATTATACTGACCCAAGGCTTTGACCCATTGATCCAATATTAGGATGGTAAAAAAAATTGTAACTTTGAATATTAGTCAGTAAAACTTGTAATAAATACAAAAGAATTATGTTAGTAGGTATTCACCGACATTAAATACAAATATTTAAATTATCTAAATGTTAAGGAGTTAGTAAAATTATTGTGATATTTATTTCGTGGATATGTCTTACATCTTGTTGGTAATCTTCATTTAGATTATTTTTTTCAAAATCCAGATGAAAAAAGTAAAGTGATCAGTAAAACAAATATTAAAATTTGTTTAAATTTTGATTTTATATATTTACGTCTTTGATATTCAAACTTATATAATTAACGATTTTTATAAGAGATTAATTTTATTTAAATTTATACTTTTGTACCATTTATTTGAATTTATTTTAAAAATATATATATTTTTATTTGTACTGATATTTTATAATGTAATTAGTTTAGAGTTTACTTTAAGATCAATTTTTATTTAAATTTAATTTAAAAAATTTAAATCATATTATATAATTTTTATAAGAAAAACATTTGCAAATATCTATAAATGCATATAACTATAAAATAATTGCGAGTGTTTTTCTAATACTGTTAACCAACTGCCAACAAATTAGTAAAGAGCTTCTAGCAAATAATAATAATTATTATTATAGGAGTCCATCCATGTCTAATAACCACGAAATTGATGGTTTACTCGCTAAAAAGATACGCATATTCTTTCTAAATATTTACATTCGCCCATAAAAAGTTCAAATAAATATTGTTATTACTAAACAAGTGAAACTTCATTTGTGTATGATAAATAATAATTACATATATTTTTAATAAAGAAAAAAAAACATTGTTTAGAGTTGTCAAAAATAAACTAAAATCTGTGATCTAATCTAATCCGCTATATTATGTTAGGTTGGAGTATAAAAATAAAAAAATTGTGTTAGGAATCAAAATCAAACTTTACCCGCTAAGAATTTGGCTCACTCTAATTGAATATACTATAAGTTAAACTATAGTTCAACATTCTCTAGAAAAACAAATATTATTCTTCGTTCTTTTTCTAAAGTTGTCCACACACTCATTTTAACTCCAAACTAGTTATACCGTTTTTAATAATCAAATAACATTATTATTATTGTTATTATATAAAATTAATTAATAATCTATTACTTTATCATTCATTGTTATCAGTTGACATCTTTTGCTATAGATAACATTAAAGATGTTTGCAAGATTAATATGTTTTAGATTTTTTCAATTAAGGACTCTACCTATAATATTATTATAAAAGGACGGGATAATTTGATGTTAGATTGTAATTTATAATTTATATTTTTAGATTGTATTTTAAGTTCAAGATGCTTTTAAATTGTATTAGTCTATTTTGAGTTTAAGGTTTAAGATAAATGTGTTGGATTGATTTTTGAGATTATTTAAATTTTATTTGGATGTTATTTATATTAATTATATAGTCTCTGTATTTGGTATCCATATTAATATGATGTTTATAATTATCATTTTTAGGTATTATTTTATGTTACAATCATTATATGGATATTAAGATGATACATTTTTTTCATGATTATTGTATATATTTATACTTTGGTTTTAGTTCTCGTATTAAAAAAATATATTGAATAAAAAAAAACGATTTTTTTTTTTAAATTAAGTGAATGAATCCCTTTAACCCACCAACTAATTGTGGGTTGGACCATACTCTTCTTTTAAAACTTAATAATAAGTGAGTCAATTTAGGTTGAACTACCAAATAAACAACCTAAAACGGATTGGTCGGTAGTCTATTTTAATAATTATAGCATTTTTTATCCTTTACTCATGTAAAAATGACTTTATTTAACTCTCACAAATTTGTAAAATATATTTAATTTAGTTAGGTTGAAATCTTGTCCCTTATTATAAAATATTAGTTTTAAGTGTTATACTAAATTTAATAAGTTTAAGATTTTTTTTAACAAAATTAATAAGTTAGTTATTAGTTTATTTTATTAGCTCCCATGTTAGTTTGATTAATATAAAAGTATTTCATAAGTCAGATCATTATTTTAATATTTTATAGTTTATATGTTATAATTTAGTTTACTTAGTTTATTTTTTATTACTGTTTTTTATATTGAATACATTTATTTATTATCTTAATTTTCTTTTTACAAATTTTCAATCTTACAAAGATAATTAATTATTGTATTATTTTTAATATATGTTGGGTAAAACATTTTACGCAGCTAAAAATAAAAAAATGAAATTGAAGTAAACAGAAATGAAAAAAATGAAAAAAATAGATTTTATTAGTACTCGTTCTTTAAATAATATATATATATTATTTAACATGTACCAACTAAGTTTACTAAATATAAGTTTAATATATTACATCAAAACTTATGACTTAAGACTTTATAAATTAGTAGCTAACTTATCTACTGAGATATAGTTTATAAACTGTAAGGTAATTATAAAATAGTTTTATCAAATATACTTTTATTTATTTTTTAAAAGGGTTTATGCTATGTCAATCTTTTCTTACTAAATGTTAATTTTAAGTAGTTTAACACCCCTTCATCTCACCATATTAACTAAATCCGTGCCATAAACAGATGAAATGATTAACTTGATATAACACAATCATATTAATATACTATAGTATATAGTCTTTTGAATTTAGAGAATTAAACCCAAACTAATTAAACAGAAAGAACTAAAATTCTAGTTCAGACAATTAAAGAATTTTCAATAAGCAAAATAATTGGATTTTTTTCAGTTACATTAGTCTTCTGATTATTTTTTTTAAACAATGGTTTAAATGTCATACAAATATTCGCCAACAATTTTCTTGACACGATAGTAAGTATACACCTTAGAGAACTACTTTATTTAAAACATTATTAAATTAACAAAATTAAAAAGAGAAAATAAGAAAATAATTTAAACAAAATTAAGAAAAAAAATTATTATCTACAAAACAGTTGAAGAAATTTAAAATATAAATACACGAAATAAAGTTCAAAGGACAATGCTTGAAAAAATATATTATTTGACGCATTATATTAAACACATTTATATTATCAATAAAAAAATTGATATAGTGAACATTCCACTTATTTCTTATTAAGTTTTAACTAATATTTTAATAATATATTGTTAATCATGGTCACAGGGAATTTGTTAGTTGTAGTCTACTGTAGTTGCTATATTTTACAGTAAAATGTTTTAGTTAGTTTTCTAATTTTCTTTTTTAGTTATGTAAGACTTTAAGTTTAAGTAATAAAAGTCTTTGTCTACTATCAATTCAAATTCTTTAATAAGTGTATAGAAGTGTGCATTGGTGTTCATCAGTTGGACACAAATAATTGATTTTCCTAAAAGAAAAACAAGTTGACTGTATTTATACTTGACTTATATATTTTGTATGGTTTGCATTTTTATAAACTTTGTTTTATGGATTTTAATTTTTGTAGTAAATCTGGCATCAAAATGCTATATATCTATTAAGGTAGAATGACACGTTTGATTATTTAAAAAATGCATGAATTTTTATTTTACTTTTAATATTTTAAATCAATTAAAATAAATTTCATGAAAGTAATTCTTATCTTTCATGGTCATCGATTTAGATAGAATGTAATTTAGTTTTTGTGTGTTGTCATTAAAATAAGTAAGGATTAAATTATATTTTAATGTTTAAATACATAGCAGCTTGTTTGAAATAAAGACAGATAAAGAGGACGAAGAATACTTTATGCAATATTTTATTTTTTTATTGACATTTAAGGACTAACTATAAAATATACATTTTTAAACTACTAAAAAGACCATTCAGCCTAAAAAAATACTTTTTTAGTTTAAAAATACTAAATTTATTCTCCACGATATTACTGTCTAATAGTGCAAAGAATTATTTTTTTTTTAAGAATTATAAGAGAGAGTTTAAAGTTGACATGATTATATTTTCAAGTTAAATTTTAAAAGTCATAATTAAATAAAAAAATATTTTATTTTTTATTTATCTAAAGTTATCATGTCTCTACAATTTCAAATTCAATATTTTTTATTTATTTGTTTATTATTATTTTTCTTTTTCTCTTGAAGTCTAAAAATTATGTGATAATTAAGACTAGGTATAACTAAATAGAATTGTGTTTAAGGCAAACTTTGTTTCTCTTAGGATTTTAACTCTTCCTCTCTCATTTGTATAATGTACTAAACTATGATTATCAAAATATAAATATTTGTTTGTTTGTGTGTTTGAGACCGTGATTATATATTCATTTGTTATATTTAACTTCATGACAGTAATATAAAAAATTACATGAACATCCTAAATTTATTATTTTAAAGTAGATTTGTTGTAGAGTAATATATTTTTAATAAAAAAATTAACACTAAAATATGAATTGAGTTATGGTAATGTAATATAAATTAATAGAAAGTTATGTATGGGTTGAATGAAAATGTGGACGATGTTATTATTGATAAACTCTTTAGTAAAAATTTGAAAGATTTAATTGTTTTCAGATTTTGCCTGAACTAGGGAATTATAGTAGATTAATACAAGTTTGAGATGACAATAAAAGTGTAGATTTGGATTTTTTTTTTAATTACGGAGTTTAAATATGAAAATTGGTTTGATTTAGATTTATTGTGAATTTTCAAGAATTATAATTGATTTATTTATTTTTAGATTATAATTTACACCAAATTAGTTGAAAATGAAATTATTGAATATTAATTATTTATAAAAATGTTATTTTTCGTTGATATTTAAATATATAGTTCAAACAATAGTTTCATTACTCAAGTGATATATAATTAATTGAAGTTTTATTTTGACATATTCAACTATATAATTATGTGAAAGTAACAAGTTTTGTTATTTAAATTATAATTTAAAGTTTGAGTGAAAAATAAATTTTATATATATATATATATATATATATATATATATATATATATATATATATATATATTTTAAATGTCACTTAAACATCCCCAAGTAACCAGTTTTATTGTTGTAACATTTAAACAAAATTATATAAATTATCTCATGTTGCCAAAGTAACAGTTCTTTATAATATTTATTTAATTTCAATCTTTAAAATGGTTATTAAAATAGTTTTAGCAGCATGTATTGTTTTTATTGAAATTAAGCCAGACTATTTGACCAAAATGTGATTAATTATGATATGATTTGAAAAAACCAATAATTCTTAAAGAAATGTTATTAAGCTAATAATGTATAATTTGGGTATTGATGAGAAGAAATTTAACAAGATGTTTAAATTATACTGATAACTCAAATTATAAAGATAAAAGTATGAGATAACAAAAGTTGATATTTTTTTTTTGTAACATTTCATTTTGAGTAAAATATCACTCTTTGATAAACATGTGAGGATCTAGCTTATTGTATAATAGTTATTCATTATAATGAATACTATAAAAATATAATTACCATATAAATAAAGTAGATGTAAAATATGTTAGTTTCTAAATTCAATTTTAATATAATATTTTTTAACTAACTGTAATTTAATTTTTCTAACATAATAATTACAAGTTATTTAAATAATTCTGCTAATAATGATTCCATTAACATAATTTTTAAATAATGATTCCATTAACATAATTTTTTAGTATATAATGTATTGATAAGAACACGTGTTAAGTGTACCTACAGAAAGATGTAATCATTGTGAATTAATTTGAGCAAGTGTCTGTTTGAATACTTCCCATAATCCATCATAAATCCTAAAATCACATTGTAAATTTGAAATTTTGGAAGGAATTATTTTGTGTGTAAGAATAGGAGTCAAAGAAGTTAGATAATGTCTAAATACAAAATTAAAAAGAATTATGTAATTAAATTCTTACAGAAATAATAATTGGACCAAAAACAGTCCTAAAATCACATTGTAAATTTGAAATTTTGGAAGGAATTATTTTGTGTGTAAGAATAGGAGTCAAAGAAGTTAGATAATGTCTAAATACAAAATTAAAAAGAATTATGTAATTAAATTCTTACAGAAATAATAATTGGACCAAAAACAGTTAAGGATAGTTGTTTTATCCATAAAAGTTTACAATAAATTCACACATTTTACAGGAGGAGGGAGTTGAAAGAGGGTGAGTTTAAGTCTGTATTGATTTAAAAAAAAAGTATATTGTTTGTATTTATATATATAGAATAGAAAGAAAATTATGATTGGGTGTGGCAATGGATTTGATCTGAATAGAAAATGCACCGAATATAGGCAATCATGGATGGGTAAAAACGTAAATGAAGGATGGGGGAGTGGGGTCTGAGGGATAACGTGAAGGAAGTTATGCGCTGGTATGGTTGGTAGCGGTAACATGGCTGTCACCCTTGAAGAATGAACGGCACAGGATACCTCACTCGAAAACAAAATATCCCGCCCTCCATTATTACCATCTTAACCTCCGAATATCCCTCTTTCCTCTCTCTCCAATTCCATAAATGACTGCACTCTCCTCAACGCATTGCACTGCATTTCATCTCATTCCCTTTCCCTGCCACCGCCAAACAAACTCCAAACCCTAAATCTCTCTTTCTCTCCCTTCCTCCCTTAGCCATGAGAGAGATCTTGCACGTCCAGGGAGGCCAATGCGGCAACCAAATCGGTTCCAAATTCTGGGAGGTCATCTGCGACGAGCACGGCATAGATCCCACCGGAAAGTACAACGGTCTTGGCAACTCCGATATCCAACTCGAGAGGATTAATGTCTATTACAACGAGGCCTCTGGCGGAAGGTACGTTCCTAGAGCCGTCCTTATGGATCTCGAACCTGGAACCATGGACAGCATCAGATCTGGCCCCTACGGCAAGATCTTCCGCCCTGATAACTTTGTCTTCGGCCAGTCCGGCGCCGGTAACAATTGGGCGAAGGGTCATTACACCGAAGGTGCTGAGTTGATCGACTCCGTTCTCGATGTCGTTCGCAAAGAGGCCGAAAACTGTGATTGCTTGCAAGGTATATTTTCGTTTACATTTCTTTAGTTTATGTTCCAAACGTTCACATGTAATCTCCGCGTTTAACCACGTTCAATTGTAGCGGGTTCATTTGTGTTTGTCTTTCTATTTTCGAATGCCTTAATGCTTGAGTGAGGATGGATCTTCAGATCTGTATAGTTCCCATGTTGACGTTTCTCCCTGGTTTTAATGCCGTTGATTGCAATTGATTCGAACTCCTTTGTTTCTTTTGTCAAAAACTGTATTGTTGGATTGGTGAATTGTTTGTCATTAAAATGGACGGTTATGGATCTGTGAGTTTCTCTCTGTCGCATGGATGACGGCGACTTAGATATGAATGATGACGGTTTTTAGCTTAAGTCAGGAATGGAGGATAAGATCCAGCTTTCCAGTTAAGTCCTAATGGAAGAATGAGTATGCTGAGATTGATTATGTATTTGGTCCCATGAGATCCAATGTACATGTTCAACTCAACCTGCATAAAAAATTACTGTTAGTTTTGGCTCCATTGTTTTTTACAAATGGTTTTAAGATGTGAACTCTTCACTTTGTGTAGTGACTGTTGTTTAGGGACCGGTAATGTGGTTTTACTGTCTTGATGAGTGGACTCGGAATATTGAATCTTAGACACAATTGTTGAACATCGACCTACACCTCCAGGTTACTTGAATGGGTGGGAAAGGAAAATAATAGTGCTACATCCACTCTTCTTGTTTTATAATAGTAGTTCATTCTTTTGTAGATCTATCATAATCAAAGAATAATGCAGTAGATCTGGAGTTGGATCACTGTATCAGGAATTAGGATTTTTTTTATGTCATCTTTCTACCGCAATAATTGCTTTCTCAAATCTCATTTATTTCATTTTATCTTTCTTGACATTATGCAATTGGATTGCTTGTTTTTGGGAGAATAGGACAGGGTGAGCTGTTAAATGTGACCCCTGTTGTCTGGAATGACGACAGGTGGGGACCATCTTATCTTTTTTTATTTTCTAATTAATTAAACAGAACTTTATGAAATCTGGTTACTTTTTACTTACATTTTGGATGTAATGATATAGGACTGTGTCTTAATAATAATAGTAACATTCATAATAATCCAATATTGATACTCTATCCTTACTTTCTCTCAAATAATCAACTGTTTAAATTGTAATTTTGATGTATAAATATAATTTTTTCGAATTTTGTTTTGCTGGTTCTCATACTGTTCAGAGTACATGAAAGTATGTATTCAAATTGGATCTTTAATTCCGGGAGCAAATTACTGCAGTATATTAATTTACTCTTTCATCTGAATTCATAGATTGATTTGGAAAACACCTTCATACTAGCAATGCAGATTCATGAAACAAGTTTTGTTTAATTTTGTTCTGCTATGAGTTATTACTTAGCCAATTGATAATATTAGTCTAGAAAGCATAAATCTTTACGATGATTTCAGAAAAAAAAAACACAAGTGTCTTAGATCAGGTTGTGCTAATAATGCAACTGTTTTCATGCTTCCTTAGCCCTTACCATGACAGACAACTGAATGTGGTTGATATGCTTTCATGGTCTTGTATGGGGCTTCAATTAGATCTGTGAATTTAATTGAAATGTTTCCATATGGAATATCATTTTTCTCATACTTGGTACCTGCTGCCAGGAATCTGAGTTTGTTTCACTAATGCTAGAAGTGTAATTTAATTTTTCCTCAGGTTTTCAAGTTTGCCACTCTCTTGGAGGAGGCACGGGTTCTGGCATGGGAACACTGTTGATATCAAAGATTAGGGAGGAATACCCAGACCGCATGATGCTCACTTTCTCTGTTTTCCCATCTCCTAAGGTTTCTGACACTGTTGTGGAGCCGTACAATGCCACTTTATCCGTACACCAACTGGTTGAAAATGCAGATGAGTGCATGGTTCTTGATAATGAAGCCCTTTATGACATTTGTTTTAGGACATTGAAACTCAGCACCCCTAGCTGTAAGTATTGTCTTGTAGTGATGCATTTGTTCTCAGATTAGGCATACAAATAATAATTTTTGCTTCTCCTCATGGTTTATTGCAGTTGGCGATCTCAACCATCTTATTTCTGCAACCATGAGTGGGGTTACATGTTGTCTGAGGTTTCCTGGACAACTGAACTCTGACCTCAGGAAGCTGGCTGTCAATCTGATTCCATTTCCTCGTCTTCACTTCTTTATGGTGGGGTTTGCACCTCTCACTTCTCGTGGGTCTCAGCAGTATGTCTCCCTTACGGTCCCAGAGCTGACTCAGCAAATGTGGGATGCCAAAAATATGATGTGTGCTGCTGATCCTAGGCATGGCCGATACTTGACTGCATCTGCTATGTTCAGAGGAAAGATGAGCACCAAAGAGGTGGATGAACAGATGATCAATGTTCAGAACAAGAACTCGTCATACTTTGTTGAATGGATTCCCAACAATGTGAAGTCCAGTGTGTGTGATATTCCTCCGAAGAATTTAAAGATGTCATCCACTTTTATTGGGAACTCAACATCAATTCAAGAGATGTTTAGGAGGGTGAGTGAGCAGTTCACTGCTATGTACAGGCGCAAGGCCTTTTTACACTGGTACACAGGAGAAGGAATGGACGAGATGGAGTTCACAGAGGCAGAGAGCAATATGAATGATTTGGTGGCGGAGTACCAGCAGTACCAAGATGCAACTGCAGATGAGGACGAAGAATTTGATGAGGAAGCTGAGGACGACCAGTATGGTGAGCATTAGCTGGATCAAACTTAGGCTATGCCTAACGGTAACTACCAGTGCCCGATCTACCTTTGCTGCTATTCGTGTATCTACGGCCATATGAACTTTCACTTTCATTCCCATTTATCTGTTCTTACATTTTGCCAATTTCCTTGTTAAAAATGTACTGCTTTTGAATTGTTTGGAATGTGCGCGGTGAGACAATAGTCCAGTATTCTATCTGTTTATCCAAAAGTTTTAAGCCACTATTAATTATTTTTTAATTTATTGCGTATTTCTACTTAATTTCTAAGAATTTAATTAAAATATACTGATAAGTTTATTTTCATTGCCCCCGATCATGATATGATATGACTGACTTTTGTAATTGTTTTAAATATATATATTTTGGAGGACATTCAATTAACTGAATTATATTGATTGTGTTTAAATATTAAATTTCCTGAAAACGTAGTAATATTGTTATCATAAATGGAGAACAGTAAGAGATCAAATAAAACAACAGAGAATAAGTAGAATGTTAATTTTATTTTAGCACATTTTTAATAACGGCAAAGGGGTGGTAGTAGTGGCGGTGTGGCGGTGAAAAGGATACGGGGCGGTCTCTCTCACAACAATGATTGGATGAGAAAATATGGTGATGATAAAATATGGTAATGGTAGTGAAATAACAATTATTTTGTCTGCTTTTGTTTACAGATTACAAAACCAAAGTTAATTTTTGTCTTTTGTTATTCCCAAGAGTGTTTGGTGCAGAAAAGGGGTAATTATTCTATTTTATCATTTACTCCATTACTCATTCTTCAATCATCATTAGTTATTATTGTTTAGAAAGTCACCTTGTCTTTCATACTTTTAAATCCCTACTGTATTTACAAAAAAAAGAATGTTGACTCAGAAAAATAATTTTAGAGATAAATCAAAACTTAATTTAAAGTATGATAAAGCCAACTAGAGTTAACCCTCATGCTAGGAACCTAGTTCAGTCTATATCCAAATGCCTTCACATATACCAGCAACATGGCATGGGTTTGTATCCTACTGAAGATTCTATTTTGGACTTTCCTGATAACATTAATAAGATCATTAATTTTGTTTTATGAAGGTTGTTGTTTTAATCTTGTCCTTCTTAGTCAGGCATAAGTTTTCTCCTTCCTAAAGACATGTCTCCTTTCAGCACTTATTTCCTATAAACAAAGATAATTAAGATAGTTTATGCAATTTTTGAGTGTTTTATTTTTTTAAATATTTAATTACATGATTTATTTGTTTTTATTTATTTTCTAAGAAGTTTCTTATGAGTTTAATTCACAAATCACTAGATGTTACTCTGTAGATGTATTTGCTTGAGAAGTTAAATATTTGTCTAAAATGCTCTCCATGTATAAAAACTATAAATTTAACTTTATTTAATTGACTTCTTTTATCTTATAATAAATATGTTTCTTTTTTATTTTTTTAATGTTTTATATTAGGGAGTTTTAATCTTCTTCTATCAATACTTTTCTCTTTGTAATCATGCTTTTTATTTATTTATATAAACTATTTAAAGATCTTATTTTTATATTTTTAACATATTGAAATAGAAAGATAAATTATTTTAAGACCTTTTCTTGTGTGATAAAGTTTATTATATTACATTCAGTTGTACTCTTGTTTATCTAATGAGACAAGAGTCAACCTATACAAACCTATATAAGGAAATGATTTTACCTTCAATCCAAAACCTTAACACGTTGGATTTGAGTTTTTTTCTTATATATTGTTCAACTCTCTCAAACCTACTCAACGTGGAACTTAGACTCACTTGAATATCTAACATAATGATCTAATGAGTAATGATATTGGTTGAAAATTCTGCTGTCAGAGCGCATTTGCATGCTCAGTTTCACATCAAGGATCTCGGCTCTCTCAAATTCCTTTTTGGTCTTGAAATTGAATGCTTCTAGTAAGCTTTATGTTTCTGAAGAGCTTCTTTTGGATGGTCCCACTACTTTACAAATGCTTATTGGTTATCGTCTTTACTGAACAAATACTAGATCTGATCTTAGTTTTGCTGTCCAACAACTAAGTTAGTTTGTTGAGTCTCTAAGGACCATTCACTTACAGGCTGTTTTTCGTATTTTGAAATATCTGAAATCTTTCCCGACATTTTTTTTTATCCTTCTCAAACTGAGCACCACATTCAAGCATTTATTTTTATTCTGATTGGCTTCTTGTCCTAATACCAAAGCTCTATTATTGGTTTTTTTTTTATCTTTTGTGATTCAGCCTTAATCTCTTGGAAATCTGAAAAACAACCAATAATTTTTAGATACTCTTGTGAGACTGAGTATAGAGCCATGACCTCTGTTACTTGTAAATTTCAGTGGCCACAGTTTTTGCCATGACTTGTCTCTCAACATTCTTCAATTTTCTGTGATATCCAGTAGTCTATAATTTGCATAACAAAAAATCCTACTTTTCATCAACGGACTAAACATGTTAAAGTGGACTTTCACCTCACAAGATTAAATATTCAACAAGGTTTGATTCGTTTGTTTCATGTGTCATTCAACTCTCAATTCACATATGCCTTCACCAAAATTGCAGAATTTTATTGAAGCCATATCCAAGTTGTCTCATTGATATATACAACCCAACTTAAGAAGGGTAATGAGGGAGTTTTAATCATCTTGGATCAATATTTTTTTATCTTTGTAATCAAAAGTATACTTCAGGTTTGTGGGTTCTTAAATGTAGTTTGGTGGTTACACTTTTGTCACCAATAATATCTATACATATTATTTGTATATATAAAAACATATTGTATACTGTTTTGTTGATTAAGATTTGAATAAAGATTAATTCTTCTTTCTTCTATTTACCAGTTTCTTACATTTTATTAATTAAATTGTTTTCGGACATTATAAATTTGCTCTGTTTTATGTCAGGTATATAATTTTTTCTATAATTTTATAATAAGAGAAAGACGAATGTTTTAAACAGGTAATTGAATATGCGAAGACATTGACTTAAGATAAGATTTAATTATAGCTAAACCTGTTCTTATAAATAATAATTTATATTGTTAAATAATTATAATATCGAATTTTATAATGAAAAGTTAAAAACATCATTGAAATTTATTTTTAATAAAAAAATTATAAAAATCTGAGTAAAATGCATCATAAAATAACAATAAATTTTATTAAGAAGAATAAATTTACTTAAAAAAATTAATATAATTTAAAAATATATAAGTAAGACATAAAACGTATAAATTCATACACATGAATAAATTATATGTTTTATACAAAAAAAAAATGATAACAAATATAATTTCTTTTACTTATTTATAATTAAAAAACATCTTAAATAGCCGGTTCATTACATCAGTTTTTGATCTTTCCACCGTTTTCAAAACGATCCAGATTTATTTAATGACTAAACCAGTTCAATTGATAAACTCACCTGTCCAATTTGATTTTGAAACTAGCATCATAATAATAATAAAATATTTTCAATCACGAACCAACATAGATTAACATGGTTTTCCTGTTAGGTTGACTAAAATTGAATAAGTTAAACTTAATAAAAAAGGAAATCATTTTCTTAATTTGTCTTAAAATAATACAATTATGACATGAACAAAACTAATTTTAAGAATAACTGAAGCTGTTTCACATAATAAAAGAAATTACAATATTTCAATATTTAATTGTTAAAATCCTCTTTCAAAAAATTATTTATTGAATCAAACAAACAATGTTGTATAAGAATGAAAAAGAAAATAAATTATATAAGTGCATCAGAATCATGAAAGTAAAAAGATAAACATAGCTCACAAACAAACTAGTTTTTGTGATTAAAACAAAAAATACTCATTATTTGCTCACTTTAACATTCATATTTTATTCACTGGTCCAAAAAAATAATATCTTATTTCAGAACGATAAAAGGTCAACATAAAATAAAATATATCTTACTCATCATCACAAAATGATTAAGGACTCAGATATAGATTACACCTAATTCCAATTGGACATAAAGTTAATTGTCTATAAATATTCACTAAAAATAAATGGTGTGAAAAATAACAAAAGGTAGGATTTTATTAAGATTTAAAATGTTAAATATACTCCAAACCACTATACTAATAACTATGATTAGATCATATATTAAAGAATATACACTTTATAACGCATTAACTTTTAATTTCAATTATATATTATTTGTATAATTTTATGTATAAATTAATTTTTCTGTAATTATATAAGTCATATAACATAAAAAATAAAAATAGTTATACATTAACAAAATTATCTAATGTAGAAATGAGTACAATCAAACATATTATATATTTGTTAACACCGTTAAGAAGGTGATGTTCATTTGATTTCTAGTAAAATTATTTTATTTCATAATACTATTCATTTTATTATCACATATCCGCCTCAACATATTATAGATACAATTCTATTTTTGTCATATAAATATAAAATTATATTTTCCTGAAAATTAGACATATATTCAGTGGGATTTGAGGAAACATATCTATCGTAAATCTACGGGGAAACTGTAAGAAAATATTTTCTACATTTTTTTTTACAATGTATTTGTAATGATTTTACAATGCAGAATTCCTACACAACTTGTGCGGAAATAGTATGATTTTGGAAGGATTTCTCACTAAATATGAAATTGACATTTTTAATTATTGTATGGATATTATCCTAATCAAATTATTTAATCAATTATTGTGTGGAAATTGTGTCATTATTATTAAAATAATAGAATTTCAAGTACCTTTTAATGTTGCATCCAAAACTTCACTTCGTAGTAGGGTATTTAAAGTTCTTTCCAAACAAATTGTGGTGTTTGGTTAAACCGTCAAATAAAAATCTGATTATTGGTTGAAATTATAAAAAACAATGGTACATTTTTTCCCACCAAAAAACAGTTAGAAGAATTTTACATTTATAAATAACATTTTGACAAATTATTGCATCCAACATTTATCACTATACTAAAATTCATCAGAGAGTAATTACTTCTATTTAAGAACGTACCAAATTAAATTTACCACTAGAATAAGATTTCTAAAAAAGAAAAATATAAAAAACAATTTTATATTTCAATAAGTTAAAATTAGTCTATACTCAATATAAAAATAAAAATTTGGAAAAAATCATTCTAGATAACCTCTACCAATTAACTTATACGTAATCTAATTTTAAATTTTTTAAAAATAATTTTACTTTTTCCCCTAAACTTATAAAAGAAAAGCTGCATTTAGTCTATTTATTTACTAGGAAGGAATGAAAAGTCTATTCATAATATATAATTTAATATTTAATAGAAAGATATAATTCAATACAAGTCATAATTATATTCACGAAAAAATAATTGTATTGTTAGATAATGTTTAATATTGCCTTGTTATTTGCACCGTAAATAAATTTATCACTATAGAAAAATATTTTGTTTTATTTTCAATGCTTAACATGTATCCATTGTTGTTCAAAGACTGGCCATAATTTTAGCAAAAATTTCATGTAACATTTTTCTTAAAAGGATTTTACGGCTACTCACGGCAGGTAACAATCCCCTCCCCAATCTGATATTTTCCTTTCAAGATAGCCAAAACTCATAGTGTGTTTTAAGTAATATTTGAAATTTCTTCAGAATTTAAAATATCGGTTGGTTGAAGTGAATTTCTTCATTTTTTAAATAATCAAATTTCTAAAATTTTAATTAAAAAAACATTTTTGTTATAAATTATTTCCAAACTTCTATAAAAATCATCTAACAATTCTTCATCCAAACATATTAAGGTTTGTTATGTTGTCCCCTGATTTTGTTTGAGACACTCTTGAGCGAATTTAGTTTGTATTATCTTTCCTATAGGTTTCTAGGTTATTTGAATTGGAAGGTTTCTTCCTGCACCTCCCTACTCTCTTCCGACACTTTTATAGAGAAACTGAAAATACCATTTTATCTTTATTTTTTTTCATTTTTCTAGTTATATCGCCTCTCATTTTCTCATATTTTAGATTGTACAATTAAAAATATAGTCTTTTATATTCTGAAATCTATAATACAAATTGTATTTCAAATTATATATTATGTAATACAATTTGTTTGTGTTTCAAATTATATAATTTAAAATAAGAAAATTATATTTCAAATTATATACTAAAATACAAATTTTGAGAAAGTATTTTTATACTTTTTGAATTATAGAGGTGCAGGAAGAAACCGTCTGTCTTTGAAATGTCGTTCACCAAACAAAAGAGCATGCCCCCAAAGAATAAAAACAAATATTATCTACAGATAATTTAGGCTTTTTCTTGATCCAGAGAAGGCAACAAAAAACACAAAATGAATGTGTAAGCCCAAAAACAGGCCCAACTTAATACAGTTGCAAGGCTGAAACAAACCCTAACTCAAAACACAACAAGGCGGCGCGTGACTTAGATTTTAATTTATTTTAATTTTTTTAATTTTGAATTGAATCTTAATTTTCCTTAGAGGCTAGAGTCAGTAAAGTGCGTCAACCTTATCCAACGTGCGTTGATACTCATAATCTCGGCTCGAATAGCCTTAGAAAAAAAACATAGTTAAATAAGCTGTTAGAATCCTTGTCCTAAACCTGCACAATTATCTCTTACTAACTAATTCCTTTCTACTCAAACTAATATTTGGTTCATTTTTTCACATGAGAGAGATTGAATCTAATCCAAAGACAAATAAATTTTGAAACTGGGCATCATTATTTTCATTTATGAAAAATATATAAAAAATGTTTCAAAATTAAATGAAAACGTATAATTAAAAAAAATAATTAATGAGAAATAAACAAAATATCTATATTTAAAAGTGGATAGTTTGAAAAAACAATTAGAGAAGTAGTGACCAACAGTGTAAGTAATGCTTATATACCATTGCATTTCGTGCTTTTAAATTGCCTTAAACTCTGAATCAGAAACGTTATTATCATTATCATGATTCATGAAACATAAATCCGACAAAATCTCTGTGAGAGCTTCCCTTGTATACATTCTGTCCACCCTTTAAATTCGTTAGGAATAATAGCAACACTAATGCTGAATATCATTGAAGGTAAGAACTTAAAAGGAAGAGTGAGAGAAAGAATAGGGACAAGAATTCTATGTATATGCAAATATAAGATTTGGCTAATATAACGATAGTAATAATAATATTACTATTATTATCATTATTATTATATCATCCTCATCTACAAGAGTAACGGGGTTTACTAATTCCTATTGAATTTTTGAACCTGTAAATGTGAAGCCTATTCTGACGAGCCTGAGCTGCCATGGCCCTACTCAGATTCCTGTTGGCCACACTCACATTCACATCCAACGGTTCACAAAACTCCACAGTCATGGACTCCTCCACTGGTAAGTTCAGATCGGGAATTCCAACTGGGCCCACATCGTTACTACTCGCCGGTGGTACTCCTGATGAAGTCGCTGCGAGTCCAAACGCCGTCTGATTCAAGATCAACGGTGGTTGATGCGCCACACCGGGGAATTGCAGTTGCTGTTGCGGTTGCCTGTGTACGGTAACATCTTGCCTGGGGCCATGACTTAGCTGTAAAAAAAAAATTGCAATTCAATAATCAATAAATCTAAATAAAGAAGTGGACCCACCATCAGAGAGAAAAGATAAAGCAACATAAATATAACTAGAAAGAGAAATACCCAAACAAAAGGAAAAAAAAAAAAAAAAAAAAGATAAACACAAAAGAAAAGAAAATTGGCATACTAGTGGGAGTGGTAGCAGCAGCAGTAATTCATACCTCTTGTTTTTTTGCTTTCAACTTCAAATTGTAGTCTTTCAACTTCTCAAAGTAACACTTCACGTTCTTAATCTCCTGCCAAGGATTTTCACAGATCAACTATAGATAAGCAATATTTCTTTTTCAAAATTTCACTCTTTATTTAATACGGTTCAAATCCAAATACCAGAAACTCAGGAAACAACCCGGATTACTCGCTAAATCCCATCTCTTACAATCGATCAATTGAAACAGAGAGAGAAAGAAGGAGAGAGATTACCCCAGAGAGCAAATCGTTGTCTTTGGTCAAATCCTGTATAATCTTCAGACAGTGTTCTCTCTTCTGCGAGTTTTGAAGTAAAACCACAAATTACGAGGACGAAAGAAAGATGCATAGAGGAAAAAAAAACATAGATTTGAAAGATAAAACAAAAGGAAAAGGAACATACCCTTTTGAGAGAAACGTTTCTTCTGAAGAGAGAGGTTGGGTTCTCATCGGATTCGCTGGGAGAGAAGGAGAGAGGGGTTGCGGGGCTCGAAGCTTCCTCTGCTTTCGTATTAACACTAATCGCAGATCTCTTTTTCTTCCGACCCCAAGAGTGTGGAAGGATTCGGCGGGCGCACTCGAATTCCAATATAAGAGTTGGGAGCTTGACAAGGATTTCCACAACCTCGTTCTCCCTGGTGCTGTACGAGGAGACACTGGAACCACTCCTCTGTTTCATCCTCGTAATCTTGTTCTCCACCAAACCTACAAGTCTTCTTCGTTTGAAGTTCCTCTAAATTTGAATTCCCATTGCAGAGAGCAAAGAGGTGAAATAAATTGGATAGCGTGGAGGGAAGAGAAGTAGATAGAGTAAGAAGGATGAAGAAGAGATAGGAGAGAGAGAGAGAGTTTGTGTTTTTGTGTTGGTGAGAAGAAAGAGGCTCCTTCTGTGTCTGCTTAATGAAAAGGGAATTTGGAAATCCATAACAAGGGCTGAAGGTTGACACGTGTCGTGTGTGGAAGAATTGAGGTGACTAGGGTTTATGGTTGCTTTGAGTGATTTTTTGGTCGCGCTCTTTTTTGCAAACCGATAGGATTCATTGGTCATCCCATTCATTCTAGCAACCAAGACTTATCACCTTTTATTAGGCAGATCTTTAATATTTTTTTACTATATTTAATATATGGTTAAACATTCTTGGTAAACATAATTTTAACAAATATTCACATTGTTTCTTAAATATGTTTTTGAATTAATATTTTCTAGCGCTTTCTATGTTGTTTTTATAAACAGTTTAAATAACATTTGAACAGTGAAAACAATAATTTAGATCGTATCTTGAGATAAAACCAAAATAAAAAAATGTTTTTTGTAAACCAAATAAAAAGTAAGAACATAAAAACTAATTTTTGTATTAAATATAAAACATAACTTTTGATCATTTATAAGAAGTATAAATACATTAAGTGTACTTTTTTTGTGTGATAGCTTGACAATACATTAGCTTTGATTTGTAGCTAATTTTATTAACTTTTGATACTATACTCCATACATTCAAATTGCACACTAATATGTTAAATAAGGTTTTATGTTTAAAGTTTGTAAATAATAAAATATTTACTTAAAATCTTATTAAAATAATAATAGTTGTACAAAATTGTAATAATAGAGGTGACTAGTTGGATTTTAAGTCATTTAAATAAAACATAGCATTTGTTTTTTTTTCTTGTTTAGGATAATAAAATAGTAATTGCTGCTTTTATTTATATTAAAATTAATTTTGTTTTCGTTATTAATTATTCCATATTTATAAAAGTGTGTAAAACATTTTAAAAATTAAAAATATAACTCTAACTAGAAAAACAGTAATTAACATTATTTTAAACTTATAAATAGCTAAAAATGTGGTGGTTTTCTTTAAAAATACAAATAAAACGTATAAAGGAGAAGGTTTCTTTACATATAATTCAAGTAGAGCAAATATAAAAAGGTGGTCCTTTCAAAATAATTACACTGTTGTTTCCAAAGAATAATTTGTCCATTTAGTATTTGGAAAGAAAATCTAATTTTGTCCAATTTTTGATAGTGTTTTTTTTTTTAACTTATACTTGATTATTTAAAAGTTTAAGATAAATATTATAATTTTATTTTTCTTTAAATATTTGATATTGCTTTAACTACAACAAAAACATATATACAAGACAAAAGGAGATC
>Ga0209700_101143_pt1 | contig 53790 bp, 45 predicted proteins | sample SiratroredBW_FD_187528 | JGI IMG/M metagenome (GOLD analysis project Ga0209700, IMG submission 187528) | Root nodule microbial communities of legume samples collected from California, USA - Siratro red BW (SPAdes) (version 2) | ecosystem: Host-associated > Plants > Roots > Nodule | place: USA...
TAATATTAGTATTTTAAATTTTATTAATTTATTATTGTTATTATGAATCTTATTAATATTATTTTTATCAATATTATTAATATTATTATTGATATTATTTATATTATTGTTAATATTATTATTGTCATTTTTAATAAAAATGATAATAATAAGAATAATAATAATATTAATAATAATAATAATAATAATAATAATGTTATTAATAATATTAAAAATTATAATCATAAATATAATTATAATAAGAATAATAATAATCATAATATTATTATATAGATTGTCTGGTGCAGTGGTCAAAGGTTCCAATTTTGGTAGAAATTTTATTAATATTTATAATAACATTTAAAGTTGATTGATTTACAATTATGTAATTTATATTATTATTTAAAGTAATTCACTCTTTTTTGTATATTTTCATTAGGGAATTGATAGAATAAATATTTTTCTCTTTACATCATGTCTTTGATATTTCTTTTATGTAGTGTGTACTTCGTTCATTAATATTACTTAAATATACCTTGTAAACTTTTTAAATAAATAATCAAAATTATTCTATCATTGAACTTGTTTGATGTTGGAAGAACTTATTAGTTAAATTTATTTTTTATTTTTTTATTCCACAAATTAAAAAGTATACCCAACTAAAAGAAATATTCTTAAAATTATCTTCAGTCATGAGTACTGGAAATATCAATATGGTGATGAGGACATATGTTTTAGATTATGTGTAAGGTATGAGAGGTTTTAAACAGTGTTAGCTCTTTTGTATACTTTGAAGTATTGTGAAATGTATATTAAATAAATTTCATTTGAGAATGTTTTCTTTCATTATTTAAGAACTTCTTTTTCTTATTCAATCAAGTTAATTTCGTTAATTCCTCCTAGTTTTAGTCTTTCTTTAACTTTTCATATCTCTCAATTAATATTCATGAGTTCGTTCCTTTATACATAAAAATTGATTAGTTAATAAGGAATTTGATATATATCGTTTTCAAGTAGATACCTAGTAATTTCCCAGAAACTCAAAATCAAAGGTATACCTTTTTTTTATGATCGTAATTAAAAGGCAGTTTTTTTACCGTTACATTTAAATATTTGCAAGTCATTTTTGATATATATATATATATATATATATATATATATATATATATATATATTAGTAGATTTGGCTTTCCATTAAAGATAATTAGAACCAGTTTTTACTGTCCATTTCAATATATTTATTTTTCAGAATCTTGAAGAAAAAGATAAGCTAGTATGAAAGTTCTTGGTATTTTCGTGGATCTAAAGTTTCATACACGTTGACTTCACATAGATGATGCAATTCCAAATTTATAAAGCATCATTTACCCAACACGCGTGTGCAATAATGTCATTATATAGAGATTCATAGTGAAAATATAGATGGCTAGACACTTTGTTCTTGTTGATGGTGGTTATGTAAATGAAGGTGAAGAAGGTTTGGTGCTCCACTCTCCACCTATACTTTTGCTTCTCATCATTATTGCTTCTCTTTCTATTATTTCAATCATCATATTTATCCGTGGAGAAGACAACCCAAAAACCAAGCGGCGCCGTGACGGCGGTGGTTGTGGCGGCGGTGGTTGTGGCAGCGGTGGATGTGGAGGTGGCGGATGTGGTGGTGGATGTGGTGGATGTGGCGGTTAAGTGTTAGGAATAATATACAAAATGTTCACGGAATGTAATAATAGACAAATAATAGTATTAGTTATAAGATGTAAAAGTTTGTGTTTGCAAAATAATGATTTTCCTTCTTAGTATAATTTTCTACAAATTTAGTGTACCTTTGTATCAAACCTTTTTGGGTGTACAAATACAGTAGTAACAGGGTGTTATTACTCTAGTAATCAAAGTACATGAACTTTATACCTTTGTTTTAGAATTGAATTTGATATACATACAGTGTATTTATTTATAACAGTTTTTCATAATTCTCATAAGCCTTCAATTTGGATGATATAATTGTTCCATTTTTTCTTTTCAATGGTTTGTTTTTGTTGAATCTATTTAAATGGTAATGTACTCAATAATTGCTTTTAGTCTTACTAGTTTTTGCACAAGGCAAACTCAAATACAAATTATCTCCTATTGGATCATTATTCCATAAATGTAATCCGCTCTATGTTTGATTTTGGCGAGTTAAAAGAATCAATTAAATTTTTACTTGGCAGTGAAATTTTTCTCCTATAAATGTGGCCTTTTTAATGATTTTATAAGATCAAGATGATTTTTATCAGACCACGTATATGTTGGTTAATCTATGAATATGAAAGTTTTTGGCTCACTAACGCATGAAGTTTTTTATGGGCCATGAGAATGTCACGTTATCCTTAATCATGATTTAAGTGTTGCTTAAACAAAAGGATTAGTTTTAAGTGATATTATTGCTTAATTAGTAATAGAAACGTCATACATATTTTGAACTTTCCTAATATATCTTGATCTTATCTCATAACTCTTGACCAAGTTAATAATTTAATGTCTAGTCTTGGTTTCCAAGATTGTGCTGGGTCAACCTAAACTTGTGTTGGTTGACCAGAGCGTATTGTATATTTAACATAATAATCTATTATCTTGTTTCTCAATTATAATCAAACTTATTCCCCCTCATGAATTTTTTTACCTATGTTCTGATATTATTTAAAAATACATATCTAAATTTGAGTCTTACATTAAATATAAATGAGAAAATGAAAGAATATATAAAAAAAGACTTTTACAAACTTTTTATTTTTAAGTTTTCAATTGGAGATGATTTCATAATTTTTTAATAAGTTGTATGTGGTTTAGTGTTGAAATCTTCTCTATCTTCAGGTCTCTCATAATCAAAAGGTTTATTTATTTTGTAACTTAATTTTATGATGATAGTATAATTTTATTCTTTATAAATTTTAATTTATAAATGTCAATTTAGATTGGAGAAACAATCTTCAAGGTAGAGATTAGAGGAAGAAGTGGACAGAAAAAAATAGATGAAATTATTATCAAATAATTGAAATGATTTTGTGTCCAAGTTAAAACAATAATGCAATAAACAAGTTTCACTCTTTAAGTAATATGAAGTTTTATTATTTTTCAAGTTTTCAAGTAGCTTTATTTATTTATGAAAATAAATAAACGATATATACACTAACAAAAAATTCAAATATTTTTATATTTTTATTTACTCGTAAATTATTACATATGGTAAATTTATTATTTTTACAATAAATATTTCGCTGATGATTTTTTATTACAGAATGTTTTAAAAATTTTGCAATATATATTAATTATATTAGTATACAATTAAAGTTTTTTATTTTGAAATATATTTACAACTTGATTTTTAGAATAAACAAATATCAATCAATATATTATATTTGGGAAAATAATAATTAATATTACAAGAAAAATATCAGTATATACATGAACATAACTGAATACTACCTTAATGTATATTTGCAAACATACATACGTCTCTATATTACATAACAGACCACGCAATTCGCGTTATATATATATATATTTATATATATATATATATATATATATATATATATATATATATATATATATATATAAATAAATAAATATATATATATATATATATATGATAATATGAGAGCAAAAAAAAAAATAATTAAAAATTAAAAGAAAGTTAAAAATTGCCAAACAACTCACTATAACAACAAAATAAATAAAATATTTTTATAAAATTTTAGTGTTCCTAAAATTTTATAAAATTAAAAGAGTGCAAAAAAGATTAAATATGTAAGTTTGTATTTTTAATATTTACTTTATAAAAGACATTATAACACCTCAAATAAAGTTATAAATGAAAATATTGTTAGATTTAAAAAAAAATAAGAAATTGCAAATTTTCTTTTATTGGTTTCAAAGTCAAAAGAGGAAATCAATACCTAAAAGCGAATTAATACATAAAATCTTAATTTAAAAGAAAAGAAAATTAAAAGACCTCAAATGAATTACCTTTTTAAAGTATGAATAATACTACATCTAACAATAATATTATATATAATCACACGTGTTCATACTTTTACAAAATTAAGAAGACTATTTTTTAATAGACAAAAATATATATAAATAATAGTACTAGGGTTCTCGAAATCTTTTTTAAAAAAATATGTACAATAGCACTTGATTAAGCTTCATATAAGAAAAAAAAAAAAACTACAGTTTTCGTGATCTACTTTTTAGAATATTATTTCTATAAAAAAAAGTTAAAAGGTGTTAGAGTCGTTTTAATGTGAATGATAGTAAACGTTCCCAATTACAAAATATAAGGTTGAAGTTTCTACATACATGATAATATTTATTTTATCATATTTTTAGTTTATTTTTATAATAATTTTTTTTATAATAAAATCAACTCTTTTTAAATTTAGATATGTTTAATTTTTTATTTTATTATATTTTTGTTAATAATTGAATACTAAAGTCTATGAATTAAATTTATTCTAAATTTGTATTATTTTTTAAAAAAAATGTATGGAAGTATTGAATTTAGAGGAAAAATGATTCAATCACGTGAAGAAAGATATAGAAAAGAAATTTAAGTAGACAAATCACATCTTATTCTACTTTAACTGGGTCGGGCTCCATTTGGGCTGCTAGAGTCATGGATTAGAAGTTGTCGCGACACCACTTTAATTGGGTCAGACACAAGTGTCGCTGAAAATTATGTATTTAAAGATGTACATTAGGGTTAGACACTATGGAGACACTCCACGACATCCGAGAGTTAGGTTTTGAATAGGAGTAAGAAAAAATGCACCCTTAGGATGATGGCTAGGGTTTGAAGGGTTCCCTTTTATCCTCTTTGTATATCCATCTTCCTTCATTATTCCTTCTTCTCATCTTGTTGGTGTTTAATGTAATCAATTGAATTATTATGTAATTAATATTGAGATTATATATGTCTTTTATTTCAATGTTACTATGTTGTTTCTGTGCTCATTGCATGTCATGTTGATTCATGGTTTGATCCTTTATTCGTAGGGTATTAGAAAATATCATTTTGTAATTTGAATCTGAATCAAAATACCAAATGAAAGCTTATGTCTAGGAATAGAGTATGATTTATCTATATAATTGATCAAGAAATTGATGGTTAATAGATAAGTTTAGACTTATTCACCTAAGGAATTAGATTTTGGATATTATTGTGGGTTGACATTGATATTATTTTGAAAATAAGGTAAATGTTTTTATACGTGAGTGTGATCTTTGATGAAATTTAATCTTAGCAATTGTATTTCATATCGTTTCCATTCTTTTTTCGCTTCTAAGTGTCTATAAAAATACAAAAATATATTTTAGTTGTTTTTGCATAAATTTGATTTTCTTGTTTTTCAATTTAAATATTGGGAACAGTTAGTAGTCTAAATTTGTTATCAATTGCAATTATTGTTGTGTATTGAGAGAATAATATATTTATTACTTGCTACATTTGTGATTGGTGTACTTGTCATCGTAGCAAAAATGTTAACAATACCACACTAGGAGCAGTATATATATTGCCTTTCTTCTTATCTTAATGTATTATGTATTCGTGGTGGTTGTAGAAATGCACTCTCTGTTGGATAGAATAAATGACCTTTGTTGTTGGTGATAGAAAATTACAGAATAAATGTTTTGAATAATGAATTTAACCCATCATGTTAAATTATTGAGAGTCATAATAGAAGGGTCACATACCTGAATCCATGGATGAAGATAGAATACTCGATAGGGTTATGATCTTCCTCAACCAAAATCTTCCTTATTCCTCTTGCTAGACTTTAGAGTGACTCTTTTGATGGGGTAAGAGACCACAAAGTTTGTGATTTTGGTATATTGGGGACCAACCCTTTACCTCCCTTTTATTTTAATAACCTCTCGATTCCCATTAAACCAATTAATCTAAGAAATTAAGGAGGTCATTAAAACTATTAAATGACTCATTAAAACATTTTAATGACAAACGATTTCGAATGTTAAAGAAATCAACAACTAATATGATAATATAAATAAATATATATAAATATATAGCCCACAATTAGACTAAGGAAATATAATTTCCTAACAATCTCCCACTTGGGCTATATATATTGTCTTGAAATAATCATATCACAAAATAAACCAAAAGTGCGCATACCGAATGCTATTTATCCTTAACTACTTAAACAATCTGGTACATCTCATATACCAATAATCGAATTATCGCGGCTTTCATCATATTAAATTTACAACTGAACCACAATGATTACCATACTAATATACTCAACGACATAGATCAAGTCTTAATGAGCAACATGAAAATCACATGAAATTTGATCTCATGCATGTTTATTTCCAACTGGTCCTACTTTAAAATCTTCATTAAGATTTACCCAAAATTTGCAATGTTAACATTGCAAACAACATAGTGTAAATCATCATCCTTTGTTTTGCAGAAAATTAAATAATATATGTCTGACATAAAACATATAAAGTATATAAAATAACCCCACTAAACCATGTTATCATCAACAATGATACCCATATGAACAATATGTTCATAAAAGATTTCAGGGATCAATCATTCGGTTAATGGGTCTGCTAGCATAAACTTTGTTCCTATATGTTCTATAGGAATATATTTTTCTTGAACTCTCTCCTTAACAACCAAAAATTTAATATTTTAACTTTATTGAGCTCTTGTTGTTGTTGGAGTAAAGTGCTGTTGAATTATTGTCACAATAAATCTTCAATGACTAAGTTTCGCAACCATATGCCATGGTTAGATGCCTCGTGCTCAAGTATCTGCCCAGAAGTCCCACTATAAATATTGTATCAGGACGTGTGCAGACTTGAGCATACATTAAGTTCCCTATTGTTGATCCATAAGGTTTATCATTCATTATTGTCCTTTCAAGATCATTTTGGGACACTGTTTGAGACTAAACTTGTCTCCTTTAGCCATGGTTGTGTCGACATACAAGATTAGGAATACATATTTAATCCCACTAAACTTGTAGTATACACATTCATCAACAATAGTTGCCTCAAAGCCATATAAGGTAATAACTTGATGAAACTTGTAATACCATTGATGGGAAGCCTGTTTGAGACCGTAGATGGATTTCTTTAATTTGCAGACTGCAGACTTTGAATTACCTCACACAAAGTTTTCTGGTTGCACCATATAAATTGTCTCATTAATGTCTCCATTAAGAAATGTCGTCTTAATATCAATCTGATGTAACTCTAAATCAAAATGAGCTACTAATGTCATTATTGTTCCAAAGAATCTTTTGAAGATACTGGAGAAAATGTTTCTTTATAATCTACGCCTTCTTTTTAAGTAAAGCCCTTAGTGGCTAGACGAGCTTTATATCTTTCAATATTACCCATATAATCCCTTTTAGTTTTAGATATCCATTTACAACCAATGGGTTTCACACCTTCTGGTAATTCTACTAGATCCCAAACGTTATTGTCTCTCATAGATTTAATCTCCTCCTCCATGGCACCAATCCACTTTTGAGATTTAGAACTTTTCATGGCTTCATAGAAGTTGATTGTGTCATCTTCTGTTAAACTAATGCCATCCTCATGTTCTTGGAGGTACACAAGGTATTCATCCGAAATAACACTTCTCCTTTTCTTATAGATCTTCTTAATGACACTTCTTGAGGTTGTTGAGTTTGTTCTATAGGTTGTATTTGAGGAGGATTCTCATTGTTGCCTTATTCTATAATTGTGTCCTGAATAATAATACGTATGAATACCTGATCATTATCAATAATAGATTCCTCATCAAAAAAACAACATTCTTAATGTTTCCTTCCCCTCCAAACTCAACATCCTCGAGAAAAATTGCATTTCCCGTTTAAAAAATTGATCTTGATGTAGGATCATAAAACTTGTATCCTCTTGAGTGTTCAGCATAACCAACAAAATAGCTGCTAATTGTCCGTGAGTCCAGTTTTCTTACATGCGGCTTATAAGGCCATGCCTCAGCTAGACATCCCCAAATGTGTAAATATTTTAGGCTAGGCCTTTTATTAGTCCAGAGTTCATAAGGGGTTTTGTTATCTGCTTTGCTTGGTACCCTATTAAGGATGTACATTGCGGTCTTTAAAGCTTCTCCCCAAAGTGATTCAGGCAAGGTGGAATGACTGATCATACTTCTCACCATATCCTTAAGAGTCTGGTTCCTTCGTTCTGCAACACCATTCATACTGGGTTTGCTAGGCATGGTGTATTGAGCGACAATAATGCACTCTTTTAGAAAAAGCGCAAAAGGTCCTGGACGTTGTTCTCCTGATCCATCATATCTTCCATAGTATTCACCACCATGGTCAGATTTGACAGCTTTAATTTTCTTTCCAAGTTAGGGTTCAACTTTAGTTTTGAAAGACTTAAAAACGTCCAAGGATTCAGACTTCTCATGAATTAAATATAAGTACCCATAACGAGAGTAATCGTCTATAAATGTTATAAAATATTGTTGTCCATTCCATGAAGCAGTAGGAAAGGGACCACATATATCAGTATGTATTAGTTATAAGACATCTTTAGTTCTTTGTGCGCTTAGTTTTCTTTCATTTGTTCTTTTCCCCTTGATACATTCAATACAGACTTGAAAATCCTTTAAATCTAGGGGTTCAAGAATTCTTTCCACCATAAGCCTCTGAATTCTTTGTTTAGAGATGTGGCCTAAACGTTTATGCCATAATGAGGCAGAATTCTCATTCAATTTTCGTTTTGTACCTCTTGAACTTGTTTGTAGTATTTCATTGCAGAAATTTAAATCAAGCTTATACAGATTATCAATTAAAAAAATGGAACAAATAATATTTAAGTTTTGGAAGAGACTAACTTTATTATTTTCGAAAGAACAATGATAACCAGATTTGTCCAAACGAGAAACAGAAACTAAATTTCGTCTAAACGACAGTACATAAAACGTCTCAAATAAATCCAAAAATAATCCAGTCTTAGAACATAATCTGAAGGTTCCTACAACTCCCACTACAACTTTATTGTCATCCGCCACATAGATGAATCTTTCATCATCACTTGGTGGTTGGCTCCACAGGCAACCCCTTCTTTGCTCGCCAAGCGGCATATTTGGTACAATCATTTTTAACGTGTCCTGTCTTCTTACAAAAGAAACATGTTAAAACATCATTTTGTTTCTTTGTCTTTCTCTGCTGAGAAGGTGTAACCGCATTAGTCTCACACTTTCTTTTATGCTGATAGGACGAAGCCATATGAGCACTTTCTTTATGTTCTTGTTGTAACCTCTCTTCCTCTTGCACACAATGAGATATTAACTCATTCAAGGACCAAGTATCTTTTAGAGTATTATAACTCACTTTGAATTGCCCAAAATGTGTAAGAAGAGAAATCAAAATCAAATGCACGAGTAAGTCTTCAGACAACTCTAACTTTACTGCTTTCAATTTTGAAGCAAGATGAGACATTTCCATAATGTACTCCCTTATGTTCCCTTCGCCTTTATACCTCATAGAGACAAGTTTGCTCAAAAGATTACTTGCCTCTGCCTTTTCATTTTTTGGCAAAGAATTGCTGAACGTCCTCTAGGAATTTTTTAGCATTGCTATCTTTAGTAATAGAGTCCCGAAATGCTTCAGGAATAGAGCGTTTCATAATCATTACACTCATTCTATTGGATCGCTCCAATTTCTCTATTTTAGCCTCATTAGAATTTTCTTCAGTAGCAATGGGTTTGTCTTGCCGAATAGCTATGTCCAAATCCATACAACCAAGGACAATCTCTATGGTATCTTTCTAAACTTTGAAGTTTGTACCATTTAGCATAGGGATGTTACTAACTTGAGCAGAAACATTGGCAGCTGAAGTTGAAGCACCAGCAACTATATCCACACAAAAAAATAATATTGTTAGCAAGAATAATGGGAAAATCATACCGAGATACCTAGAACAACATTAATTTTTAATCTTTAGATAGAAAACTGTAAGTGGTACTCTCATTGCAATAATCAAATATTGTCAAAAAATCCTGTCAAACATTAAGCCTTTCTTTGGACCGACTCAATGTTCACATGGAACCTTGAGAATTTGCAACCTATTTATTTACTGCATACATCTTCTATCAATTGGCCAAACAATAATCTTCCTTTGGGCCAACTAGTGCTTGCATAATTGGATAAAAGATAAATAAATATATATATATATATATAAATTGAAGGTTCAATGTTTATTATTTGGCCAAACAATAAACTTCCTTTAGGTCATTTATTATTCGCATAAATAATAATCATCATATTAGCCAAACAATAATCTTCCTTTGGGCCGATTAGTGCTCGCATAATAAATAAATATATCAACTGAAGGTTCAATGTTTATTATTTAGCCAAACAATAAACTTCCTTTGGGCCATTTATTATCCGTATAAATAATAAGCATCATAAAAAAAATTTCAATGTTTATTATTTGGCCAAACAACAAACTTCCTTTGGGTCGTTTATTATCCGCATAAATAGTAAGCATTACAAAAGAAAACTTCAATGTTTATTATTTGGCAAGACAACAAACTTCCTTTGGGCCGTTTATTATCCGCATAAATAATAAGCATTAAAAAAAATTGAATATGAGCAGCGGATATAACAATGGAAATAAAGACTTGGATCTGTGAATCGTATTCAAGGTCAAAAATATTACATATGCTTTTCAGGGCAATTAACCAGCGGAATTATTATGTATATCATACCAGCAATTCATATGAATTACCAAAATTGCAACATACAGAAACCAAGGTCACAATTCAATAAAACGAATTATATAATATAAGACAAAAGACATAAACATCAAATAGAATTATGTGCGTTTATCCTTTAATTCCAAATAGGTATAACAACAACATAATTTAATCCAATGATAAAACTTTATTCTCAATAATTTAACATGAAGGAGGCTCTGATACCACTTGATAGAAAATTACAGAATAAATGTTCTGAATAATGAATTTAACCCATCATGTTAACTTATTGAGAGTCATAATTCAATAGAAGAGTCACATACCTGAATCCATGGATGAAGATAGAATACTCGATAGGGTTATGATCTTTCTCAACCAAAATCTTCCTTATTTCTCTTGCTAGACTTTAGAGTGACTCTTTTGATGGGGTAAGAGACCACAAAGTTTGTGATTTTGGTATATTGGGGACTAACCCTTTACCTCCCTTTTATTCTAATAACCTCTCAGAAAACGATTCTCATTAAACCAATTAATCTGATAAATTAAGGAGGTCATTAAAACTATATTAAATGACTCATTAAAACTATTTTAATGACAAACGATCTCGAACGTTAAGGAAATCAACAACTAATATGATAATATAAATAAATAGCCCATAATTAGACTAAGGAAATATAATTTCCTAACAGTTGGATCTACATATGATGTATTTACTTGTACTAATTTTTTGGCCGTGATATGCTTATTTGCATCTACATTTGATTCACCTCAACAATTTGTCTAATGTACCTCTATTTTCTTTTTGTCACATGGAGAGGAAAAGTTTGTCTTCTTTTGACACCTTCAATGTCGTTGCAATATTGCATGCTTTGATATTTAACTGCATAAGGTAATACATACAAAAAAAAAAAAACTAATGCAAGGGGGTATTCTACCCTTATGATTTCCATTAATTCAAACATATCAAAATATACCACTTTTTATAAATAGAACAATCGTAGTGAGGGAACACATGAATGAATCTGATACTCAATTTATATGGGGAAAAAATCTAGATGCTATTTAACTTGTAATCAAATTATATTCATACATATGAGGAATTTAGTATTACAATGCCAGTTTGTTAGTCTAATATCATATGCTTGATGGTTCATCTTTGACACATACTAATGCATTTTCTTGGGAAAATACTTCAATATGAAAAGGTAAAGTTTTTCTTTTTTTTTTCTATATTTGTAATCCATGTCCAAGATTTTAGTTGTGCGTTTGCAAAAATTTTCTCTCCATTCACTAAAGCATTCCTATGTATGACATTGTTTATATTCTCCTATATGCTTCTCACTATTGTCATCCACACAGTTCTCCATATTTTGTTTCCATCTTTTCTTACCCCTGGTATATTGAATTGGTGGAAATTTTGTGTTACTCTATTTGGTGGTACAATTATGATGTTTATCCATTTATAGTATAAATTGCATGTATTTGTAGCTGTTTTGCATTCAAGAAATAAATTATCTACGGTTTCTATATGGTTATTGCATATTGCACATTGGTCATTCATAATTGCATGCCCTTCCCTATTGTTATTCTTTTGAGGCCTAGTTTCCAAACAAAATGTTTTACACTTAGGATAGAGTTGTTTTTCCAAATATTTTCAAAGAATGGCTTTCTTTTCCCACTTGTCTGAACATCGTGGTACAATAATTTATATGAATTTTTCATAGTGTAAGAGCCATTTTCACATTTTATGCATTCCTATCTATCTAGAACATTCCTTTGTGCGGTGCAAGCTACCAGGTCATTATTTTCTCCAGTAGAATCTCCATTCCCAACAGTCATTATTCCAAATCCTTACTCCAACCAATGTTGTTCTTTTTAGATTAGAATTATCTTAAATTCTAAGGTATTTTTCAACAATATGTGTTTGTTGAATAATATTATCATGCCAAAATCTTACAGATTCGGTTGTCTCTATAGTCCACTTAATACTGTGATCAAACCAAGGTTGATCTTAGCCAACTCCACATACTAATTTTAGATCTTTCAACCACATAGATTCATTTTTGGATGCTTTTGGTTGGATTTAATTATCTCTATTTTCATATTTAGATTCTAATATTTTTATCCAAAGATCTGTGGTTTCAGTTGCAAATCTCCACTTCCATTTTGCTATAAGTGCAACATTGAAACATTTTACATCTTTTATATCCATTCCACTTAGGTTTTTTTTATTACATATTTCGTTCCATTAAATCAAGCTATTAAGTGGAATGAAGTAGCTTGGGTTAAATGAAATGAAATATGTAAATCAAAAAGCCTAAGTGGATTGTATAAGTGGTTATATTATATTTATACTATTGTTGCATAAATACAATTTGGGAAAATTAATCATTCGAGTAAATTTTTTTGAAGAAAGTACTAAAATCATGACTTTGTAAAAAAATACAAAATTGGGTAAGTTGTGTTTGAAATCATTACTTCTCCTCTTGAAATAGTTTTGTTACATAAGTATGACTTCAAATTTTTATTTTTCATAATTGTTAACACCCAATTTTGTCTGGGTGAGAAATAAATGTTTCTGATAAATTCTTGAAAAGTTGAAAAAAAAATCTTCTTTTGGTTTGAATTTATTGTTTGCTTAAATTTGTTGTTTTCTTTATTTTTCTTTTATTTTATAAAAAAATACAAAAAATATATTTTATTATTATCTTTATCTTTTTATTCCATTTTAAGAAAAATAAATAAATAAATGATTTAAGTTTTTATCTTCTTTATCATCTTAGAAAAATATAAAAAAATATTACTTTTGTTTTAGTTTTATTATTTTTAAAAGAAAAATATTAAAAAAATATGATTTAGAAAAATATGTAATTTACGTTTTATTATTTACTATATCACATTCATTTTAATTTTAAAATATTTAAAAATATAATTTCATTATATAATAATAAAACAATTAGTTCAATTTGATTTCACATTCATCACTTATAGAGTATAGCCACTAAACCCAATTTTTCCATCATTCTTAATTTGATTTTGTCTTTGTCTAAAGGAATTCATTACCTGTGAAGAATGAAAGAAACTCTCTCACATACCCAAAATATCCCTCTACATTCTCTCCTCGGTTCCACACTTCCACTACTCAGTCTATAATAACCACTAAAATCCTACCCAAATCCCTCACACATGCCACCTCCACCACCTTTATCTCAACACACATCACTTTCTTCAACTCAACATATAGGCAAGCAGCTCACTCAAGGCACATAAGCACGCTCCACTCCACTCTACTCTTCAAGATAAGAGAAAACCCCTCACCCTGCTCTACTCACATGGGGTTCTATTCTCATTCTTAAGCTCTCACTCTCAACCCTTTTCAGGAACAACAAGAGAAGTAGAGCAGAGAGAAGGGAGGAGAGTAAGAAGAAGTAAATCAATAGGTATTTATTATTTTGCATCGTAAGTGTTCTATATAGCATCACTGTTAATTACATAGTTTCTTTGATTTGCTAATGATTAAAAATAAAACAAAACACAAGAAAGAACAAACTTAGAAAACCCCTAATTGAATATATTGTGGTGGGGTTGTATGTGAGATAGATGGAGCAGATGAATGTAAAGGCTAGTTTGTGTAATAGAAGTGAAATATATTATACAAACAACTTAGGACCAAGCTTTTATTAATTTGTTAAGCATAATTAACAAATATATTCAGTCTTGTCCTTCGCAACCTCAACAGTTGCTTCAGCTTCTTCTGCAACCTCAGCAGTTGCCTCCGTTTTTTCTCAACTTCCTCATTTTTCTCTATTCCCGCAGTGTTCTGCGCCTCATGACAATCCTCCTCCCCTCCCACTGAACTTGGCCGGTCCCCTGGCCAATTCAGATAAGAGGACAATTCTTCATCATCCATATACGCATTATCCCTCATTGCATGATACATTTGCAGCATAAATCTGCATAGAGTACTCTACTGCTCTTCCAAGTGCAAAATATGCCGTATCAATTTTTTCTCAACAGCTTCCAAGGTAGGTTCAGACATTGAAGCTGGTGGGCTGGGAACTTGATTCCTCTGCTCTGGATGCTCTTCTGGATTGGTGCAATGGTGATCAATGAACTTTTTGTCAATTGAAGTTCTTATTTTTGCCCTTGGTTCAACAATGATCCCATTTTCAGCACACAATCCAGTAATCAATGCAGGGAATCCCAATGTCCCTAGTCTTTCTACCCCTCTAACACGCTTCTAGTCCACTGTTCTCTAGATCTCATCTGAAATTATTCGAGCTACGTTGATGGTATAGTCATCCTGAATCATTGAAAACAATAAGTTGCTCCTAACAACATTGATGTCAGACACATGACCTATTGGAACAACATTGGCTAACATGAATGTTAGCCATACTTGCGATAGCGTCCGCATATCTCCCCTCCTGATGCGTGTTTCCTTTCCAGATGTCGCAATCTGATAGCCTTTACTAGGCATGCACAACGCCGCAACCACTTTTCGATTACTGAACCCTTTCTTTCAGCTACACAAACGCTGATAGTGGCATTTTTCTTCTTGTCTGGAAAAAGGGTTTCCCAAAAAATCATCAATAGCTTGTGGACTGTAAGAAATCCACCTTCCCCTCACCATTGTTTTCCTGTGGCTTCTATCCTGCCTTTCAGCCCAGACATTCCCATAGAACTCCCTGACAACTTCTTCGTCAAACCTCCACATCGGCTCTGATAGCTTCTTCCAGTTTCGCCTCAACACCACCATCAGAAACGCATCACAATCTCCAGGTTTTAAGTCCACCCTTCTCTCAGGCAGGAATCGCCACTGAGTAAGTTCCTCATATCTTTGGAACTTGTTTTCATTCAGAAATTTCCTGGTTGTGCTCTGCTTGTGGACGTTCGTCGGTTCATCTTCCTCAGGAGTTTGAGAAGGAATAGCATTATCAAAGAAGGGTTCGTCAGCCTTTCGTCTCTTTTTCGATCGGACGAGAGCAGTGTGCTTCACTCGTGGCATTCTTCCTGCAAACCAAGGTTAATACACAAAGAACTCAAAGCCACTCACTATTCTCAACCATATCAGTAATTGAAACCCTCAGAAGCCCTAAAATCACTCTAACTGCAAACCCTAATGACTCAAATCTACTAACTTCTTCTATAACTACAACCCAACGTAGATTCTCAACTGCAATGCAATAGTGGTAGCGAGAGAGAGAAAAAAAATTTTGCAAATGGAGTAGTGATCTTACCTGAGTTCCAAAGGTTTGAGTTCTAGGGCAAAGAAAGTCGAGAGCAAAGATGAGAAAGAAGAAATGAGAGTGCAACTGAAAAGGCACTGACTGAAGTGACCTTGTATCACAAGGCACAATCCCATAATGTTGCACTAGTCTACGCTAAGTGATTTCTAGCTCAAGCTCTAGGCCTAGCTCAATCTACAGGCCCATTACACAGTCTCAAAATTTTCTAAAAATCTAAAATTTATTTATTTATTTATATTTATATTATTTTTTTTAAATAAACTACTTAGAAATGAAACTCAATCCTAAGAATTAACAAATTAAACTCTGGATTGCCTTCCAGCTAGCGCTCGTTTAACGTCATATAGCTTGACGCCTGAATTTCATTCTTCCAATGTGATTACTGAGATGAGTTTCCCAACTTCACCCCCTTTGTAATGTTTCAGTCTCTGCCCATTAACCATCCAACTCTTCTGAGTTTTTGCGTCCTCAATCTCAATTGCACCATAAGGCTTAACCTGCTTGACCACAAAAGGGCCTGACCATCTTGACTTTAATTTACCAGGGAACAACTTCAATCTGGAATTAAATAAAAGAACAAGCTCCCCTGGTTCAAAGTTCCTCTTGAGCAATTTCTTGTCATGATAAGCCTTGACTCTCTCCTTATATAGCCTTGAGGACTGATATGCATTCAACCTCATCTCTTCCAATTCCTGTAGTTGTATCTTCCTCTGTTCAATAGAAGCCTTTGAATCAAAATTCAACCACTTTAATGCCCAGAAAGCTCGATGTTCCATTTCCACAGGAAGATGACAAGCCTTCCCATAGATTAACTGAAATGGAGACATTGCAGTAGGTGTTTTATAGGCTGTTCTATAGGCCCATAGTGCCTCATCTAACTTTATAGCCCAGTCTCTACGTGATGCTGACACTGTTTTCTCCATAATTCTCTTTACTTCTCTATTAGACACCTCTGCCTGTCCATTAGTTTAGGGATGATAGGCTGTAGCTATCCTGTGCTTCATCCCAAAATGTGCAAATACCTTCCTCAATTCTACATTACAAAAATGAGATCCTCCATCACTGATCACCACTCTTGGAGTACCAAACCTACAGAAAATATTTTTCTTCAAAAATTTGATAACTGTTTTTGCATCTGCTTTCTGGGTTGGGATTGCTTCCACCCAATGTGAAACATACTCCACAGCCAACAAAATATATTCATTTGAGAATGAACTAGGTAGGGGGCCTATGAAATCAATCCCCTAACAATCAAATATTTCAATTTCCTGAATATTCCTTAGGTGCATCTCGTGTCTCTTTGAGATAGTTCATGTTCTTTGGCAATTATCACAATGCTGCACATGCATGTGAGCATCTTTGAATAATGTTGGCCAGAAAAATCCTGACTGTAACACCTTAACAGCAGTTCGCTCCCCATTGAAGTGTCCCCTATAAGGAGAATTGTGACAGTGCCACAGTATATTTTGAGCTTCCCTACTAGTCACACATCTTCTCAATAAATTGTCAGCACCTATCTTGAACAGATAAGGATCATCCCAGATGTACTGGTTTGAATCCTTTAACAACTTTCGCCTCTGCTGCCAATCCATGGTCTCAGGTATGATTCCAGCAACTTTAAAATTGGCCATATCAGCAAACCATGGCCTTTCTTGCACTACTAGTAATTTCTCATCAGGTAATTCATCCAAAACTTCAGATTCCCTAGCAGTAACCTCTTCATTGGCCAATCTGGATAGATGATCAGCTACATGATTCTCGCTTCCTTTTTTATCTTTAATTTCCAGATCAAATTCCTGGAGTAGCAACATCCAGCGAATTAGCCTGGGCTTAGAATCTGGCTTGGTCAGCAAGTACCTGATAGCAGCATGATCAGTATAAATTATCACTTTAGAGCCTATAAGATAAGCTCTAAACTTCTCTAAAGCATAAACAATTGTTAACAACTCCTTCTCAGTTGTAGTGTAATTAATCTGAGCATCATTGAGAACCTTGCTTGCATAGTGGATAACATAGAACAGTTTTTCTTTCCTCTGCCCCAGAACAGCTCCTACTGCATAATCACTAGCATCACACATCATCTCAAAACCTATGCTCCAATCAGGTGCAGTTATCACTGGTGCAGTAGTCAACTTTCCCTTTAAACATTCAAATGCCTTCTCACACTCCTGATCAAAATTGAAGGTTGTTTCTTTATTTAGCAGATTACACAAGGGCTTCGCAATCTTTGAAAAATCCTTTATGAATCGCCTATAAAACCCTGCATGACCAAGAAAACTTCTGACTCCTTTAACATTGGTAGGTGGAGGCAGCTTCTCAATGATCTCAGCCTTTGCTTTGTCCACCTCTATCCCACGTTCAGAAATTTTGTGGCCTAACACAATACCTTCTGTGACCATAAAATGGCATTTCTCCCAATTCAGCACCAGATTGGTTTCCACACACCTTCGCAATACCAAATTCAGATTCTCCAAACATGCATTGAATGAAGATCCAAAAACTGAAAAGTCATCCATAAAAACTTCTATGCAATTTTCTATCAAATTTGCAAACATGGCCAACATACACCTTTGGAAAGTAGCTGGTGCATTACATAATCCAAATTGCATTTTTCAGTAGGCGAAAATACCAAAAGGACATGTAAAAGCTGTATTCTCTTGGTCTTGTGGATCTACTGTGATTTGATTGTAACCTGAATAGCCATCCAGAAAACAATAATAAGCTTTTCCTGCCAACCTTTCCAGCATCTGATCCATGAAAGGGAGAGGAAAATGATCCTTCCTGGTTGCTTGATTCAGTTTCCTATAATCAATGCACATCCTCCAACCCGTGACTGTTCTAGTAGGAATTAATTCATTCTTCTCATTATGAATGACAGTCACACCACTTTTCTTAGGAACTATCTGCACTGGACTCACCCAAGCACTGTCTGAAATAGGATAAATCATCCCAGCTTCCAACAACTTCTGCACCTCTTTCTTCACTACTTCTTTCATTGTTGGATTCAACCTCCTCTGAGGTTGTGCAATAGATTTAAAATCTGCCTCCATATGAATTCGATGCATACAGTACGCTGGACTGATTCCCTTCAGATCTGATAATTGCCATCCAATAGCTCCTTGATTGAGTTTCAGCACCTCCATCAGTCTTCCCTCTTCTTCAGCAGTTAACAAACTGCTTAAGATTATTGGTTTCTTCAAATCCCCACCAAGGAAACTATATTTAAGGTGTGATGGTAACACCTTTAATTATGGTGTCTCCTCTGTAACATAATTACCAGTTACCAGTCTCTCTCTGGTTCCTGTCTTCTGTAGAAACTCCTCAGCTCGGTCTAAATCAGTAGCTAAGGCCAAAGCCTCTGTATCTCCCAATTCAACTAACTCTTCTACTGGTTTGGTGATAACTTGCAGCAATGTGTCTGAATTGCCTAAACCTTTTTGCACTCGCCTGTATTCTTCATCCAACACATCCAGCCTAAAACAATCCTTTTTATCATTAGGATGTTTCATAGCCTCAAACACATTGAAGCTTACTTCCTCATCAGCAACACATATCTTCAACTTCCCTTTGTCCACATCTATGATTACTTTTTCTGTTTTCATGAAGGGTCTCCCCAAAATCAAGGGAACATCCATATCCTCCTCAATATCCATCACAACAAAGTCTACAGGAAAAAGGAATTTATCCACCTTAACCAATAGATCCTCCACAATTCCATATGGTTGTTTGATAGATCTATCTGCCAATTGCAACGTCATATGTGTAGGCCTGACCTCTACCTCTCCTATTCTTTTTAACATGGACAAAGGAATCAAATTAATGCTTGCATCTAAATCCAACAGTGCCTTCCCCACATACATATTACCCACAATGATTGGTAATGTAAAGCTCCAAGGATCACAAGATTTTTGTGGAATTGCCTTCTGAATGATTACACTACACCCTGCCTCTAATTCCACTATTCCTTCCTCTGGGAATTTTCTCTTCTTAGTTAACAATTCCTTCAAGAAACGTGCATATGTAGGCATCTGCTGCATTGCCTCTGTGAAAGGTATGTTAATCTGCAGATTTTTCAAGATTTCAGTGAATCTGATAAATTGGCGCTCAACTTCTCGTCTGGAAGGTGCATGTGGATACGGCACATGTTTCAAGGGTACACCCTCTTGGACCTTCCTCCAATCCTGGCTTTTATCAGATGTTTTTCTCGTCCTGTGTTCTGATCTCTACACTCTCTTTCTCTGTAGCCAACTCTGGTTGACTCTCCTCCTCTACTCTGTCTTCACCATTCCTGACTGCTGATCGTTTACTTTCAACAGTCTCTTTATTTATGTCAGAACTAACCTGCTTTCCACAGCGAATGGTGATAGCCTTGCACTGCTCTTTTGGATTGGGTTGAGTGTTGGCGGAAAACTGTCCACCGTGCTGCTCTGCTAGCTGCTTAGCCAATTGTCCTACCTGTGTCTCCAAATTCCTCAAAGATGCCTCCTGATTTTTCTGATTTGTCAGAGAAGTTTGCACAAACTTCTCCAAAGTTTCTTCTAGCTTGCTAGTTCGCTCATACAATGTAGGCTGCTGCTGCTGATACATTGGCTGCCTACCAGAATTTTCTGTGTCTTGCTTCCATCCCTATGGCTGATTTGGTGGATTTCTCCATCCTTGAGAGGCATTGTTTGGAAAATTACCCTGTTGATCATTCTGCCTGCCAGAATTCCCCATGTACTGCACTTCCTCAGTTGTTGTTCCAACTACAGTATGTTGTGAACAATTCCCATTTACATGGTTTCCTCCACAAAAATCACACCTTAATATTGGAGCTTGATAATTAACAGCCTGTGAGGCTTGAACTGCCTGCAACTGCTGTGTCTATAACTGTTGTGGCAGTTTTGCCATTTGCTGAGTCAAAGCTTCCATCTGCTGTGTTATGATCTTGTTCTGTGCTAGAATTGCATTAGTGTTATTCAACTCAAAAACTCCTTTCTTCTGCACACTTTGTCTATCATATTGTGCTTGATAATCAATTTAGGCTAAAGCATCAATAATTCGTGTAGCATGTTCCACATCAATTGCCATCATAGTTCCTCCTGCTGCTGCATCAAGAATCATTTTGGTATCCGGCCTCAATCCATTATGGAAAATGTTCAACTGTGCAATGTCTTCGAAACCGTGATTTGGACACCTTCTAAGCAACACCTTGAATCTCTCCCATGATGCACACAAAGCCTCATCTGATCCTTGTCTAAAAGTTGAGATTTCTGATCTAGCCTTTATGAAACGGGATGGAGGGAAAAATCTCTGTAAAAACTTTTCCTCCATATCACTCCAGCGTGTCAGGCTCTGATTTGGATGTGATTTCAGCCACTCTTTCGCCTTTCCAGTTAGTGAGAAAGGAAACAACCTCATATAAGCAGCATCCTTATCCTGATCGTCAAATCCCATGGTGGCTGTCAATTCGTAGAATGTTGACAAATGAGTATATGGATCCTCATGCTCCATTCCAGTGAATTGATTAGCACTAACCAGCGTCAGGTGTGCTGGCTTTATTTCAATCACTCTAGCTGTGTTAGGAACAGCTATACTGGAAAAATGTCTGGGCCCTTGCTGCAAAGCATAGTCACCCAACACTCTTCTTGGTGGTGGATCAGCCGGATCGACGTGACCATTGGCCTCTTCTGCCATGATTTCACCACTAGTTTTGTCCCTTGACTGACTTTTCTGCTCACGCTTTCTTCTTTGCCTGAGCTGTCTCAACGTCCTATTGATATCTGGATCAAATAACAACTATTCTTCTTTCCTTTGATTTCTCAAACGCATCAACTGCTGTCTAACAAGATATCACGATCACAAGAAAAATCAGTAATTCACAATGCAATTGATACAAAATTCAATTTCCAATTCTTCACCGTTCCCCGGCAACGGCGCCAAAAACTTGTTAACTCTTCCTCAGCAAGTATACTGAGTGTGCAAGTAATATAGACAATAAGTCCAGAATCGTATCCTCAGGGAACAGAATATATAATTGAAGATTAAATATGTATCATGGCATGGTGAATAAAATTTGAAAATTCAGTTTGATGTTTGTGTCGTGAACGAATAAAATTAAATAACAACTAAAATGTGATTTAAATTTAACAAAGATATTTAAAACCTTGGGATTGAATAATAATATTCTCCTTCGCATGTACCCTTAATTTAATTTAATATTGTCTTTTCCAATTATCAATCTGCGCAAATAAAAGCCTATTCAACCTGATTTCTCTAGCATTGAATTTCATAAACCAAAGTTCCTAACTTCTATGTCTAGTTATTAGGATAATTTAATCAGCTTTAAGATAAGTTGCTATATGCAATCATTACTCTATAATTCATTTATGAACTTATAAACATAATGCATTAACGTTTGGTTCTAATTCCAAAAAGTGCTTTTCAGTCACAAAGAGAAATTTAAAGTATGACAATTTAATATAAAACGTTAAACAAAGATAAATTGAATAAAACAATATCAAATAAATATCAAGAGTACATTTGAAGTGGAGAAATTACATTCAACCCCAAGAAGAAGAAAATTAGCTACTCATGGTAGCCATGAAAATACAAGAGAAGAGGAAAAGAAAGATCTTGATCACAACGGCTAGGAGAGCGTTCCCACAAATGAGAGATGGTAGGTGATGGATGATCCTTTTCGTTACCCTATCCCTCCTTTTATAATATTCGCCATTTGAGTTGGTTACTTTAAGCCGTTATCTCATTATTTGCACTCTAATTGCTGCCCTTGAAAATAGTAACAGCTTTAAGTGGATTTTAGCCCAGGCTATCTCCCTCGCTCCAGCGAAAAGTCACTTACGCTCCTTTTTCTTTAATTCTGCACCCATTCTCTTTCTTCTTTTAGTTTGAACTAATTTTTCACAAAATCCGCTCTTTGCAACATAAAACTAATAAAAAACGAAATATCTAACAAACCTTAAATTAAAACCAAATTAGTCAAATAAAATCTCAAACTAAAACAGAATTAAAACAAAAATCAACCAAATCTTCCTAAATCTAACCTATAATTAACCGCTATCAAACAGATGAATGGAAAGGCTAGTTTGTGTAATAAAAGTGAAATATATTATACAAACAACTTTGGACCAAGCCTTTATTAATTTGTTAAGCATAATTACAACTCACAAACAGTCTTATGAAATAACATTAATAATACATAATGAAACATTTAATATAGTTAATTGCCTTGCTATTGTATCCCAGAGATTACCTATAAGATATTGGGAAAAAAGGTCACTGAAGGGGTTAATAAACGGCTTCAAAACGAATATTCAATACAAATTATTAAATAAAAAAAAATGTCAAAACAAAATTTGTAGTACAACCTTATTTATATTAGTTAAAAACATGTCTGGCCAACAAATACTAGGAGACCTTTTTTAGTATTATTTATTCCTAAGTGTATCTCTTTATATACATTGAGACTTATACTGAAAAATATAACAAATACTTTTGGCTTTAGTGGGAAGAAATAGATGGCTAGGCAGTTTGTTGTTGTTGATGGTGGTTATGGAGATGAAGGTGAAGAAGTTTTGGTGCTCCACTCTCCACCCATACTTTTGTTTCTCATTATTATTGCCTCTTTCTATTCTTTCAATCATCATATTTGCCTGTGGAGACCACAACCAAAAACCCAAGCGTCGCCGTGACGCCGGTGTATTTGGCGGTGGATTTGGCGGCGGCGGATATGGAGGTGGCGATGGGGGAGATGCTGGCGGCGCTGGATGTGGCAACGGTGCTGCATGTGGAGGTGGTGGTGGCGGTGGAGGTGGTGGTGGATGTGGAGATGGTGGCGGCGGAGGGTTTTAGAAGCTATCTATATGCACGTTAAAACACAGTATTAAATGAAAGTTTTAAATGAATAGTGGTGTCATTTTCCTAAAAAAAAATATTTCAATTCTAAAGTCATTTTCAATAAATATCTTGATAAGGTGTGGTTGAAACTATAAATGGAAAATATCTAGGAATTTATAACTCTACAACTTTATAATATATTACTTTCCTTTATATATATATATATATATATATATATATATATATTTATTGTGTATTTGACAGATAGAAAGAGAAATTAATAATTCGAACGAGAGTTTAAATTTTCTTCTTTTTGAATTTTTAATCAGAATTAAGATATTTTTGTTAAATTTTTCAATATTTTTTATGTTAGAAATAAAAGGTACGTTTTCTAAATGATTTTCAATCATATTTATTAAGAAAGGTATTTAAATTTAAATAAAAAGATATTTTCGAGATGATAATACTGAGTAAAGTAAATCGTATTTATTAGGAATAGTATCTAAATATAAATATAATAATTTTTTAGATAATAACATTAAATAGAGTCAGGTTAGATGAAATCTACTTATAATAGATATGTTTATATTTAACCAAAAATAATAAATGATTTTATTATTTATATAATTTTTAAAATAATTATTATAAAAATTGACAAAGATACAGTATATCTCTCTTCTAGGTATTTCTGAATTATAATTCTATACTTGAAATATATGACATTTCCAACTTTATAAAGTACCATTGTAGAAGGTAGTTGTGCCATAAATATGAATGGAGTATATATATTAGACTTATTGACTCAAATTATAATCTTAAATTGTACAAATGAACGTTTAATTTGTAATTAATTTTTATCTTCTTGTGCATATAATTATGCTCTAACCTCAATTAATTTACCAGGAATCCCAAATCAAAAGTACTAAAAGCCAAATTTTTATCGTCTCATTTTAATATTTCAAGTCATTTTTCTTATATATATATATATATGAACCTAGAATATACCTTCGGCTTTTTACTTACTTTCATTGATGAATCGAGTTTTTTTTTTTATTATTTTTGATAATTGTTAATTGCTGATTTAATTTTATGCAGATTTGTTATGATTTTTAGTAGTAATTTTGTTTTAATTAGAGATTTTTAGGGATTCTATTTTAATTAGAGATTTTATTGTTGATTTTTCTATTTAATGTGTTTTGATTGTAGAAAGAGAAAATTCTGTTGAGAATTAGGTAAAATGCGAAGGGAGAGAGAACAAGAGGCGTTGGAATTAAGAAAAGGAGCAGAAAAACAGAGTATAAGTGACTTCCTATTTGAGTTAAAAAAAGTAGCTTGAGCTAAAACTCACTTAAATCAAAGAGAAGCCCTAAACAAAAGTTTCAAGCCACTAAAGGTGTGAAGTACAAAATAACGGCCGCATTTGAACCTAAGACATGGCAATGGTTATAAAAGGGAGGCTAGGTTGAACATGAGGCCATCCATCACCCTTGGAAGATCTCTTTGAAGCGTCGTTGTGATCAAGAACATTGTTTTTCCTTTTCTATTGTATTTTCATGGCTACCATGCGTAGCTAACTTCTCTTCTTCTTGGGATTGAATGTAAATTCTCAAATTCACATGCACTCTTAATATTGTTTTTATGTCATTTAATTTAAATACCTTTGTTAACATTTCATTTAACATTTATATAGCTTAGATTTCTCATTGCGACTGGAAAGCATTATTTGAAATTGGAACTAAACGTTTAACTCTTTGCATGTATACGTTCAGGGATGAAGTATAATGTAATGACTGTTCATTGCAAATGTTCTTAATGCTGATTAAATTAATCTAGTAACTAGGAATAGAGCTAGGTATTTTAATTTATGAGAAGGAGAGAGTTACAATTCAATCTCAAGGCTTTTAATCATCTTTATTTCACTTACTTTATATTTGATTATTGTTAAATTCTAAGCGTTACAACACAAAAACAAATTCATCTTTATTAATTTTTTTTGCTCACAATGTCATGATACATATTCAATATTCAATTATATATTTCATTCCCTGAGGATACGATATTGGACTTATTGTCTATATTACTTGAGAAATCAGTATACTTGCTGAGAAAATGGTTAACAAGTTTTTGGCGCCGTTGCCGGGGAACGGTGAAGAATTGGGAATTGAATTTTGTATTAATTGCGTTGTGAATTACTGATCTTTCTTGTGATCGTGATCTTTTGTTAGACAGTGGTTGATGTGTCTGAGAAATCAAAGGAAAGAAGAATAGTTGTTATTTGATCCAGATATTAATAAGAAGTTGAGACAACTCAGGCAAAGGAGAAAGCGTGAGCAGAAAAGTCAGTCAGGGGAGAAAACTGGTGGTGAAATCATGGTAGAAGAGGCCAATGGTCATGTCGACCCGCCACAAAAAAGAGTATTGGGTGATTATGCTCTACAGCAAGGGCCCAGACATTTTTCAAGCATAGTTGTTCCTAACACAGCTCGAGCTATTGAAATAAAGCCAGCACATCTGACACTGGTTAGTGCTAATCAATTCACATGAATGGAACATGAGGACCCTTATACTCATTCGTCCACATTCTATTAATTGACGGCTACCATGGGATTTGAAGATTAGGATAAAGACGCTGCCTATATGAGGTTGTTTCCTTTCTCGTTAACTGGAGTAATGTGGAAGAGAAGTTTTTACAGAGATTTTTCCCTCCATCCCGATTCATAAAGGCTAGATCAGAGATCTCAAATTTTAGGCAAGGACAGGATGAAGCCTTGTTTGTAGCATGGGAAAGATTCAAGGTGCTGCTAAGAAGGTGTCCTAATCATGGCTTTGAAGGCATTGCACAGTTAAACATTTTCTATAACGGATTGAGGCCGGATACAATAATGATCTTTGATGTAGCAGCAGGAGGAACCATGATGGCAGTGGATGTGGAGCGTGCCACTCGAATTATAGACGCTTTAGCCTCAACAGATTATCAAGCACAATATAACAGGCAGAGTGTGCAGAAGAAGGGAGTTTTTGAGTTGAATACCACTGATGCAATTTTAGCACAGAACAAAATCATGACACAGCGGATGGAAGCTTTGACTCAACAAATGGCAAAATTGCCATAGTAGTTGCAAGTTGTTCAAGCTTCACAGACTATTAATTATCAAGCTCCACTATTGCGTTGTGATTTTTGTGGAGGAAACCATGTAAATGGGAATTGCTCACAGCAAGCTGCAGTGGGAGCAGCAACTGAGGAAGTGCAGTATATGGGGAATCCTGGCAGGCAGAATGGTCAGTAGGGAAATTATCCAAACAAAGCTCCTCAAGGATGGAGAAATCCCCCAAATCAACCATAGGGGTGGAAGCAGGAGACGGGAAATTCTAGTAGGCAACCTATGTATCAGTAACAACAGTTTACACTGTAAGATCGAACTAGCAAGCTTGAGGAAACCTTGGAGAAGTTTATGCAAGCTTCTCTGACTAATCAGAAAAATCAGGAGGCATCTTTGAGGAATTTGGAGACTCAGGTAGGCCAATAGGCTAAGCAGCTATCAAATCAGCAAGGTGGACAGTTTTTAGCCAACACTCAGCCCAATCCGAATGAGCAGTGTAAAGCCATCACAATTCGTTGTGGGAAGCAGGTTGGTTCTGACGTGAATAAAGAGGCTGTTGAAAACAATCATATAACAGTTACAAATGGCGAAGGTAGGGTAGAAGAGGAAATTCCACCATAAGTGATTACAGTTGAAAACAGTACAGAAGCCAGAACACATGATGAAAAGAAGTCTGATAAAAATCAGAATTGGAGGAAGATCCAGGAGGGTGTACCGTTGAAACATGTGTCGTATCCATATGCACCCTCCAGACGAGAATCTGAGCGACAATTCATCAAATTCACTGAAATCCTGAAGAATTTGCAGATCAACATACCTTTTACAGAAGCATTGCAGCAGATGCCTATCTATGCACGTTTCATGAAAGAGTTGCTAACTAAGGAGAGGAAATCCCGGAGGAAGAAAGAGTGGAATTAGAGGCAGGGTGTAGTGCAATCATTCAGAAGACAATTCCACATAAATCTTGTGATCTTGGGAGCTTTACACTACCAATCTCAGTGGGTAATTTGTATGTGGGGAAGGCATTGTTGGATCTAGGTGCAAGTATCAACTTGATTCCGTTGTCCATGTTGAAGAAAATAGGAGAGATGGATGTCAGGCCTACACGAATGACATTGCAGTTAGCAGATAGATCCATCAAGCACCCATACGGTGTGGTTGAGGATTTGCTGATAAAGGTAGATAAATTCCTCTTTCCAGTTGACTTTGTGGTAATGGATATTGAGGAAGATGTGGACGTACCTTTGATTTTGGGAAGACCATTTATGAAGACAGCAAAGGTCATCATAGATGTGGATAAAAGGGAAATTGAAGGTCTGTGTGGAGAATGAGGAAGTGAGCTTCAATGTTTTTGAGGCCATGAAGCATCCTAATGACAAAAAGGATTGTTTTAGGCTTGATGTGTTAGACGAAGAATACAGTCGAGTGCAAAAAGGCTTAGGCAGTTCAAACACACTACTGCAAGTCATCACCAAACCTACAGAGGAGTTAGTTGAATGGGTGATACAGAGGCTTTAGCTTTAGCTACCGAGTTAGATCAAGCTAAGGAATTTTTACAAAAGACAGAAAATAGAGAGAAATTGGTGACGAGGTATGTTGTTACAGAAGAGACACCAGAATTGAAGGTTTTACCACCACATCTTAAATACAGTTTTCTTGGTGGAGATGTGAAGAAACCAGTAATCTTAAGCAGTTTGTTAACTACTGATGAAGAGGAACAAGTAATTGAGGTACTGAAACTCAATCAAGAAGCTATTGGTTGGCAGCTGTCAGACTTAAAGAGAATCAGTCCCACTTATTGCATGCATCGTATACATATGGAGGCTGATTTTAAACCAATTGCACAACCACAGAGGAGGCTGAATCTAGCCATGAAGGAAGTAGTGAAGAAGGAAGTGCAGAAATTGTTGGAAGTTGGGATGATTTATCCCATTTCAGACAGCACTTGGGTAAGTCCGGTACAGATGGTCCCAAAGAAGAGTGGAGTGACTATTGTCCACAACGAGAAAAATGAACTGATCCCCACAAGAACAATTATTGGCTGGAGGATGTGCATTGACTATAGGAAATTGAATCAGGCAACTAGGAAGGACCATTTTCCATTGCCATTCATGGACCAGATGCTAGAGAGATTAGCAAGGAAAGCATATTACTGTTTTCTGGATGGCTATTCAAGCTATAATTAGATTACAGTAGATCCACAGGATCAAGAAAATACAGCTTTCACATGTCCTTTTGCTGTGTTCGCGTATAGAAAAATGTCATTTGGATTGTACAATGCACCAGCCACTTTTCAGATGTGCATGTTGGTTATGTTTGCTGATTTGGTGGAGAGCTGCATAGAAGTCTTCATGGATGATTTTTTAGTTTTCGGATCATCTTTTCAGTCCTGTTTGGAGAATTTGAATACAGTGCTAAGAAGGTGTGTTGAGACAAATTTGGTGCTGAATTGGGAGAAATGTCACTTTATGGTCACAGAAGGTATTTACTGGGGCACAAAATTTCTAAACGTGGCATGGAAGTAGACAAGGCAAAAGTGGAGATTAAAGAGAAACTGCCACCAGCTACGAATGTCAAAGGGATAAAGAGTTTTCTTGGCCATGCTGGTTTTTAGAGAAGATTTATCAAAGACTTTTCTAAAATTGTAAAACCATTGTGCAATTTGCTGAATAAAGACACACCTTTTAGCTTTGATAAAGATTGTTTGGCAGCATTTGACAATTTGAAGAAGAAGCTTACCATAGCCCCAATTATCACTGCACTTGATTGAAGTTTGAGTTTCAAGCTTATGTGTGACGCTAGTGATTATGCAGTGGGTGCTGTTTTGGGACAGATAAAAGAGAAGTTGTTTTATGTAATACACTATGCTAGCAAAGTCTTAAATGATACTCAGAGTAATTATACTACTACTAAGAAGGAATTACTAGCAATTGTGTATACTTTGGAGAAATTTAGAGCCTATCTCATAGGTTCTAAGGTGACAATTTATACAGATCATGCTGCCATCAGATATTTGTTGACCAAGCCAAAATCAAAGCCCAAGCTAATTCGCTGGATGTTGTTACTTCAGGAATTTGATCTGGAAATTAAAGACAAGAAAGGGAGTGAAAATCATGTGGCTGATCATTTATCTAGATTGGCTAATGAAGCAATTACTGCAAAAGAAGCTGAAGTGGTGGATGAATTTCCTGATGAGAAGATGTTGGTCGTATAGGAAAAGCCATGGTTTGCTGATACGGCTAATTTCAAAGCTGCAAATATTGTTCCCAAAAATATGGATTGGCAATAGAGAAAGAAATTGTTCAAAGAGGCCAAGCAATACATGTAGGATGACCCTTATTTGTTCAAAATAGGGGCTAATAATTTGTTGAGGAGGTGTGTGACTAGTAGGGAAGCACAAAACATCTTGTGGCATTGTCATAATTCTCCTTGTGGAGGACATTTCAATGGCGAGCGAACTGCTGCAAAAGTATTACAGTCTGGTTTTTTCTGGCCAACACTATTTAAAGATGCACATATACATGTGTAGCACTGTGATAGTTGCTAGAGAACAGGGAACATCTTAAAGAGACACGAAATGCCTTTGAGGAACATTCAAGAGATTGATGTGTTTGATTGTTGGGGAATTGATTTCATGGGCCAATTACCAAGCTCACTGTCTAATGAGTATATTTCGGTAGCAGTAGAATATGTTTCCAGGTGGGTTGAAGCTATTCCAACACAGAAAGTTGATTCGAAGACCGTGATCAAATTTGTCAAGAAGCACATCTTTTGCAGATTTGGTACACCACGGGTCCTGATCAGTGATGGAAGAGCACATTTCTGTAATGTGCAATTGAAAAAGGTACTGGGGCATTATGGAGTAAAGCATCGAATTGCCACTGCATACCATCCTCAGAGTAATGGTCAAACTGAGTTTCCAACAGAGAAATTAAGAGGATTTTGGAGAAAACAGTTACAACCTCACGTAAAGATTGGGCTTTGAAGTTAGACGAGGCACTGTGGGCATACAGAACAGCTTATAAAACACCAACTGCGTTATCTCCTTTCCAATTGTTCTATGGGAAGGCTTGTCATCTTTCTATAGAACTGGAGCACAGAGCTTTTTGAGCACTTAAGTGGCTTAATTTTGACTCTAAGGCTTCAGCAGAAAAAAGGATGCTTCAATAGAATGAATTGGAGGAAATACGACTGAATGCATACAATTCCTCTCGTTTATATAAAGAAAGAGTTAAGGCATATCATGATAAGAAGCTGCTGAAGAGGGAATTCCAAACTGGACGGCCGGTTTTATTGTTCAATTCTCGATTGAGGCTATTTCCAGGAAAGTTAAAGTCCAAATGGTCAGGACCATTTGTGGTAAAGCAAGCTAGACCACATGGAGCTGTGGAAATAGAAGATGCTAAATCCAAAAGAAGTTGGCTAGTGAATGGGCAGCGATTAAAACACTACAAGGGTGGTGAAGTTGAAAGGCTCATAGCACTAATCACATTTAGTGATTAGGTGTTGGCGTCAAGCTAAATGACGTTAAACGAGCGCTTGATGGAAGGCAATCCAGTATTTAAATGTTTTTGAAATTCATGCATAGTAGGTATAGGGTTTGTTAGGGTAGATTAGGTTTGTTTGAATTACAATTGAAATAATTTTTTTTAGCTCCGAACTATTTTTATAGCTTAAGCTAATTGTCACTTAGTGCCCATTTTAGCGTAGTTTAAATAGAACAAAATAATGCCTTGGTTCACAAGGCCTTGTCACTGAGCGAGTTTGAGACGATCTGACTTCGCGTTTTCTGCACATAACACACACGCATTGTTCTGCATCATCGTAGGAATCAAGGTAGGATTTTTCTTTGTTTTTGATGAATGTGAAGTTACCTGTGGTCATGAGAGTCATCATAGAGTCAGTTTATCCATGATAGAGTAGGTTCTGAAATGTTTTTGCAAGTAGTTAGGGTTTCATTTTGGGCGAAAGCTTTGGTTTTTAGGATTCTTGATTGTTAGACAAAGGGGTAGTTGATGTTTGTGGGAATCAATTGGTGCTAACAGTGGTTTACAGGGAAAATGCCAAGAGTAAAACATACTGCTCTTAAGGGACGTCCAGCCAAACGATACAGGGGAGCAGACCAATTCTTTGATGAAGTCATTCCCTCTGACACGCCGGAATAGGAGCAAGCAGCAAATATACAGGTACAGCAGAGTGCTCGAAAGTTCCTGAATGACAACAAAGTTAGAAGATATAAGCAGATTAAGCGTTGGGAGTTCATCGCAGAAAGGAGAGTAGACCTCAAACCTGGGGATTGTGACCCTTTCTTGATGGGATTCTAAGACGAAACTAGAGGAAGTTAGCAGAGCCGATGAAAAAGTTTGACGCTGAAATTGTAAGGGAGTTTTACTCCAATGCTTACCTGGAATGTCAAGAGAGACACAGAAGGAAGACAATGGTAAGAGGAAGGTGAATTTGGTACAGTCCTCAAGCTATTGATGACCTTCTGGAAAACCCTTATCGTAGACAAGAGGAGCAATGCCATTATCAGAGGTTATGTGGCAGGAAGAAAGGGTTCAACAATAGGAAGGTGGTAGCAGTGCTATGCATGCCAAGAAAAGGATATCAATTGATTGAGGCTGGCAAAGAAACACATATAAGGATAAGGGATATGAGGACATTGGCGCAAGTTTAGCTGACATTTATGCTGGCAAATGTTATGCCAACTAGACATGTTTCGGACATTAATGTCATGAAGAGCAACCTGTTGTTTTCGATGATACAGGATGACTTTACCATTAACATTTCGAAGATCATTTCTGATGAAATACAGAAGGTGTAGATAGAGAAAGAGTGGGACGAGGAGAACGAAGAGGAACTCTTGGATTTCCAACGTTAATTACTACATTATATGAAAGCCAAGGAGTATTTGTAGATCCAAAAGTGAAGATCTAATCCCCAATTGATGTGAAAATTATTCAGCTTCATTGCACTAATGCAGAAGAGTATCCGGAACAAAGGAACAGGGCACCAAGTCCACCAAAGACACCCTCATCACCAAATATGGAAGCAGTTGAGGAAAGAATCATGAGACATGTACTCCACATGGAGGATCAGCAAAGTGCTATTTGCAGGTTCATTATGCAGATGTATCATGCAATGAGAGACAAGACATTTATGAATGATGAAGAAGTGTCCTCTTATCTGAACTGGCCTGGGGATAGGCCCAATTCAATGGGAGGGGCCGAAAATGAGGAGGATGAAGTACACAACAATACAGGCAATAAAGAGGCAGGAGCATAAAATGAACCACCAGTAGCTCCAGCAACAGAGGAGCCAGCAGCAGCCAGTCAAGCAGACCCACCAGTTAGTCTAGCATATTCACCAACAAAGAAAGCAGATCCACCAGCAAAGGAATCACCTGTAGCCGAACCGTCAAGAAGGCCAAAGAGAGCAAGGAGAGCAGTAGCAGGGCCCTTGGGTCCTGTTATAGAGGAAATAGAGCCTTTGAAGACACAATTTGTTATATCATCAGATACAGAGTAGGAAAATCATGCAGTTGATGAAGAAGATTCGGTTACGAATTATGCGGATACAGCAAAGGAGGATAGCAACTACTGAAAGTTGTTGTTGGAAGAAGAATTTTGTTGCTGTTTTGATAATTTGTGGACATGACAAGGACTGGGATCATATTTTGAAATGCTGAAGAGAGTGATCAGAGACAAGTTGTGGTAGTATAGTATTTTAATTTTGGATGAATGTATATATTGGCTGATGGATGATTGTATTAACTCTACACATGTTGGATAACTGTACTAAGTAGGCATAAGGAACTAATGGCTGGAACATAATATACTTTATGCTAAACATGTATGTGTTGTTGGGGGATTAATGGAATTGTTTGGATTGTTAATTGAAAAATTCTGTGTGCATTAAGTAGCGTAGGCTTATTTTTAAGCTTGAGCTAACAGTGATAGAAAATTAGGAAGACTGCATGACAATAGGAGGATTAACATTAGCAAGAATTGACAGGGTTGGAGTGAAACAGTATGTGAGGGAGTGACATTGAGAGCAAATTTGAAATGCATATTTTCTTGACATTAATTGTTGCTTTAATTTGTTAAGCTAGGATTAACCTTGTATTGATAAGGATGATGAAGGCATGTTGTTTGAATGAGTGTAAATGATAACCAGAGCCAAAAAGCTACCTGGCGAGATGAGAGATTGAATTGTGAACCAATTTGGGCCTGAATGGGCGAGATGAGAGATTGAATTGTGAACCAATTTGGGCCTGAATTATTAGTGGAACCTTGAGCTATATATCCATAAAACCCACCTTGAGTATGAATAGCTAGAAAATTGTGTACAACTTGAAGAAAAAGGGAGTTCTAAGTTTAAATGAAGGTTGTGGATATTGTGGAAGTAAGGCAGACTACTATAAGAGTGTACCTGCAAATGAAAATATATATATATATATATATATATATATATATATATATATATATATATATATATATATATATATATATATTGGTTTCTATACATGTGGAAAAAGAAAAGAAAAATAGTAGGTGGAAAAGTGGTACATAGTGGAAAGCATAAGCTACAGCCATAGCTTGAGCAAAGTTCAAATGATACAGCAACTGTAAATTAATTCAGAGTAAAAGGGGTTAAAGAATTCATAGCCAAACTAGTTCTCCAAGTTCAATTCAAGTTGTATCCATAATTTGCGAAACTATTTGTACGTTTTGTGTTCCAAGAAAAACCAACAAAATTTCTTTGTAGCCAGGCCACATGATAACCTTTTAAAGACCTTCTAACTTATTAATTGCAGGGTTGATTTGTTTGATAAATGAATAACAACTTTTGATTGAGAGTAATATGTCATTTTTGAGGGAAACAGTGGTGAGAAGTGTGTGAGATAAGAGTATCCTGTCATGACTTGCATTTTGTTATTTGAATATTGGATTGTTGAATTTCTAATTTCTGAAGTTGTGGGTGATTTGCTTGAATTTAAGAAACATTTGAAAAGAAGAACATTCCACATGAATAATGAGAGATTAAAATTTTTAGTTCTAATTGTCTTGCTTGGGGACAAGCAAGAAGCTAAGTGGGGAGACTTTTGATAATTGTTAATTGTTGGTTTAATTTTATGCATATTTGTTATGATTTTTAGTAGTAATTCTGATTTAATTAGAGATTTTTAGGGATTCTGTTTTAATTAGAGATTTTATTGTTGATTTTTCTATTTAATGTGTTTTAATTGTAGAAAGAGAAAATTCTGTTGAGAATTAGGTAAAATTCGAAGGGAGAGAGAACAAGAGGCGCTAGAAATAAGGAAAGGAGCAGAAAAATAGAAAAACTGAGTATAAGTGACTTCCTGCTTGAGCTAAAACTCACTTAAATCATAGAGAAGCCCTAAACGAAATAACGGCCGCATTTGAACCTAAGGCATGGCAATGGTTATAAAAGGGAGGCTAGGTTGAACGTAAGGCCATCCATGACCCTTGGAAGATCTCTTTAAAGCGTCGTTGTGATCAATAACATTGCTTTTCCTTTTCTATTGTATTTTCATGGCTATCATGCATAGCTAATTTCTCTTCTTCTTGGGATTGAATGTAAATTCTCAAATTCACATGCACTCTTAATATTGTTTTATGTCATTTAATTTAAATACCTTTGTTAACGTTTCATTTAACATTTATATAGCTTAGATTTCTCATTATGACTGGAAAGCATTATTTGAAATTGGAACTAAACGTTTAACTCTTTGCATGTATACGTTCAGGGATGAAGTATAATGTAATGACTGTTCATTGCAAATGTTCTTAATGTTGATTAAATTAATCTAGTAACTAGGAATAGAGCTAGGTATTTTAATTTATGAATTTCAATGCTAGAGGAATCAGGTTGAAAATACTTTTATTTGCACAAAGGGGTAATTGAATGAGATGACATGATTACTTAATTATGATTATGTGAGAAGGAGAGAGTTGCAATTCAATCCCAAGGCTTTTAATCATCTTTATTTCACTTACTTTACATTTGATTGCTGTTAAATTTTAAGCGTTACAACACAAAAACAAATTCATCTTTATTAACTGTTTTTGTTTACAATGTCATGATACATATTCAATATTCAATTATATATTTCGTTCTCTGATTATACGATACTAGACTTATTGTCTATATTACTTGAGAAATCAGTATACTTGCTGAGGAAATGGTTAACAATTTTCCCATCAAAAGATAATTAGAAACCAGTTTTTAATTCTCCATTTTAATATATACGTGTTAATTTTTAGAATGTGAACTTCGAGAAAAAGATAAAGTATGATGGAAAGTTCTTGATATTTTCCTGGTTCTAAAATTTCACACCGTTGACTTCACATAGATGTTTTATAAAGGATCATTTAGCCAACACGCATGTACGATAATGTCATTATGAATTTAGTACTATTTTCAACACAATTCTCCTGGTTTTTTGTTTTCAATAAACTCTAGAGAGTTTAATATACTTAGGTGTCAACAATGTAAAATAATTTTACCTTGTTATCTAATAAAAAATTATAATTGATGTGATTTTTAATATAAATATTATAAAAATTTATTGATATCGTTGATATGATAATACGTAATTGAAGGATGATGTTAAATTAGTTTACATTGTCAATGTTTCACCTAAATTTTAACTGATAAAAAGTAACGTGGGTTAGAATATAATTTTCCTTCTGAGTAATTTACTTAACGAGGTTTTTTATTTTTTTCTTTGTTTATTAGAAAGCTTCTAGATGGATGTGAAAAAACCATGTTAATGATCTATAACCGAACATGTACTTAAGTTATTCAGCTTAATGGATTGAGCATGTTTATTTTGAAGTGATACACTAGAAGAATCGATTAAATTTTCATGTTGATTTTAAAACTTCTTCTAATCGTTGTGAATTTTTTAGATTTTTCAAGTAACCTAATATGCTGGAGACATGTTCCTCGTCTGTCTCAACCATATTGCTTTTTTTTTTTATTGCCAAAGATTTTGTTGTAAATTGTTTACTTGTTTTGCAGCTTGACTCCATGATGGTCAAATTTGATTCTTTATAAATGTCAAATAGATTTGGCAATTTGTTCTTAAAAGAAAAATCTTAAATGATATGGGAGAATTAAAATACTCTTTTAGGTTGTGTTTGGCTCGTATGAAGATATGAAATTGAAAATTACGAAATAGTCCTTGTAAATGAAGCGAAAATTACGAAATATCCTTGACTTTGGAAATTACAAAACACTCCTTATTAATTTTATCACACTAAAATAATTAGAAAAATGTAAAGAATGTATAAATTATAAACAATTATTAGTATTAATGTATATTTATTGTAACAATATATATTATATAGGAAAAATAAACTGATTTATACCTAATTATATTTTTTTTCATTCATAATACTTTCCTTTCTTTTTTCCAAGACAGTTATAATATAATTAATCTCCCTTCAATCTACCCATACTCAATGCAATCTATCCATTCATAATTATATTATTGACGAAAAATAATTAAATCAATAAAAATTGTTTATTTTATAAAAGAAATAATAAAAAGTATATTATACATGTTATATTGTTTTCTATTTATTCTTTTTTTTATTTTTTATCAATGAAAATATGTTTACTTAATGTTTAATTGAAGTAAATCAGAAAAAATATATTTTTATCTCCTTATTTGATTTAATATTTATGATGAAATTGAGGGGAGAAGATGTTATTTAAAATATTTTTTATTCATCTTAAAAACAATTTTATTTTCTTTTAAATATAAAATTATTAAAACACAAAAGTAAGGATGTTCACCGGTTGGATTAGATAAAATCATTATCAACCTACTAAAAAATATCTAATTAGTTAATTCAGTTTCTATTTTTTATATTAAAATCAATTTAATCCAATTCATTTTAATTTTTTATCATCTTAATTCACAAGGGTTAATTAGTAATTTTATAAATATATCAATTAAAAAAATAAAAACAAATCTATACCATCTATCAAATCAATCCCAAACTTTCATAACCAATCCCCTCAAACCCCTTTACATCTTATCATTCATCTATTAATCCAAATAACCCTCCCATCCACACACAATCCACTCAAATCCCTTCAAATCTATAATCTCAAATTCACTCCCCTAACCAAAGTCCTAGTGTCTGATTGGTTGGTTGAACTGATTTGAAAAGATTTACTGTTCAAGAGGATGGATTTGAGGGATGAAGGCTGTTTGGTTGACCTAATTTGAGAGGATGGATGAGGAGGGATTTGCAGGATGACATCTTCCATCATATAAAAAAATTTGAAGAGATGAAATTTGAAATTACAAAATAGCCCTCATAAATGAGGTAAAAATTATGAAATACCCTTATAAACAATAAATAATTATTAGCATTGATGTATACTTATTGTAATAATATATATTATATATGAAAATTAGACTGATTTATACCTATTTTAATTGAACCATAATTCTTTAAATAATTCATTTTAATAATTATATATATTTGTTTTCATTCATAATACTTTCCTTTCTTCTAAGACAAGACAACTATAATATAATTTAGTCTCACTTCAATCTATTTATACTCAATATAATCCATATCCATTCATAATTATATTATTGCATAAAATAATTAAATAAATAAAAGTTGTTTATTTTATAAAGAAATAATAAAAGTGTATTATACATATTATGTTGTTTTCTATTTATTCTTTTTTTTATTTTTCATCGACAAAACATGTTTACTTAATGTTTAATTGAAGAAAATAAAAAAAAACATATTTTTGTCTCTTTATTTGATTCAATATTTAAGATGAAACTGAGGAGAGAAAATATTTTTTTATTCATCTTAAAAATAGTTTTATTTTCTTTTAAATATAAAATTATTAAATTGATGATTAACTTACTGAAAAATATATAGTTAAGTTAATTCAGTTTCTATATTTTTTATATTAAAATCAACTTAATACAATTCATTTCAATTTTTTACCATCTTATTCCACAAAGGTCAATTAGTAATTTCAGAAATATATCAATTAAAAAAATAAAAATAAATCTATAACATCTATCGAATTATTCTCAAATTTTCATAACTGATCCCTTCAAATCTTATCATCTATCCATTAATCCAAACAACCCCACCATTCACACACAATCCACTCAAATCCCTTCAAATCTATCCTCTCAAATTCACTCCCTCAACTAAACAAAGCCTTACTCTTTTCATCTTCTTTATCTTTTAATTTCTTTTCACCTTACATTGAACCAATTTTTTTTTATATTTTAGAATATATGAAATACAAAAAAAAAATCTTATTTTATATCACATAATTAAAATAAAAAAATCACATTTTAAATTATCCAATTCAGGATACATTTTTTTTTATATTTTAAATTAGATAATTCAAACTATACAAATTCTTTCTAAATTATATAATCCAGAACCTAAAAGATTAAATTCTAAATTACATAATCTAAAATATAATTCTTTTTTATTTCAGATTATACAATTTAAACTACAAATTTTAAAAAAATATTTTAAATATTTTTAAAAATATGGGATGCAAGAAAAGCATGGAGACGTAGGAAGAAGAAGCATCCTAAATTTTAAGGATCCATTTGAAGACAATTTTCTAATTTTGTATTTAAAATCCAATTGTACATTTGAAACATGTTATAGAGTGCTATCTAAATAATTAGAGTTTTTACAAGTATCCCATATATAGAATAAATTGACAATAACCTACGGACATATGATAAATAATTTTATAAATTCTCACAACCACGTATAAAAGTAATTAATATTATTAATATCATAAAATAAATTCAAACAAACTCTTACAAAGTAGGCTTAATAGCTTAGTTGTTACCAACTTTTTTTTTTTTTTTTTTTACTGAACATAAGGCCCAATACTAGAGGCTACAACTATTTAAGGCCTGAAAATGACACAATGTTACTACAAGCAGTGACCAAATCAGAACACCCTCTTGTTCTCCATGAAAACAGATTTTGATATGGTCACTTACAAGTGCTATTTCAACATTACGAAACTATTCTACTGGATTACTTTTGAGGTCTGTAAATAGATTACACTAGTGCATATTATTATGTACACACTCCAGTGCCTAACAGAAATAGACAAAGAATATAATTATTGCACATTCCATTGTTCCCTTTGTTGTATTCTAAACATAAGCCAATTTTCTTTTGGTGTAAGACACATCAAACAAGAAAATTTTTCAAGTTCTAATAACTGGACCCCTGTACAGTCCTCTCCGGATCACAAAGTTATCAGGAGGTTGAAACTCTTCTAACCAAGTCACTTCAGAAACCGTCACTCCATCCAACTCAACATTAACTGCAGTGGAAATGAAGGTTGGCAATGCTGCAATGTAATTAACAGAACAGAATTCCAAAGGTTGGTGATGAAAATAAATCAGATTACCTGGGAGATCTCTCCGTTGGGATCGCCGGAAGTAGGTGCAGTGTCTTCCATGTTCTGAAGAGTAAGGGGGTGACAATATGTCAAAGATAGCACAAGGAGTTATAGCTCTAAAACAATGGATGTTTCCTCCACTGGTGGGGTAAAGAACCGTTGTGGGGCTTGGTGCTGTCATTTCAATATCTTTGACAAGCTTTGCAGGTCGAGCTGTTAATCACAGATTAACAAATTTTGGGGTCAGACAATAAAGAAAAAAGGTTATTAGTATTTACCAAATGAGGGAGAATGAGACAGGTTATATAAATGAAGGAAAATTGATCACAAGAAAAGGGTAGAACTCTGCAATGCAGATCACGGATTTCTTGTTAAGTTGTAATATATCATGGTATCAATAATTAGTTTGATTTTACTGTGATCAGGTTCATATGCCTTCATAATATAACTCTGCCTTGTCTATTCCGGACCAGAGTTAAGGAAAAGTTAACATTGTAATTGCAACTTGCATATTCAGTGTTTGAAGTAGAAAAGACGCCATGCTCGGTTGAGCTGATATCATTGTGGCTATAGAATATAAAATATATGTTCAGAATATTATTCAAAAATGAGGTCAAATAGATAATGTGACAAAAGAACAAGTGGGAAAATAGTGGAACTGCAGAAGCACAGTCATTGCCCATCAAGTTGGTTGGCATAATACTGATAGTGCCATACTGGTCATATCATAATATGAATTCAATAATACGGATATGGCCATTCTGCACTAAGAAATTGTGTAGATTATATCACTGCTGGCGATCCTGTAAAGTCGTGTATGATAGTATTATAGCTTCATAAGTAGTGACTCAGGTAAAATAGTGAGATAGTAGTATGGTAACAACGGATAGAAAAATTGTAGGTGTTATCAAGTAGAACTTGAAGCTATTTCAGTCTTTGCTTGAAGATAACTTCACAGCAAATTCATTAGAAAACGGTTACCCAAACAATTAGGTAGACAAGCGTATATATAATACAGAAAACAGAAAAGAAATCAATCTTTGGTTTTGGAGTAGAAATTGGGAGGGGAGTTCAGATCTCTCATATATAACTGTGTAAGGGAGAGAATTCTCTGTACTTCATGTATTCCTGATATCTGGTGTGTCACATTGATTCTAGGTTATCACTAACTTGCATATTGAAAAAGATAATGGCCAAGAGATAGACAGATTGTCACAACTGTATCCCAATAAACAAATAGACAGAAACAAATTTTCAAATTTAAGAATTCGAAAGAAAAAAAATCTTTATGTTGCTTTCCATACTGAACTCTAAGCCTACTAATTGGCTGAATTGCTTTAAATCACATTAAACATTTTGATGAACGCAACCATAATTAAAACTAAGCTTTAAGACTACCATTTTTTTCTAGTTCAGTTTAGTGGCAGAAGGGTAAATGTACATCACAAAAATAATCAGTTTAGTTCATTACTATGCATGCTATCTTTCCATACACATCAAATCTTCTATCAAATGGCCAAAAGGGAGGCTAGCAGAGTTCTCACAACCTCGATGTCCAACAAGAACCAAACCAGGGAAGATAAAGTGAAACTAAAGACTTGCAAAGTTATGCTAAATATTCTGAGTTAATTGAAGTAACATAGGTACAGTCAGGGAAACATATGGTATAAATATGGTATGTTTCTTTTACATTTACACGTAAGCCAAAAGTATGACTTTATAGCAGAAATGGTTTAGTTATAATAATAATAACATTGGTTTTAGATAACCCTGATGTAATTGGGTGGGCAAAGTTGTGCCTCGGTGACCAAAAGGTCGTGAGCTCAAATCAGGAAACACTCTTTACATATGCAAGAGAAAGGCCGTGTATAATTACCCTCCTCCCTACCTTCGTGAAGAAGGACCTCTGGGGCATTTTAGTTCGGTTTTTTGGGATATTTTGTAATTTTAAGGTAAATTATGAAAGAAATAAACGTTGTATTAACATACAATATGGATTAAAAAAATAACAGAAGATTGTTTCCAGGCCATTAAAGTTCTAAAGTGCTTATAAAAATGCCTGCTAGTAAAAGAACAAACAGCTTATATTTCCACATAACGACCAACAACTTTACGTTTTATGGCAAATTAGTAAAGTCCAGACTTTTTTACTTGTCAACTTCTAAGAAAATTCTTAGCCCTCATTTTTCAATCCTTTGGCACTGGTGTTCTAGGTCATTGATAACAGCCAATAATCTAAATTGTTCAGAATAAGGCATTAAGAAGAACTCGAAAGATTATTGTTTATACTCTATGATTTTTCAAAAGGAATAAATGTTTTGAAGTGACACAAGTAGTTTAGAAGATGAAACTCGTGTAGATTGAAATTCTCCTCCAATAAATGATGTTCACACTGGTATTGAAGAAGCCAATCAAGCTCAAATAATGGAAGATAAAAAATAAAATCAAGATAGAGATTTAAGAATAACTAGTTTCACTTCATGAAAGCCATTTATAAATAATCAGTAAATCAATAAAATAAAAACTATCTAACATGCAGAAGATGACATGCAAAATAAAGGATCAGAAGCCATTCATATTCAAAAAGATTTCCCTCGTGGAATGTTTCACAAAGGAAATTTTAAATCCTCAAATCCAACAACTCAATTTTGAGAAGGACCTCATTTTATTGGATAGATTTGTTTTGTCCACATTGCGTTCAATAAGATTAGAGGCCCAGATACAGTTACAAATGTATGGGGAATACATATATTCACTTTAAAGTAAAAACTTCAAGAACAAATTTTAGAAATTTTGCAAGACCTTCAAATATTCAAAATATTCTTGAAGAATTTTATATGTAATGAAGGATTTCAGTTTTAATTAGATAATGATATAAGATAATTTTAACATGATCTCGGAAAAAACTTTTCAGGGTTTATCCAGGCTATTTTAGGAAATTTAAGGAATTATGATGGAACTTAAGTCACATTAATATATAACAAGGATTGGGAAAATTCTAGGTGAATGTTTATTTCCCAATCACATTCATCTGTGCTTGTGAAAGAGCCTGTTATATGTGAAATGAAATAGAATTTGTATTGACAAATGAATATTACATATAACCTACCTAGAATTGGATAGCATATTCAGTAAGTGTTACTGATATATGCACACATATCCACACATTACTCCAACTTTGTCACTCAGACCTTCTTGCTAGGCTTCAATATTAAGAGTATGTAAGTTCCCAAAATATGACTTTGTCTGTTTTGTTTGGTCTTTGTTCTGTTACACACACTAGCAGATGAAGAAAGGATAAAAATCACTACAGTTTATGGTTTGAATATTGTAACTGTAACCCTGATATAAATCCAAAATGGTCAAGAGTATTCTATCAAGCCATTATAATTTCCTCACAAATTAAAGCACTTAATAGTACAGAGTAATAGATGAGGAAGTAGATGAGTAACTAAGAACAACTCTTTATTCTTATTCACGTTTACTTTACAGTGCCATGATATCTTTAGCCTTTTCACAACATGTTCTTCATTAAGCTCCAAATGATACCAAATAAAATCAACAAAGGTCATATGCCGTGCATTGATCTCTGTACTAATTATTACACTCCTGTTTTTATCTTAGTTGTCCAATTGGACTATTTTTGGTGATGCCTAGCATAATGTTACCATCTCTTCTACGTGTTCTTTGAGAAGGTAAAGCCAAGGAAGGGCAATCAATCACACTCGCATGTAAATACAGAGGATTAAAAAATGAACAGAGCAATAGTAAAATATATGAAGTTATAGAAAATAGACCTTCAGATGGATCGGTAGAGCCAGGTGCATCAATCCAATCATAGGATTTAACATGCATTGAGCCATACAACAGCTTGCTCAACACTGTCATTCCAGGATGATTATGGAGAGGAATGATAGATGAGGGGGGCATGCAAAAAATTCCTATCTGCAAAAGATTAAGCAAATCAAACTTCAGTTAGTATTGCAAATATAAGGCCCAAATTTATAAAAATTTCTAACAGAATATAAACATGATCTGAAGTTATGAGACTTTACTTACAGAGAAGGAGTCACATTCATGCAAATGCAAATATTTTATAGGTGGCAATATTTGATGGCCCCCATTACGTTCAAGTACTGGACCAGGCCAATTCCGAACCAGTTGTGCTTCTTGTTCAAGACCTACATCTGATGGCTTGATTCTCTCTGTAGAAACATTATGGTAATGTTATCAATAAAATATCGGCTAGACATAAAAATTATTGGGCTGCAGGATCAAAGTCATCTAAGAACTAAGAGAAATCATAAAGGTATTAGTAGTAATATGTGTTAATTCTTTATTACTATAAACCATGCAGGCACGTCTCAAGATGAAGGAAAATCATTGAAAATACACACTTTGAGCATACAACTTATGATAAATCCTTCTTTTCCTGACCTCAAAAACATAGCTCCACAGCTTTACTAACAAAAATCCTTATCTAAATTCACAAGTGAAACAAATTTTACCCAACAGTTCATCACCAGAAGAATATATTTCAAAAGGATAATCTGTTCCGTTATCCATTAACAGATAATCAGCTAGTAAATTCATAGCGACAAATAAAAGTTTGAATTAACACAAAGCTTCAACTTTAATTCATCCTAAGTTTAAACATAAAAGTGTGACCCAAATTCTACCCTCAAAAGGAGAAGGAATAAAAAAAAAAATATTACAAGCAGGCTTACAGTGCTGTCCCTCAAAATTTAAACTTGAGCTTATAACTCCTAGAAAGACAAATACCCTAAACTGGTTTTGACAAAAGCATAGAGACAAGTGATCCAGAGGAAAAAAGGGAGGACAACAAAGAAAGCTTGAAGTTATTGACAAAGTATCAAACAATCAATAATCCAGAACTACCTCTTTTTGTATAGCATGAAGCATTCTAAAAGTTGACCATAAAAACGAATATAAAAGCAAGATAAACAACTCAAAAAGAAAATATACCTAACTTCTCACGAACTTTCTCAATGACCTCTTCCGACACAGGTCCATCAGGTGAAAAGGAGGCATTGCATAGCCTATAAAGTCTCTGTATATAATATGGCATCTTGCAAACTTGAGACCAAGTTATCTATTCACTCAGACCAAAATCCCCAGGGTCAGCAAGCTGATAACACCTTGTAAGTGGCTTACTGATTGCAATAGGGACTGGATATACAATTAGATAACAACCGTATTTTAGCCTCAGAATCAAACCATCGGTAATGAATCTGCATGGTCGTAATGTTTCCTTCGCAACAATTCAAACAAATGGATCTATTGAACAAGGAAAAAGCAATAGCGAGCCAAAAATCAATGACCTCTGCTTCAAATACAGACATATCAAAGCAAGTGCAACCGCAAATCACGAAGTAATACCAATATAACCACTAGAATCCCCATCAGTCCATTCAAAACCATCAACACGCAATTGCATTCTGAGGTAATTATCGTAAAAGTTACATTATCAGTACAAAAAAGCTTACACTGTCAACTCATTGTTGATACAACTTTTAAAATATTTATTGTAAAATTATCAAACCAACCATACATGATGATTTATCATTGGATCAGTTAGTGCATCCACTGTTTACTCCTCTATTAGTATATGCATTCACCAAAAAGGAACTCACTTTTGCATCAAAATTAAGCAAAACCCAGCACAGATAAAACCCACGTGAGACTCCCCATCACTTCCACTCAATGAACCATACCTCCCAGAACCCAATGTGATACTCCAAGAACAAAACACACATTTTATATATTTATTTACGTCATATACAACACGAACACGGTTAATTAATTAAAGCAGAGAAGAGTTCCAAAACCAAAAATAGAGGGTGACCCAACAGAAGTAGTGAGCTGAAAGGGCGAGCAAAGTGATCAAAAAGGGATTTTGGATCAAAATCTGAAATGGGACAAATGAGATTCCGACAGAAGAAGGGAAGGGTGGGAGATGCAGAAGAAGAAGGTACCTGTGAGAGGCATCATTGGAGGGAGAGAAGAGTGAGGAACATGGTGGATTGGCAAAGGAATGAGGAGGAGAAGATGAAGGTGCTGTTGAAGGAAGATGAATGGACGTGCATAGAAGGGTGAAGAGAGGGATCGTTGTTGGAGTAGTGTGTGAGGAACGGTGAAAAGAAAAAGGCCCAAGGAAGATCTTGGACACGTCATCAGGGGTGTTTTTTATTTTTTATTTTTTGTTGAAATAAAGAAAAAAAAAAAAAAAGGGAAAAGAAATTGCAGGTTTGCCTTTTGTGAGATTTTTTGAGCCGTTTTTGAAGTCCAGCTGTGCCCCGACCACCTTTTTTCTCTGCTATGTTTTTCACAGCTGTTAAAAGGAAAATGACAAACACTCCTCTCATTTCCTGTCTACAAGGTGTAACAAACCACCATGGTACCATAGGTTTTACATAACTTTATCCTTCAAATAGGGAATAAATATTTAATTTTTAGTCTTTTTGTGTATTAAAAAATCATTATCAAAAGAAATCAATTACTTTATATTCAAAATCACATTATAAAAACTTTAACTCATTTAATTAAGAGATACTTGTTTCAACAATTGTTGGCTAAAAAATTTGTCTTTAATATTTTTTTGACAAAAATAAGTTTAAACATATTCTTTTATCAATATTTACTTACTTTTTTTTAATGTAGTTCTAATGTTTTTAATTTACTTATAATTTTAGATAAAATAAGTTGGTGTAATGTTTTTCTTTAAATTAATGTTAACGTTATTAATAGGGTGATGGTGTGACTACGTAAATATCTAATGTAGAATAAGAAAAAGAAATATTTGAAGTTATAGTCTTGAGAAAAATCCATTTATTTTTATTTTATATTTCAAATATCACTCAGTCGTAGTTATCCCTTACATTTAGAGAGACCTATTAGAGTTAAAATTGTATTCAATCTAATAATTGTTTCAGGTTCTACTGATTAAGTAGTCTAAGTAGTTTCTTTATCCTTATTTTCTTGCTGTTATGGTAATTGGATTATAATTAATTTTTTTATTTCTTTGATCTAAATTTGAGGGGAGTGCAAGTGTTTTTATTAGTAATTTCTTTTAGCTTTAATTCTACCTTAGAGTCAAACAAGTCAATCGTATAATAATTTAAGGATCTTGAAGTATATTTTTTTTTTGTTCGAGTTAATAATGTAATAGTTTACGTGTATTAATTTTGTCCTTTGTTTTACTAAAAAGACGTTTATCTTTCTATAAAATAAAATATCATTATAAAATATCCATAATTTTCTCTCTCACTTTCAATATCTTGTCAACCTAATTTTGGAGTAATATTTTTCAAATCACTTTTAAATGTTATATTTTTAAATGGTGGAGGAAAATAAGTAAAATATAGAAGTGTCTTAAAATGAAAATAAACAATTTATCATAAATAAATCAAAAGTTTGCCCATTTGTCAATTATATTTTAGTTTTTCATAAAGAAATATAGAATTTTTGGGGCATGTTTCACAATAAAATACTTTAATAGATTTCGTGTAACCTGACCTAACTTTAAGCCGAACCATATCATATTATTATAGTAAGGAATTATCCTAAGTTATTCTTTCATAATGTATCTAAATCCGTTTTCCAAAAGTCCAATAACTTTCTTAATGTTTTATTTCTTACGTAATCACCCGTTTTATTTATTATGTGACATCTGTCCTTTGAAGTTCAATATTAAATATGAAATTCTTTCAGGTAAAGAAAATTTTTAATCACTACATCCGTATTCAATTTTGTTCCGTGAACAATAAGTTTAATTAAATATTTTCATAGCAACGTCAAATACAATACTTTTTATTAGCTAAACCAATTGTTAAGTAGTTTTTAAACCAAGAGTTCCAACTGTCGTAAATTTTATTCAATTTAATCAAATTTTGGTTAATAAAACTTTACTTTTAATTTGTTAACTAAGTCATTCCACTAAGGATTTCATTCATCTCAATTTTTATCAAGCCTTGTTATAGTCATAATCCTGTTTAATTTTCATGCATCAATTACCCACTCAACTTAACTCAAAAATTTTAATCCACTCAAAATTTCCCAATAATAAGTTTATCAAACTTAGAACAATCATGATTCTAATTTCTACTCAACCAAAAAATTAAGCTAAGTACCACACATCAAACATCAAAATATAACAAATAAAATTAACAAAAATAAATACTAAATGGAAAATCAATCACAAGCATACTACAATATTTAATTAAAGAAAAGAGTGTTTTATCAAAAATCTTCCCTCATAATCCTATCAAAGTTGGTGTCAAATTCTGCATTCTGATGTTCTTCTATTGCAACTGTGGACGTGCCTGCTCCACCTTCACATGAAAATTAAGCCTGTCCCTAGGCCATGCGACATAAGAGTTGAATTGGTTAGGTGAGAGAAATTGAGACCAAAGAACACTTACCTCGAAGATTATGTAGTGGAAATTAAAGATTGAGAAAGATTGAGCAAAAGTGGCGCACAAGAGTGAAGGTGAGACTACTTTTTTTTTCGGTAAAAATTTCGCTCGGATGAGATCAGCCTCGCCCGGGCGAAAATACTCCAGTGACCACCCCAAATTTTTGCTCAAGCGAGCCATTCCTCGCTCGGGCGAGCTTCACATAATCAAGATCCTCGCCCAAGTGAGACCAATCTCGCCCGGACGAAAATACTCTAGTGGGCACCCTTAATTTTCGCTCAAGCGAGTCATTTCTCGCCCAGGTGAAACCATTCCAGTAAGCACCTCCAATTTTCGCCCAGGTGAAAGCAAACTCGCCCGGGAGATAGTTGCAACTCAACATTTTTTCTTTTCTTCTCTGCAAAATTTGCCCAGGCGACTCTTGGCTCGCCCAAGCGAAAACATTCCTGCAACCACGATTACATTTTCAAATCTCACCACCAAGATAATGCTTCAGCCTTTGTTCATTTACAGTCTTAGATGCATGGACTCTCTCTTGCTATTCAGTACAGACTTTATCTAGAACGTCCACTCTAAAACATTCTTTTGCATTACTTGGATGTTTCCTAGCTTCAAAGACATCAAAGCTCACTTCTTCATCTTGTGCATGTACCTTAAGTTTCACTTTATCAACATCAATGATTACTCTAGCAGTTTTCATGAATGACCTACCTAAAATTAAGGGAACTTCAGTATCCTCCTCCATATCCATGACCACAAAATCAACTGGGAATAAGGATTTGTCAACCTTCACTATCAAATATTCAACAATCCCATAAGGATGTTTTATAGACCTGTCAGCTAAATGTAGAGTCATACTTGTAGGTCTCACTTCAACATCTCCAATCTTCTTTAGCATGGAGAGAGGTATAAGGTTAATACTTGCCCCAAGATTTAATAAAGCTCTTTCAACTGTGAGATTTCCTATGGTGACAGGCAAAGTGAAACTTCCTGGATCTCTAGACTTTTGTGGCAAAGATTTCTGAATAATAGCACTGCATCCAGGTTCTAATTCAATTGTCTCTTGCTCAGGAAGCTTTCTCTTCTTGGTCAACAATTCTTTCATAAATCTAGCATAAGTTTGCATTTGCTCTAAGGCTTATGTGAAAGGCATATTGATCTGCAACAATTTGAGAATATCCATGAATCTTGCAAATTTCCTCTCTTTACTCTTCCTTGAGGGAGCATGGGGATAAGGTATATCTTTTAAAGAAGCAACATTTTTTAAAGGAGAGCTTCTCACTTGATTTTTACTCTTCTTATTTTTCTCTCTTTTTTCATCACCACTCTCACTTTTCTCTCTATTATGCTCCTTTTCTCCCACACTCTCAATTTTTTCTTCCTTAACTCTTTTCTCTCTCCTAACAAGATTGTCACCAATGTCTTCTCCTACCACCTTCCCACTCCTTGTTGTGATAGAGTTACAATGCTTTTTTGGATTAGTTTGAGTGTTGGCTGAAAATTGTCTTCCTTGTTGATCTGTTAATTATTTTGTCAACTGTCCCACTTGTGTCTCAAGATTTCTAATTGAAACTTCAGTATTTTTCTGATTAGCCATAGAAGCTTGCATGAATTTCTCCAAGGTCTCCTTCAACTTTATTGTGGTCCTGTCTTGAGTTGAAGGAATTTGTTGTTGCTGTTGAAAATAAGGTTGCCTGCTAGATGATCCAAAGCCCTGATTCTGATTGTCCATCCATCTATGAGACATATTATTTTAATAATTATTTGGAAACCCTCCTTGCCTTCCTGGATTGCCCATATAATTGGCATCTTCTTATGAAGAATTATTCTGATAAGAACAATGCCCATTAAGATTATTACCTCCACAAAAATCACTACTCATAGGTTGGCTTTGATTTTGAGAAGACTACACAACTTGTAATTGTTGAGGTAACTTTGCCATCTGTTTTGTCAGTGCTTCCATCTGCTGAGTTAAGATTTTGTTTTGAGCTAAAAGGGCATCTGTGGTATTAAGCTCAAGCATCCCCTTTTTCTGTGGCACTGTTTGTCTGTCATGTTGAGCTTGATAATATGTAGAAGCAAGAGCATCAATAATTCTTGTTGCCTCTTCTACATCTACTTCCATCATTGTACTTCCTGCTGCTACATCCAGTATCATCTTTGTGTCAGCCTTCGAACCATTGTGAAAAATGCTCAATTGGGCAATGTCTCCAAACCCATGATTTGGGCATCTTCTCAACATCATTTTAAATCGTCCCCAAGCTTCACAGAATGCTTCATCTGGCCCTTGTCTAAAGGTGGAGATCTCAGATTTTGCCTTGATGTAGCGAGAGAGTGAAAGAATTTCTTAGAAATTTTTCCTCTACATCATTCCAACTTCTCAAACTCTGATTTGGATGAGATTTAAGCCATTATTTTGCTCTGCCCACCAAAGAGAATGGAAACAATCGCATATAAACAGTCTCAGTGTCAGCCTCTTCAACGCCCATAGTTCCTATAAGCTCATAGAAAGTGGACAGATGTGCATATGGATCTTCATTATCTAGCCTAGTAAACTGATGACTACTAATCAAATTCAGGAAAGTTGGCTTCATCTCAAATACTTTAGTGGTGGCCAGTACTGTTATGCTGGAAAAGTGTTTGGGGCCTTGCTGTAGGGCATAATCTCCAAGAGTCCTTCTTGGTGGGGGAATCCTTTCCTCAACCATACTGATCTCTTCTTGTATTACTTGAGTATCTCTGTCAAAGGTCGTAGAGGATTCTTCTCTTGGTTGACTTTGTTGTTCTCTTCTCTTCCTACTCTGATTCCTCCTAGCTGTTATTTCAATCTCTGAATCAAATTCTAATTGATTTTCAGGAACCTTTCTTCTCAATATCATAAATCAAAAACAACTCAAGCAAGAATTAACACAAAATAATTTATATTTTTTTTCAAATAAATAAGAACAAAAGAAAAATAAAGAAAATTATCCACAAAACTCAATGACATATGTTCCAAAATTTAAAAACAAAAATCGTTCTCCGGCAACGACACCAAAAACTTGTTGACCTTTTTTGGCAAGTGTACCGAGTCAAAAGTAATATAGATTTATAAAATAAGGATGTCGATCCCAAAGAGAATAGTTTTGCTATTAAATCTCAAATTCACGACTCACTAAGAAAATAAACGTTTCAAGATGGTTTGATTGTAATTTGAATTAATAATCAATAAAGACAATTAAAGAATAAATAGCAATTATAAAAAGAAGTTTGCAAGATCTAGAAGGACTCTGGATTGAACTTTATCTATCTCCCTCATTCATATTTTGGATTTGATAAGAACATACAATATTCATAACTATTCATTATTGATGCACATATAAAATCATTAACACCGATTCCTCTGATATGAAATTCATAAGAAAATTTCCTAAACACTGATCCCTCAGCTATTTAGTAAATTACCCAATATTAAGAACAGATGTTATAAGCAATCAATACACTGAAACCTATCCCTAGTATTCCAATATATTGAGTATTTTCATTTAGGCCAGAAACTCAAAAGTACTTCCCAGTTAAATTCAAGAATCAAAATTAAGACTCTATTGATCAGATAAAATCTAGCATTAAGCGTAAGATAAAAATATCAATTGAATAGAAATTGAATATTATATATAAAAATCACCAAAATACGAATGAGTTCAAAAGATCACATTCAATCCCAAAGATGATAAATTTAGCTATTCATGGTAGCCATTACAAATCAATGAAAGGAAGATTGCAAGAGAAGAAGACGATCTTGATTCCAGTCATCTGCCTCTGTCCTCTAGGTCTTGATGCCTTCATAAACCCTAAATTCGCCCTTTTAAACTTGGTTTTGGGCCTAGGTTAAGTGACTTGGGATTTTTTATTTTAAACTTTTTATTTCTTTTCTTCATGAATCTTCCAATTTCTTATTTTTTGTCATTCTTTTATACCTGAAATTCCACAATAATTGAGATCAAATGATTTCCTTTAACTCAGGACTCAAAACATAAATTTAGATCCAAAAATTCTAAAATTGGGAGTAATTACTATTTTAAATAAGACTTAAACCTACAAGTACTCAATCTTTCTCATGTATAAAAACACTCAAAATTGACACTTATCAATGGCCGACCGTGAAGAGCGTATAAGCTTATCACAACTTATCAGTTTATCAATTTATCTCAGCTTTTTAGTTTCACACCTACAGAACCAACTGTGAGGTGTATTATTAACACTTTTAACAATCTAGATGAAGTGAGTTGTCACATCACATTCGGAAAACGTGATACATGCAAATCGAGAAAAGGCGCGGGTAAATCCACCTTTAACATTTCTTTTAGGACGGCAAGCGCGACAAATGTAATCATTACCTACTCAATACTAAATCCTCTTCGACCGTTACTCACCCTCGAGGACTTGGGGGCCTATGTACTATAGGGCTGACGTGACAACCCCTTTAGCATAATATACCAAAGGTAAGTATAATAAACAATCAATTATGTTATAAAATCCTAACAGAGTAACTGAGTACAGGAGAATGAGCCAACTCTTTAGGCCCACTACTACGTCTATAAATACAGGTTTGATCACAACACAAAAGATACTTCTAAACTCTGTGCCTGCACACTCTAATCCTAAACTAACTTGAGCGTCAGAGTGCCTGCAAGACTCTCCTCTCGGCGGGATGGTGGAATTTGGAACACTTAGAACAACAAGAAAAAAGAAACTCTAAAAGACATTATTGTTGCTATGAGTCAACCGATTTCTTGCGACAACATTTACTATTGTATGACAAGTTTAAGTGGTTTTGTCCACGACATGAATTTATATTACATATATAATTATAATTTTTTAAATTTCTTATAGATAAAAGAAACTGCATAGGAAGTTTTATATTTGATATGAGACAGTCTTAAGAAAAGTAAAAGTAATTCGTTATATAATATATATATATATATATATATATATATTGTGTT
>Ga0209700_101144_pt1 | contig 53774 bp, 26 predicted proteins | sample SiratroredBW_FD_187528 | JGI IMG/M metagenome (GOLD analysis project Ga0209700, IMG submission 187528) | Root nodule microbial communities of legume samples collected from California, USA - Siratro red BW (SPAdes) (version 2) | ecosystem: Host-associated > Plants > Roots > Nodule | place: USA...
AGGAAAAATAAATTTGTTTAGATTGAGGGAGTTTGGTAGAAATGAGAAAGAAAAATTGTAGTAAGTTTGATTGTGATAGAAAAAAATTAAATTAAATAGATAATATAATAAATTACAAAAAAAAAATAGTCCGATTTTAATAAAAACGAGTATTAACTGAAATTTAAAAATAATTATTTGTAAAGTAATTAATTTATAAAAATACATGAATTTAAAGAATAACTAATGTTTTAGTATAATTTTATATTTCTATATAACTCTAATTTATTTATTTTTTATATTCATTTTACAAGAAGAAAATATAAAAACTTAATTTGCATGTATCATTAAATATTATCATAAACTATTAATTTATAATAACAAAAGTAGGTTAAACCTTTGTAATGAACAATTTAATTTTGTGATTTCAATTTTCATAAATTTTTACTGACTGAAAACAAAAATTAATTACATGTATGTAATTGACTGTGTCTAGATACATCATTCATGATGCACTTCTATTATAGATGCACATATACAGGGACATAAATAGTGTTTTTGACTTCACTTTATACACCATATTAATTTCTGAGTTCATGAATGTGTAATCTTATAAAAATCATCATGTCAATTACATGATTACATGGGTAAAGAGATAAAATGGTTTTGGCACATGTGTTTCTCTTATCTTCTTCACATAACAAAGACACTCTTCCCTTTTTTTTTTCTTTTTTATTCACACTAATTTTACTTAAATTCTTAAGACCAAGTGTGAATAATATTATTATGTTTTTTTATATTCTTTTCATGTACGATACATGTTAAGTATCAAAGTGATGTGAATGCTTTTAAAAAACTTACTCCATTAAATATATGAACGCGGAAATAATATAAATAAGAGTTGTTTGTGAAATATTCATATTTAAAAAAATTATTTTCTCTCAATCGGATATATTAATATAGAAGGATTTTCACTTGAAAAGAGAGATTATTAGATATCTAAATATAAACTAAGTTTTATCCTGAATAAAAATAAAAAATTAAGTAATTTATAAAAAAAAACTTAAAAACCTAAAAATTTAAGTTAAAAATAGAGTCAATTTCTTATGTCTCATTTTCTTCTTGTACAAATAAATTAAAATATTAATTTAGATAAATAAAAAATAAAGTAAGATGTTACGCCTGAAAAAGAATAAGGAACGAAGAGGAACAAACCTACGGTTGTCACAATTTAAGAAAAAAAATGCGATACGCACTAATGAACCAAAAGTTTTGGTTTTGGGGGCCATGCAAACATGCTTCACAAATTCACATCAATCAAGGTACCATATTCTCCTTATTAATGTCTCACAAATTTCACAATCCTAACGTCATATAAAAGCTTCACAAAGTTTTGGCAATTGGTTTTATAAATGCCCAAAGTGTTAGACACAAGTTAAATGGACCAACTTGTGTCCACTTGAGGAATGGGGTAAAAGTTGGTATTCAAGTTCAAACCGAATCATAATATGACGGAGGCAAGTGGAGATGGACCAAAATGGAAACAAAGATAGCTTAACATTTACGTATAAATCAAGACTATGAGTTGTCAAAATTAAGAAAAAAGAAAATCCATCTATTACAATTTGTAGTTACTGAATAAAAAACAGAAAAAATATTGTACTTTGAAGATGATGTTCAAGATAGAATAAATTCAGATATATAATAATAAAAACTATTAAAATATTAAAAATAATTTCGATGAAAATATTAGTTTGGTATATAAAAAAATTTGATATTTTGGGATCCCTTTCAAGTATTCAGTTTTATTTTTTTAATTTGATTGAAAGCTTATCTGGATAAACTGTTTTCTCAAATTTAGTCTATGTATTCGAATAGTTTTTAGATAAAATCTTTTAATCAATAGTTCATGTATTCGGATAGTCTTTTAGATGAAATCTTTTAATTAAAAGTCTCTTATTTATAAAATAAAAACGATGTAAGATCAATTCACTATTTATCATATCTATAATAATAAACGTCAACTTAGATTTGTATTTAATCTTCAACAAACATGTTTGTTGAATTTGTTTTATGTATGAGATGATAAACTTGGTTACTGCATCTCTATTCAGTCAAAAGTAACTTTGAAACTAATTTCTTGTAGAAAGATTATTTTTCACTTATGATATAATAAATAATGAATATTTACAAAACAAAATTTATTTATTTATTAAGTATTTATTACCATCAATAGATAGCAACATCATCCGAGTATCACACCGTGGATCTCCGCAAGAATAAGTATAGTCACAAAATATAATCAATTTGGGAGCAGTTTTGTGAAATTTAATTAATTAATTACATTATATTATTATAGTAATTGTGCTTATATTTTTCCGCTTATTTATCTTCCATTCAGTATCAAAAGAATTATCAAAATGTTACCTTATCGTAATATTTCTCAAATATAAAATATTCGAAAGGCGTTTTTTGGACTTTGGCGTATTTGAATAGTTAAGTGGTCTCAAATATTTAAAAAGTCAATTCTAAATTCAAAGAACCCTAAAATAAGTCCACTCTTCCATCAAAAATTGATTTGCATTATAATAATGACCAATGTCTTACACCGTTTCCATCCCAATTGGGTGTTTGAGTTGTTCTATTGTTGGATACCAAACTATGAAATAAATATCCTTTATTTTGAAAGAGATGTGCCTCAGTATAATTCAAAAATCCAATTAAAAAATCATACATTTTAGAGGTGCAAAATACAATTCAACTCAACTTGTAATGAATAAAAAATCCAAAAGCCAACTTTTGTCCTATTTGATCTGTTCAATAATTCACTCCATTTTAATACATTTACTATTTTGAGATTTCATAGTTTATATTCCGCATGTAAAAGGTTTTAATTATCAATCAATAAAAGAATTAAAATAAACTCATATCATCTAAAAAATTTGTGATCCAATAACAATATTCTTTTACAATCGTATTACTTATGGTTGTTTACTTTTAATTTTTCATCGCAATTGTTTTTTCCCGTAAAATTTAAACCCAAAACTCGGTACCATTTGAATAATATTGCTACAATACTATATTACTTGTACATGTATTATATCTTTTTATTTTTGAAGTACTGTTTATTCATTTTAATATTGTGATTTTTTATTGAGTAAAATAAAAATATCAATAAAGTTAAAGTACGTAAACGAAATTTTGCTTTTAAAATTGACGATTTAATTTAATTAAATAGAAAAAAAATCGTTAAATGGGTAAAATAAAAAATTAAAAGAAGAGTAACTAAATGTGTTGTTCGAATAAATAAGAAGTGCTATAAAGAATGAATCAAAAAATTTATTTCCATTTGCTTGAATATGTGAAAATTAAGTATTAATAGTCAATAATTGTTTATAGTAAGTAAAAACTAAATTGAACTAAAATGTAATACTTTGACCACATTATATTTCATGTTTCAATGAAAAAAATAAAATAAAAAAAATAACAAAGAACAGTTTTTTCTCATTCCATGTTGAGTTATAATAGGGATCTTTCTTACATATTAGATATATCTTTTTTTTATGTTATATAAATAGTAAAAATTGATCTTGTATCCTATTTCATTTATATTGTTTTTATTTTTTTGGGTGTATAAGGAAGATATATCGTATACCTCATATTAACTACTCAAAAACCTGGTTGGTTATCACTTACAAAAAACTTTAAATATCTGCCCAAGTTAAATCTTCAAATTAAGAACAATAATAAGATTATCATCAGAACAAAACATTCTTGTAGCTGTTGTATGATTTTAATTTTTATTTATCTGTGTACAATATAGTTGAAGCAGATGTAGCATACTAAGAAACTATCACTGAGACTACTTGCTGATTATCCTTCAAACAGTGAGTGTACTTAACATGTTTGATGAAAGTTCATAGTAAATGAAGCAAGACTTTGAAAAAATGATGAGTTGAAAGATTAACAATAGTAGGAAGATGAAATGAAAAAGTGGGAAAATTGCATTGCATCATCAAGAAAGAATTGGAATGCATCCATTGATCTGGTCTGAGAACCTTGCTGGGTCACTCCAAGATTCATCACATCGCATTGGGCAGTTAACAAAACAAAAATCTATCACATCGCCATTACGGACAAATTTTCCCTTTCAGAAAACCATTTTTATTTCATGCATTCCTCTCATTCACTTTCACATTTTACCTTCTTACAAAAGAATAACAAAACAAAACAAAAATTAAAATCATCACCGAAAGATGCTATTTTTAAATCAAATGCGTTAACTCGATCAGTGACCGACCGGCATCCGTGGAAGGACGTGAACCGCCACCGGATCAAACCCTTCCGGCAGAAGAACCGGTATGATCCGCGGCGGCGATGTGGCGACATCCACGACGGAGATCCCGGAAGGCGAAACGACACAGATTTTTCCTTTCTGTGCGACGAGTTGTTCAGCGCCTTTGAGTCTTTCGTTCTCGAGAATCTCTTCCCAAGCGTCTTCTTCCGCTAGGTATCTTCTGAGCACTCCCTTCGCTTCGTCCACGACGAACATCACTTCTTCGTCCATGGCGGCCACGGGTCCTCTCCAACCGTAGAGCATCCCCTCCGGCATGTCCTTCCAGGCGTCCTCCGCCACGTCGTACACGGCGCCTTCCTTTGCGGCGTCGCCTTTCACGTTGACCATGCAGAGCTTCTGCCGCCATCCCACGGCGTCGATGGCCTCTCGGCTGAACCGCCCGTCCTTGAGATCCGTCTTCTTCTCCCAGACGGCGGCGCTAGGGTTTTCGACGTCCCATTTCTCGAGGGAGCGGGCGACGTGGATGGAGAAGTGGGCGCCGATGCCGCTGGCGACGTAGACGGCGGGGCCGAGCGCGCCGAGCGCGCACCAGCGGCGCGGCGCGGCGAGCATGGGCCCGAAGGACCAGGTGGCGGAGAGGGGGTGGAATATGAGGGGGCGCGGGAGGGCGGGGGAGAGGTTGTGCTTGGTGGCGGCGAGGAGGACGAGACGGCCGGCGGCGGAGACGGACTGGACGGAGAGGCTGCGGGAGAGGAAGGAGGGGTGGCGGAGGAGGACGTGGCGGAGCGGGGGGTGGCGAGGAAGGATGCGCCAGGTGTGGGACATGGGGTCAAAGGTGTGGAATTGGATGAAAGAGTGGGGCTTTGGAGCTGAGAGAATGGCGTAGAGAGAGAAGAATGGAGGAAAAGAAGGAGTATATATTAAACGACGCCATGAGTGAGAAATTGAGAACAAAAGAGAAGGGTTGACAGAGGAAAGACACAACTGGGCTATGTGGTCGGGGAGACCTGCGATGAGAACATGTTCTTGGTCGTATTCTTGTTCTTGGTCACGTTGTTGTTTTTGGCGTTTGGTGTTGGTAGAAGAAGATTCAGAGTGAAACTGAAACTGAAGCTGAAGCTGAGAGTGGTGTTGCGGTGTGAGGGGCATGTCCATGGAAGGGAGTGAGAGAGAAGAGAAGAGAAGAAAAAAAGAAGAAGAAGAAGATAGAGAGAGAGCGAGTGGGGTTAGTATGGTTGGTGATGGTTTTGGTGAGGAAGAGACTTTAAAGTAATGTTGGATTTGAAATAAAAAGCTAAAGTAAGGGACACTCTGCCAGTTGCAGCTTTTTGCTTCATTAAAACATATCTCATCTTTCCAACTGTTCTGCTGTCCAATTACTCCTCCAACCACAAACACTATTATTTCATCTCTCTTTTACAACATTTTTTTTCCTTCATTCAAACTAAGCCTAAAGACCCTCATAGGGAATAAAAATAGCTGCATTCACGTGACTAAATTTATGTTATAATGGAGGTGGTAGTTTTTGGCAAGGATTGAATGTCGTTTTAAGCGCATATTAAATTGGCATACGAATATTTATTTTAAATTTCTCTTTTCCTTACTTTTTTCATCTGATGATGTTCCGAGAGTGAACAGTGATAAATGCAAATGATGTTACTGATTTAGTTTTCCTAAAAGGCGTCTTTCTTTTGTAAGAGGATTTACTACTTTTGTAAAACTACTTTGCAGTTTTTTAAAAGATGATCCATTATTTTGTCAAAAGAAAATAAGTTTCACCCAACATTAAAAAACAACAAATAAACTACTTGATAAAAAGTACATGATATAAATTTGTAACCTTCAACTGGCGAACAGCAACAAAGAAGAAGGAAGAAGATAGAAAGTCTAACGTTTTGGTTAAATAAGAAATTTCATGTTCCTTATACAGAAATAAGGTGATGAATTAAGTTCAAGCAACCGCATTTTATGGTAACAATTTGTGGCGCAACAACGATTTTGGAAATTTCTAAGAAAACGAACATTAATATACTTGTTATTTATTAGTGTATTTGATGAAAGTTTTTATAATTTTTTTATAATAAAAATATTATTTTAAAGTGAGTCTTGTAAATATAAGTTTTTAAATTAGGAGAGTTTCTTGGATAAAAATTTCTTTTTAATTGTAACTAATTCATCTGTAAACTTTGGTAAATATTTTATTTCAAATGTTCTAACCAAATAAGTAAAAGGTATTTATGAAACGGGTTTTAAAGATTTTGTTATAAATATTTGATGTAAGTATGGATTATAAATAAATTCGTTTTTTAGGTATTATTTGAATAAGTCTCAATTTTTATTGAAAATTAGGTATAATTAATATATAATTTAATTAGGTAAGGGATAGGATGAGAAGTACATATTCTTTTTGTTTTTATCCCATATGTATCTCTGTTGTGTCTTACTGTTCTCATAGTTATTATCTTCTGTCTTTATTTTAGTAATTGTTTTCTACTTTTATTAAATAATTATTTTATTATCTTTTAAACTATTTAATTAATTCCAAATTCACAAAGTTAACTAGAATCCTCAATGTAATGTACTTTTTGTCTTATCAAGACATTCATTGTACTTTTATTTTTTAGTTTGATTTGTATAATGTATTCTATGAAACAAAAACTTTAATTTTATTAAGTAAAATAGTTTATAAGATATTCATTTAATTATTTTTACTATTTTTATTTACTATTCTATTTATTATATGTTGTTAGGTATTGAAGTATAAGTCTAAATCTCACATTCTATAGAAATGAGAAAATTGAGTAACATATAAAAAGAATACCTACAAAATTACTGCTTTAAGGTTTTGGGTTGAAGGTGGTGTTATTCCCTTGTATGGCTTTGCTCTTGTCTCATTATTGTGAGATCTCCCCGATTTCTCCAACAAATGATATCAGAGTCAATGGAGATTTCAAGCAAGCGTGTCCCGTATAAGTTTGTAAACGGTGATACAAGTAAGGGGTCGCTTGCTTTCGCTCGAGGGGGAATGTATCAATGTGGAGGAGAGACTCACACTTGATGGGGAGATTGTTAGGTATTCAAGTGTGAGTCTAAGTCCCACATTGGGTAGGAATGAGAAAGTTGAACAACATATAAGAAATAAGACCCACAAACCTAATATCTTAAGGTTTTGGATTAGAGGTAGTATTATTCTCTTATACGGGTTTGGCTCATTTTTCATTCTTGTTTTTCTCTCCAAAATTTTCCATCGAAAATATTCTATCTGTTCTCTTTGATTAAAACAAATTTATTATAGTCTTCATTATACAGTTTTTTATGGTTTCATTCAAACAATGTATTTTATTTTAAGAATTATAATCTTCAATTTAACCGAATTAACACCTTTAATCATTATCATTATTTTTCATTATTATTTAATTTTTATATTTAATATATATCAAATTATATTTTTTTTAAATTATTATATTGAATTTTATTTAATCAATCCATTCGACTATTTCTATTCTTTTCTATTACTATTTGATTTTTATCTCATTGTTATATCTTTTACTTTGATTTATTATTTAAGTAATTATAATTTCTTTATTGATTCTTGACATTTAAATCAAAGAGAAAAATTGTATATTTTTTATTTAAATATTTAATAATATTATGTTTTATTTTATGTATTTTTTATTTCATGAAAAATATTTAATTAATAATTAAAATAGTAAAAAATGAGTATATAAGTACAAATTCAATTATAGTCATTATTAAACGGAGATAGATAGGAGACAAACTTTTTAAATATGAAAATAAGAATCATAATGAATTTTTAGTTTTGAAAATGAAGACGGTAAAACTGTCATCCAGCAGGCTTTATTACAAACCCTTAAATTGTCAATCATGTTCTTTAATAATGAAAATTGTTACCTTGGTATGTATAAAAAAATGAGTAGTTTTATTTTACTTGTGAATCTAATGTATTATAGTTAGATTGTCGGTTGAAACCTTGTATATATTATTATTAATTTTTGATAAAAATGTTTTGTTTAGGTGGTATTAGGTAATGGAACTTTTTGAGGTAGTGAGAGTAGGTAGGTGTTGGAATAGAGTTGAGGTCTGCCTTTTTGCTTGCTCTTTCCAATTATTTTGCAATGGCAACTCCCAGGGAAAGTGCACGTGGATAAAGCTGTCAAAATTCAACATATCATTTTAAACAATAATTTAATATATAAATAAATAAACATATGATTTTATAAAAAATTAAAAATTATGCTTGAGAACACCATTTCTATATTCATAATTTGTTTATTTTTATAAAAAGCATTTATTTTTGTAAATATCTTTTTAAAATTTACCATTTTGATAAAAAAATTAATTAATATTATCATTTTGTAGAAAAAAAAGTAATTTTTATAAAAGGTTAGGAATGAATGAATATGTATAAATAGAAAGTAGTTCATATTTCTATTATTTAAAAATAATATGTTTTAAAAAAATAACTTTGTAAATATAGTTTTAAAAATATTAGTGAAAAAAATAAAAGATTTAAAATATTAAAAAGTTATATCTAATTTGAATCTTTAATATTGTTAGCGGTTTACTTTGAGTTGAGAAATTACATGATCATTTTAAATTAAATTATTATATACTTATTAAATAATAAAAATATTTTAATTTGATAAAACGATATAATTAAAAATGACATTAAGAAAATGTTTTTCCGTGGGAAGGCAATATATAAAGAACATTATTCACCCAATGAATTACCTTATATAATATCTTTTAGTTTAGAATATCGAATTCATTTTCTAAATGTGTAAACGTGTTAAATATTTAAAGAAGAAAAAAACACTTGTGTTAGTTATTATATTTTATTAAACCAATATTAATTTAATTACTTTCTAATATAATCAAATCGATTTAGTACGTTAGTGTTTATTTTATGTACTGGTTATATGTTTTTAAGAAAATAAAAGTTTTGTTTTAGAAAATAATTTTTCTTGCATGTAAAATACAAAAATAATTTCATGCTTATTTAAGTAATTAAAAATCATTTTATTTTTTATCGTACAAATCTTCTTTAAGGAATTTTGATGCCATTGATAAAAATTTATGTCGGACAACTGTTATTCGATCTCTTTGAATGCAAGAAAGAATATTTAGTGTCTTCAATTGGATCTGTGAAAATTTCTGAACCACACAAACAAAAGTCTTGAATGTTCTTTCAATTATGACACTGATGGATCTCCAAATTTTCACTATTTCCATATAATTTTTTATTAGTTCTTATGTTTCATAACTTTATAACAATAATATGAATCTTACATTATCATGAAACTTGAAATTAAACACGGGATGAAATTTTACTGTGTGAGATGTTCATATGAAATTAAAATTGAAATTGAAGTTGATTCTCAGCAACAGAATTTGAAGTTGATTGAATATAAAATGAGGTTTGGTCTTGAACATGCGTGGATAGTTTGGAAAGGAACATTGATATTGGTGTGGCAGTTGAGCTAAAACATCACAATATACACTACAAAGACTTTTTATAATAATAATAATAATATTATTATTATTATTACTAAATATTATTATTATTATTATTATTAAAGATGAATGGTTCCAAAACAGTACCCTCAATGTCACGCATGCTGCTGCAGCCACTTCTTTTTTCTTCTTTCCTATTCCATCATGTTATGCTATCACAACTTCACACCTGTTTCTTTTCAATATATTTTTTTTTTCACTTCCTCCTTCCAAATTTTTCCAAGTGATTTTTGAATTATTATTCTTCTAGTACATTAAATAGTCTTAGATTAATATTTTTAGGTAAAATCATGACGAAATTCTAATTTCATTTAATAGAGTATTCTAAACAATCATAAGTTTTAAGAAATTATTAAGAGCGCATATTATATATTTTTTTTATATTTTATGCATATAAAAAATATTTTTACTACATTACGGTTTTTGTTTATTGGACCCATCAGACTAAATTTGTTGCTCCCCACTAACAATATAGGCACAAGATGATTAAGACAGTTAAGATCGTGCATGTTTCAGATCAAAAGAATTATTTAAACAGTTAACGCTATATTTAATTATGAATTGTCCAAATCCAATCACGGGAAGGATTTTACAGCCACTAAAAAGTACTGTAGCAAGAGAGGTAGTTAAAGGATTAAGAACACCTTTTATTTTACTACAAATCACATTATAAATGCATTGAAAATTACAAAAAAAAAATTGTTAATAATACTTTTTAATAATTTTTATTTGAAACTGTTATCTAAACAACTTGTCTGTCCCTTTAGCAACAGGTTTAAACTTAAAATATCTGAAAACTCAATCAACTATTATGCTACTTAGATTATTATGAGTCAAAATTCTTTTCAAGAGAGGAAGATTCATATAATTTGTAGGAATCATATCCAATGATAGAAATGATAGAGAGAAATCCTCATCTCACCAATAACAGGAGAGTATCTCATTCATGAAGATGATGGATCAATATTTTTAGTCTAGATATTTATTATTGTGTTATCAAATAGTGTAGTAACCAATGAACAAATAATAATATGACAAATAAGATATAAATGGATCACTACTGAATGTAGCTTCGCAAACTAGATGAGGTTGAATCTTGATAACTTAATTAAGTGGTAAATATATAGTAGATCTTGAGCTTTTTAATTAAATTTTCGTTAAGGAAAAGTTATTTTATTTGATTTTAAAGTAATTTATATTTTCGTAAAATTATTTGTTGTTTGATTTTTATTCTCAGTGGAATACTGACGATTACTTTTATCTTCTTGTTTTAAACATTTTTTTATTTCTTCTATAGTCAATTGATATTTAATTTTTTTTTTTTATCAAAAACAAGTTAGAAAGGAAAGATGAAAATGGATTTGAATGGAGAGATCATGAAAATAATAATAATTTTATTATATTAACAACAAAATCAAATATAACATTTGAAAAATAAAGATATTCAATAGAACAATTTTTTTTTTTAAAAATCTCAATTAAAAATATGTAAATTTATAATTACTTAAAATTGAATTAACCATTGTGATATTGTTACCTAATATCATGGGCCGGCCTACGGCCACAGTCCCTAATCCACCGTAATTTTTCACTGTAAGAAAATCTTATTTCTATTGTAAAGCTATTTTTTTTATGTTTTTATTGAATTAAAAGTGTAATGGAGGATACTATAAGAATAAAATAAATAAATAAAACATATTCTTAGTAAAATCGAAATAAAAGACAATAAAACACTTTCTGATTGTTGGAACGAGTGATTTTTTTATGAAAAAGTGTGCTGATTTAAAAAATTAGATCAACTTTTTACCTCATAATAATTTTTATTTTTATACTCAAAATTCTGAAAACCAAAATAAAAATAAAAAGAGAGACATCTTCTTTTCTATTCCCCATTTTTCTTTCCAAACTAATAATGGACTTTATCTTTTATCTCTGTATTTCTTTCCTATTTATTTCAGCATAAATAATGCGTTATATTCATTTGGAAATTTCATAAATTTTTAAAAATATACTCAGGTTTTAAAAGATATATATTTTATTAAATCATATATTCACTTTATTAATATTTACTTATACACTAGCCGAAAAAAATGAATGATAGAAGTAATATAAAAATATTTTATTAATTTTTAGAGCAGTAACGAAATATCTTATTATTTTAATTGACATTTTGAACTACATATAGCAATAAAATAAAGGTTTAATTACATTACTAAGTCTCAAATTTTCATTTTATTAAATATGAGCAGTAATTATGACATTTTCCATGAAATTAAATTTTTGTACAAATTAATCAAAATTGAGTTATAGGATTTTTAAAACTTAATAATCTAATAACTTGACATCTAAGAACATCACAACTTGTTACCTAAAACTTTGGTGGCTTAAGCTGCCACAGTCCTTATAAGACGACCCTAGACAGTATTTAACTGATCTTACTTCAGTGTTAGTTCTCTGCTCAGAATAACTATCAAGTTTTGCAGAATTATTTTGCACATAAAACAATGTGCCAACAGAATGAAAATATGCAAAATCTGATGTTTTTCGGTCATTGAGGGAAAATTTACCAAATAGATTTAAACACTAATGAAAATGGAACATTTATATTTTTGTTGAACTTTCTCAATTTTAATTAATACAGAGACTTAGATGTAGAATTTGATTCATAAGATAAACTTCAAAATAAATAAAGAAATCAACTAACTTCATTGAATCAGTTACTTGTTAAAGAAATACACACAACATAGATGTAGCACAAAAGACATTAATAGTTTTTGCCATGATAAATTAGCTTACTTAAAGATTAACTTTTCTCTTAGAAAATCATGGTTACATTGCAATATAAGCTTGTCCAAGGAAATCATTTTGTGGCATAACCCGTAAGCTGAAATTCTTCCTACATAATGAAAAGGTTGACTCTAAATCTCCAACTAAAAATGCTGACAGTAAATATTTGCACTAACAGGTGAGGTGAATTGAGAAAGGTTGGAGCTTTAAAATTAGAACTGAAAGATGATGCAATCCTAAGTTTTACAAACCTCACATTCAAATTAAAGTAAATAAGTAACATATTTTTTTATTGATCTAAACTTTTTTTAGTTGTAAGAACTGAAATTTAAGCTTAACTCAATTTTATAAATCAGTTTTTAAAATGAGGTTATTGAAAGGCTTCGTCGTATATATTGTTTAAGGATAGTCTGATAATAGCCAATAACAGATGGTCTAAAAAAGTGTTAAAGAAGACTCTGATACCAATTCAGAAATAAAATTTAAGCTTAATCTTACAAATCGGCTTTTAAAATAAGATTTACACCTACATTATAAATTATTAAAAAAATCTATTTTTAATGAACGTTAGATTTCTAACAAATTAGATTAAAAATTATGTGTGTTTTAACTAATAGTGATAGAACAACGTGTCAAAATCTCAACCCAGATCTGGGGTGTTTAATTTTAAGTACATTGCATTTATTAATGAAACTCCCGGTAGCTCCTATTAAAATAGGTTTAACTTTATGGCAACAACTCTGTCTTCTGATTCAAGAGTTCCTTCATAAACAGACCAAAAATTTTGCACTCGCCGTCCATCATGTAAAAGATACATTGAAATATTCCAAGAAAGAATTTTTCTGAAGAAAATTAGGAATTGGTTCGGACAAGTTGTTTTGTGACAGATCTAAACGTCAAAGACTCTTGAGTGATGCCAAAGAGAATGGTACGATTCCTTGAAAGGAATTTCCTTACAAATAGAGAACCTCCAACATCATGCACTGCCCTGTAGTTATAGGAATGCGACCAGACAAATGATTATTATATATACCTAGTTCCTTAGGTTGGCCACTTCCTTCCGTATACTGTCACTAAATGATTTTTGTGACGCATGCAACTGCAGCAAATTTGTCCAATGATGGAGATATGGTTTTTGCAAATGGGAATTTCTTTATTTCACTGTTTAAGGGTGTGAACCTCTGTTATTATAATTGGAGTTCAAATGGGTGTAATAAGAACTTGGATGTTGGGAAATAAAAGAGAGAAAAGAAGAGAGACTATACATATGAGTAACAGTAACAGACTTGGTATAATAAGTATGAATTCCAATAAGTACCCTCAAATATGCATGCATGCTCCTTCAGCCACTTGATAAGATATGCTCCTTCAACCACTTGATGAGCTATGCTCCTTTCAAACATGAAACGACAAAGTAATTCAAATTTACAATATCTTAGATTTATGTCAAAATTACACGATAATAAATAATTAAATTATTAGTTATTATAAGTTTTCCCAAAAATATAATTCTCATGACAAAAAGTACCCTTTCTCTTTATAAATATAACCATTAACTTATTACACATTTTATTCTTTACAAAGTGGAAAAACATTTATAAGTTAATCAAAAGTAAATATATGCATAATATACTGTTTAATTTTTGTCATTTAAAAATAAAAAAATCCTGGTGTGCAGGAAAAAGAAGTCCTCAATCATTGGGTGGACTTCGGAACTGGCAAAAATTCTTCAATTGAAGAGTTATCTATATAAAAAGAGGCTAATTTCACAATGATTTTTAAGAAGTTTTTAAACTATTCATGACATGATTGGCTTTTCAATCCCAATTCTGTTGTAGTCTTCATGTTCATCAAGACCAGCAGTGGGCCTTGACATTAAATGATGTCAAAGACGAAGACATTGCACGCACTCAAGAAACAGGACAATTTTTCTTTTAAAAAACAATCCTAAACAATTCAGTTGAGTTTAGAAAAAGTTACAACAATAATTCAGTTTTTAATACTAGTTTAGCTTTGTTTTACTAAATATATGTTGCATATATTTTTTTACTTGATGAGTTAGTTCAAAATGAGATTTTTTTTAATTGTGCTGTGCGTTTATTATTGCAACTTTTTTTCTCTTCACATTTTACATCAACAATATTTAATCTTTAGTATAATCCATATATATATATATTGTAAAAAATTACATAATTAACATAACATAATTTGATTGCAAATTGACATTTAAAAACAGTAAATCACACCAACTATTCTTGAGATTTCACAAAATTACACATGTTTCGTTTATATTTAAAGCAACTGTTCCTATTCGAAATTTCAATGTACTAATTCTATTAGATTAGCTTGTTGGTCTTCACATTGAAACAATGTACGAGAATGAGCTAACATTTAATCTTTTTACCACACAACCAATACTATATATACCTCTGTAGAGATTTATACTGTTCTAAAGGTTGGCTTAATCATACTATTTTTATCAGATGTCTAAACATGTGAATGAACTATATCCCATACGCAATTACTGGCGTAATATTATTTGTTTTGATATTTACGTTTTAGAAACGCGTCAGCGTATCCTTCATCACTAATGTAAACACCAAACTGAAAATAAAATTTTAAATGCAACATTCAGATAATAAATCAAGATATTTAAAACTTGTTTAATTTATATAAATTAAATCGCAAGTTAGACTGTGGTTCTTTTTCAAATGAACTGTCACGGAAGGAAAAAAAATGGTCTCAGTACATAAGTCCTAATTTCTTTTCTTAAATATTGATCTACTGGGGATCTCGATTTTATCAACTGCTTTTATCGATAGGAACAATCAATAGTTTTTGCCACTTGTCATAATAGATTCCATTTGCTCATTTGGATGAGCCAGAAGCTCAGTTTGGAAATGAATAACTATTTTTCCTTCAATTGTGCCATAATTTTATAAATAAAGCAAAAAATGACGTGGGGACAGCACCAGTTATCATTCTTCATCTTCACTACTCTCAATGAGAACGAGATTTTTCTTGGTCTTCGACCTCTTTGCTGCTCTACCATCAGTTTCTTGTTTATCAGTCGGCTTGGAATCCGAATATTTTTCAATTTGCTGAAGTATTCTATTTCCGTACTTTTCTGTCTTCAATTTTCCAATTACCTTCTCCAACTGCACACACAAACAAAAATCATAAATCTGGTCTTGATAACATCAAAACTACTTTATAAGGTGTGGATCGGCACTGATAGAATAATGGAATGAAGTGAAATCGAATATTCAGCTCCATTATTTGGTTCATTAAAAATATAATGAAATGGAGAGGAACTTGATGTCATGCATACACTTTCCTTTTCTCTCTATGGTTCAGAGGGTGGTATGGGATGGAAGTATGGAACCATTAAATTTTTCCTTTCAATTAAAAAAATATATAAATAATGAAATAGTATATTTGCTTGATATTTTTTTCATTCCATTTCACTTTATTACACTTTTTTTCTATTCCCCGTTTCATTCGAATCCACTCAACATTACATATACAAACATACAACTTGCCTGTTCCAGTGAGTTTGGTTTTTGAGAACTTAACAAGCTGATTTGTTCAGTGGATAAGACTGAGTGTGGGAGTATTCCTCCATGGGCAGAAGACAGTTCTTTTCTCAGCTCATCAAGCTTTAGCTCCAAACCAGAGGACCCAAGGCTGCGCTTCACTGATCTCAAAGCAGCTTTAGTTCGGTGTTCAGTGTAAATCTCAAGTGTCACAGATTTCTTCCCTGCACATAAAACACGACAATCGGAGCATAGTTAAGTACATCTGTGCTGTGCAACAAATAGTGTCAACAGATGAAACATAGAAAATCTGATATTTTCAACTCTATTGAGTAATAGCACCATGGCCGGCTTAAATATTAACCAAACAGTTTACAAGTAGGTAATCAACATGTGACAATGACACTTTGCAAATCGAATGCACAAACATATACACCAGCACTTTGGAGGAATAATCAGAAGTGTTCAGTGATTTGATGTAAATTGGTGCAAGCTTGTCCATAAATCAGAAAAATCAACCGACTTCATCGAAACAGGCTATCATTGATAGGAAATTATGAGTACCTTGTAGTATTTGCTTGGCCAACGGCCCCACAGAAATGTAAGCATTTGTGGCATAAGCTGTATGCTGAAATTCTTCTTTCTACATCAAGAAAAGGTTTATTCTAAATCACCCGCTAAAATATTGAAAACATACATTTTTGCACTGACAGATCAAATGTAAAAGCTTGGAACTTCAAAATTAGAACTGATAGCTAATGCAATAAGATTATTATGGACTATATCTCCCTTATATTTATGAGTCTTGACATTCAAAGTTCATATGGTGTAAATAACATGTTTCGTGTTGATCTTACTTTTTCTTCACAGGTTGTGTTTTTTACCTTTTAATTAAACTAATGGTTAGCAAAATCATGATACTGTGATTGTAAAACTGGTTCCATGTCTGCAGATGTTATCGGAAAGCAGAAACTCTCTTCACTAATTTTACGAGGTATTCTAAGGAAATTTTAATTGTTTTTGAATTAATTGGATTCATCTGGGTCACAGTTGAGTGTTTGAGGGGTGAGATAAATCCATGCTTCATATGAATCGCACTTTATGTAAGGGATTAAACGAAATAGCACAAATGATGAAAAAAAATGTGCAGTTTTACTACAGAACGGAAAGTTAAGACTGGTGCTTCTCAAACGTTGCAACAAACGTGGGATTGCCTTTGTCCCAAAACCACAACGACTTCAAAAGCTCTGTTCTGTTGGTACTGTAACAGAACAACAAACTAACAAATGACCATTGATAATGACCAAACAGCTTAGCCAAACAAATGGACATTGATAATGATTATACAGTTTAGCCTCAAAAGTACATGAAAGGATCAATCAGTGCTTGCTCTTTCATTTTTACTTGTAAATGTAATGAGGTTGTCTTGCCTTGTCTACAATATGCACAATTAATTTTAAGAACAAGAAATCTTTACAACTTTCAGTGATGAGGGAACAATTTATTTACCAAAAATCGCCCCAATAAAAGGTGTAAGATGAGCTGCTCAATGTCCTCGCGCTTCAATTCAGAACCTGGACAATTAATATAGGAAGATATGAGATTCATATTTGTGATAAATTACATTTGAGAAACAGATTAGGATTAATACATGATAAATATTACAAAAGGAAAAGAGGAGAGTTATTTCTATTTTGAATGAAGTTTACAAGAGCAGTTAACACACATCCAGTAGTTTGGGTGTTGTATTCTTATTTATTTATTTTTGGTCTCTTCACGCAACGATTTGGTTGACTTTTGAGCCCCAGGTCACTCCTCCATCCTTATTGTTAAGCCATTTTAAGTGGTAAGACAAAACCAGAGCGGAGGACTGATCAGGCCCAAAGATCAGCAAACAATCTAGCCAGCTAAAAATTAAGTATAAAACGAGCAAAGTAAAAAACCAACCTAGTTCCTTCTGCTTTATTTTCATTTTATCAACTAATTGCAACATCGTTGACCTCTGATCATTTGCTTGCATATCTTGCAACAATGAAACCATCAGTTTTGCATGATCTGTAAGGTATCCCATGTTAAGGTTGTGTAAATAAAATGGTAGCTAGAAAATAAGAAAAAGTTCAGAGATTAAAAGAAAGATAAAAACAAAGGAAATCATTCACTTTAATACAAAATATATGGTAAATGAAGAGTAGAAGGTAAAAATTGAACTAAAAGTCAGAGCAACGAACCAGAGACATCCACTTCTTTCACCTCTCTTGAGAAAGCACAGATGTCACACATCCCTGTAACATCAAGAGTGTGTGTATATATAAAGCCTGCAACATCAGGGCAGAGAATAAAAGAAGAGTAAATGGCGAGATTGAAAGATACCATTGCACTCTTGAAGTGGCTCAGCAAAATGTCGGAAAAAGGCACTTCGTCGGCATTGTCTTTTGGACTGCTTTAAAGACAATGAAAATTACAATTCTTGTTGCAAGTAAGGAGTTTTGGTAGGTAAGGATGTAAAGAGAGAAGAAAACCTTAATAATATTCTGATGTATTGTGATATATACAAAATACTAACCAAATAGTTCTATTTATACTAAATAATACATAACCAATCCTGATTAATAAAAGAAGCTCTTAACTTCCCGAGGATAAAATCCCTAAGACAAGGGTCCTAAAGAAAACCCTAAAAATGGATAACACAATTATACACCACTCTTTATTTGTACATATTCTTTCAATTTGATTTCTAATAATTTAACAACTTAATGAGCATAATCATCTTCCATAATCAGACAAATGAAAAGAAAAAAGAAAGGCACTCAGTCCAGCATACAGAAAGGACTAAAGCTGAACGTATAAATTTTACACTTTAACATCTTTGTTTCATGTATATTCATACTTCAACAGATAGGCTAGGGAACCAATAAGCCTAAAAAATTAAGAAACCCCACCTAAACAAGAAGAGGAAGGACAAAGAAATCAATATTCTAACTTTAAAACTTCAAACAACTGAGAAGAGATCAACTACCAGTAAGACTTGATATTACAGAAGAAATTACCTGACAATACCGTACTATGTCATAGAGATTCTGCAGTCCCGAATTTTCATAGAAGACCATTGAACTCTGAGAAAAATCGTTATGATATTTGATCACATAATCTAGAAATCTATATGCAACATGTAGATTACTTCCAAACTTGAAATAGATTGACAACATTTTTATCTCTCTTTATGTAACTGTTTATCTCATACTATATTCTTAAATGAAATTGGTGCCAAAAAATAGACCTCAAATATCCAAAGCAAAATGTCTGAGCTCAAGATGCAAAGGTCTTATGTCCAGCAGGCTCCAGTTTTTGCAGAAAAAGATAATTGGACAGAAATATGCACAAGTTTATAGTCAAGAGTGTTGCGAAATTTCACCTGGCGGGGAACATCACCAGGTCTAAAGTACAGTACGCATTCAGAAGGAAGTCCATCTCGGCCAGCTCGTCCACTTTCCTGTAAAAGAAAGTTACATAAGAACCATCTCTGGGCTTTCTTTCTCCTGCCAGCTTAAGCATTTAGGATTAATAGTCCTTTGTATTAAAGCCTCGTTGCAACCTCCATTTATCTTCATTAAATTGATTTTAGCACAAGGTGTGAGAAGCATGAGCTTTATCAATGCTTCAAATCCCAAAAGACTTTTGCATGCGAAATTATGTTTAAATAAAAACCATTCCTAGGCCTTGACCCAACAAATTAAGCTTCTAGAGAACATGGAAAGGTTATATAACAGAAGAAAATCTTATTAGGATCAGTGCAAAACCTGGTAATATGTTTCCATTGATTTACTCAAGCTATGATGGATGACAAACCTGACTACATGAAAATATCTAGCGTTAAATGTTATCAGATTCAATGAAGGTAAAGCAAATACAATGTGCACATCCATTGGGGATGAAACTTACAAAAACACTCATAAGCAAGCTTCTTTGTGCCACAAAATAAACTCCATTATCCACCAATGCAAGCATCAATTTGAAACAATTAAATCATGTAAAGAATCTTGATAAATATATCTCTAAGACTCCAGCAGAACTCTGATTGAAAGAGGCGTTAATTACAAATCAATAACACCCCCTCAGAAAAGAAAAAAAAAAAAGGAACATTGATTTTCACAGTCATAAAAAGAACCCTTGTCAAGCAATACATCGGTAATACAAATAAGTGAAATGCAAATGCACAATAACAAAGAAGAAAAAAAACAATTAAGTGTTTGTGTCCATGTCTGCATTAAAAACTAGGAAAATAACACAATAGTATGACACTGAGTCGAGTCTATCCTGTTGTAGTGGTGAACGTGTGAAAATAAACAGCTGCATTGCATTTCTTTTTTTCATATAGAATACAATTACAGTTGCAAAAAATGTCATTGATGGCTTAACACATTAATTATAGAGAACATAGAGCTGAGGAATTCTTTGCATACTAACCATCTGGTTTGTTGATTCCCATACCAAAAGCTACCTGAAATGAATAAAAAACTCAATGTCGTAAAGGCTGGAAGTAGCAAAAGCATGTGTCAACCTCACAGGGAAACAGTCGCAATGATACATACCGTACCAACTATGACCTGCAGCTTGTTATTGCTCCACCTGTGTAATAAAAATCTCCATTAAGTAATTTGGTAGAGCCATCATCATATCATGTACAAACTATTATATATTCACAAATATGAATGACGTGCAAAAACTGGGCTGGTCTCAAATTTTGTGAGATATAATAAATAGAACAGCCATACGCTGTCTCTGAAACTCTTTCATACTATTTAACAGGCCCAAGACTGGCAATTGAAATCTACACTCAAATTCAGACAAGGTCTTCTAAATTAAGTATTCACAGGTTAATGTACAAGACAGTGCTAACAAGTTGCAGATTTTAGCATTCAGTGACATGTTCAACATTAACACATAAGAAAAGGTGTTGCCTCTGAAGAAAATTAGAATTGATATGTAAAAATGACAACATTCTGATGATTAATTTACCGCATATGAACCTTTTCCCGAGCATTTACATCCATATCTGCATGATAATAATCAGCTGAAATTCTTCTCTCCCTCAACTCCTTTGCAACCTAAAATAGTCTTGACAACAAAAGGGTTGAATACATACTCTACCTCACAAGGTGCATATCACAAAGGAGCACAAATATATTGACATTCTTAGAAATAGAGCAAACACTATATCAGAATTCTAGATCATGCTCGAAGTATTTTTGCATTGCAAGCAGAGGTAGAATGCAATGAAACATTTTTTTTTTTATACAAATTCTCCCTATTTAATTAAAGGCACACAGTCTGCAAGGGTAAGTTCCCAATGTAGCTCTTGGTATTTCCATCTTGGCCTATATTTCCTTACAGTTTTCATTTATTGGAGGTGGGGGGGCAGACTACTACACACCCCCAACGAAATTGCAATAATTTCTGGAACTGATCCTTAAAGATGCAAACAATTCATCACAACCAAAGACACCGAAGGCTGCAAATGTCATACAGCACAAAATATCCACTGAAGTTGCTGAATAAAATTAGCATATAAGATCCTCAGCAGTTTGTGAGCAAATTCTTTGAGCAACAGAATGTTCAAATAATTTGTTCAATACCTATGTGGAAAGCAGGAGAATCTTGGAATTATCATTAATAATTATATTGATAATGAATATTTTCTGCCAATACAAATAATATTTTATAGTTTTATTATTGTGTATATATTCAATAATTGCAAGACATATTACACAAATTAGAATTCAAAAATAGAAATTGTAACAGATAAAGATAATAATGATAATAATAATAATAATAATATCATACTAAAATAATTAAAAAAGGAAATAAAATTAAAAAAATTATAAAATTAAGTCATGATAATCAAATATATTTACAAAAATTCGGAAAAAAATAAAACAATTTTACAGTATTAGAATAAAAAATGGTTAAAATATAATTTAGTCTCGTGTCGCAAACTCTCAGTTAGGTTTCAGTCTCTATATGTATAAACATTATCGATTTGTGAGAATATTCTATTCTAAAAGCATGCTTTGATGTGGTCAAGTGAATGGTAAGTTGTATATCCTTATGGAAGGAAACTTCTGTAATTCTCAAACAATATAGTTGATTTGTTGTCTGACGTTTATCAACATAATTATAACATTCATTATGTGGATGTTACAAAACAGCTGGGTAGAACACCAGAAAGAAGCTGAAAAGAGAAAACGCGATCCCAACCCAAAGCAAATTGAAGGGTTGAGAGATACTCTAGAAACGTGTGCATTGTGCTTCCTTGAGGGCAATATTTGACATTCAAAATATGTATGCCTAATTGTTAGAAGAAAGCCGTAATCAAGCATACCTGTTCACACTCCTTCCTAGAGAAGCAATAAACAATCCCTGATTCATTATTTGGATAAGATGTTTGAATAAATTCTGCAATTTCATCAATGACTACCTTCCCAACTGATGACTTTTCCTTTACCTGCAGTTTAAAAATATGAAATTATTTTAAACTTCCCATTAAAGCGAAGAGTTTAACATACTTGGGAAGGGGGGAAGGGGCATACGTATAAAAAGTTTTAAAAAAATCTGTTAACCGATATTAGCTACAAAAATACCGTATAAAACAAATTTGGCCGATTCACTGTGCTGACAAATTTGACGCATCTAGGAATATGCAACATCTCTGTCAGATCATTTTGGACCCTCTGAGTAGCAGTTGCCTGACAAATACATGTCATTAATGTAAATAAAATTAAGTATGAAAAGCATATCCAAATCTAAAAATTTTATTTGTAATACATAACAGAAACTTGGGATAAAAACTTACTGTCAATGCAACCATAGGAACATTAGGGAACTGTGTCTTGAGAATACCAAGGCTCTTGTAGTCAGGTCGAAAGTCATGGCCCCACTGACTACAGCAATGTGCTTCCTGCAATGCAAACCAACCAGAAATTCTATTGGCATACAACCAATGCAGCATTGTTATATCTCATCCATGAAAAGTCCTATCAGGGTCTTCTAAACCATAAAGCAAAATACAAAAGATGAGTGACTAACAATCCAAAAATCCAGAGAACTTTGTCTTTGTTGTTGACAATCACAATTTCACAATCTATAATAAATCGATGCCCAGTTGCATTTAGTCAACAGGCTAATAAAGCAGCAATGAAGCAAAATACAAAAAATATTCCCAGAACAAGCAAGCACTCATTCTTAAAATCAACAAGTCAACAACCATTGACAGTCATAAAAAAGATGAATTTGACAAACATAATTCAAAACAAGTCTATAGAGCATCTCACTTTGAACTCACGTCAATTGAAATTAGAGAGAGACGACCAGCATGATGGCATTTTTCAAGTTTTGACATAAACCTCTTGCTCTTTGATATCTTTTCTGGAGTGACATACAAAACTTTGAGGTCCCCCTCTCCCTTCTCCAAAGCCTTGTATATGAACTTCTCATCTCCCTTATTTGTTGAAGTCAACATATACGCAGGAATTCCCAATGCAGTCAAACCCATTACCTGAAGCAATAGTCCCCATCCAGGGGAATAAAAGAAGAAGAAAACAACCTTTTAAATTTAAAAAGAAAAATCATTGACCAAAAATTTTTACTGGACTTTAAATAATGAAATGCACCTGATCTTGAATTAAGGAAAGCAAAGGACTGACAACTAGAGCAATTCCATCACGAAGAATAGCAGGAAGCTGATAGCAGAGACTCTTGCCACCACCTGCAGCCATAATAACCAGAACGTCTCTTCCACTCATAATGGCATTAATTATCTGTCATCAACACAACCTGTTAATAAAATTTTACCCAAAACTCATAATCCCTATATATATACAAAAAAAAAAAATTCACAAACTACGATTTTGATTGTTTGATCGACAATATGCTCATAACAGCAGGGAAAACAAAAGGAAAACAATGCCCAACTTTTAGAAAGCAAATAGTGTTTAAAAATTGAGAGCAACAAAAATCAAAGCACTTTAAAATAAGAGTTAAACACACTTAAAGAGAAAAAGTGTTTAAGAGATCTTAACTTGGATCTCACTGTTTAGTCATATTCCTACATTTATAAGGATCAGATGCTTACAACATAAGCGTAAGGAAAGAGAAAAAATAAAACCCCAAGATACAACACAAAACAGCTTTTTACTCAGAAGATAATATAAATTATTCTACAAACACATTAACACAAAGAAACTATGTACCTAAGCAACTAACTACATGAAACATAAATCAGGTAAATAACCTGTAAAATTTAATATCCCCTACTCGGAAAATTTTTAAGACCTAATTGTTTAACTAATTGATAACCCGTAGCATTAAGCTTGTTTGTAGCCTTGAAACCAAAAGGCAAGGTTTGGAACAAGCTGGAACTCCAACAGCCAGTGCAAAATTTATAAATCACAGGAACACAGCATTTGATAACACGCTTAACATGAAGTGACGAGTACAACCCTTTACTGTGACATCCCACTTGTTTCTCACAATTAAAGGAAAGAATAAATTACATTGATACCCCTTGAGGCATCAAATTTTCCACAATCCCCCTCCAGCCTCCTTTTTTACTTACAGATTAACCACCTTAATTGTTTCAAGACATTACACTGACACTCCTTACATCACATTAACTCTCTTAATCGTCTAAAAAAGCATCACACTGTACATGTGTACAGGGAGATTGCTTAAAATAAACAGGGAGTTGTGTGCCATCTCAAGAAAACCACAGGAGTGTGAGCGTACTTTACAATAAAGGAAATGGAGAATGTACAATCTCAATCCTCAACTTCAGTTCAGAACAAAACAGTGAACAGGTGCCTTCAAAGGGACAAGATTAGGACATTTGTTTTTCTACCCCTTTCAATTATTTTTTTAACATGTTTCATTCTTAGTTACCTCTCTTTGATTTGCGCGGTAGGACGAAATGCCAAAAACATTCAACCTAACATCATCTGCTTCAGAATCCCATCCAAATGTCCCACTCCAATCTTCCACGGCGCTTGAAGCCACATTACTGGCCTCGTTTCCAGATTCCTTACACGCTTCCAGAATAGCACTCAGCTCCGATTTTCTCTCGTACAAATTCTCTTGTCTCTCAATCAACGCCCTTATTTGTTCTGCAAAGAGAAATAATCATTAGGATGAAGCGCAACCGTTTTGTTTGCATTATCGTGACAAATATAGCGACAAATTTAGGCGAGTAGTTCGTGGCATTAACATTGATATTGAAAGGATTGGAGAAGAAGCACCTTGAACATCTTGAAGCTCGACCTCGATGTTGAGAAGCTCCTCTAGAATCTCGTTGCTCTCCATCACGGAACAGTTTCAGTGTGAGGGCAACGCAAGACAACCCTATAGCCGGCGCTCTACACCAACGGCATCGTTTGAACTTCGATGGCTACGTTACTTTGCAGTGGCAATATTATGCTGTTTTTTTTTTTTTTTTTTTAGTCTTGACAAAGAAAAAAAAAAGTATGGTTTTAGTTATTTAAATCTAAAATAAAAATAATTTACTTTAGTGTTTTATTAAAGGATAAAAATTTGAAAAAAATATTAAATTATATATTATTAAAAAAGTGTATTTTTATATAAGAATATAAAATAACGGGAAAAAATGAAGACATGACGTAAAAAAATTGGCTGGACATGATAACTATTAGTTTGCCGGTTTATCAAATCAAAATAATGGGACATTGATAGTAGGTTAGAAGATAGTTATATTTTTTGTATTTTAAAGCAGTGAGATTAGAAAAATCAAATTACATAATTCAAAATATTAACTTTAAATGTCGCAAATCAAAATAAATGTATTGATTAAAAAAATTAAACATAAGAAAAGCTACAATTGCCCCTAAAATTCATATTTGTCCGTGTAAATAAAATTAAAATTTGTTAGTGGTTATTGATGTACTTGATTAGCAAATGTCAAGTGAACAAATAATACAAATAATAATGTCACGCATCAAACAATTGTTACGGTTATGATAGTAAAAAAAATTGGACGTTGAGAAAATGTAAAAAAATAAAAATAAATGTGACTTGTGGATATTAAAAAAAAAATTATTTATTTTTTGAACTAAAAACAAATCATTGAAGGGGTGAGAAAGGTAATTGAATATACCTTAAGTAGTAATATAAAATAAATGTGGAAACAAACCTGTCTTAATAAATTATTAAAGTTTAGTCTGGAATACTTGCAATTACAGAAGTATGTAGTTTTTAAAACAAAATCTAATTAATTCATAGAAAAATTGTAAGCTTACACAAAATCATTGGTAAAATTACTATTATTTAATATATATATATATATATATATATATATATATATATATATATATATATATATATATATTTAATAGTATAAAATAAGTAGCTAATATATAATATAGTTGTATAATGCTCAAAATAAAATATATCTTAATTAATATAAAGTAATATATCATAAGTATTTTAAAAGTGACGTAATAAAAGTAAAAGAGAATATCATATTATTATAATCATATATATATATATATATATGAAAATTAACTTATATTTAATCACATATTATATCATAATTAAATATAAAATCTCTTCAATCTTAAAGTACAAAACATCTACTATCAAATAAAATGTATATTGGTACTGAGTTAGATATAAGTCCATTTTATATCAAAAGTCTTGTTAACTTAATTAAACAACATTGAATTTGTGATATATATATATATATATATATATATATATATATATATATATATATATATATATATATATTAATGCGAGTTTCTGGTCTAGGTCATTATTCCACAATCAATATCTTTATATCACCTATTAGAATATGTAACTACTTGTTCACGATCAAACTTCATGTACACGTATACCATTATATATACATATATACAAGTGATTCAACCAGGATCCACAATATACAAGGGTCACCTAAAATGACATGTGTCATGCATCTAACATTAATTATATATCTATCCTATTCAAACTCACATTTTAGCATGCAATCAATAAACATATGTATGAACAACACGTTACTATATAAAAGCATCAAACATGATACAACTTTGGCATCATCTCAAGATATCATCATTTGGGCAACTTCCTCTACATACACAATGCATTGTTCGTTTCACTTAAGTAACATTATTGCTAAGTGAGCGAAATACAACCCGAGAACAACATCATTTTAGAGATTGTCTTCCTCCAATAACTATGTTGTTGCTATATTATTCATCACCTGGGTGTTATGACTTTACATGATGACACATGTACACCACCTATCCTTCACACTAGAGGGTTTATAAACAACACATAAGCCACGGGTAGTAATACTTAAGTATTATATTCAACACTTTAGTGGAATGCTTAAAAAGGATAAATAATTGTCTCAATATCTTTCACTTAAGTTATAAGTCATTGTTTCAATTATACAACACATCAGAGTGACCAACAGATCATCAAGTGATATAAGGTTGATAGAGTAATTATTGCAACTACTTAATCTTGGTCTGAAACACTTACATATAAAGCACTGTAAACAATTCATAAATCAACAATTTTCGTAATATATTTCATTTTTAATTTCCTCACTTCTCCAAACTTAAAAGAGTAATATTCAACTATATCAAACAACAATCATACTATAAAATTCTATGATTCACATATATTTAAATTCCATCAATTTTGTTTATCAAAATAATCATCACAACACAACTAACTTAAATATTAACTCACATTACTTATATTTGAAAATTGTCTTATCCAAACACTACTTTGCAAAACATCCATAAATGAAACAATTAACAACACTTTTTAAACTTTTTCACTAAAGTAGGTAAGACACAATGTGTCATTCTTAACACTCCTCTTATTTATAAGGTTCATAAGATTTTGAAGACTTTAAGAGACTTAACATTGATAAAATGTTCATTCAATTTTTGAAAAGTAACATTTTGCTTTCACTCAAATTAAATTTTTTCTTAATAATGAAATTTAAAAATGAAGTTATAATGTTAAAATATTTTAATTTTTTTCTAAAAATCTTGAAAACTCATGTAAATATCTTATCTCACTTAACTTAAGAGGTGACTTAGTATTTACTTTTTCTTTACTAAATTATTTTTTTAAAGCACACAACAAAATTAAAAAGAGATAACATTTACATGTCAAACAATTATTTTATATTCTAACATCTTATTTTCCTGTTTTAAGATAAATTTTAAAAGATTTTGATGTATTAAAATACTTTCAATATCTTATATATTGTTTCATGAATAACTGTAACAAATTTATAACTCAAGACATACAAATATAACTGAAAGTGTTATATGACAATAATCTGAAGAGTTACCAATATTATATAGATGTGTAGGTAGTTATAATGTTATGTAAAAATTTATAGTTAGAAATTTATACCAAAAATAGTATAATTGTCAACATCTAAGTTAATTTTAGCATAATTATACATCTTATAAGTATTTAATTAAAATTTTCATGCTTTTGAAAGAAAAAAACATTTAATAATCTTTACTAATTAATTAAGTTGTATGAAATGTTATAAATAATTAGTTTATTATATTTTCTATTTTGATATCTAATAGCAATAAAAAAATTATAAAAGCATATATAATTGTAGTTACATATAGATCACGATTTTTTTAATAAATCCTAAAACACTACAAATAGATAAAAATTGACGAGAAAGAATATATATATATATATATATATATATATATATATATATATATATATATATATATATTAAGACATTCATTTTATCTTTTTTTTAATTAGTGTTTCATTTTGATATAAGAAACTAATAGAAACAAGATTTATATCTTAAAAAAAAATTAAAAATTGATCTTAAAATAAAAAGCTTAATAAAAGAAAAAAATTAATTTTGATTTTTAAATAGATAAGAGAAACAACTTAAGAAAAATCTAAGAAAAAACGATCAATTAAAAAAATACTAAACTAAAATTTCAAATAAAATAAAAAAGGAAAATATAAACCAGTCTAAAGTTTTTATATAGATTTCTTATATTTTATTAAGTATCTATTTTACATTATTTTTAGAAGAAATTATACTTACCTCGCGTACATTTAACTAGTAGAAACTTATGCGTTTACATGTATAAGTTTTCATATTTTTCATATGAAAAAAATAAAAAAATAGTTATTATCATTAATATTAAAATGAAAATTATTACTTTAATATATGTTATTTTTTATAAATTAATATAAATAAACAATTAATTTTTATGATCCTTATTTAAATGAAAAATATTACTATAATTTATATTAAAATAATAAAAATTTGTTCATATGAAAACAAAAATTTATTAACTTTTATAATGTTATAATTACATAAATAGATTGTAATTTCCTGTCAAGATAACTACAAATCATTTTAATACAGATAATAAACGTAACAAGTTGGTTGTTTTTATATGAACAAAATTAGTCAAACAATGTAAATAAAAAAAGTAAAAAAATACCATTGTTAATGAACTAATTAATAATTATAAATTATAAAATGTAAATAAAGTTTATATACTTTTAGTTTAAAAGTAATAATAATAATAATAATTTCTTTTATGCTCTTAATAGAATGACTCTCACATTTCTTACAACTTTTAAATAAATATTTACATTTAACAAATCACATTCATTATTCTTATATTTTAACAAAGTAATATCCATCACTCCTATTTTATTTTTAAGAAATTAATTATTTGTTTTGTATATATATATATATATATATATATATTAATAATTTTGAAACTTTAACTTTGTTTTCATAAAATTTTATATATGTTTTATGTTTTATTTAACATGATACTCTTAAATAAAATAAAGGAAATGAATATAAAAGTTATAAATATTATTGACTAAAAACATAAGATGAATATTTATTTAAAAATTATAAAATATATAAATGTTTATTAAAATTATAAGAAGATAAATATCTGCTTTTAAAGTTAAAGAAACTTTTGTGTTATTTAATGTAACTTGAAGGTAAATAAATGTGTTTTAGCTTTATTACTGTTACCAGAAAACATTTTTTTTTTTTAAATGACGAAGAGCGAGGAAGAAAAATGAAAGATTTGAAAGGATATTAAAGAAATAATTAAGGAGTCTCAAGGTTATTTTTATTACTTTTTCCCATTAAAAATATACCCTGACTCTGTATAAATAAATATATTTTTTTCTTTAAACATGCATAACTGATTTTATATTATGCTAAATGCAATTTTAGAGCCAAATTACAAGAGAAATAACATTTAAACTGGGGTGTGATACTCACTAAATAATTATTAATTCCAATAATTTTAAGGACTCTACTGTAAACAACACATCAATAACTTTACAGAGATCAGGATTTTCCTCACTGAATTTTTATTATTTTATGTAAATATAGTAAAATATTCACGTTTTTTTAATTATAATTTTTAATAAATAATTAAAATAAAATTAGTATAGACAGTAAATAAAATAAAATAAATTTATCTATTTTTTTATTTTGTAAAGTCAATTATTTTATTATTCAGTAATTAATTTTATAAAATTTTTAAATTCAGTCAAATAACTTGTAAGTTAATTTTATCATATTTTAATTTTTTAAACTGGTAGGCGTGAAGAAATTGTAAATAATTAATTATTTTTTATTTTAAATAATTTTTAATTTTTTAAAATAATCAATTCATAAATACATTAATTAAATATTTTTAATCCTAAAATCTTTAAAAGCTACTGTTTTAAAAAGTGAGAGAGGGATGCATTTAATATCAAAATAGTATACTATTAATATAAAATAGTTATGGATTCTTTAAAGAAAATAACATATTTAAAATCCAATTTTTTATATTATTAATTTTTTCTAAACCCAACCCCTCAAATTTAGTTTGTTAGCCGGGCAAAAGCATTGAGAGCAAACCGAGAACAGCCCTAGTGGTGCGGAGTAGCAGCATCGCGAGGCCGAGGCCGTTACCCTTCAATCTCCGTTCTATCGTCGCAATCTTCTTCCGAAGACGCCATTTTCGTATACCGCAATCTCTCTCAGGTTCTTTTCTTCTTTCGTTCTTTGGCGTCACACTGTGGAACTGTAATTTCTCTTTGCATGTCAACGTTGTCGTCTTTAGTTCTTCCCTATTTAGTCGCCAATTCTTGTTGAACCTTGCGCTACGCGATTTTCTTGGAATTGAGTGGAGAGAGCTATCTAATTTGTCCTCGCTACTGCTTTTACATGCTTACTGTTATTTCTGAAATTCATTCTTGTCAGTGAAAGTGATTAAACAACTGTATTGAACACTTTTGGTTGTCACTGCGGCAATCTTTCTTTGCATGTGCAGAAGAAGGGGTTTCTGATAGGCTGTATCCTAAATGGCAAGATCTAAACGAAGACGGTCGGGTATTAGTGGCAGCAATGTCAGACCGAGAATGATTTTTCAGCCTATTATGGAAGATGGAGTGTTTCGTTTTGATTGTACTCTAAAGGATAGAGAAGCAGCATCTCCTAGTGTTTCTTTTGTGAATGGCAAGGACAGAGACACACCTATCACTACTGAGAAGGTTCCTGAGTATAACCCTAGGTTTGAGATTAGATTAGAGCAGCAGATTGTCAAACTTGAGGTCAGTTACCTTATTAGCTTCTATCCCATATCTATTGGTTTTCGACTTGTCATATTTCATGTGCTGATTATATTTTTGGTTAGGAGGTGTTTATTTATTGTCTTTGTTCTCCTGGCATAATTTGCTGTTCATGCTATTTCCTTTGTCTCCAGTAATTGATTGAACTTGTTTTTGAACCAGCTGCCTGTAGGTTCCTCCTTTTATGGAACTGGAGAAGTTAGTGGACAGCTTGAGAGAACGGGCCAAAGAGTTAGTCAATCTCATGGAGTTTTGTTTTTGGAAAGATTTACTTATTGTCTAGGTGCTCATTAGTTAAGTTTCATTTGCAGGTTTTCACATGGAATACCGAAGCATGGGGTTATGGACCTGAAACTACTTCCTTGTACCAATCACATCCATGGGTCTTAGCTGTCCTTCCAAATGGTGAGGGACTAGGAATCCTTGCTGACACTACAAGGCGCTGTGAGGTGCTGTAACATTTGGCTTCTTTTGATCTATAACCTTGTAGAGTTGTTTATGCTGTTATATTAATGTGTTTGGGGATCATTTGTTTTGTTTGTAAGCAGATTGATCTGAGGAAAGAATCAACAATACAGTTTGTTGCTCCATCTTCATATCCTGTCATTACATTTGGTCCTTTTGCTTCACCCACTGCAGTGTTAATTTCTCTATCAAAAGCAATTGGTAATTTTCTAATAAAATTAAATAATAATTATTGTAGCTGTATGGAAATTATGCATCTTCATTTTGCTAGAGGGATTCAACATACGGAGATTTTGTGCAATTATTTTTGTTTGTAAAAATTGAAGTCTGTACTTACTTATGGAGAGTAGTCCATATCTATGGAAGAACCTGTTACCTATAGTTGACCCACAATTGATGATTTCATGTAACGTATGTTAATGTGTTATGTGTGTACATAAACATTTGTTTGTAGTATGTGTAGTATGCTTCTATTATACTTGGAGCTTCTAGAATTTATGTCTATAAATAAAGACATTATCAATCAATTATATGCATAATATTATGCTTATTTATTTGTATTCTTCAAATTAAGAAATCATGCAATGTGAGTTTACTATTATCTTCTATCTTTTATCTGCATAACTATAAGTTATGTACAAAATTCAAGAACAGGTCCTTTTCAAATTAAAATTCCGTACATGTATTAGGATGTGAACATTATTCTGGAAAACTTAAAAGGTTTTTTCTGTCAGGAACTGTATTTATGCCCCCAAAATGGTCTTTAGGCTATCATCAATGCCATTCAAGTTATTTATCTGATCAGAGAGTTCTGGAGGTACTTGGTTCTTTCTCTATAGTGATGATTCTGGGATTAGTCACATTCATATACTTTCAAAGTTAGAGTTCAAGACTCTGAAAATGACATGTGTTCTCAATTGCCTTTTATTGCTACATATGCTTTTGTTTTTTTTTTATATCTTTTCGGTTATGAAAAAATGAGAATCATTTTATGCATTGTTTAGTATACTTTTATTTTAATACGTAAGATATCTGGGATTTTTGGACGAGATGATAACATTCGTGTGCTTGACATCAGTAGAAGAAGGTTGCTGGGTATCAAATTTCTTCATTTTTGGGTATACCTTGGGAATCTGAGATGGTTAGGAATCTTTTGCATGTAAACACAGTTTAGCTAATGCACTTGCATTTGAATATGAAAATCATTATGCACTGAAAAATGTTGTCATTACACCATGACATCACTAAGGAATCTGTAATAAATTTCAGCTTTCATACTTAACATCGATGACAAATTTTCATGGTACCAAATAATCATGTATACATGTAGACATTCAAAATACCTAGGAATTTGGGAATTCTGCATCGCTGTCAATTTGATTTCATTTGTAACATCTCTAAAATTCACCTTTTTTAGAGATAACTGATAACTATAATATATATACATATGTAAATATACACATCACATTCATAATTCAAAATATATCCTCCTCTTCATAGGGATTTTACAATGTAAGTTTATCAAAAGAGACATAATCAAACGAGATAAAGGACACACACTATTAGTTTACTAAGGAGTCACACCACCTATCAAATTTTTTATTACCGTCTAACACATGATCATCTCATACAAAAAAAATCACAACAAAAAAATAAGATAAGTTAGAGGTTTTAAAATATATTATCATAAAGTTATGTTTCTCTTTCTAACAAGTTACAACACATCAAACCTTGATCACTTCATCTCATACTCATATCAAAACACAATTTTCTATAATAACTTATGTCATAAATATACTAACTTACTTACAAAGACACTTGACTCTACTTCTGGAAGTCTTGTGAATTGAATAAGATTCAAAAGTTTGCACTTGTCATACGACTTCTAGCTGTGAAATCTACACAATCCTAAATCCAAATGAATCACATCAAACTCATATGACAGGGTTAATCTATATAATCTGGTCTGGTTAGTTTTGTTTAACACTCTGGCACAGTCATATGAATCTCCTTCAACTCTCACTACTTGATAATTTTCATTTATATAATTCCAATGCACCAATTGAGTCAGAATATATTCTTATAGATTAAATTCACAAATAATGCACATCCTAAACAATCTCAACACGAGTATCTTATTTCCTGAGAATACTATATCTCGATCATCATTCCACACCATTTGTCATACATCATACATTTTCGTAAACTTAAAGAATTAGTAGCAACACATACATATTCATAAACTTTCATTTTGAATCCAAAAATGTATGACATATTGATCAACAATTAAATGAACAAATTGGAAATGAATATTAGTAATAAAGATTTTAGAAAAATAATCCAAAAGGTTCATGAGAAAATAAAAAGAGAATGAAGAGGAAAATTCAAGCCCAAGTGAAAAAACTATGGAATTGCACCTAGCCTAGGTAAGTGGTGCTCGGCGCCGGATCAACTCGAGAGCACTTCCTTAGGAATGCGCCCACTGCCAAGAAGGCTGTGACTGGTGACAGCCAATCGAGAGGAATTTCTCTCGAAATGAACCCGACACCAAACAACTGTGCTCGACACTTGCAACTTGAACACAATTCAAAATGTTCAAACATCTAATTTTGCAATACCTGATCATCTAACCACATCAAACACTATCAATTTATCATCAAAGAATTTCCTTAACATCGTAACTACATATATTTACAAAATTTATCAAAATCAATCATCTCTATACTTTCAAAATCAATTCTCAATCAAAACCATGCAAAATCTCAAACACATGTATTAGTGTTATTGAAAATCCGGTATGACGGCGCCGAGGCGGAATGTGGTGGCGGCTTTATAGCTGACCGCCACCACATGACGGTGGCGAATCGGATTTTCCGTGGCGGTCACTTTTCGTGTCACATGATGGCAGGACGGATCGGAGAAGGCGGATAAACGCAGCAATGTGTGCTGCGAGCGCAGAGGCAGCAGAGATGTGGCGGTTGCAGAGGATCGACGGTCGCTGCAGACGGAGGTACGGTTGCAGGAGAAGGTGGCTGGCTACCCTAACCTTAATTTAAAGTCACAGTGATAGTAATTGGGGCTTACCCGGCCGAATTAATTTAACCTATAGTAAATTAATCCATCAATTAACCTAACCCTAACCGCTGCCTGCTGCTGTAGACTGCCATCGCTTACCGCCGTTGACCGCCGGTGATTACAATTTGCAACTGATTTATTTCTTCTAAATATTTTTTGTTTTTGTTTTTTTACTTTAACTATTCTTTTTATTTTTTATTGAAGAAGAGTGGGTTAGTTAAAGATTTAAGACATTTATATTATGTTTTGTTCTTATTTTATGTTTTAGACATAATAATAATAATATTATCAGTTATGATTGTCTCTTCTATTATTTTTGCAATACATATTTTTGTATTTTTTAAATATTTATATGAATATATATTGTATTTATTTTTTTATTGCAATGTTTCCACCATAACCTGATATGATTTTCGTTATAAAGGATTTTTGGGTTTTTCGATATTTTTCTGTTATTCGATATCTATAACACTGACATGTATACAATTTCACAATCAATTCCTGCAAAAAGAGTTTGGAACTAGTGATCACGTCATCCCCACATCCTAATGATCTAACCTAAAGTTCTATTTAAAAGTGAAACTAACTTTTATTAAAATTTTTAAACTAGTTTCCCTTATCTGAGTTCACAAAGAGTTCCAAATTCCTAGAAACCACAAGGATCCTAACCTGCAGTGTAGAATCTTGGTCAGCAATCTGAACACATTACTAGGATCCTAAACTAACAAAGACTAATTTTGAGGGTAAAAACACTACATGCAAGCACAATCTATCTAGGTAAATAGAAAACTCAATCTAACTCTAAAAGAGAAAGGAGCGAAAATGAATTTGCTCTAAACAACTTTCTAATTAGGCAATTTTATTTTAATCACCTTAAGGAGTTCATAGGTGGCCACCGATCGTCACTCCGATGAAAGGTGGAGTCAGAAATCTAAAGAGAATGCAAAGGAGAAAAAGGAAATCTATTCTAGAGACGGTGATTTTATAAAAATGAAATCTGAATAACTAATTTTTTATTTATTTATTTGAACTTTTCACTTTAATAATAAAATATTCAGATGTCATTTTACTTATACCACTTTTAAAGCTATATTCTAGGTCTTACACATTTCTATTTAAAAGATATTTTCTTGGATCTTACATCATTAGTTTCATTCTAACTTTATCGGTTTTCAGTTATTCCAAAGCATGTTAAGTGTTTGATTTGTTAACAATTAAATTTTGCAGGTTGCACAAACGTTCCAAAAGAAGAGTATACCTTGTGACGTGATATGGATGGATACTGATTACATGGATGGTTTACGTTGTTTCACATTTGACAAGGCAGGTTTAGTTTACCCATGGAAATTGATCAATTATTAATTTACAGTACGAAATTTTTTACTTTAGATCTTTCTAATCATTCACTTGAATTGATTTAGTGTTTGGTACAAGTATTCCATGTCCTGTGCTTCACATGTTAAAGTGATGTATTGCATAGGTTGTATAATATAAACTTCTTTTATTTGCTAACATTGGTTGTCCAACCTGCAATGTTATTTTGAAAATACTTAGTTAAATTTTGGCTTGGCCATTTTAGTGTCTGACAATAGATTTTTGTTTAGAATAGTAAGTATTGTGATATCTTTCAGGTGCGTTTCCAAGATCCCATGTCTTTGGTGAAAGATCTCCATTGTAGTGGTGTTAAAGTCATTTGGATGCTTGATCCTGGAATTAAGAAGGAAGAGGGTTATTTTGTATATGACAGTGGTTCTAAAAATGATGTTTGGATCCAAAATGCAGATGAAACTCCTTTCGTAGGTACGATTCTATTTTATTTTTTCCTTTTAGACTAATATTTCTGTCCTTCATGCATGGCTTCTTTCGTTTATATGATACATGATTCCATATATGCATTTTTAGGGGAGGTGTGGCCTGGGCCTTGTGTCTTCCCCGACTATACACAGTCAAAAGTTCGTGCATGGTGGGCAAGTTTGGTTAAAGATTTCATTTCCAATGGTGTTGATGGTATATGGAATGATATGAACGAACCAACTATTTTTAAGGTAACTCCAACATCCTTAGTTTCTTTTCATTGAATAATATGAAACAATATTTTGATACAATCCTACTCTTCGTGACACCTGATTGTTCCATTTCTACCTTCACTCCTTTTTTCCAGGTTGAAACAAAAACAATGCCTGATAGCAATGTTCATAGAGGAGATAGTGAACTTGGAGGCTGTCAGAATCATTCTTTTTATCACAATGTAATATACTTTACCCTTTTTTGTGATTTTGGACTCGCATTTTATTTTACCATAAGCTTGTTGACAAAGTGTATGAAGTGTTTGAATCTTGATTCTGTTGGATTATATAATAGATACTATCTGCATCTTGATTCTGTTAGTATTTGAATTTTGATTTGTTACTGTTTAGTTATGAAGTTTTGTCAATTATTATGATTGTTCACTATAGGTGTATGGTCTTTTGATGGCAAGATCAACCTATGAAGGCATGAAACTAGCTAATGAAGAGAAGCGTCCTTTTGTTCTTACTAGAGCTGGATTCATTGGCAGCCAAAGGTATGCAGCAACATGGACTGGTGATAATCTTTCAACCTGGGAGCATTTTCATATGAGTATCTCCATGGTACTTCAGCTGGTATGATTACATTCGTAGCATGGATGCTATTTCCCTTATGTAGCATTATGATCTTATTCTTTGTTTCATTAATTAACTTCTGCAATTTCTTGTGAAACATTTCTGGATACACAGTATATGTGTAGCAAAATTATAAGAAATTGTTGTTAGCTTTAAGTTTTGGAAACATTTGTTGCCCAAATGATAAATGATGCACTTTTCATTAGCGCTACATGATACTACTCTCATAAGACAAGCAAGTAGCTATTGTGATCATGAAGTCTACATTAGATAATGACATGGATCATCCTTTTCCATTTTCTTTGAGTTGTAATGGGTATTATTCTTTGTGATGCTATTGTCATTGAATTTTTGAAAGTTTCGCCAAGCTTTTGGAAACGTGGTTAAGTTTCTGAAGAATTAAGATGTGATTGTCTTACTGCAATGTAATATTTACTTCAAATTTAAAAATAAAGCCTGAATGATTGGAAATGATTGTCTTACTGCAATGTAATATTTACTTCAAATTTAAAAATAAAGCCTGAATGATTGGAAATAATTTCATCTATGAGTACGTTATTTAGCAAAAGAAATTGTGTTAGATGCAATTCAAACTATTCATGTACCAACAATGAATTGGGTTTACGGGTGGTCTTGCAAAATGTGGTGAACTAAGGTTCAAATCGTTGTTTTTTATTGTCCAACCATGCCTTGAACATGATTATCTTTGAGCCACATGTGAAATGAAAAATGTTAGAGATTCTATATCAACTAAAAATATAACTAAATAAAAGTATATAAGTGGATGCAAATCTTACGTTATAATTATGAGGTTGAATTATGTTTAAAGTTCACATTTTAAGATGGTATCAGTTCATATCTTTAACAAGATTTATTGGACCTATCTGTCACCTACTATCAGGTTGCTATCATACCCCTTTCTTCACACTTGAAATGTCCAATTTTGTGCATGAAGAGGTGTGTTAGAGATTTCACATCGACAAGAGATATGACCAAATTATAGTATATAAGTGGATATAAATTTCACCTTACAGGACTGTTTTTGTGAGGTTGAGCTAGATTTAAAGTCTATTACTTCCTAAAAAGGTAATATATCTAGCTTAACAAGGTTTGTTGCGGTTATGAGACCCCCACAAATATTTATTTCCAAGCTTGAGATGCTAGTCCTTTGCAAGGGGGCATGTGTTGGAGATCCTATATTAGATAGAGTACAAATATAACAAAATTATAATATAAAGTAGATACAAATTTCATTTTATAACCCAATTTTATGAGGTTGAGTTAAATTTAAAATCTATTTAAGAATAAAAAATGAAACAAAATCATTTGCCTATCTTTATGGAGTAGTTTATGGTTTTGGGATTATTAGTTCATGACTTGGTGTTAAGGTCTATGACCAAGCGGTATATTGTCCAACACTTGCTGTCGCATTTATCTCATAAAAAGTTGACTTTTTGTTAAAATAGTAATTGTGGGTTGTTCACACTTCAAGTCTAAAGGGGTCGTGCATGTTGTGTGTGTGTGTGTGAGATATATAATATAAACTCGTTCATTTGTCGTCTCCTTGTAGTTTAAGCTCCTATAATTGTTTGTTCGAGACATCAAATAATCACTTTGAGTATATGTTTTATTTCCCTTAATAATATTGTTGCTTTTTATTCAGGGACTTAGTGGTCAGCCACTTTCAGGTGCTGATATTGGTGGATTTGCTGGAAATGCAACACCTAGACTTTTTGCAAGGTGGATGGGTGTTGGTTCCTTGTTTCCCTTTTGTCGAGGGCGTTCTGAAGCTTGCACCACTAATCATGTACCTTGGTCTTTCGGGGAAGAGGTTAGCTCATATTTGTCTCTGTAAAATCAATATTCATGTAGTTTGCAACTTGTTATATGTTGGATATTTATCTAAATTCTGAGTTGAAATTTTATGTCAATATGTATCACTTAGAGGAAGAAATAATGAAGGCTGTATATTGAGTTTGATCATTACCTTTGTATGAACTAATGATTGAGTTAATGAGAAAAATAATACATAAGCTCACACATTTCATGTCATGCTTTAAGCTCTAGGGGTGCATTTGTTATTGATTTATTCCACTTTTACTTTTATTGGAAAGTTGTCTTAATTGAGGGCGACCAAGCTTAACTTAGTTGTGGCCTTTTTGGGGCTACCTGAATTACAGATGAGTCTCACATCAAATAAAATTATGAATTATGTAAAAATTTAAAAAGTTTGGACAATTTCAACCTTGCAAGAAAGATTTGTACGGTTGAGATAGATGCTAAGCCCAAATTCCAAGATGGTATAGGAATATTTCTTAGATCTATTGTTGAGTCACTTGTTGCCACGCTTCAGGCAGTGTATGAAAGCTGCCTTGGGGTTACTCGTAGCCAGCCATGGTTGCAACCTCAAGGGTGGGTGATGTTTTGTCCCACACTGACTAGAGTATACCTTAATAAAGATTGAGTGATCCTGACCTTGAAAACTTGTTGGTGAGGTTGAGTTAGGTCATAAGCCATAATTCTAAGAAGTTTTAAATCTTTCTAGGGCTATTTTTCCCCTTTATTGGAACTTGATATCCATTGGGTGTATGTACTTATTTTTAACTCAATTTAAGGTATCTAGGATGGAGGACATGAAAAAAATACGACACTCATCATCGTGAATTCTGTGAAATAGCAGTTACCTGTGATTTTTTTCTGCTACTGGCCTAATTGGAATGTTATTCTTGTAGTGGTAATTTGTTATTAGTTTTGCTAGGACCTTCTGACTATATTATGCATGACTAGTATATTTCTTTAATAGAAAAGCATTTAATTCTAATCTATGCAAACCTAACACTGTCTGATAAAGGTTTAGAATACATTTCTGTGATCAATGAAAAGATGAGACAATTTACAGCCCTTATGATTCTCACAAACTGCAATAGTGTTCTTTGATTTGTGCCTCACTAACATCAGCTCTAACTTAGTGTGAAGAAGTTTGCCGATTGGCATTGAAGAGACGATACCGCCTAATTCCCCTTATCTACACTCTTTTTTATTTTGCTCATACACGGGGCACACCAGTGGCAACCCCTACTTTCTTTGCTGGTGCGTTCATGTTCTGTCTACTACTTCTAATGTTATTGGTTTTATTTTGATATTTGATCTTCCTTCATCTGCACAATTTTTATATATTTATTTATTATGCTTTTGCAGATCCAAAAGATCCTAGCCTGAGGAAGCTTGAAAATTCGTTTTTGCTTGGTCCCGTCTTAGTGTATTCAAGGTTCTTCTACTTTACTTGTCTATCACCAATTTAGATAACACTACTATATTTTGTAGAGTCGCCTTCGCAGGAAATAGGCTGGTTTTCCTAGTGCTTCTATGCATGTTGGCTGCAAATTTGGTGTAATTTTTAGTCACCGCCAAAGGGTGAATGATACTTTTTTTAACCTTTTATTCTCTAATTTGTAAAACAATTAAATCTACTCATGGCAAATTCCCTTTTATGTTCATCCTTCAGTTTTTTAATAAACAGGAAACATTAAATTCATTAATAAGGATACTAGGTGGTACTAGTTAGCACAAGCAAAGCAAAAATAAATGATTGTAATCTAAAGCCCCACCTATATATGTTTGTTGAGGCTTTATATACACTGTTATGGATATTATCTACTGGTTTTTGCTCCTTTTGTGTTTATATGCTTGTCTTTAAATTTAAGTTGATTCCTCTAGATCACCATGAAGAAAGACAATCTTGATAGCTAGCTGATAGTGAGACCAATATCAAATAATGACCAATACAAAGAAAAGTCTAATAGTGGTAATTTGGTCATAGGAGAAAATATATCACCATAAGCGAGACTGTATATATGTGTATCCTTTGGTCATGAATCTTGCTTTCAGGTGGTCAGTTTTACCATTTGACTCAACTTTAATACCATGAACCCACTTGTAACTAAATGTTTTCTTTCCATATGGAAGAGGATTAGCTCACATGGTGATTTTGTTTAAGAGCATGCATTGCGATAATCATGGCATCTCACCATCTAGGATGATAAAGTGCTTCATGTACATTTTTTTGATAGTAATAAAGAACAAATGACACAAACAAAAATAATGGGGACAATCAATGGTAGTTTATAAAATTTTAAATAGCTTGAGGATTGCGAGTGGATTGTACATTTTTTTGATAGTAATAAAGAACAAATGACACAAACAAAAATAATGGGGACAGTCAATGGTAGTTTAGAAAATTTTAAATAGCTTGAGGATTGCGAGTGGATTGGGGCGAGTAACTTCCCAAAGTGCAATGACCCAACCAGGATCTTTATTAGTGGGAGCCATTATATGGGTAGATGGTGGTGAAGGACTCTAAGAAGAGAACTCACCATGTAACATCAAACCAATCTCTTGTGTTTTGTGGTGGCAGGTAATTGAGGGGGTGGTGATGATTCTAGTGGACTTGGAGGAGAGGAACTTTGAGGTGTAGTTTGATTTGAATTGTCAAAGGGCGGTAATGACAATGGTTCAACTAATGGGACATGGAAGACTTGTTGGACAGACTAACATCTTGTAGGGAAAAATGAAAGAAAGGAGTCTCTTTTACATGTACCTTTTAGTTTTTGGAGAATAACATCTACACCCTTTTTGGAGACTAGTACATCGCAAGAAAACACATTTGATGGTCTTGCATATTATTAGAAAGTAGATTTTAAGTCTAATTCAATCTTACAAAACTGACTTATAAGGTGATGTTTGCATTCACTTATATACTATAATTTGATTTTATCTCTAGTTTATGCAGGATATCCAACATACTCCCCCCCTCACATCGAGGATTGAACATCTCAAGTGTGACCAAATATTTGTGGGTGGCCTAATAGTGGTTTGATAATGGATTACATGATAGGCTCAATAAACTTCACTGAGATAGACTCTAATATCACTTTATGAAAGTGAACTTTACACCTAACTTAACTCTACAAAACCATTTATTAAAGTAATGTTTACACCCATTTATTGTAATTTGGTCACATCTCTAGTCGATATGGAATCGTTAAGATAACCCTTCATATCGAGACTTAGACATCTTGGGTGTGAGACTAGATATTTTTGGTGGTTCGATAGTGGTCGGATAGTCAGTGACACAATCAACCTAATAAACCTCACTAGAATGGATATTAAAAGAAATATAGCCCTTGTTGCTTTGATTTATAACAAAGAGAACTTCTTTGGCAAAAGAACCAAAAAGATTAAAATTTACTCGAATTTGGGTCAGATGAGATGCCACCACTGCCTTGAATGGGCTCAGGAGGTCTTGATGATGTCTTTGGCAATGACAAGTGGGACATACCTTCTTGGCTCACCACTTACTTTGATAAAGATGGCAAACAATGGCGATGGCAGCTGTTAACAAGGTAAAATAAAAGGACTTCCAAGATTGATAGCTTTGATACCAAGTTGAACTATTTAAGACAATAAAGAATTATTTAATTGATGACAATCACAGAAATTACATTTTCTTCAATTCTGTTTGTAATAATTAAAACCGTTAAATTAAATATGTTGAAATGAATATGAAGATTCTAAAGATATTTTTGTAATCACTATGGAGACATGGAAAATATTTTTATCCTATAATCTGCTATTTATAAGAATTAGGCTTTCCATTGATGGAACTTATTGACCAGTGTGGATTTTGATCTCGATAATGATCAAGATTCGGGTTCATGGCACGAAGGATCATAATCATATATTACTTATCCAACTTCTTAGTCTCTTCCAATGAATTAGCTTCTAAAATAATCTTCAACTTCTCAACAAATGATTGTGCTGCAATAATGAGGCAAATCATGTTGTCATGTGCTTGTTTAAAAGATGTCAGTTTATGAGCATAATCATCATGGGGTTGAATATCATTTGCAAAAATACTTAGACTTCTTCCAAAGAGTCACAAGTTTTGGATGTTTTGATAGTTCCTAGTATATTGGGTTCCACAAATTACTACAACTAAAGCCAAAGCTGACAATCTATTTTCTTCTAATTTCAACTTTGTTTGATGGTATTTTACTATCAACATCTTCCAAGTGATCACGGGGACCTTGGTACAAATGCAAACCAAGAGAGATTATTTTTGTGTTAAGCTTTTATGAAGTAATTTTGGGAGTCCCAAAAGACAAGGTGGTAGGGCTTGAAGACATTTTTTATGGAAGAAGGTACAAAAAAGGATCTGAGAGGGAAGGGACTGCACCCTATTGGTTGAAACAAACAGTGGTGGAAAATAAGAACCAAGGGTTGAAAACAGGGACAAGGGAAGCTAGCAAACTCTACGGACATTGACGACATTGCTCTAGTGATCAAAGGGCGGTGCATGGCCTTCACGCTCCTAGTTCGGGTGGACAAAGATGCTGTGTTTGGAGGTGATCCGCAACCAGCTAGGTTCTTTGTTGCTCAATAAGACACCAAATGTGGTGCCCGCTTGAGAAAGATGATTGTGGCTATCGATGATGGATGGTGATCGTGGACTGTGGGATCTCTGTCAAGTGATGTGACAACTTGTATAAAAACCTTGTCTAAGAAAAATGATGTTGGCTAGAGATGCATGCAGACGACAAGTGTTGGTTTTCTCACCAAACTATAATAGACAGAGCGAGATGACCTCACTTTGATACCATTTAGAGAATGGAAAGATATGGTAGAATGCTTAAGAGATTAATGCATCTCTTAGCTAATTAATTCATGTATTTCTTGAAAGGATTAGTGACAAATCAGGTCATGGAGGATGATACCACTTTGGTAGCATGTTTAGAATAGGGAAATCGAGAAGGAATGTGAAGAATTTCTTCCTTTGAAATCATATGTTTAACATTATTTATAAGAGTCCTTCCATCATATATACACACAAGATCTTAAAAGACTACACCTAGGTCATAATCATGTATTACAATTCTACCTGATGTAAATATTAAAAGATGTGTAATATTTTCTTTTATTCATTAATACTGCATATTTATGAGTATATGTAGTCTTAGGATCTCTGGTTTTTCATTTTATTTTGTGTCGCAGGCTCGCAGCCCTCATGTTTAATTATATTTAGAAGTTTGATAAAAAGCTGTATAACACTCATTGTTGTGCAATTTGTGCTTGATTTAACATGTTTTTATCTTGATCAGCACCATACATGCACATGGGTTGGATAAATTGGAGATTACTTTGCCTAAGGGGATATGGTTGGGTTTTGATTTCAACGATGCACATCCGGTACTTTGTTTTTCCTGCACTTTTCATTTGTATTTTACTTTCGTAATATTTTAGTTGATTTTCTTTCTTTTTGTTTCTCTTGGGGGCATATCAGGATTTGCCAGCCTTATACTTAAAAGGTGGCTCAATTATTCCTGTGGGTCCCTCTATTCAGAATGTTGAAGAAGCTAGTCCTTCAGATGACTTGACTCTTCTTGTGGCTTTAGACGAACATGGTAAGTGATTGCATTAAATTTCCACTTGAAACATGATTACTATCTTCATAAGGTCTGTACTCTTCAGATAACACCTTGCTCTTTAAGGAAGTATGGATATAATTAACTGAGCGTTTCAAAGAAATTATGAGGAGCTAATTTGAGCTTGTGAAAACAATGTATCCCCTATAAGTTTTCACTTATATTGATAAGCATCTTGGTGCAATTTATCAAGATAAGCTTCCTGGTGCAATTTATCAAAATTTTAACACAAGAAATAAATTTGATGGTGAAATTTATGGCATAAGCAGTGTTTGATTAAGTTGTTTATCCAAATGCACCCTTAATCACTGGCAGGAAAAGCTGAAGGTGTTCTTTTTGAGGACGATGGTGATGGATACGAGTTCACAAAAGGGAATTATTTATTGACACATTATGTGGCTGATCTTAAATCATCAGTTGTTACTGTGAGTGTACACAAAACTGAAGGATCATGGGAGAGGCCTAAACGGCGTCTGCATATTCAACTATTGCTGGGTGGGGGTGCACTGGTATGTGTGTTTCTGTGAGATGAAACTGCAGCGATTTTTAAACTTTGTGTATAGAAAGCATCTGTTAAAAATGGTGCTTGATTCTATTCATTAGTGTATAAACAGCTTGGTCATAATATTTATATGCTCATGTTTTTATAAACAGCTTGATACATGGGGAACTGATGGAGAAGTTCTGCAACTAATCTTGCCTTCTGAAGACGAGGTGTTGAAGCTAGTATCGACTAGTGAGACGCAATACAAGGACCGCTTAGGTATGTGCTTGTTCTAATATTTTAGTTGATTGGTTTATGAATGGTAATGTATTTATGTTTATGCTTGTGCTGTACCTATTCTTATTTTCTTGACCATCATTTTCTCTGTTGTTACTAAATTTTATTCTTTGGCATAGTGTTCTGTAGTTTTGTTTATCTCTTGCAGACAATCCTGCTTTTAAGATCGAAATGTTGATTTTTTGAAGACATTTTGTATTTTGAATATTCACCTTATTATTTCTATGCATTAGTTTCCGTGTCTTTATTTTGCCATGTTGTTTCTCTCCCTGGGTTGAGAATTATCTGAATTAGTTTTTGCATAGATTTTTGTTTTTCCCTGTCTGACTGGACTTGACGCTGACCAATTTGTTTTATTCTGCAAATTATGCTGTATTTTACATCTGAATTGTATCCATCATTCATTCAAAGATCCGAAGAATGCCAATTCTATAACAAAGTGTGCTACTTTCTGCTATTTTTTTTTTTTTTTTGACAGAAAATGCAATTCCAATTCCTGATGTAGAAGAGGTTTCTGGACCCAAGGGAACAGAAAGGACTCCCATCGAACAGAGAAGTGGTGAGTGGAATCTTAAGTTTTTCCATGGATTTTGGGTCGAATTATTTCCATGGCACATCTTCATACAGTGATTGTCATTAGCAATTTCTTGTTTAGGTAATGGGGAATGTACAAGTAACTGGTGTTTGATTATCACAGGCTATTTATAATTTTCTAACAAAAACAGTTCAATTATATTTAATGTAGCTCCATTGCAATTTTGCCTTTTTGTTTTTGTTCAGGAACTCAATAATATTTAATGCAATTTTTTTGTTCATAGAAACATAATTCTTTCATCACTTGCAGATAGTAGTTCATATCTATGTAAGGATTCAGTAACTATAGTTGACCAACACAAAGTCTGGTTTAAATATTTTTTAATATTTTTGAAGATGTTACAAACTGATGTTAATTTCTGGCTAGACATAGAAGACCATCTTAGTAAGATGTCTAAGGAGGCACGTATTCCAACTGATGGAGCAATAATTAAGACCGTTAGTAAGATGTCTAAGGAAGTGCGTATTCCAACTGATGGAGCAATAATTGACTCCCTTGATTGTAGTGATGCATTTAACACGACAGAGGTAACTGACCGGTTAATTAATCTTCTTATGTTACCAGCATATGACCATAAAAATCTAAAATTTTATTTATATTTCAGGTTTTCCCTTCTCGAGATGCTATGCTGAATTGGGCTCGAGAAGTAGCAAAAGAGAAGGGATTTGTCCTTACTATTCTGAGGTCAGAAACATGTACAAGAAGTAATAAAAAGAATAACAGAGGGAAGACATATGTAATTATGGGCTGTGAAAGGAGTGGAAAATATAGACCATACAAGAGTACATTATCTAAGGCGACTAGTTCCAAAAAGTGCGAGTGTCCCTTCAAGCTAAGGGCAAAAGCTTTGAAAAAGAATGAAAGGTGGGTTGTTAAGATAATGTGTGGTCGTCACAACCACGACTTAGGGGAAACACTGGTGGTGGGACATTCATATGCTGGCCGGTTAACTGCTGAAGAGAAGTCTTTAGTCATTGATATGACAAAGAACATGGTGGAGCCGAGAAACATACTACTAACTTTGAAAGATCATAATCATGAGGCTACTATCAGGCATATTTACAATGCTCGACAAGCTTATCGATCTTCTCAGAAAGGTCCTAGGACAGAAATGCAACACCTACAAACGTTATTGGAATGTGAGCAATATGTATATTTTAATAGAAAGGTGGATGGTTCTGATGCTATCAGTGATCTATTTTGGACACATCCAGACGCTATTAAACTTCTAAATGCTTTCCACATTGTCTTGCTTCTTGATAATACTTATAAAGTCAATCGGTATAGATTGCCACTACTTGAGATTGTTGGTGTTACTTCAACAGAGTTAACATTCACTGTGGCATTTGCTTATCTAGAGTCTGAGCATGTTGATAACTTCACTTGGGCACTGCAGAAGTTAAGAGAATTGATTGTTAAAGACACTGAAATACCTCCAGTAATTGTAAGTGTTAGGGATATTGCTCTGATGAATGCAGTGCAGGCGGTCTTTCCAAGCTCTTTTAATTTGTTTTGTCGTTTTCATATAAGCAAGAATGTGAAGGCTAAATGCAAGATGATAGTTCATCCGAAGGAGCAATGTGACTTGGTGATGGATGCATGGCACAATGTTATGAATTCTCCTAATGAGGACGAGTATATGCAACGTTTGGCATTATTTGACAAAGTTTGCTCAGATTTTCCAAATTTTGGTGATTATGTGAAAAATACATGGCTTACTCACAAGGAAAAATTTGTCACGGCATGGATAGATAAAGTGATGCATTTGGGGAACACAACACTTAAGAGGTATGTTTTAAATTATAACTATGTCGACCACTATTACTTTATTTTTATTCTGCTAAATATTAATTTAATTATAAGTATGCTAATTAGTATTATGTGCTAATATGCTACTTACTATGTTAAATATTAACATTATTATAAATATAAAATGATAACTCTTACGTGTTACTATACAGAGTGGAAACAGCACATTTTAAATTGGAGAACATGCTTGAAGATAATGGGGGGGACATTTGTAGTTGTTGGGATGCTATGAACAACATGATTAAATTGCAACACAAGGAGATTAAGGTGTCATTTGAGAAAAGCATAAACACAGTGGAATACAATACTCCATTCTACAACAAGTTGGTGGGATTTGTATCTAGGAGTGCATTGAGTTATATATCTGACCAATATGACCGAATTATGACCGTTGGCACTGATAGTTCTATATGTGGATGCACAATTAGAACTACACATGGTCTACCTTGTGCATGTGAACTTGCTAGGTACAATATGCATCTTCCAGTACCCTTGCAGGTATTTCAAGATCCTGGGAGTAGGTTAAATTTCAGTTTCCAAGAAATGATCGAAGAGGGGTCTGAAGTATCATTGCAACCAATACCCTTGCAGGCAATTCATATTCATTGGAGGAGGTTAAGTTTCATTTTCCAAGAAATGAACGAAGAGGGGTCTGAGGTATCATTGCAACGTGAAATTGATGCTTTGCACAAGCAATTTCAGGAACTTGATTATGCCGGAAAAGTTACTTTGAAGGCCAAATTGCGTGAACTAGCCTTGCCTGATATAACTTTAATGTGTTCAGCTCCTGAAAAGGTCAGAACAATTGATGCTCCTGAAAAGGTAAGAACAATTGATGCTCCACAGGATTTAGGGTCGAAGAGAGATAAATCAGTTGAATCTGATCCCTTGTATTTGGAGCATATAGATTCACCACATTCTGGCCATGATGTCATGACTGCTCACCCTTCATCTGAGAAACCAGTCCATGAGTCTAGACCCATGAAAGTTTTACCTACAAAGGACCAAATTCCGGTTGAAATTCATCCATTTAATGAAGGCATTGTAGATGTGAAAGCAGATGAGAATTGTAGTTAATTGACTCAAGATATAATGTGGCCCTAGTTTCTTCATCCTCCCATGGAAGCATGGCATTTTCCTTCTTAGAGGTCAACCATTGTTATATCAATCAAGTCGCCTACCAATAACTGTTAGGTTTGTGCATAAATGTTACTTTGTACAAGTGTACTATGCATGATTTAATATGCACTGTTTGGATGAGGAATTTTAAGCAAGTAATTAATGTTTTAGTGCATTTGGAATGTTGTGCAGTAGAATAATTTGTCTGGATAGGATATTTAAAATGAATTTGAAATTCTAGTAATTTTGTCTATATATATTTATTAACATAATTCGATTCCACAAAAAAAAATAAAAATAAAAAAAAAATTAAGAAATGGAAATTCTCACTGCTGCTCACATGCGTTCCTCCCTTTATCACTTGTGTACACCTTCACAATTTCTGGATCTCCGTTAGAGCTGTGTGTGCACGTGTTTCATGCCAGGTTCGTTTTTGTTGCTCTCATGTCTTTTTATTTTGTTGATTGACTTGTGTTCAAATTTGATTTCATTGATTTGCATCTCTTTTTTGCCTGATATCAAATGTTTCTATTCATTTTTTGCTTCAATTTTTATTTTTGTTTTGTTTTATATCTATATGTTTATCTGTTTATCTATCTATCTATCTATTTTAGAGTGCCGGCATGTTTGCCCATATCATTGCATCCCTGTATCTTTTGCCTATTTGAGCACATACCTATACTATATGTTTTGCCTGAAAAACACCGTATCTATGGATTACAATTACACGTTTTTGAATTTGGTTGCTACATTTAGGTAGGAACTCTGCTTGATTGCACTTGTATATGGGTACAACGTTGCTTAATAGAACCAAATAAAGAGGCACTGGTATTATTTATTTGGAGCTGACTCTGTACTTGTTTGATCCTTCACTTAGTAGTACATTTTGAGAAAGTGTTTGTAGGTTCTAATACTTGGTCTTATATGATTATGTATTGGTTGCCTTCCTTTTGAGGCTCATTCTGAATTTTACTCAAATTGTGAAGCAGATATCTAAGTGTGCAGTTTTGACCGTGGCTAGAGAAAAACTGATATAGAAAAGTGTGTTTATGATTGAGCGATACGGTTTACTACTTTTGAATGTGTTTGCATTCAATTCTGAATGTTTTTTTCTGGATCCTATCTTGAGAGATGGATGAGTAATGAAGTGTGATGAGGGACTTGCTCTAGGGACAGTGACGGCAGAGCCAGTGGTGGTAACAATGTGCATTTCATCCTCTACAAGAATTATTCATATAAAGATAATGCATGAGTAATTATGGTTTAGTGGATATATGATTATATCACTCTCTAACTAGTAACATGGAGTTTATACTCATTCTGGGGAAGGGGATACTTGGAAGGTATGTGTCAAATATTGACAAGTTACACTTGATTGATGGAACACCTTGAGAATCACAGATGAGGGGGAATTGAGGGGCAACAAATTGATAAACCTTTTAATCATATTCATAGCTATTTGCAACTAGTTACATTTGACTGATTGAACCACCTTTAGAATAAAGAATAAAAATGAGGAGGAATTGAGGGGCAATAGAATGATAAACCCTTTATTTATATTCATAGCTATTTGCAACCCTAGCATTTTTATACATTTGGGACAACTTTGAAAGTGGATAAAACGGGTTGGAACTGAAGTGGAGATGTGTATAACATGCCGCTAAAATAAATAAATAAATAAATATTATGAATGTTTATATTATAGTAGGAAGAACTTTAATTAAATGATATAAACAATTAGATCCCAAGATATTAGAATGAGATATTAAGAGATTAAAATATGACCTAAATTAAAGGATAAAGAGATCAACATATGAGATTAATGAGAATATTAGTATATGAGATAAATGAGATACAAAAAAAGATAAAGATATTAAAATATAAGAAAATTATATCTAAAGTTATAAAATTATTAGAATGAGATGCCCAATACGATAAGTAATGAGACCCAATAAATAAACCTATAATAGATTTGTCACATTAACATAATACTTTTAACCTAAAATATAGTTTGGAATTTAAGTACATTCATATATAATTAATTATTTCATGGAAAAATTTTATAATATTTGTTAATATATATATTCGTTTTCATAATTGGAGGGTTTTAATGACCATAAAAGGATTTTATGATTAATTAGTCTATTTCAACATAATATTCTACATTTTGTGCATTGATTATTTTAATAATATTGTTGATGATATGATAATCGTATGTTTTGTTAAATATACGAGGCAAAGATAAATGTTAAAGTTAAAACATAATATCTTTTTGACAAAGAAGAATACGTCTCCTATGGTTCCCAAAGAGTTAGTGTAGGTAGGTGCCCTTTGACAAGGGAAAGATGTGCCACAAACAAGCACAAACAAGCGGACAGCTTGAGATTTTGAATACCATAATTAATCCAAATAGTAGACAATAATTTCATTAGTATAAAATAATAATTATTTGAAATAGTAGACGATAATTCTATAACTAAAAAATAATTAAGTTTAGTAGTGCATGACTAAGATAAGTTCAACACCAAATAGATTAGTCAATTCAATTACAACACATAAGTTCTTAAGGTGATAACAATTAAATAACTCAAAATGCAGAAGTGTTTTCAAATTTCTTTCTCCAATCCTCTTGTGACATTATTTTCAAGATTCTGATCTTTTTTTGTTACCATCTAGCGCTTTCACAAATAAAAAATGTTCATATCAATGTTAACATAAAAAACGATGTTATAAAGATTAAATGTATCTAGAGGTGGATTGGTTGAACTTGGTCCATCCAATTAAGTTAATATTTTTACCATTACCTTTATCTTGAATTTCTTTAACATTAACATTATCTTTCGTTTTGGTTATTTATTCATTAGACTAGATATCATCAAATGAAATAATACCAGTTTTTTTTAATTTGTTTATTTTTCAGCATCAATTTATGTGAACTTATAATTAAATATTAAATTTTAATAACTATATAAACTAAGTAAAAAAAAAAAAGTTACAAATAACTTGATAAGATTAAATTATCATTGTAAATGAGTTCAAAATACGCTCGTACCTTAAAAGAGTTAATTAAGCTCAAAACTCGAGTAATAAATTTCATCAATTATAGAATTCTATCTCTAGACTTATTTTTTGGAAAGATAGCTTTCTTACAATCATTTGTATTTTTCTTAAAAAAAAAAAAGACTCATCAACTTAACGAAAGACAATAAGTTACAATTTTTTTTTTCATTTCTATATAATCTTTAATCTGTTTTGTTATATACAATAGACCTTTCACTCCATTACCATTATTTTTAATATTAGATTTATAGTGCAAGTAGGAATTAAAATAATAAACAACTGCATGCAAAGGTAAAATTTAAGAAAAAAAAATCTAAAATTTATCTTTTTCTATTATTATTAAAGTTGTATTAATTCTTCCTTTTTTTTCACATGTCTTCATATATAAAACTCATTGAGTTTTGTATATAAATCTAACAACCCAAAAACCACCAAAGAGGAACAGTAATTTTGATACATATGATTATATTATTCAAAAATAGACTATCTAATACCATATTCTTTCTTTCCTTTATTGAATTTGAAAAATTCCTTACTGAAATGTGTTTGAGCAATAATTACATTACCAAAACATCTATTCCGAAGTTCCATTTGTAGACATTTTAACATTTTTGCAACTAACCGTGAAATATAAAGAAAAAAAAATTAAAAAATAGAACAAAACCGTGGAACAGAACAGAACTAACAAAAAAAAAAATTCATATAAACATAATCAAACGAAAGTAAAGAAAAAAAAAAATTAAGAAATGATCTCGCGGCTGGGGAAGAAACGAAATGAAAAAGCAAAGTAACCAAATTAAACTTTCCTCTTCGTAGAAACGCGATGCAGGCTGAAGAAGATGCAGGATAGCAACGACCACTGTGAAAGGATAGATTACCTCTCAGTAGAAACGTGTTACCACTATTTGTAAATGTAATGAATTGAGTAATTGATTCAA
>Ga0209700_101145_pt1 | contig 53731 bp, 19 predicted proteins | sample SiratroredBW_FD_187528 | JGI IMG/M metagenome (GOLD analysis project Ga0209700, IMG submission 187528) | Root nodule microbial communities of legume samples collected from California, USA - Siratro red BW (SPAdes) (version 2) | ecosystem: Host-associated > Plants > Roots > Nodule | place: USA...
ACACGTATATATACATATATATATATATATATATATATAACATGTATTTTCACCTCATATTTTTTTGTCTGTGTGTTTCTTTTCTGTATTTGCGAAACAAATAGGCTAAAGTATTATTAATATAATGACTTCTCGAAAGGGAAAAAAAATATTAATATGTGTGCATTAAATGCGATTTTTTTTAATAATTTACAGGTTATGATTATTGTGAGATGCCAGAAAATATTAATCAAAATAATAAAATCTGACACTATATTCATGATTTGATGAAAAAAAATAAAATTTAATATAATGAATATTACTACGACTATTGGGATTATATACTATCCTTGGTAATTCATGAAATTTATTTGTACATTTCTTTTTATATAACAATATAAAATATATTTTACATTATCAGTAATAAATTCGTAAATTTTTAGGATTCAAACAAGTCAGAGTATTTTAGATCTTTTAGAACATTTTAAAGCATTTTAAAGAAGAAACTGAAGTGTTTGAAATAAGAGAAAAACTTACCACTATTTTGAAGATAAATTTTAACTTTTTCAGTATGTCAATTTTGAAGAAGTAAGAATAGTTTAAAAGCAAGTGATTATAAAGTTTTAGAGGGTAAAAATTATGATGAATTACTTTTTTCATCTTTATTTTTCTAATAAAAACTTATGCACGTCTAACATAAACAATATTCATGTAAAAAAAACAACACAAATCAGTAACTAGACAACCTTACACAGAGAGTTGTACAAAAAGTAGAGTTCAGGTTCCTAAAAAAGTTAAAACTAATATTAGAAGGCGAAACGAATAAAACACCAAATCATACCAAAACCAAAAAAACCAAAAATTTATCTAGTATAAGAGTTTTGCCTTTAGAGAAGAGAATAATTATTTAGTATTACACGTCGGAACAATCCATTATATTGCAATTTCTAAACTTTTCAAAAGAAAAAAAATCATAAGTAATTGATTACAACTCCTTTGATAGATTCCATATCGTAACTTCTATTCATGAGTACTGTATACATATACGTAGCTGGTATGAATACGATAAAGATTTTAGATCCATGGTTCAGAAGCTAATTCAGACGTTATACATTAGCAATGTTTTTATTGATTTGGTCAAGTGTCCCACTTCAAAGCCTGAATAAGCTTCCAAATGTGCATTAAAATAAGCTTCCAACTTGGTTATTTCAATATACTTTTCAAAATTAAAATTAAAATTAAAATGAAATTATTTAGGCATTTTAAAATCAAAAGTTATAAACCATTATCATGATAAAAGTATCAGTATTTCATATTCTATGCATTAGATATTTCATTGCCAACCATAGATAAAATTTCCATAAATATTACATACAAAGTACATAAATGTAACCCAAATTGAAATATGAAATTCAGAATAATTGGGAGGAAACAAGCCAACTGATATTTATGAGAACACTAACAGTGAACTGAGGCATTAGTTTCCGAAACTGGTAGGCTTATAGTCAATCACAACCACTTTGTCTAGAGAGGCAAGGAACAAATTTGCAAATTCAACATGGGCAGGATGAGCTACATACTCTGCAACCCCTTCTGTGCTCTCAAAGGTTGATTCAAACACATGAGTGAAGCCTTGATGCATGTTTTCAGCACTTACATCTGTGCCCCTACAATACATAAGTAGTTATCATCATTGAGTTTAGATGCAAATGTTTAGAAAGTTATATACAATAAAAGCTCAATGACATTTCTCAATCTATGCAAGTTCCATCTATTATAACAACATATAATTCTTTCAACACAATCCAAAATTCTATTCATTTAGGCCTTCACTGTGCCATTGAGATTGGAAATTTGCCAAACATTCACAGTGCAAACTTAAGGCTTAAACAATGGATCTTTAAGAAGCAGGAGGCCTGTCAGATCTAACCCTACCACTCAGATCACAAATTCACAACATAATCACTAGTTTTTCAAAGTCTCTTAAGAAGACAAAAACAAGTTATTGTCATTTTAACATAATAAGCTGAACCAAACATGTATTTCCCTGAGATATCATATTGCTGGTAAAAATAAAATAATAAAATAACAGAAGACTCTACAGAAAAGGTAGAGATCTGTTCTGAAACCCTGCAATTTCACCGATGGACTTTTTCAATAATCTTATAAAAAATTATCAGTGACATTTCTGAATACTACAATCTCCACTGGACCAAAATGTAGGCATAAATAAATTGGAACCCAACCCGATCCAATTTTCATCAGCAATACTGGGCAAACGTTTTTTTTTTTAAGAAGTTGTTAAAAATTCGATCTTTTGTCTCAACGAGTTTAGATTTTGCAACCCCAGTTTGCATTGGGTGAGCAAGATAATGTTGTTTGTGGAGATCAAAGTGGGTTGTTGAATTGGAAGTGTGAGGAAGAAAACGAAAAAGAAAAAAAAAAAGCATACCAGTGGAATGATTTCATGGGTGGGACAAGATTGACTAGGTTGGCATAGCCCTTGATGAGCTCTTCAATCTTCTCTGCGGTGACGTCGTCCTTGAACTTTGCGAGCAGTAAGTGTTTCACAACTCCCTTTGCTTCCTCCATTTCCACAACAACCTCCTCCCCCTTCTCACTCTCTATATACCTATATCAACAAAAATGAAAAAAAAAGAGTCAAATATATATATATATATATATATATATATGCGCCTGAATTATTATGGATACGAAATTTCTGTGTAATCCTGCCAGAAGATCACAATCACGCTAAAATTAAGTGATGCAGATATATTAAGGGAGAAACATTAAAATAATTCATTAAATTAAAATCTATTGTTTTCAGAAGAGTGAAACATATATATAATATCTATTATCTACTGTATCTAAAAACTAAATAAATGGTTAAATATAAGATCTGTAATATTTAATTATATTTTTATAATAAATGTTGATAACTTCTAATTGTCGATGGGACGACTTAAAAACAATAATAAAAAGGACATTTGTAAATAAATCACCAATTTGATGTTAAATTTTGATATGAATAAGAATTAAGAATTGCTTTTCAACATAATGAAGTGAGATTCAATATTTATATCTCGTGACATCTCATGGTAAAAGGGATCAAAAACGAGGTGTATTTGTTATAGTAAAATAATGTAATTATGTCATTTAAAACTTAAAAATGTTTGAGTAATCTTTTAACCAAATTAATTTATTAGTAACTAAAGAGAAAACATGATATTCTAATTCTGTTTAAAATTTACACATAATATCTTATTTGACAAAATTTGAAGAAATTAAGAATTACTAAGAAAAAAAATGACTAATTTTTTTATATTTAAACTGCTGTCCTAATTAACATTAACATATGGTGAAAGATAAAAATTGTTGTTGACCAGAAAAAAAGACTTTGAATTGGATTGGGTTTTAAATAGTATAACAGACTATAAACAAAAACTAAATATGTTAAAGTACATAAGTCTTTTCAATTAATCTTTTATACATATGGTGATCCGTTAATAGGGTCACCATCGTTGAGGCCAAGTTTTAAATTAGAATCTATAAATAATGTAGTTGGTTTGCCAACTCAAAGATAGAATATTTTTCTCTAACTCAAAGAGACACTCATGTTGGATTTTGCAATTTCTGTGTCTAAGAAGTACCGAAGAGAGCAAAAAATCTTTAGTTTGAACAAATAACTCAATGTTGAATGTGCCTTATCAACACGAGAAGAATCATGACCTGGAAAGATGATGTTGTACGTAAACTAACAAAATGACCAATGAAAGACTGAAACCATGAATAAATAGAGAATAATCATTTTTGGACTATGTCAAACCATGTTATAATACACTTGGAGAGAACTTGCAAAACCATTCTTTAAATGGTTGCCTTAGCCCATACATAGATTTATTCAACTTGCAAATCAATTATTTTGATCTTCTTTTGTAACCTTAGAAAATATCTATGTATACTTTTTCTTCAAATAACTCATCATTTAAGAATGCATAGTTGATATCTAACTGTTATAAACTTCAATCTTTTGTAGTAGGTTAACATATCCTTACAGAAGTAAGTTTAGCCACTTGTGAAAAAGTATATGAAAAATCAATCAAACTCTTTTATATGTAACCTTTGACTACCATCTGAGCTTTGTATTTATCAACTGAGTTATCAACATTATATTTCAATTTAAAAACACATTTATATCTTATGCAATGTTTGTCTTTCGATAAAGGGACTAAAAAACCAAATGTCATTATCTTTCAAAGCCTTAATTTCTTGAGTCATGACATTTCTCTATTATGGATAATGAAGTGCTTGATGATAAAATTAAGGCTCATAAGTGGTAAAAATTTGATTAATGAAAATTTTGTACATTATATTGAGTTTGTCTAAAGAATAAAAATACTGAATGAGATAAGGGTGTAAGATGCTAGAACACACAGTGAGACAAATAGAAAGATTTCTTAGATACTCTAAATGATCTCCAAAGAGTATTTAGATCCATAATGTCAGAAAGTCAAACATTGATATTTTATATGCATCATGTGTGACTCGTTGGAACGATGAATAATATAATTATCTGAAGGTAAATTATCATACCTTGAATAATAAAGGAGGAAACATCTCTAGAAGAAGTCACTTCCTTCAATTCTACAGTTATACCCAAATTACTTTGAATTACATACTGTAAAATTAATAGATCAATACTTAACTGAATCATCAAATGATTACCATATCCGGAGAAGATTTAACAAAAACAAATCATTAAGTAAATAGACAAGCACACAAACCACAAGTTTCAAATGCGGTGAAAATTGTTACATATTTTCACATTCAAAATTCCTCCCATAATTTTACATGAGTGTTTAACTGTAACAACTGATAGAGGGAAGTGGCCAATTGAAACAAGTTACTGCCCTCTACAAAATTCCAAAATGTGTCACAATGTGGGAGTGAGCTACTCATAGAAACTATATAATTATTTTTATAATGTACAAATTGTTAGAGGGGAAAATGCACCATTAATTAATGGAGTTTTTCACAGGAAACAACCATGCCAACAAGTGAGAGAGTAGTCGTCATCCACGTTATATGGAATATCTGAGTAGCCAACCACCGGATCAGTTGAAGATAAATAAAAAAGCATTAGCAGGCCACTTCCAATTCTTTATAATATCTTCCCTGCAGTGCAGAATGATGAAACAAGTTTAAAACCAAATCACCAAAGAAATATACAATCCTCAAATTCTGGATTTGTTTGACATATGACCACACAAATTCAAAACATAAACAGTATTCAAGGTATACACGTTTCAATTGAAAACTCAAGCAAAACATAAATATCTAGAAAATCTCATAATATCTTTGTTGTATCCTATAATAATATAGTATTTGATAGGAGATCAATAGAGGAAAGACCAAGGGGTTTTTTTTATACTTTTTCTTTGGTTCAAACACAAAAAGGAGGGGAGGGGAATGGAGGTGACCAAAATTTCTCACACAATTTTAACCTCCTCCAAATTGGAACATTTGAAGGGGAGAGAAGTTTTACATTGAATGGCTTTATTTGCCCATTCCAAGGATATAATGATGAATTATCTATGTCTCCTTTAGAACATCTTGGATGATCTCTTGGAAGTAGTTTTCATTATATTATTTGTCTAGCCAGCCTTTCTTTTGGGTGTGTTGCCCACATTTCTTGGATCTTTGCATTTGCCTCGCAACATCATCTCCACTCCCATCACTTGGGATTAATTGAAGGAAGAATATGCAAGGGTTAAAAGGATGTGAAGCATGCAGGTATTGATTTTAGTAAGAGAGCTTGAGTTAAGAAGAATGAAAGAATCTAAGACAATCAAAGATAAATTGTTTGGCATTGCTAATAAGATACATTATTGGCAATGAATTTCTTAATTCCAGAACTCTATAAAAAAGGATCTTGCAAATATACATGTAAGGTATGAAACTTCTACACCCACCATAGAGAACACAAAGGGTCTATGCAAAATACGTTGACAGAAATGTTAAATACATTACAGGTACTACAGCAAAGGAGGCTTATGAGACAGTTTGGACCTTTGCAGTGTTTTTTTAAGCGAAATTGCAAAACAATGGTGACAACAATAAAAAGGTGAAGGGCCTAATATTTTGGAAATAACAACCAAAGCAATAACACTCAAGCTTTACCACCACGACCTTATTGCAAGAATACATAATTATCAACAAAAGAGACATTGGTAGGAACCTAACATAAGATGTTACAGGTGTTACATGTATGACCAATTAGAAAACGTGGTCTCGTCAACAAAGAGAGGCCAAACGTTGCCCAGAATCAACTAACAGAGGCACAATTTTTGAAGTTGTTCATTTGGAAAGTTCCAAAAAACTAATCATACATTCTTCTCTCTCTTAGAACAATGGGACCATTAATTTGCCATGCTTTACATAATAAGTAGCTTACATAGGAAGCTCTGTTCATTAGGGTAACTAATAGGCATCTATGTAAGCTAGGAAGGATCTAGAATTTTTTCCTAAAGCTTATTCTTTAAGTTAATTTCGTGGCACTATCACACTTCGTAGGAACACAACATTGGATTCATTTGAAAGAAAATGAAAGGTTGCTAGAGAATTTCTCTCTTCTTTGAATCTGATCTTGAGTTTTTATATTCAATTGGTGATTCTTCATTTGCACTTATCTTGAGTCTCAAGCGGTGTGCTGCTTCATCTCTTAATCTCCATTTATGTTTTCAATTTGTTTTAGTTTCCTTTAGTTCTTGAACTAAAACCATAAGCATCATTAAACTGGTTCATCCATTTTATTCATCGTGTTCTTGTGCTCTTGCTTGTGTTTCAATCTGGGTATATAACTCATTTCCTATTTGTGTATATTGTAATAAGAATTTGATTTCCATGATCCAATCACTTGAATCCCTTTCCTATGATGAAGATAAAATCAACTATGAAGAGAAATCTATATTTGTTTGGTTATTTTGATCCTTGGTCATAGCTGGAAATATCCAAACCCATTTTATGGGTTTCATCACCAACAAACTCTTCAAACTCGTAATAATTCCAGTTATCTTGCAAATCTATCTTCCAACAATCTTATCTCTTCAACTTCTCCACCATCCCAGAGTAGCCTCCATCTATGTTTTATGGATTCTGCTTCATTTTTTTCTATTTTTTATTGAGTTTATTATAACAAGCTTAAAGCTAAGGTGTAACTTTTGGAGGGGTCTTAAAATATTTTAAAAAATTCTCATGATATTTATTACATCTTAGAATATATTAGAAAAGAGAGAGCTTTCCTTATTCAATTATGATAAAGAGTCTTGTATTAATATAAAGAGGTTAGAGCTTTGACTTTACTAGCATTGTGTCTCTCTATCAACAATACTTTCAGTTTACTAACATGAGTCGTCTTTATCTCTTTTCCCTCTACTGTAACCCAAATCTATAATTGTTGACAGTTTCATCCAACTTCAATAAGGAAGACTTAATTTCTGCAAGATGTTTTACTTAAATCTGAAAAACAATCTGTTACTGAAATTTTAACCTTGTTCCAAACATTTACTAGTTAAACTTAAAATATAAAGTACAGGACAGTAATTGACTTTAAAACAAACCAAAATGGGCTATAGAAGTCTAGAGATTAAAGGTTTCACTTACAGCAAGGGTGAAAATTCACTGCTCTCCACTTCTTGACCAGGATTTCACACAAGTGGAAGCTTAAAAATGGCATCTAGGTTGTTCTTTAGAATCCATTTCTGAGGATAGGACGAAGAAGATTCAAGATCAATATGCCAGACCATAACTCTCGAGCAGTTGTCCATCAAGCCCTCCATTTGACTTTCATCTTCAATCATCTGCTCAATCAATGTGCTGACCTGCATATAGAAAAGCAAGCCCACCATTGATTAAGGCAGAATTCAAGGTTGTACGGTTCTGAACACTGCATTTTTCTCCCCTCCTCACTGTAGAAAGCCATGAGGGCATATAGAACAATGCCCAACCACACTTTATTAATGATTGGTTATGTTTTTCAAAACTTGGATTAGATAGAAAAAATGTTATGTTACATAATAATAGATAAAATCAGCAAACAAAAGATATTGTTTAGAAGAGAGAAAAAACATACGATGAATTTCATGTGCTTAGACCACAATGGAGCTATTCAATTTATAGCAGAAAGAACATAATTACAGAATATTTAATAACCCTATTTTAGGCTAATAGTAAATATAGAATCAATCTAATTGATCCTAATATCATCAGGTACTATATCTATAGGATTCTAACATATCTACAAGATTCTGACAGATATATTAATGTACTAACCCTCAAACTTTCCTTGACTGAGTCAAGTTGCCTGATAGGTTCCCGAGTAGGGCGATGCCACTTCCTTGGATCCCATAGTATTGTACTATTGAAGGCAAACCCCGACATTTCAGCATGAAATCTTTTGGATTTCCCATTTGATTCATACGCATGCCATCCAATTACTCGACTTCCATTACAAATGGGCCCTTGCAAGACAATTCTACTTTTATCCCCTGATAATCTTGCTACAGTCCATGTTCCAAATCGCCTGCAAATCAAAATGACAATATATCTCAACTAATAAATGAAAAAACCGTTGAAAAAGAAAAGGTATTGTAGGAAAGACGAATATGCTAGAACATTCTGCATGACCCAATTTGATTAAAGATTTAGAGGCTAATAAAAGAAACATTACCAGCAGATTGCCTCAATACATTACTTATCAGAAACATTTAACAATAAATTGCATCAGAGCAGCTAGGCTGTGCAAGAGAAGAAGAAAGACAAACAAAACCAATATCTCAGAAACTATAAAGACCTTATTTGTCTCATTTGCTGAAAGAGCTCTGCTGAGTAGATGTTATCATCATCTGCAAAGTAAACAATTCCATCAAGACGATGAGTTTCGATGTGAGCCATTGCAATATTTCTTTGAAGAATGCTCCTATGGCTTGGGTTGGTTATATTCGTTATACAAACGAGATGTCTGTACATAATCCCACTACTCCTTAAGATGTCAGCAGTTTCTTCAGATTGGGACGTCATCTCAACAACAATCCACAACAAGGGAGGTGAGACCAGTTTCAATGTTTGTGACAACCGACGCAAGTAATATGCTTGAAATAGATGATTGTAGGTTGGAGTCACAATGATGAGAAGCTTCTGAGATACCACATGTGAATGTTCACTGATTTGGCTGTTCGATATATTATATGCCACTTCATCTAGTAGTTCTGGTTCTTTTACATACAAAGAAGCGTTAAAATTCACAGCCTCTTTGATTGATGGAGTCACATTTATCGTTACATTTTCAAGCTGCTGGAAATTTCCCATTGCAGATATCACCTCAAATGAGAAGGCTCGATGTTTTGGCATGAGATTCGTTGACATTTGTTTTGATGCAAGTGGGATGAGTCCAATAGAAACACCAACCACGAAACATATGAAGAAATGGAAAAGCACCTTCCTCCAAAGCTGGCCCCTAGGCTTTGATCTCTCAAAGCCCCTGAAAGACCTTGGGGAGAAAGCACCAAACACAAAAGCACGGTAGTCCAATCCAGCTGAAGGTGACCAATTATGAGGACTTGACGATGACTTGGACAATGAAGAAGATACAGAACAGACTTCAACATTTGTTGCAGCTCCAGCTCTAGCAACAGGAGACAAAGTTCTTCGAATAGATGCCATCAATAGAAATCCAAACCAACATTTAGTAACCCCAAATGGTCCCCGTGAGCACAATAATGGCTGGAAAGTATCCAAATTCCAAAACAATAATAAATTTCTTGTCTTTCAAATCCAAAAACAACACTTGTCATGACCTATTGGCATTGACCAACAGCTTCCGAGTGACCATGTTGCAGAGCCAGAGAAGCAAAATAAAGCTGGCATAATAAAACAATGTAAGCAAAGCATATATCAGGTTAAGTACTTAAAAATTAAAATAATTTGCAAGCAATCCTTCCAAAAATACTTCAAGAGTAAGCCATCTCAAATCACACAAAATCTGCAAAACAAGTTTCCTAAAGCATATATAAAAACACCCCAAGTCTCTATATACATTAAACCAACCAAAATGAGTCATTAACCAATACTGAGGAAACTCTAGCATCTGCGAAAATGCACATACCAAACATGTCTTATTCAAGATAGCATTTTTAGCAACTTAACAATTAACACGGGAAGTTTGAACAAGTTACCCAAATGACGGCGAGGCAAAATGGAGCGGCATGATTGTTCCAACTTTCCAAACAAGTGGGGCACTAAAAGATAAGAACTTTGGCACTGTAGAGTGTTTCCCTGCTGCCGCAACTAGTTCTATGGCCGTGGGTGAGTCAAATTAACGGAGATTCAGGAATCTGTGTAGGTCTTTAGATCTAAAAGGAAGGAACTTCGAACAAGAAAATGAAACAAATCCTGCAAAAAACAAAAAAGGAAAAGCAAAGGAAAAAAAAACATAAAGACAGCGACAGTGATATGTTTCTTTAAATTTTCAAAGAAAATTAATACTGCTTTTGTCATGTGATTGAAGATGCCAATGGGCGGGACTGGAAAGGGAAAATAATAAAAAAATAGAAAAACGAATCTGTGAACAAAAATCCTGTAAACAACATTTTTTTTGTTTTCACTTATTCTAATTTTGAGTTTTCAATATTAGAAAAATAGTCAAAATTAAAAGTGATTATCTTGTTCTTCTTCTTCCTTTATATAGAGAGAGAACATTTCCTTCAAATTCTTGTCACACTATGTTATCATAGAAAGCAAAGAAAAGTTCAATTATCTATGGTTAAATTTAAGTTTTGATTGATGCAAATAAATATTAATTTTTATCTAAGTTTCGAGAATATCATGTGTGCTAAAAAAGTTTTAGACTACGTATAAATATATCGTGAGCAATTATACTCTTTGTTTGGATTTTCTTATGTATATGTTTAAAACTTGCATGTATCTGAGTAACAACATCTTGTATCTGATGAGTTTTTATAGCAGTCATTATTTTTGTATCATCCAGTCTAACTATAGTAAGTGCATCTTCTTGTATACTTTTATTTTAATTATTTTTTCAGAGAACATCCCTAATAAAAAAAACATATTCACAACATTTTTGTGTTCAACCTTCAAAATTGTTATAAAAGTTACAGTGCATCAAAAGACACATTCTTTAAAGGAAATGATAATTATTGGGCCTTTCAACTACTTGCAACTCTAAGCAAATCACTATTTTCATAACATTGAAGTAATAACCACATATACAAGAGAAAATTGTCAAACTAATTCGAGTCTCACAATAAAAGTGTAACAAGAATATTGTGTTAGAAAACATTAACAAGAACCACATATTTGCAAAATCTTTTGTTTTTTTTTTAAAATAACTTTCTATTCATTTGGAGCATTACATTCTGTAAGCAAAATTTATTTTGTATTTATTATAACAAAAATATTCATCATCCGACAAAACAGGAAGAACTTTTTAAAAGACTATTCATAAAGTTAGTCTGAAAAAGTTAATGAAATAATATTGTGTTGTAAGTAATGAGTAACTTTGAAACTTAATTTGGATGGTCAATAGCATTATTAATATTTAAAAAAAAATTATATTTAATTATTTTCTTTTATTTAATAATAAACTATAAATAACGCCTTTCATCTCATCGAAAAAGTATAATTCAACTTCTAATTGTATTGTATGAGACTTGATTATTTTTAAAATATTTATTATAGACCAAACCAAATCTATTCAGTTTCTATAAATTATGATTTCAATATTCATTAACTTTAGAATCATAATTTTTCAAGTATGAAAAAATATTATACAATGCCACTTTATGGAATATAAAAAAATATAACTGTTGTAGTTTTTGTATATTTTCAAAAGGAAAAAGTTTAATAGTTCCTTATTCATTTATTTTAAAAATAATTTACATATTAACATACTACTGACACTTTCAAAATCGATATCAGTATTTGTAGAACTTCATGCAAGAAGTTGAAGCATAAGTTGTGTTTTCTTTAAGTTTGTTAGACATTAAAGAACCCCGATCACAATTTTGAAATACTGAACCCCAATCAGGGTTCACTTGTAGCAAAAGATGTGAACTGTGTTTGTGATTTGATTGGTGATGCATGTAATCCTAATTACAAATTGACGTGAATTATGTAATTTTGTCAGTTTTTTTTAATGTTAAAAGATAAAGTTTTTTTTATTTTGAAGTTGGTATTATTTTTTTATTAATATAGAATTAATATTTATTTAGATTCGGTTTTAAATAGATGTAATGTAACAATCCAAAAATTTTATAGCATTTGCAATCAAATTTTTATGAATAAACAAAATATAAATTTTAAATCATAAAATATTTAATACATGAAAGATAAATAAAAGAAGAAAATAAGAAAAAAAGTAAAGAAGAATGAAAAAACAAAAAATTTAGCTTGGGCGAAAATAATTTCCCCCAAACGAAAATCTACTTCGTCCGCGCGAGAAATTTGTTGCTTGAGCAAAAACGTCCAGAGAGCACTCTTGATGTTTGTCTGAGCAAAACTATTCTCGTCTGGGCGAAAACACTCTAGAGAGCATCTTATTTTGTTTACGAAGGACTCACTCACGCGAGCTTCATCTCGCTCGGACGAGATTTGCAGAGTGAATTTTTCTACAAAAGTCGCTTGAGCGAGATTCTTCTGCTTGAACGAGACTATCTAAAAATATTCTCAATTAAACTAAGTTTTGTCTGTTAAGTATTACCATTCATTTAAGGTTCAAAGTACTATATAAAGTGGTACATCAAACTTATCTACGACTATCTACATGACAAAAAGAGTAACCATTCCAAGGTCATAAAGTCTTTAACTACATCAAAACATATATGCAAGTATATACAAGACGAAAGGAACATTAGGGCATATAATCTTTAAGATGCTCCAAGACCTGCATCTGCACCTGCTCGTGTATATAGTACAGTCATCGCAGTTCATACAACAACATGAAAAGCAAGGGTAAGCTAGTAAACTTGAAAGTTTATAACATACTAAATACATGCAAATAAAACAGAGTATCTCATTCATTTCAAGTACACATGTCAAACATCATTCATAAATGTCTCACATGGACCACATCAATAGATATAGGTCACACATAGACCTATCGACTTCCGAAAGACCCATTAAGTATGCCCTTACCAGAGACTAACATCTAATCTAATACCCAAGACTTAGATTCAACAATTATAAGAGAAATGACCAATCCAATACCCAAGACTTAGATTACTGTGAATTTAAAAGAAAGGTATAGTCCAATACCCAAGACTTAGACTACCATTCGAATCTAAGAGAAAGGATCAGAATAAGCTCAAACATCCAATACTGAGTCTCACTAACAGTCCCCATATGTATGAGCTCCCTCACCAGCTTCTCTCCACCTGATATCTCATAGATCATCAGTGAAGCTAGAAGATCTCTATTAAACATAGTGTTAGGTATGACTCATAATACCAATAGGGGAAGTTATAGGCTTTGTGGGCTGGGCTAAGAGTGCGGGGGTATTTTGGTTATTGTACTTTGTTTAGGGTTATTTATATAATCATCTGTAATTGTAACCCCAGTGATTGATCTCTCTAATAACAAAACACAGCCGCTCAAACGCTCCCGAGGTCGTAGACAAATTGTCAAACCTCGTTAAATCTTGTATTCTCTATTTTCTTCATCTTCATTCACTTTTGTTCATTCCTATGTTTATAGCGTGAGTTTCTCAACAATTGGTATCAGAGCGAGTTGAGATGGCTATGTTAGGAGGTGCTAAATTCGAAGTTGTGAAATTTGATGGTCACGGTAATTTCGGATTATGGCATACGAGGGTGAAGGATCTGTTAGCGCAACAAGGGCTGTTGAAGACTTTAAAGTCGTAGAAACCAGCGAAGATGGAGGATGAGGATTGGGTGGATCTGCAGGAACGAGCAGCAGGAACCATACGATTGTGTTTGGCAGACGAGATCATGTACCATGTAATCAGTTTGTCGTCTCTAGATGAAATCTGGAAGAAACTGGAATCCCAATTTATGTCAAAAACCTTGATGAATAAATTGTATCTTAAGCAGAAGCTCTATGGGCTGAAGATGCAGGAGGGTAACGATCTTACACAACATGTGAATATTTTTAATCAAATAATCACAGATCTAGCGCAGTTAGATGTAAAGATCGAGGATGAAGACAGAGCAATAATTCTGTTGTGTTCTTTGCCTTTTTCCTACGAACATATTGTGACAACCCTTACGTATGGGAAAGAAACAATCAAGGTTGAGGAGATTACTGCAGTGTTGTTGGCACACAACCAACGAAAGCAGAATGCAGGGGAGAGTTCTTCTCAAGGTGATAGTTTATACATTAAGGGTGGTCAGGAACGTGGAAGGAAGCAAGAGAAGGATGGTTTTGGAAAATGAAATTTCAGATCAAAGTCAAGGGGTAAAAAGACGATTCAATGTTACAAGTGTAAACAGTCAGGTCATATGAAGAAGGATTGTCCAACGTGGAGAAAGCAAAATGATGAAAAACAGGCTGACTGGGGACATGCTCTCTGTTTCAACTACTCAGTTTTCAGATGTATAGATTATTGATTCAGATGCTCTTATCATATAACGCCTAACAGGGAGTGGTTTATGACTTACAGGTCAGCTAATTCTGGTTGTGTCTATTTAGGTGATGATAGATGTTGCAATATTGTTGGTATTGGTGATGTCAGAATTATGATGTATGATGGTACTGTTAGAACATTGTGTGATGTTAGGCATATACATGAATTGAAAAAGAATCTGATTTCCTTGGGCACTTTACATAAGAATGGTTTTATTCCTAAAGCTGATGAGGATAGGGAGACCATTAGAATTGTTAAAGGTGCATTGACTGTGATGAAAGGAAAGATAACTACTGGAAATATCTATAAACTGTTAGGGAGTACAGTTGTAGGTGGAGTTCATTCTGTTGAGTCACATGATGATAATACAAAATTATGGCATATGAGACTTGGACATCTTAGTGAACGTGGGATGACTGAATTGCATAAAAGAAATTTGTTGCATGGTGTTAAAACTTGCAAGCTCGATTTTTGTAAGTTTTGTGTTCTTGGGAAGCAGACTAGAGTTAGTTTTATGACTGTAAAGCATAGAACTGAAGGGATTCTAGATTATGTGCATTCTGATGTATGGGGCCCTACCAAAGAGTCTTCATTTGGTGGATCTATGTACTATGTTACTTTTACTGATGATTTTTCTAGAAAAGTTTGGGTGTATTTCATGAAACAGAAATCTGAAGTTTTTGACAAGTTCAAGTTGTGGAAAGCTGAGGTGGAGAACCAAACAGGTAGAAAGATCAAGTATTTGAGGTCTGATAATGGCACAGAGTACACTGATTCACATTTCCAAAAATTTTGTGAGGAGCATGGAATTTAGAGACATTTTTCAGTGCGAAAGACACCACAACAAAATGGTGTTGCTGAAAGAATGAACAGGTCGTTGACTGAAAGGGCTAGATGTTTGAGATTGAATGCATGGCTTCCTAAGCGCTTCTAGGCGACGGTTAGTATGACATGTTACCTCATCAACATATCACCACGAGCTTCTTTGGGTGGTAAGGTTGCAGAAGAGGTATGGACAGGAAATGCAGTTGATTTTAGTCACTTAAGAATATTTGGTTATCCTGCTTATGTGCATGTGCCTAGTGATGAGAGATCAAAACTTAATGCAAAATCCAAGAAGTGCATCTTTCTGGGCTACAAGAAAGGTGTGAAAGGCTACAAGTTTTGGGATCCAGTTGACAAGAAAGTGGTGATCAGTAGAGATGCAGTTTTTGATGAGCAGTCCATGTTGCAGCAGAATCAAGAAAAGGTGCAAATGGAGTTAGAACATATCCCAGCAGCAGCAACACTAGAGAGAATTGGATGGGTGCAATGATAGAAGAGATGGAATCCTTGCAGAAAAACTAAACATGGGAGTTAGCATGCCTTCCTGAAGGAATGAAGGCTATTGGTTGCAAATGGGTGTACAAGAGGAAGCCAGTAGTATCAGAAAAAGAGGGGGAAAAGTTCAAGGCTCGCCTAGTAGAAAAAGGATTTTCACAGAAGAAAGGCATAGATTATCATGAGATTTTTTCTTCTGTGGTTAGACACACTTCTATCAGGGCAGTACTTGCATTAGTAGCTAGCTACCTGGGATTTGTATTTAGAGCAGATGGATGTTAAAACTGTTTTCTTGCATGGTGATTTAGAGGAGCAAATTTATATGCAGCAGCCAGAGGGTTTTTCTCAACCTGGACATGAGCATTTGGTTTGTAGGTTGAAGAAATCTTTGTATGGATTGAAACAGTCTCCAAGGCAATGGTATAAACGGTTTGACTCCTACATGATTCAGATTGGCTACAAGAGTTGTGAGTATGATTGTTGTGTTTATGTAAAGAGTCTTGATGATGGTTCTTTTATTTTTCTGCTACTGTATGTTGATGATATGTTGATTGTTGCGAAAAATTTGGATGATGTTGTTGGTTTGAAAGCTTTATTGAGTCAAGAATTTGATATGAAAGACTTAGGTGCTGCAAAGAAAATTCTTGGGATGGAGATTCATAGGGATAGAAGCTCAAAGAAATTGTGGTTATCTCAACAAGGTTAGGTTGAGAAGGTACTAGACAGATTTGGAATGAGCAATGCAAAGCCTATGAGCACTCCATTGGCAAATCACTTCAAGCTCAGTTCAAACCAGTGTCCTAAGACAGATAAGGAGGTTGCAGATATGGCAGAGGTTCCTTATGCTAGTGCTGTTGGCTGCTTAATGTATGCAATGGTATGTACTCGCCCTGATTTAGCTCATGTTGTTAGTCAAGTTAGCAAGTACATGTCTAAACCAGGTAGGCATCATTGGGAGGCAGTTAAATGGATTTTCAGGTACTTGAGAGGTACTGTGGGGCATGGCATTGTGTTTGGTAATCAACAGGGTGATCCTTTGGTTATTAGATATGTGGATTCAGATTATGCAGGTGATTTGGATAATAGAAGGTCAACAACTGGGTATGTTTTTACTATTAGTGGAGGACCTGTATGTTGGAAGTCAACTATCCAGTCTATTATTGCATTATCTACCACTGAAGTTGAATACATGACAGTAGTTGAGGCTGCAAAAAAAGAAGCTTTGTGGCTTACTGGGTTAGTAAATGAATTGGGTGTTCAAAAGGTGGAGTTCAGTTGCATTGTGACAGTTAGAGTGCTATTTATTTAGCAAAGAACCAGATATATCATGCTAGAACAAAGCATATTGATGTGAGGTTTCACAAGATCAGAAAGTTGATTGCATCTGGTGAGATACTGTTGCAGAAGATTGGTACTAAGGAGAATGCAGCTGACATGTTAACCAAGCCAATTACCACAGACAAGTTCAAGCATTGCTTGAATTTGTCGAATGTTTATAGTTGCTAGAGAAGCATGGTAGTCCAACCCACTATGTGTTTGATACTTCCGGATTGTATATCTTATAAGGGGGCGTATATTCGCCAAAGTGGAGATTTGTTAGGTATGACTCATAATACCAATAGGGGAAGTTATAGGCTTTGTGGGCTGGGCCAGGAGTGCGGGGGTATTTTGGTTATTGTACTTTTTTTAGGGTTATTTATATAATCATCTGTAATTGTAACCCTAGTGATTGATTTCTCTAATAACAAAACACAGCCGCTCAAACGCTCCCGAGGACGTAGACAAATTGTCGAACCTCGTTAAATCTTGTGTTCTCTATTTTCTTCATCTTCATTCATTTTTGTTCATTCCTGTGTTTATAGCGTAAGTTTCTCAACACATAGGCGTACTATACTTAATGTACACAAACGAGCATAACTTATACATTATCACAAATGTATGACATCAATTCATCATTCACATCAATACTCATTCAATCTACAAATCATATTATGCAAGTATCTTTCCATCATCAAAACAATACTTAATTACTCAAAATAGTTAAATTAATCACACTAAGTCAAAACAAATAATCAAATTGCTCAAGGATCAGTCAGACATGCAAGAAAGACTTGAGCACTAATAATCACATATTCCAGCTTTCTATCCTATAGGTCTATTTAAAAGTAATTAACTAGTATAAAAATAAATCACTAGTTTCCCTTACCCCACTTCAACTTTAGGGATCTAAAACTAGTTTTCTAAATAACACCGACTTTTAGTATAACCTTAATCAAGTTGAGAGGAACATTTTTCTCAACTGTTCCCATCAATACTGATGACAAAAACTTAACAGAAAATAGAGAATAAGAGATCTTTATAGCAAATATGAACTTCCTCCGTTTGAGATTCTGGTCGATTTGAAATGATCCTAAGATTTTCAACTACTGTAGGACTTGATCAGATTCTGAAACATATGAAATATGAAGGGTAAAAATCTAGAAAAGAAGGAGAGGGTGAAGGTAAGAGAGAGAGAAAGATAAAGTGAAAAAAGAGAGTGTTTTTTCTTTGCTCTTATCTTCAGTTGTGGGAGTTTTCATGTAATTTTGGATAAATTAAAAGAAATAATTATTTAAAGAAACCAACTTTGTATATAGATAAAAATAAAAATATAGCTTTGAAATGGTTGAGGTATTTGTGATGGTAGTATGAGTTGAAATCCAATTAAAAATATTTAATTGAAAGGATGTGGGCAAGTCCAATTTGAAATATAAGAGTAGATTGTTGACAAATTCTTAAAGAAAAAACTATTAAAATTCAATCCACAGATAAAAGAAAATATGATGGATAAAAGAAGGATAATTTGAGATAATTAAAGAGATGGTTTTCTCACTAATTGCATAAATTATGTATGAAACCATCTATAAGAAATGAAGAATGCATGGCAATGGTCAATGTGTTACGTGAATATTGCAAAATATATGCATTTTGACATATGATTTCCAGAGTACAATATTTTTCTAGGTTAATTAAATTGTTAATTCGTGAACTAATTCACTATTTTTAATTACGCTTTTAAATGATTTTGTTTTTCAATTTGGGCCACTAACTTATATGTGTTTTTAGTAATAAAGGAAAACTAATAAAACATTACAAATTCAGGGATCAATTAAAACATGTTTGAAACCGAACGATTTTTTTAAAATAATCTATGGACCTAATAAATAATTTAGACCACAATATATATCACTTAATAAAAAGTTAAAAGAAAAACAATAGAACCTGCAAACAAAATAACTTCAAAATAATGCTATTTAAGGACTCTTTTTATATTGTTTTGTTTAATTGAGGAGGTGAATTTAAAAAAATAAATTTTAAAAAAAAGTTAAGTTGTTTTGACAAAGAAACCAATGATAAGAAAAAAAAATTATAAATTTTTTTGAATGATGTGATAGGTATAGTTGATAAAATAAATTTTTAATAAATAAAATTAAAATTAAAATTGATTTAAGATTGAATATAATTAGTTTATTAAGTATGATTGATAAATTATTATTTTAATGGATAAAATTATAAAAAAGTATTAATTATTTTAAAATTAAAATAAAAATAAAAATTAAGTTATTATTATTAATAATATTTTTATTTTATAAAATTATTCTGATTATTATTATAATTATAATTTTTTTTATTATCATTTTGCAATTTTATTATTATTATTGTTATTATTATTTGATAATTATATCAAATTTATAATTATTATACTATATTATATAATTTATTATTCATATTAAAAATTAATTAAATAAAAATTATTTTCTGTTTTGCCATTTTCATATTTTTGTTATTTTTTTTTATTTTTCGATAAACGATCTTTCATTACACTTTTATCTTCACTTACATTCCTCATCCATCTTAATCAAACTGGGCTTAAATGATCATAGAAATTAACAAAATTAATATATATTTTCTCACAAACTCTCAGTGACAATTAATATCAATATTTTTTTTTCAAATTATATATTTAACACTCTCCTTAAAAATACTTGGAGCTGATAAATGAGCAAGTGAAGTTAAAGGTTGTAGTAACAGTGAGAGAGAGAAAAAAAATTCTCAAAAGTCTCAATGGATTATAGAAACCAAAAGTTACTTGGAGAAGAGCTACTACTAGATAGCAAAAATGGTGAAAAGGCTCAGAGCAGTGGCTAATTAATCATTTTTCAATTATTATTACACATCAACATATTTACAAAATTCTAAGAAATTACTGAAATTCTATATTCACCCTTTTCTATATATTTTTACTTTTTAATGTCAATATTTTTCGCATACTATGCAATCTAACTCTTAAAAGCGATTTTTTTCATACTATTATTTTTTTAAAAACTTTATTTAAGCAGTACATTTTTCACTTTAATTTCCTAATTAGCATTATTTAGTGTAGCTGACGCAAATTTTACTTATTTATTTTAGTATTTTTATTTATATTATCTTTTATTTCAATAATTTTTTTTTAATTTTATATTTTAAAATTATAATTTATATACTTATTTTTATTAAATCAAATGATATACTTATTCATATTTTTTTTATCGTTACCTATATATTAATAATGAATAAATTAACTTTTATTTAAAAAATTTAAATAATTTTATTTACTGTACTGTATATAGTCTTTTGATAATCGAATTGTTATCTGATTGTGTGGTTTCTCACATTTGGTTTTTAAGGAACTAAATTGTGGAGACAATTTTTATTTGTTTTTGTTCTGGCGCAGGAGCAAAGCAAATAAGGATATCTGGTGTCCTAAAAACTAAGTTGAGATCTGTTTTTTTTTTATCTTTGGACGAGTAAAACTTCATTAGAATTGGATTCCATATTGATTAGATTTTAGAAAGGGATTCTGTTTTTCTTTTTTTCTTTATACAAGATTTAAGGTTTGAACAAATGAAAATAAAACAAAATAAAATAAATTTCTAAAACTTATTGTAGATTAAAAAATATATATTTTTCTAAATTTAATTAAAAATTAAAAGAACAAATTTTAAAGAAAAAAATTACAAATTATGTAAGGTTGGATATAATTCGGTTAAAAAATAGAAGAAAATATTAAATTTTGATTGAAATTTATTATTATTAGTAAATAAAAAATTTGAAATTATTTAGAAAATATAGTTAAAAATGTTAAATACAAATCTAGAGTGTAATTTATTGATTTCAAAATAGATAAAAGTGAAAGAAAAATATTTTTGCAATAAAAACCTTCATTGAAAGTAGAATTAAAATTTGAAATGATTTATTTTTATTTTGGATGAGGGAGGTAAATAAAAAAGTATGTAAGGAAAAAATCATTTATTTTTCTTGAATTTATATGAAACTAAAGTTGCGATTATTAGTTGGTTTAAAATTAAATGAAAAAATACCATAAAAATGATTACTTAAAAATTTTAAAAGGATAATAAAAATACAAATAGAACAAAAGGAAATATTTTATAGGTATTTTAAAATAATTAATTATAATAAAAAAATAAATGATATTTTATTTAATTTTTATATTTTTATAATAAATTTAAATTGAACAGAATAAAATCATAATAATTTTGTAACTGTTTTTTATAATAAAATTGAAATTATAATATTATATTTGAATTAATTTTTTTTATTTTAAATTTGTTTAAAAAACATCTAAACAAGTAATAATGAAAATAAAAAAATTGTTAGGATATTTTTAAAAAATAGATATTAATTAAATTCTCCTAAAAAAAATCATATAAAAGTTAATTTATTCGTTGTTGAATATATATATATATATATATATATATATATATATATAATGATAAAGAAAATATATATATTTTTTTATATATATATATATATATATATATATATATATATATATAATGATAAAGAAAATATGTAAATAAGTATTAATAAGTGTGTAATTATAATTTTAAAATGTAAATTAAAAATAAATGATAATTAAAATAAAAGATGATATAAATAAAAAAAATACTAAAAAAATGATAAGTAAAAAATATTGTAATTATAGAGAATGGTGTTAGTTAGGAATTAAAGTAGAAAGTATGTTATTTAAATAACTTTTTTTAAAATAGTGCTAGTTGGAAAAAAATCTCTCCTCAAACTAACTATATATCTTTTGTGGTCAGTGTTGATATTAGATTGATTTTATACTATGTCATTAATTCAGATAGCTTAATCGATTTTTTACTAATTATATTTTTTCTCTTATAAATTGAATATCTTGTAATTATTTAAACACACAAAATTTATCAAGATATGAATGTAGGATAAGAATATACTTTTTTTGAACTATACATTTTTTAATCAGGTTCTTAATTGTTTTCAATTGAATTTTTATCATGTGTTCTATTTTTAATTACTGACATCACCTAAATTAAAAAAATTTAAATTTAAATATTTAATTGAAAATTTTAAAATAATTAAAGACGCTAAAGATATCAAATAATTTAAATCACGATAAATTCCAAATATTATTTTTTAGGCTTTCATTCATTATTTTCAAATATAAACTAATTTCCTAATATTTTCTTTCGAAAATTCTAAGCCCTTGTTCTCTTTTTGGTTCTTGTTAACTCGTTGGAAGTTTGGGTCTGCGCGAGAAGTCATAGACATAGTCTTGGACTGTGAGAGCAACGCAGATACGAAACACTAACACTCTTCAGATCCGTGCTCGTGGCTGAATCGCCATGGCCATGGCGATTAGGGTTTTTGTCCTCCTTCTCCTCTTTCTCTCATCAACTAATATCGGTTATTCGCTTTTCGAAGATCAAGTAGGTCTCATGGATTGGTGAGTTCGACGACTCTTATTTATTCACTTATTCACTGAATGCTCCCTTAAACCCTTGCGATTATTCGATTGGTTTTCTTCCACTCCTCCAATTCAATACGTTCTGTTTCTCCACTTGTAATTATCGCCCGAACACCTCGATCTAATTTCACCTACGCTTTTTGTTGTGTTGTTGATCGATTATTATATTGGATAAAGAGATTTCCGATTCTAATTGCTAAATTTGTTTTGTCTCTTGTGCAATTTAAATGTTATTGACCACTGAATATGTTTGACTACTAATTATAGGCACCAACAGTACATCGGGAAAGTAAAACACGCTTTGTTCCACACTCAAAAGACTGGCCGGAAGCGTGTTTTGGTGTCCACTGAAGAGAACGTTGTAGCTTCACTCGACCTTCGTCATGGAGAAATTTGTAAGTTTGATTTGTTTAACTGCTTTTGCTGACTCCGTTAAATTATTTGTTATATCGTATTGTCTACTATTATGCTCCAATTAAATGAAGTTGAACTAGTTTAAAAGTAAATCAAGCCTTTCCAATCAATGGCCATTGCTTGCTTAACTATTTGTTTTCTTTGTTTAGAATCGGAAATTCTGAATTCTGTTTTATTTGCAGTTTGGAGGCATGTTCTTGGGACCGACGACGTTGTTGATGGACTTGACATTGCCCTGGGAAAATGTATTGTGCTTTAACCTTTGACTGTGTAGAGCATTACTTCATGCTATCTATTCTTTACTATGAACTTAGAGCAGTTTTACTGTTTATCTGTTTATTATATTTTATCATAAAAAATATATCATCATAAGGATGTTACCGTGACCAGTGTGGCACTAATGATTCTCCTTGCTAGCATGATTCTTTGCCATTCTTTTTATTCTACCTTGTTCAATTGATTTAAAATTTCTATTTCCCTTCCAAATATATCTATTTTGGATGTCAACTGGATGCCGATGTCCTCTGCTTACATAATGACTTATATTTCCTCATAAAATGCATAGTCAAAAACAGTCCTATGTTGAATTTTCTATTTTGATTCTCAACTGTGGCATCACATGAACATCTTGGAATTGGAGATCTAGATCCTGGGCATGTCCACATGTTTGCATGACTTAAGTGTGGGAAGATATCTTATTTTAGACTGCTTTATTGTTAAAAGATAAACTTTTTAGTTTTGACTTCTTTCCTAGTTTTAAGTGTGTAGTATCCAAATCTCCTTTGGTTATATAAAGTAACTTATGTGCATCATAGATGGAAGAAATGTTCTGTGTTTGTTGTCCATTTCTTTTGAATAATGATGTAAAATCAATTGAAGGATGTCTGTGTGACCATCATGCTGACCATTATCACATACAGTGATTTCTTAGCTTCAAGTTTCATTAGTTTTTGTTTGCTTGTAAGCATATTGTTACCTTGTCAGATTAAATTTTTTTCTGTGTTGTTGAGATTTATTTAAATGTTTAGCTTACATAGGTGGTAATCAAATTCATTAAGTATGCATTTAAATGCTTCAGATGTCATAACCCTTTCCTCTGATGGAAGTATATTGAGAGCATGGAACCTTCCTGATGGACAGATGGTTTGGGAGACTTCCCTTCAGGGCTCAAAGGCATCGAAGTCAATATTATACATTCCAGTGAGTGAATGGCTTTTTTTTTTTTTTTTTTTTTTTTTTTTTTTTCTTGATATTTTAAATACTATAATTTTTTTTGTAGATTTATCTGAAACATCCTGTAGAGCAATGGAAAGGGCTCATGTATACTGAAATATAAGTACTACATTAAGAGTTAGACTTCTAATTCCCTTGGGCATTATTAGAGAAACCCCTCCTTGAAATATAAATTGAGTTAAAAGCTAATGCAAATAAGTTGACCTAACTCTATACTTGATAATTCAAGCATCCCTTTCTATCCAAGTGCATGATGCTAATGCAAACACATTTACTCAGTATTTTTTTTCTTGCTCTGCATATGGGAACATTGGTTTTTGGCAGACCACTAGAACAGGATGGTGTTGTTTTAGATTGATGATTCCATGTTGTTGCTTGTGAAAGCTACTTTCATTTCAACAGAATGGTCATTTAACATATAAGTAATTTTAGCCAACAAAATTATTCAGACTTGTGCCACTTACCCTGTAAACATTCCTCTTGTACCCAATTCTCACCTTCAGTATTTGTTGTGATCACTATAACGAGCTGCATTCAGCAGCCCTTTTACTGTAGTAAACCTGCCCTTGGTATTGGTTTATTTAATTGTAGGCCTGTAGCTGAACCTGAGAGTGCATGAGTGATTTTCTTAGGTATGCAATTAAGTTCAGTTTTCTTTTTTGCAGAAAAACCTGAAAGCTGACAAGGATGATTTGATCCTTGCTTTTGGTAAAGGCTGTCTCTATGCTGTTTCCGGCATAGACGGTGAAGTTCTCTGGAGGAAAGATTTTGCTGGTGAAAGGTATGACAGACTTTGAGTTTACTGAGCACCATGTTCTTTTTTAAAGTTTGACTTGCCGTTAACATTGTTATCTTCATCATATTTGCAGCATTGAGGTTAGCCATATTATCCAGTCTACTGACAAGATCTATGTAGCTGGTTTTGTTGGCTCTTCAAAGTTTTATGTGTATGGATTGAATGCTGATACTGGAGCCTTGCACAAGAATGATCATACAATACTTCCCTGTGATACTTTTGGGGAACTATTATCAGTCTCAGGTGATAAATTTGTGGTATTGGATAAGATGAGGTCTAAGATATTGACCATAAACATCAAGAATGGAGATATTAGTTACAAACAGAAGCCCATTTCAGACCTCATCAAGGATTCATCTGGTCAGGCAATAATATTGCCATCAAGGCTTCCTGAGTTGTTTGCTTTGCGTATTGATTCCCGTGTTCTTACAATTAAAGTGACAAATGAAGACGACTTGGTGCTGGTGGACAAAATTAATAATGCAGCAGCTGTTAGTGATGCTCTGTCAATTTCAGAGGGTCAACATGCTTTTGCATTTATTCAACATGAAGGCAGTAATATTCACCTCTATGTAAAGGATGTTAATGATTGGAATGGTGATTTACTCAAGGAAAGTATAATAATAGACCATCAAAGAGGGAACATTGAGAAGATTTTTATAAACAATTATGTGAGGACAGATAGATCTTATGGTTTTAGAGCATTGATGGTAATGGAAGATCATTCGCTCTTATTAGTGCAACAAGGAGAAATTGTCTGGAGTAGAGAGGATGGTCTTGCATCAGTTGTAGATGTCACAACGTCTGAACTACCTGTGGAAAAGGAAGGTGTATCAGTGGCAAAAGTGGAGCAGAACCTCTTTGAATGGCTTAAGGTATGCCTTTGATCTTTTTAATCAGGACGTTGGTGTAAGACTTAGCACTCTAACATATTTAATAACTTTGTATGTTATATTATTATGTGTTTTTAACTGATCCAACATTGAAAGATAATTGTATATTACTGTTGTGTCAAAACATATAAAAGTTAAGCAACAGCAAGAATATAATCAAATGGTTCTTATTGTATATATTTCAAAAGTATACATTTGAAGCATTATACAATTTTGGATTATTTTAGGATTTGTTGATATGATCTATATGGTTAGAACTTTCAATCCAATAGCAAGTTTTGATTTTGATTTATCCAATAAAAAATTATTGAATGATGTAATTGACTTGGACTTACACCATTGTGAACTGGTCACTAATTATGTGTGTACTATTATTTATATTTTTTTATTAGAACAATGGACTCATGCTTTGCATGGGAAAAAGTCCCCAACTCATCAATTAAAAAATGCCCATCTTTCACAGGGGTAACCAAAATACCATTTGGAGAAGGAAAAGTGAACATAGTGCCGACATGTGCAACTTTGCTGATAGTTTTATCTATTGTATCCATATATTATAGATTGAGGGTTTTATCTGGATATCATTAACTATTTTTCTAACGGTAGTTTTGTATGTTTTGATTGATTATTGAAAGGGACATGTGCTGAAGCTCAAAGGAACTTTAATGATTGCAAGCCCTGAGGATGTAGTAGCTATTCAAGCACTGAGGTTAAGGAGTTCTGAGAAAAGCAAAATGACTCGTGATCATAATGGCTTTCGTAAGTTGCTTATAGTACTTACAAGAGCTGGGAAGGTTTTTGCTTTGCACACTGGAGATGGACGTGTAGTTTGGTCTATTCTACTTCATACACTGCGTAAAACAGAAGTGTGTGAACATCCCGTTGGGCTTAACATTTATCAGTGGCAGGTTCCACATCATCATGCCTTGGATGAGAATCCATCTATCCTTGTAGTTGGCCGATGTGGACCAGGTTTGGCTGCACCAGCTGCTCTTTCTTTTATTGATGCATACACTGGGAAGGAACTCAATTCTTTGAGACTTGCACATACCATTGCTCAAGTTATTCCTCTGCCTTATACCGATTCAACTGAACAGTGTCTGCATCTAATTATAGACATAGACCAACATGCATACCTATACCCAAGAACTCCTGAAGCTATTGACATTTTGCAACGTGAATTTTCAAATGTGTACTGGTACTCAGTTGAGGCTGATAATGGTGTTGTCAGAGGTCATGCCTTGAAGAGTAATTGCATTCGCAAATTAGTGGATGAATACTGCTTTGATTTCCGGGATTTATGGTCTATTGTATTCCCATCTGAATCAGAAAAGATTATTGCAACGGTAACCAGAAAATCGAATGAGGTAGGGCAGCTTTGGTATTAAGTTTCTATTTGTTAAAGGAGCATGTCTTGTGTAAAATAAATTTGATTCTGTTGTACTTTGTCTGTATTAATTATTTCACGTTTTCAAGAAATATAAATGTCCTATGTATTATTTAAAATCCTCTTTTTTTTTCAAATAGATGAGTTTACAGGTTGTCTTTTCCTTAAGGTGGGTTTTATTACTAATCCATAGCATTAATGAATGATTCACAATTTAGAGGGATTTGCAAATGAATTTTTGATCTACCAATAATCATGTAGAGTGATGTTTGTCATTCTTGGTCCAAATCTAGTATATTCCTAAAGTCGTATTATTTGTATCTATACTAATCTGAGTATATAGAAATTATCACAAACAAATAATATGACAATTAAGGGTTTTCTCTCATGTTCATGTTTTATGTTGACCTATTTTCCATTGAGTCTTAATCATTGCTTTGCTTCTTCCTAATATTGTTATTCCCTTTTTCCATGTAGGTTGTTCATACTCAAGCAAAAGTTATGACTGACTATGATGTCATGTATAAGTATGTATCAAACAATATACTTTTTGTCGCAAATGCAGCACCTAAAGCCACAGGGGAAATTGGAACAGCCACCCCAGAGGAGTCGTGGTTGGTCATCTATATCATTGATACCGTGACTGGTCGCATATTGCATAGAATGACACATCATGGTTGCCAGGGTCCTGTTCATGCAGTAAGCTTTTGAACTACACTTATTTAAAAGGTGTAAAACTAAATTTTTTAATATCTTACATGTATATTGCTTGTATAGGTATTTAGTGAAAACTGGGTTGTCTATCACTATTTTAATCTCAGAGCACACAGATATGAGATGTCAGTTATTGAGGTCTATGATCAGTCTCGAGCGGTATGTCTGTTAACTTGCGTAGCTTCATTTAATGACCCTCACTCTTTCTTTTTTTTTGTATATGTTATTATCGTTTTTAGTCTGTGTTCATTCTTATGTTTGAGGTACTGATCTATTCTCATTGTGGTGTGATATCCTTGATTTTCACAGGATAACAAAGATGTCTGGAAGTTTGTTCTTGGGAAGCATAATCTTACATCACCGATGTCTTCTTTTTATCGGCCAGAAGTTACAACAAAATCACAGTCGTACTTCTTTACCCATTCTGTGAAAGCAATTGAAGTGACTTTGACGGCCAAGGGTATAACTTCTAAGCAGCTTCTTATTGGAACAATTGGTGATCAGGTTGGTATTATTTACACGACCGTGTTTTTCAACTTGAGATCAACAGAAACAATCTTTTTTATCATTTAATTTCTTCAATGAACTCTTAAATTTTTGTGTGTCAACTGGGAATTCTATTTCCAGGTTTTGGCTCTTGATAAACGCTTTTTGGATCCTCGGCGCACACTTAATCCCTCTCAAGCTGAGAAAGAGGAAGGAGTTATTCCTCTGACTGATTCGTTGCCCATCGTTTCTCAGGTTTATTTGTCTCTTGTTCCTTTTCTATATCCATGAAACAAAGAAAAAGTTAAAATGGTGCTATCATTAGTGGATTCTCAATGTATGGTGTTAGGTTGTTCTAATATGTTTTGATTTATGCATTTTCCTTTTTCGTTGTAAATATTAAAATTACTTGTGTTCAGGTAGATAGAGTACGTTAAAAAGAGGATAGAGGTTGGGGAGTTATTTTGGTTGACAACAAAAATAAGGGCTAATATGGTGTTTATCCTCAAGATAAGCAGATAACATGAACCCATTAATATATATTCATGCATGCATAATATATGTGCAGTCAATTTCTGGTATAGTTCCCCCTATTTTTATATATCTGCTTACAAAGAATGTTTGCAGTATACAAGTAACTCGTGCTTGTGTTCAAGGTTGAAGGTAGTAATAGTAATGAATCTAATATATTTGGGTAGGAAAAATATGACTTTATCTCTGCTTTTACTTGCTGCGACCGGTATTTATATATTTTTCCCCTCAATCGGCAAGCTTTTACTTGCTGTGACCGGTATTTATATATTTATATATTTTCCCCTCAATTGGCTGCTTAAGGAAATACATATTAGTAGATTTGCTTGATCACCAACTTCAACCTCATGTTTCTACTTGGCTTTATGTACTTCTAAACATGCATTTCTTATTTTCTCTTCTTGAATTTCTGCAGTCCTATATTACACATTCCCTTAAAGTGGAAGGTCTGCGAGGCATCGTAACAGTGCCTGCCAAGCTGGAGTCTACATCCCTCGTCTTTGCCTACGGAGTAGATCTATTTTTTACTCAGATTGCTCCTTCTAGGACTTACGATTCACTAACTGAAGATTTCAGCTATGCTCTACTTCTTCTAACAATTGTTGCACTTGTAGCTGCAATATTTGTCACTTGGGTATTATCCGAGAGGAAAGATCTACAAGAGAAATGGAAATGACCTGTCCTCCATTTTTGCCTTATAATTTTTTCTAATTTTTAAGTTTTAATTAGGTTTTTCTGTGTTTCTGTGTTAGTCATTAGTTAAGTTCGGATTACGGTTAACTATTGTAGCTTGAATTGCAGAAGTAATGTAAAATTCCATTACATTCCATTGTTTGAGGTTGTATGGAGGATATCTTCATTTTTAATGACGTAAATTGAGGAGTACGAAAGATAATCATAAATTACCGAGGCCGTTTGCATTGTTGTGCAATAAGTATGGTTGGCTTATACTGGTGAAGTATCTTACTCCTAACATTACACATCTTCTATCCAATCATTTTCCTCTTTATGATTACTACAGAGGTAGTTCATTGTTTTTAATTGTTTTGATATTTTTCTGTCAATGGTTTTGGTCATTAGTATTTTTTAAAGCCTTTTGATTAGGTCGAGAGGCCAGGTTTGCCATGAATGTTTTATCATTGTTGTTAAGGTAACGATATTAAGATGGTTGCGGGAGCCATTGCTATGAAACACTGAAATTGCAGTTTTTACTTGAGCATTGATATACTGATTCAATGTATGGAAGTAATGGATTAATATCCTTTACAGTTTTCAAAAGAACTACATAATATGATCTCATTCATTACTTTGTTTTATATATAATAAAATTTATTTATAACATAGTTCATAAATCTAAACCAAGTATCACCATCACACGCTGCAGTCCAGTTTTGAACTCCAGACGATCTTGTTTATACACGGATAAAGATAACAAAAGTGGTAATAGAGATGGTAATTGAGAACCAGAACTTTATTCTTTTAAGCTGTGTATCACAATGAGTAGTCATCACTTCAAAAATCATTATGAAGTAGTTAATAGGATAAAAATCCTTACAATTTAAACCTTCGTAAAATGAGCACAAGAACGTTAGTCTAAAACTGTGCAAAGTTCTTAAATATGTTAGATCAAAATACAATTTATGAAAGAATACTTTTATTCTAAATTCAAAGACGTTACACTATATATTAAATTACATTTAAATATGTTTATATAATATAATATAAAGATGTCGATTAATTTATAAATATTGAATTTAAATATATATTATCGTGCACTACCTGTGAATATTTACTGTATTTATGAGTTAATTATTTAACGTATTACATACCATTTAAAATTGATTTTTTTTTTTGTTTAAATGTAGTTCTTTTACGGCGAAAACAAACTTAGTTGACATAATAAACCGTGACTCTAATCACATATTGGATTCTTAAAAGCACCAGTAAAAATTACTCAGTGGTTGGAATTTGGAAACATCAAAATAATATCTTAGGCGAAGAATCTTATGACAAATATAAAGCACGATTCTTCAAACCATCTGTTATTGAAAAACTCACACGAATTCTTCCTTCACCTGCATATCGTATTCCTGTACCTCCATATTCTATCTGAAATTATTAACATGCTCTTAGTGTAAAATTGAAAAGGCTGCATTGCCCTTCATCCTCATAATCGTCATTTTCCTTGTTCGTATGGAGATAGATTCAGCTGCATTTTTGCTGCAGACACATACACAAATAAAACAATTAACAATCTAGCCGCATCTCTCACTCATGGCCTCTTCTCAGAGTGCACACAAAGAAGTCCCACCGTGTGCCATTCATGTCCTTTTCATCTTTCCTTTAAAACTCCAAATTTCTTTGTGAACCGGATTTTCTCAGCTCGTTTACAATACCAAAAATTTGTAAACCAAATGGCAAATGGGTCACCCTATCAGTATGTAATTTGTATACGGCACATCACTTTGTTTGATTTACATTAATTTTTTAAACCAAACACTATTCATGGTTAACATTTTTTAAAACATATTTTTTTTATCATTTTAATAAAAATATTTTTGAAATTCAAAATTATATGAAAGGACGAGATCACGGAGGTGGAGTAAGAATTCGTCGATAACTTACGGCACAGAACATGGGCATTAAAATGTTTAGGTTATTCGATAAAAGCATATGGGCCATACGGAGTTCATATTTAAAATGTCTAGAGGATTTGGCGATTTGCCTCCATTTGTATATTTAATACCTATTTTTCCAATATCTTTTTTATCATATTTCTAAATTAATTTTTAATCATTTTTAAAAAATTAATCAGAATAAAAATTTATATCATGATTGAAATTATTTATTATAAATACAAAATATAACACATTTATTTATTAAAAATGTCCATTACAAATACATAAGTTAAAACACAGTTTATTATAAAAGTTCATAATTTTATTTAGATGATTATATTACATCACTATATTTCATTTCAATTAGATTATTTTACATATTTCGAAGGAGCACTTCAAACATTCCAACGAGTGATAGGATGACAAGAAATAAAAAGAATGAGAGAAAACAGATATTGGAAAGAAAAATAGATTAAAGAAATTTGTTTACCTATGCAGTATATCGTATCATTTTTTCATAGTCATAAAAATCTTAAAGCATAATACATAAAAATTTGATGTCATGTGTACCTAACTAATAATTGACCGGGTTAAGAGATACCATTTTTTTTTTCAATTTTAAACACATGTACTATCTTCATTATTGCATTCATCTTAACTGACCATAGCAGAAACTCACCAAATGCCTATCTATTCTGTACCCTTGAGATTTTCTTGAAAATAAATGCATGTAACAAACTCTGAGTTCTTGACTACTTCTTCATAGTATACTTCTTTTACCCAGGAGTTTTCAAAAACAAGAAGAGTGCTAGATTAAAGTTCCTATGTATAAACTAGTTTCATCTCTCTTTTTCATATTTTATTCATTTCTCTCCAGTTATTATTAAAGGAAAACAATAATCTGACAACCCTAAAAAAAATACAGCCATTTAATACGTAAAATGAACCGAGGGGAAGTGGAAGTGACTCAGATAACATTTGACCCATTCCATTGTTTTTCACGAAGGTGACAGAAATAATAGACCACATAGTACCAACAACAGTGTCATTATTGTGGCAACCAAACCCAGAACCCAACACATCACACTTCATTCACACACAAAAACACTTCCCTTACCCTACTCTCTCATCTCTTCCAAAAGCTTCCACCATGAAAACCCATCAACAACCAAAACTCAAAACCCAACTCTTCTCTTGTGGCTTCTTCCGCCACTGCGCCCAAACCGTTCTCAGCCCCACCGGCGCCACCCCACCTCTTCCTCACACCCCTCCAAGCTTCCAATGTGAATCCTCCACCTTCTCCTCTTCCTCCACCACTTCCCAAAGCTTCACCCAATGGAGATTCTCTCCCCCAACCCCACCTCAAAACACCAACACCCCCACCACCAACAACAATAACACCAACAGCCTCATCAAAACAAACACAAGCTTTGATCTTTCTCCTCCTCCACCACCACCACCACCCCCACAAATCCACAACCTCCAAGAACTCTTCCACATTTCAGAACTCCAACTACCAACAGACCCAGCTTCTGCCCTTCAACTTCTAGAACGTTCTCTTGTTCCCAACCCTCCCCAAGACCAACCTCCTTGCCCTCCCAACCTCATGCACGCTCTCACGCGCAACCTCGCCCTCGCCAAACCCGCCACCAAGATCCTCTTCGCACTCTGCCTCTCCGACGTCAACCGTCGCGTCGCCGTGGAGACTGGCGCCGTCTCCGCCGTCATCGAGGCCGCCCTCGAACTCGACGGCGCCCCCGCCGAGCGCGCCCTAGCCGCCCTCGAGCTCATGTGCACGCTTCCCGACGGCGCTCACGAGGTCCGCGCCCACGCCCTCGCCGTCCCCGTCATGGTCACCATGATGGGAAAGACCGCTGCCCGCGCGAAGGAGTACGCCATCGGAGTCCTCGCCGTCGTGTACGGTGGCTCCGCATCCGACCACCACACCGCGCCCCCCGAGGAGGTGGCGCGTGCGGTGGAACTCGCGCTCCAGGGCGAGTGCAGCGCTCGGGCGAGGAGGAAAGGTGCGCAGCTGCTGAAAACGCTGAAGCAACTCTCTGAAGCTGAGGCTCTCCCTTTGGACACCAATTGAAGATTGTTAATCAAAATTAGAAATTTTTTTCTGGGTTTTCATTAAACTTTTACTGTCACAAAAAAAATCTCTATTTGAAATAGAGAAGTTCAAAAAGTGCTTCCAATTCATTGTGTTTCTTCTTAGTATTAGTGAGATGTTATACATAATGTAGCTGTGTTGTTACACAGTTGAAGTCACATGAGAGTCAGGAACACAGTTAAAGAGGTTTGCCACCGTTGTGACCAAAATGGAACTGGGAGCTGTGATTTAGAATCTTTGTAAAATAAAGTAGCACTTCGTACTTTTCAAAATTTCCATTTGTACAGTATTTTGAGTTTTTCCTGTGCTACTTTTTATGGATTTGACCTATTTGTAATGGTTTCTTTGTTGTGTATTTTTTTTTCTCCTATTTAATTTTCATCATCATTATTATTAGGATGAATTATGAATGACTTATTTTTGAGCTTAGTTGATTTGTATTTTTTGGTTGTGGTTTTCTCATTGTCAGCTTTAGTTCTGGCTTTTCCTTTAGAGTATTAATCAGCATTTGCTCCATTCATGTATCACTATCAGTTGACTATCATTAATGGTGTGTGTTGGAAAAACAGTTTACCTGTTGGTGATTTGATAGCTGTGTGTTTATGGACATTATTGAAATAAAAGATATGTTAATAAGTTAAAATGTGAAAAAATTGCGAGATTAAATTAGAAAATCAAAGAGCAATGCAAAACTTTTCACCTTTATAGGTAAGGTACATCCAACTATATTAACTATTAATTAAATATAAACATATACACATATGCTATGATAAAACATAAATAAATTACCTAGCTTATCTAAGCACATGAGTTGTATAAAACATATCAACTAAACTAAACTTTATATATATATATATATATATATATATATATGTATATGTATATATATTTATATGTATATATATTTATATGTATATATTATCAAGTAAAGCTAAAAAAACACAACCCAATCAAAACCTGTCACTAACTGATATTTTAATTTACATATCTTAAAGTTATAAATAAAATATAAATATTTCATTTCTATACTAATTCTATAACTCAATATTCTAATATTCACACACAAACACACATTTTCGTAATTCACTATTATATATTTAACTTATTATACATGCTAATGTTTATTATACCCGTGAAATATATATTAAATATATTATTGTTTTTCAGGATGTTATAGATATTAAAAAGTTTATGAATCCATTAATTTTTAATATCTGTAATTAACTATTATAAATTCAATAAGAATTTAAAGATGAATTAAAAGAAAATAAAAATTTGTAAAAAAATGAAAAAATTTAGGTAATTTATTTTCCCCAAAGTTACTCATAAACATATGATGAACTTATTTGAAACGTTTTCTATTTTTTTTAAAAGGAAAATATGATGAAAAATAGAGAAAGTAAAATAAGTGACGAACAAAATAAATAAAGATGCTTGGTTAAAAAAAAAGGCAAAAATAGTTAAATAAATAGAAGTATATAAATAACTAATGAAACTCATAATTTTGGTTTTTCTCTATCAAACACATTCACCTTCTTATTTTTCACAATTTTTTTCTTCTTTCTACCCTATATTTATTTTATTAATCAATGGGTAAAACATTTTTCTGGAAGTAAAAATATTGAAAGTGTATAGATGATATTTTGTATTTTGTTATTATTGGCTCTTTAACTTAAAATAGTGAACAGAAGAAAGAAGGAGTTGGGTGAGCTGGAGTGTGAAGAGGTGGTTCATATAGGACAAGTGAAACTCACCACTTCCATTTTAAGTCGGACATAGCTTTTGGACTGAGAGTCTAATTCAGAAATATCTTCAAGCATTAACCAAGATGATTGATTTTACCAAATACATTCGAGTACAAAATCACATGAAAATCTAAATAAAAAAGTCAAACAAAAACAGTTACAGAAATTGTGTTATAAAGTCATTATGCTTCAACTGTTTGTTAAAGAATAAGAAACTGTTTGAATTATTTGTATAGGTTGTGCTTAAAAAAATAACAACAGAAAAAAGATATAGAAATGAGAGAATGTTGACTGTGATAAGTGAAAATTTTTTTAGAGTGAATAAGTAGGTTCTACAGTTTTCTACATATATCATCATATTTGCACATAAATATATATTCATAGAATCTAATAAATCCCTAATTCCTTTTCTCTTAGTATTTTTTTATATCTTTTAATATTATAACAACTTATTGTTTATAGTTGTTTCTTTATACTTAATAATTTCACATCATTTTGAAAATTGAGATAAAAGGAGAATTAAATCGATATTTTCTTTCTAACTTTTTAAATTATTTTTAAAGAATAAAATTGTGATTAGACTCTAAGTGATACTTCAAATGTAATAAAATTCATATTACTACAGTAAACTTAAGGTCCATTAGAAACTTGTTCCGGAATGTGCAATAATCTTATATTATTTAAAAGTTTTGAAATTGAAGATAATATAAAACACATAATTCGTTTTTTAAAAATAAAATTATAACAAAGCTCTAAACTTCCAAGCACTTAATATTACTAATAATATTACTTATAAGAATGTTATATTAATAGGATCAAAAATAATAATATTTCATTAAAATTAAATAATCTTAAAATGTACTTGAAATCTTATTCAGAAAAAGTGAATGCAGAGACTAATCTTTTGATGTGCTTGTTGCAGATAGTAAATAATTATTGAACTTTTTCTTAAGAAGTCCTAAAAAATTCATGTCCACACTATGTTGAAGCAAGAGATAAAGAGAAGCATGATTTTCCAATTATGAACACAATGTAAAGTAGGTTCAAGTGTTGAGTTGTGGTAGAATTAGTGAAGAGATATATATGGTGCTGGAAGAAGGTAAGGGATAAGCAATGTAATGAGTATGAAAATGAGGATGTCAGATTCACGTGGAGTGGGGTTAAGTTTCAGAAATTGCTGAAAATGTATGTTTGTTTCTGTAGAAATATGTCAGACATGGGAGAGAATAATAGTGCAACAGAGTGATGGTGCCATTTCCTCAACCCCTTTGCACATACTACCACAATTGCTGGCCAAATACATCTTAAGGGGGACTACTCAATTATATTCATCTTAATAAGTCATTGCGTGAAAAATAGTTAAATATCTTTTGTCTAAACTGAAAAAAAAAAAAAAAAAAACTAACATGCCTTATCATCCACATAGTTTATAAAGATGATGTATAATTTTTTAATTAATTTCATGAATAAACTCTAAGAACAAACTTATTAATTAGATATTATATATATATATATATATATATATATATATATATATATATAATAAATAATGACTATGAAATTAATATTATAGATAAAATAAATAATGTCATCATTGTTTGATTGGTTTACTAAACAATTATGACCTTTACATTAATTATTTTTAATGGTTTTGCTATTATGATTTTTCAATCTTTAGTTATATCTAATATTAAGGTATCTTACCTCTATTATACTCTTACTAAATACTAAATTAATGAATATATTATTGACTTTTTACACTCTTCTTAATATTATGTTAATATATAGTGTTTCTTTGTCTTTAAAATCAATTATTGATATAGATTATACAGGGTGTTTGAATTTTTTTTATGTATAAACATTTATAGAAGAAAACAATAAGAAAAACAAACTTTTTCATACATTAAAATTTACTTATTTACATCTTAAAAACAAAATTTTAGAAAATTATCCAATACAACTTTTATAACTTAGTTTTAGTTTTAAAAGATTTTCTTTAAAAAATATCTTATCAAAGTATCGTCATGCTATATATTTCCAAAATATATATATATAATTGTTACTTCAACTTTTGTTTCCAATACATTTATTCATAATTTTATTCTATATAGATTGTCCACTTATGGAACACAACATTATCAATTTTATATATTTTATGGATTGAATTTACTCTGTCTTCTAACTTCTTACCAATTGACACAGTTTCACACAACACAGTATTGTGCGTGGGCCGGACTTTATAACTAATTGCGAGGTAAGTTTTTTTCCTTATACAAAAGATATATATAGGTATTTTATCCACTTGAATTCTATGTTTTTTTTATAAAAAATTGTCTCTATTTTTTATACATTATTCACTAAGTATGATCTTTTTAATCTTTACTTTCAAGATTGATGTACCCCTCCATCTTTGACTAACTTTCAATAAATGAAAATTATTTATATTTGAATCTTTTTGGTTGCTTTTTATCACTTCATTAACTATATATCATGTAGGAATACGTATGAATTCCATAGCCGTAATCTTTGACACAAAGCTATTACTTAGGAATATTTTATATTATAAAGATTTCCCTAGTTACCCTAACCCATAAGCTTCTTCTTTATAGTATGACTCATGAGTTTAATATCCACTAATCACGAGTTTAATCTCCACTAATTTTTCTCAAAATTTTTAAATTATTGAAAATAGGGATTGAAGTGACTCTTATCCCACTATTCAACATGTTGTCATAGTTAGTTAAACAACTGATATATCTTTTTCTCCTAAACCCTTCCATGTTTCAAGGGGTATATTACTTGATTCTACTATCTTTTTTTTTTTTTTTTCGTCATCCAACCTTCTCTATGTCTATTTCACCCTATACTTTTCACTATATGCTGCCAAATTCTAGATAAAAAGGTATAATTTTTGTCCTCCCATCATATTCACTGTTTACCTTATCATAATCAATACAGCAAAAAAATAATGTCTATTTTCATTGAATAGTTTATAAGGAAATTGTTCATCTTTAGTGGATATCTTATCAATAATCAGTTTTTAACTTCTCATAGATCTTGGTATCTTTCGCCTACATTTAATAAATCTGAAAATATATTTTTTTTTATCTTTAAGGCCAAAAAATAACATAATCCGTTAACATAATTATATTTCATTATATGGTTTAGCTTATAATTCTAAATTCTTCCAACATTTGGATTTCATTAAGAAACAAATAACTAGTTTTATAAGTCCCTCTTAATTTAAGAACTATATTATTCTCTATTTTTCTTTACCTTTAAAAGATAAAATGCATTATAAACATTTTTTCTTTTTCCTAAGTTATAACAATATCAGTCATTAATTTTCAACTTCCAAATACAGTCAACTTTAAAACCTTAAAAGATAAGTAAGTGTCAAAGTGGTTAATTTAAACATTAAATATAATTTCAACTATTATTGTTGAAGTTCAAAAATCTTTAATACAATGTTGGAATGAGTTTGAATTTTTAGAAGTAATCCAATCATAGTACAGGTTGTTTTTAATATTAAAAAAAAAATTCTTATCATGTTATTTTCTAGAAATCTATCAATCCAATACGTTCAGATTATATTTGTTTTCAAAGTAAAATTTTAAGGTGAAGAAATACTGATATTGATCTGATTCAAAAGAAATTAATGAAAGCGCAAACATAAAAAATTAAACAAATTTCTTTTATTATCTGTAAGTCGATATATTTGTTAATTGTAATTTGTGTATTATTCAGGAGAGATTATATACATATAGATTCAGTTAAACTACATATATGGAAGAAACATCAAGATATGGTAATTGATTTTTTTTTTCCATGATCAGGGCCATCTATATATAGAACTAGAACCATAATAGACTTTATGATTTAATGAATTAGGGCATTATGCTGGACTTTATGTGATTGAAATTTGTAATAGAATTATGTTCATTACATATACACATACATTATTTAATCAGATAATTGTATATAGATTATTGGTAAAATGAGTACTTATATCCATACATATAATACACACATTAGTTATGGTTTTTATGAGTCCAAATATATACAAACCACCCCCACTCCTTAGCAATTTGATAATGATGTAGAAAATAACAGAGTAATATGCATAATCACTTGAATCCTCAACCAGCTATAACATAATTTCCAAATGACAAGCATTTTCTTCTTGGGAGAGTCTATATACCTATATCTCTATCTCTGTACTTTTATATACAATAAATAAATGAACAATTTATCAAACCAACAAAAATAGTCAGAGTTAATGAAATAAATCTTTATTTTATTTTAAAACTACTCACAAAATTAAATAATATTGTTACACAACCAAATGAAATAGGATAATTAATGCGTCTACATGATAAAAAAAAAATAAATGTGTCTTATTAATAATTTTATAATAAATTAAGACTATAATAAAATAAATCTAAAACAATATCCTGATTTCTAATACAGAAAAAAATCAGTCAATATATGAGCATAAAACGTGTGTAAATGTTTCTATAAACATTTGATTAAATTATACCATTAATTAAACGTTGCATGAGTACTTTGTTTGCAATGTATAACTTTGTTTGCAAGAACCTTAGAATTAAATTTTTAGTTTCTCGTTTCCCATAAAACTTTGCCTTTATTTATCGATGAAAAGGCTCACACCAAACAAGGAAATCATTGAATATAGGACACAGCCATTATCATGCCATGCTTCCACGTTAAGCCCAACCATTGACTCAAAACCAGTTCACCATAGCAATTCATGGCTCTACTCCACCCTCCACATGCAACCACTTAACTCCTATGTTCCTACCCTCATCTAAATCTCAATCACTCTCTCTCTTTCTCTCTCAAACATCACATTCTTGCTCCTATTAAGCATAAGGGCATAGGTAAAATAAAATTTTGGCAGTGTTTTTTATAGTTTATTACTTTTGTTCATCACAATACTCATCTTATTTTACATTTTAAGAATTGTGATAAGAAACATTACGTAGCAGTATTATTACTTGGTTGATAAAGTTGAACAACCTGCTCTGGTGCTTGCTCCTTATTGGGAAGGTGTCAGTGTGGGGGACTTGTTTGCACAGGAGCACGTGGCACCTCCTTTTGTTACCCACCCAAAATAAAGATTGAATAATTCCACTCGATTCAATATGCACCAACCAAAATTTACAAAATTACTTATAATCAACAAAAGTATTTCGAGATTCAAACATAAATCATGATACGTTCAATAGGAAAGTTTTATATGCTAATAAAACTGATGCGCACATTGTAGGGTTGGCTCATCTGCCAGCTCATGCTGGGGTAAAACTGCACCTGCCAGTGGGGCTATTCATGCCTCCATGATCATGTGATAGGGTTCTGCATTTTGCTTCTGCTTCAAAATCTCAAGGGCATGCATGCCACCATTTTAAACTTCAACATGCACAAGTTCTTTTACTTAGAGCAGGCCCAACAATTTTAAACACTGCCACCATTAATTAAAATCTGTGTACTTTATGCTTCTTTTTAGTAGAATATTTAATGTAACTGGGTTGTACTCAAAATTCAAACTTGAAATTAGAAGGGTTTTGAAAAAGAATAAGGTGTTCAAACTGAAATAAAACTTTGCAGTCTCCTGATAAAACTACCAACTGCAGTTGTTGCAGTGGCTTCATCTGATACAAATATATAAATTTCCGGCTGAAAGTTAAATCCGTTGTTAAAAAATTACAGCGGTGGAATTCAAAAGATGCGAGTTCTGAATACAATCCGTACAAGGTTGGGTACTTGGAGTTTTTCACCTAAATGTTTAGATGCCGAATTTTATCCCCAAAAAAGAAAGGTTACGACAGAGGAACATTAATGTTCCTAATTCGTACGTATAGATACGAATACGAGAGTGAATACGTTGAGCTATATATGGTTTTCAGAGTTGAAAGAAGGGAATATAATACGTACGGTTATTGTAGCCATGTTTCTCGAAGCATCTGTGAAAAAGCCCTATTCAGGCTTCTTCAATACTCTCTCACAAAAGGAGGGAAAAAAGTTGAGGGTAAATTATTATGATCCATTTTTTCTTTGATTCGAAAGTATCGGTTGGTCCATCCCAAAAAAGAAAGTATAGGTGGCAGTTTGTGATTCGTTTCAATAGAATTGGAGGAGGGGAATAATTGAAATGAGAGGAAAAACGAAAAAAAAAACAAAAACAAAAACTGAGTGTGTTGACATTTTATTGTTCTTTTAAATAAAAAACCAACTGTTTGAAATCATAAAGAAACAAACAAGTTGAGATTTTAAGCACTGGGTGGTTTCTGGGAACTCTAAATGAAACGTGAAAACCCAGTATTTTAAGCTTGCCTTGAGTTCTGATTCTTCCAAAGCTTATCATGAATATACATCAATGTGAATTAATTGATCCATAATAAGCAGAACCAGTCGTATGAATAATTTTAATAGTTCCAAGAGTCACTATTGTAATTTGTTTTTATTTCAAAATTATATGGACAATAGTGACTCTTGGATAATAGATAAAACAGAATAAAAAGTAAAGCAAATTATATATAGGATGAGAAAAAAAGTGGTAAATATCATCATTGCAAATTTTATCTAGATTTTCACTTATCTCAACTGCTTCAATGCACGTCTAAGCGGCAAGAAAATATTCATTTTGATAAATCCTTACGAACAATTTTTAAGCAAATATGCCGAATCAATAAACTTGTCAAATTCATTAGTGTTGATCTATGAGAAAATGGTTGTATTCTGGCCCAAATCTACCTGCGCGTACCATTTTTCTTACTTGTTGCAGATATTCACAATGACCATGATCATAATTTTTCTAAAGTTTCATGAATCGTGTACTTTAACCTACATTCATAGTAACTTTAGATCACAAGGAGCATATATAATATTGACCGATCCCTTTAATTTCACAGATGGTGCGAAGATTTATCAAAATCTCTACACATATATAGACCATGTTAAATCGAAGAATTTGCAGACGTTATAACTTTTTTGTGCATTTCATATAATTTTTCTTCTGTACAATCCAGGAGCATGCAAACGCAGAGAAATATGTAATTGATATAACAAGCAAGAACCTTGTAAAAAGTAAATACACACCCCACAGCACTTTCACTTTGTAGGTTGAAGAATAATGGCCTATTCTGGCTATCACATAGTGGTTCTATATCACTCATGCAAGCCTCATATATATATATATATATATATATATATATATATATATATATATATATATATATATATATATATATATATATATATATATATATATATATATATATGTATGTATATTTACATACTCACACGCATATATATATATATTTATCGTGAAGAAAGAAGCAAAGGATTATAGTTCTTCTTTGAGAATACAGTAATGTATAATCTTCCCTGATGTGACAAGAAAAGACCTAAAGCCTGAAATGTTCTTTTTATGTGCTTACCTAAAAATTCTAGTGATTGAATTCAACTGTAGTAACCCGTTAACTTCTAGATCGAAAGGGAGGATGTGCATATGTGAGCTGCATTTTTCCATATAGATGTAACATTGGGGATGCAGCATACGTATATTCTACAGTTTAATCAGGTTAATTAATTGTTGCATCCAAACAACAAATACATATCCTCATATATAACGTTTTCACTCATATAATTGTGAGTGGAATCAGAAAAAGGCTGATACGAGTGTGATATAGAGTCTAGAAGGACTATATATGAACTAGTTGTAGTTGTACCAAAAGGCAGACACTGATGTTGTTATCTCATAAATAGAGGGAGTAACATGTTTGATATTTCTTCATCCAAAGTCTTGTCAACAAGTAGCTGGCTAGTGTATATGTAGGTATTTACTTTCTTCAGTAACATGATGCCTTTTATGGTACAAAGCTTTGCTTTTGTCTTTGCTCAAACCATGACTTCCTCCTTCCTCTTTCTTGTTATTTAATTTCCTCAACAATGAAGGAAGAAACAACAGATCTTGTCATGCTTTGCTAGTGATTGCTTCTATGTACCATGAATTTCTATGAACAAACTGCTACTGCTACTTACAGCTAAAGAGTGGCGATTTTCTGCTAAGTACTCAAGCAATAAAAGCTTATTATGCATGAAATTCTTAAAACCATTAACAAGATCAACATCATGGTTTTACGCGTACGATAAAGAAAAGTTTTCTCTTCTGGTTGCAGAAATACTGCATCTCTATCCATTAATTTATTCTAGTTTCAAAATGAAATTATTTGTAAATTGCCCTATTAATTCTTTTATCAAAAAAAGCATTAAGTCATACTTATTTTTATTAATATCTGCATCTGCTAACATTTTTTTTTTGTATTTAACAGTTGCCCTCCGATTCCACCTGCAAAGAATCACATGGCGTGGATAAATGGTTGTTCCAGCAATAACTATTTTATACTGTTCTACCATTCATTATAGTTTATCCCACACATACAACCTCTAAATTTATTTATATATAGTAAGTTAAGTAACAATTTTCTGTATTTGTGTAAGAACTAAATTTAACAAGCGCATATAAATAATTAATACCACGTACATCTTTGCATTTGCATGTGATTTCACTTTAAATCAATTTATTTGAAAATGCTTCTTTATTAATTAATGTGTAAATCTCACATAGTCAAAGCTATGTACAGCTGTTCTCATAACATTTTCACCAAAAACACTGTATTTATAACATTTTCCTGGAAAATTCAAAAGATAACTATGTCATTAATTTGAGCAAAAGATGAGAGACCTAATATGCAGAAAGAAAAAAGGATAACAGGCTATGAAACTGACCAATCCCTTGATGAACTGATCTGGTGAGTGTAATTGCTTATTGTGACCAATGAAAATAAAGAAATATCCTAATTAAAGAAACAGAGTCTGTGTTTTCAGTGATTGCATGTATGTGGAATGGTCTGAACCAGAAAGCTTATAACCGCGTTTTTGTCTGGTGGTTCTTACCTTACACCCCAAATCCTGCTAATCAACATCATATAACTATAATGATTTTTATGGCACTTAATAAGATAGGATTATTCATAAAGGAGTCAACAACATAACTTGAATCCTTCTTGAATCCTTCTTTACTGAGCATGGAATTAATATATTGTGTGTAATTTTTGTAAATGCAAAGTTAAAATTTTATATTTGTCTTAATTTTTCATGGCACAGTCATTGTTGGTCTCTTATTTTTTAGCTTGGAAACCTGCTACTCTCTTTTGTGCTCTACTTGTTTTCGTTCTTATAAGCAATTTTTTGTTTAGCTTAATTAGGTACTACAGTAACGAATATCAGATAATATTCCCTACCAACACAATATTATATAACATTATATATAAATTATCAAATTTAAATCTCAGCTAGTTAAACACTTAAATAAGAGAGTAATATTTACTATTTTATATTTTAAGAATATTATTATTATTTCTTAAAATGAATATTCTCATAACTCTCTATATATGTATATATTGGAAAAAAATAATTATGTAACAATCTATATAACGAGAAGTGTGGAATAAGAATGCGAATGTAATAAATAAAGATAAAAAATAAAATGATATTTATGAAAGATATATTCTTATGAGACAACTTACAAAAATATTGTACATACAACAGTATCAAGCAGCAATAGACTACATAAATGAAATAGTTGAGGGGTGATATTTAAAAAAGAAAATTCCAAAAATTATTTATAAAGATCAACCTTGAAGAGATGGGGAGTTGAATTAAAGTAACATTTAAGAAATACTGATCATTAAAGTATTCGATTTTTTTTTTAAATATATACTTTACTTTACAAAGTTTTGTGAGGGAGCCGCGGGCGATTCAAAGTATTTTTCTAAAAAAATATTCAAATCCTTTCCTAAGGATTGACAATATGTTTTGATTTAGTTTATCAAAGCTGGTATAATATAATCTAATATATATATATATATATATATATATATATATATATATATAAACTTATATGGAGAGTTGGATTTGTATTATAAGTTTAATAGATTTTAAAACTACAAATGTTAATTTATTACTTTTTGAAGGTCAATTTTAATTAATATCTCAGCTAATTTATTATTAATTTTTAAATTTAAAGCATATTAGTCAATCAAGATGAGTTAATTTATTTTTGTTTTAAAATTTATTTAAACTGATAAAATATATTTTTAATATTAATTTAATTTGGGTTGGTTTGACCATACTAATTACAATAATTTAAAAAAAATGTTTTTTTTACAAAGTTTTCATCTTCAACAAAGTAAAATACAAAAAAAAAAAAAAAAAAAAAAAAAAAAAAATTATAATAGATGAATGCAATAACTTTAAATAAAAGAAATGAGACGTGAATGAAGGAAATGAAATGTAAATGAAAATGAAAAGATGAGTGTGGATGAAAAAAAATATATATGAATAAAAGAGATAATAATGAATGAAGAAGATAAATATAAATAAGTAAAATAAGTGTGAATATGAGAGATGAATAAAATAATATTTATAGAATAATAATAACAAAAATTCTAGGTAAAAAGATTTATTATCTTTAAATATGTATTTTTAAATTAAAAATAATTTAGAGTTCCATTCTCATAAAGATACATGAATTCACAATATATAAATTAGGGTTAACTTAATCAATTCTAACTTAAATAAATATTAAAAATAATTAACGTTAATTAAAATAAATATTAAAAATATATTATTTGACACTAATTTAAATAAATAATAAAATAAATAAATTAAGATTGATATTAAATTCATTTATTTTTAATATTTATTTTAATATAATTTGTTTAAACCAGTCTTATGCTAAGTAGTTAATGTTAATTTAAGGTTGGTTAAAGCTATTTGAAAACTAATTTAATACTTTTTTTTATTATAATATGATGAATATTTATTTTAGTATAAAGCTGATCCAATTTAAAGGGCTAAAAATTAATATATTCAATAGTTAAATTGTAAGAGAAGACAATTTATAAATTTCACATATTTTAAGACTAAATTATAAACGCGCTAAATTTCATAATCAAATCAATACAAATTGTTTTATTTTTTCCCTTTTTTTCATCCTTTGGTCAGTTTCCTTCAACCCTTCCTCTATTTTCGGGTTCAAACTTTAATCATCTTCTCATATTGGAAGACTACTTAATCTTTAGATGTCCTTATTTGTCTTTATCCACCACTGCTTATCTATGTAACTTAATTCTCCTCTGCCCCCTGGTTTCCGGGAATCCCACAATCCAAAGTAGAAAGACAAGTTATACATGTCTTTTTTTTTCCTATGCTTTATCATTTACACAGTAAATTTCTCCTTATTTAATCATGCTAGTGAATATACATCCTGGTTTCTTTATATGAAAAAAGTGCAAATGAAAATTTACAACAAAAACTCGTGAGCTAACCATTATCAAGAATTTATTTTGTATTTTTATTATACAATATAGTTTACTTCTAGATTGAGTTTGATGCAACATAAACAAAATTTAAATTAGAATATATTAGTGTGTAAACTTTTAAACAATGATATATTGAAAATTACATTTAAATATCCACACAAATGACAATTTCATTTAACTCCTCAGTCATTAATTTATATTATAATAATATTATTGTAAAATTCTTGCCTTAGTTGTCAGGATATTATTTTTCATTTTTCTATTGTGATTTCCACAAGCCGAATGTTCTTCAGAAACAAAAGTCGATCGCATTTGCAAAACAAAGGCCATTAGTAATATAATTTAAAAAAAGAGCGTACACATTTGCACGTTATTACCAAATAAATGTTTAGATGAACGGGATAAATCTTATTAAAGTGACAACATACGAACTTCATAAAATATGCACCAAAAGAAACGGGAATGGGTACAAACGAGGGATATAAAATGTCAATATCTAAATTTATGTTTTGAGGGAAGGAACTCACATCTTGGTCACAAACTATATCTATCACCTTGGTTTTGGCACTTGTATGAATTGTAACCACACTATTATAGTAAGTCTATACGAGGCTAATTTGAGACTTCCCAGTACACTTTTATGACAAACTGATACTTTAAGGAGCTATCGCTACGCTTCCTCATAGATTTTACGACACAACATGATAAACGAAGAACATATTTTTGCTCACATTAATACTAATTACAACAGGTTCATTAAATAGATGCACAACTGCCTTCAGTGTCTGTTTTATGTATCGCTCGGTTTTCGGAATGACATCCAATCAACCCCTATCCCGAGTCAGCGAATCTCAGTTTCCAAGTCAAAAGTCTGCTTCTACGCAGAGAATGAAAATCATTTTCTATCCTCAGACTGCAATGTAATGATTTACCTGCTGAAATATTTAAGACAGGAAAAATACGGTGTTTCAAAGAAAAGCTGTATCATAAAGTCATAGCATCATAATGTAACTCAGGAGATTCTGAAAAGCTACCAGATTATGGAATATGGAAAGGTTTCAATGTTTTGGATGTTCTTTCATTTTAGTTCCCTTCAAATTCCTCTGCTGCTTGTGTCCATATGGAATAGGAAAGCGAAGCCTGTTTCTGGAAACACTCTTCTCAAATTTCAGATCTTCTCCTCTGATCATATAGATATTCCCTGTTTCTGGTATGGTTAGATCAGCTGGATTCCTGTTGACCATGCATGTGTTTCCAGAGATGATTTTACATGGCACTGGGGTTTCATGATTACCATTAACTTCCAATTTGCGCTGCAGTGATGCTTCTGTTTCATTATGAGCCCAGCTAATTTGCTTGCCAATTTTATTCTGCAGGGTAGAGATGGAGTTCTTCATCTTTTCTTTCTTTCCCGACTTAGTTGGATTTTGACCATTGAAACCAGTAGCTCTGACTAATTTCTTCTCATGCGGGGTCGATGAAGATGCACCAAAGGTTGGAGGGCCAACAAAACAGCCATGCTTATCTGATAAGAAACTTCTGCTGCAATAATCAGAAGATGGCCTTTTCACGGTACCAGGGGGCTTAGATGTACCAATCTCCAACTTTGTATTGGAGTCCCCAGGATAAGAGGGTCTTTTAAGCATTTGAGTACTGACACCAACATCAAAGGCCGTACGGGACTGCATGCCGGCATCCATAAGGCTGAGTAAATGCATGGCTGGTATTGTATCATTAGAATACAAATCAAGAGAACCCCTCAAATTTTGATGAGGCTCCATTCCACTATGTTTGCAAGGAAAGGAATATTCTCCATTCATCCTGCTGAAGGTTTCAGAACCAATATTCCTACTAAGCTTTTCTAGTCCAGCAGCATTCAGATTCATGTAGTTAAGATCAGTATCCCTCTTCGTGTTTTGCTTATGAAATGCACCAGATTGGAGAGAAGTTATGCTCATGTTACAACTAGGATGCTGAGAAGAAACAACCCTTTTGGGTAAATCATATCCTGGGGAAACATGATTTGGAGTCAAGGATGCCCAGATGCGAGAAGCTTCATCATCCTGATGTAAGATATTCTTATGTAAGCTACATCCTCCAGGGACTTGAAAAGTCACATTAGGGGATCCACGCTCTTCAAAACTCCCATTCAACCTGCAGTTTTGAGCACTACCAAGCTGAGTTGAACCAATAGCTGAAAACTGTAATCCACCTGATGGCTTCTTTTGGGACTGGGAAACTTCGAGTCCAAAGGGGGATTGAGGTGGGCAGAGATTATTCATACCCAAATTGTTTCCATCAAATGGAGTAAAGTAATGAACAGGCTTTCTTTTGCTAGGCTTCACATTCTCTCCTCTTGCCATCATGCTGTTTTTCTTATGTTTTCCCTGAGGTTTTTCCTTTTGGCCCTCTTTCAACAAGCTCATCTCCCCTTTTTTTTGTAAGGTAGAGCCACCTGCAATCTGTCCTTTCCTTCCAAGAGAGGATTTTTCTAATATTGAGCCTCTATTTTCGACATCAGGAAGACACCTCTCATACTGATTCTTTGCCAAGAGTTCCACAATTTCCATGGGTATATCATCTAGCATTCCCTGCTCAGACACCTCCAGGGTTTGTTCACTGTATCTTTTCATAAAACCTAGTTGGTCCACAGCTTCAATAGATTTTTGTGCGTTTCTTCCACCATTAGTTTCCTGCAAAAATAAATTATATTCTCAGAAAATTTAAACTTAAAAGATGCCAAAATGGTTCACAGTTAAAGAAAAAAAAAAAAAAAAAACATCGCAAGGGGATTTCTTGCCACTTACTTCACAATGAACTGCTTTGCCAGAAAGAGCATTGATAGGGTTCTTGGAAGGAATGCTTTGCCCTCCAAAGACATTAGTATCACTGTCTTTCCACTTAAGCTGTGGTACTTTGGACGTTCCATCTTGAAAAGGCAATGAGAAAGGTAGACGACTTTCAATCTGATGGATACATTTTTTGCTGTAAACATGTGTATCCACCAAATAATTGTTTAGAGAAAGATGAAGTCCCTCTTCCAGTCCTTTTCTATTTAGCACCCCTTGGGCAGAAGGAATTGGAACAGTTAAAGGCATAGTAGACCTGACCTTTTCCCCTGAATATGCACGGGAATCTTGTACAAGCATGTTATTTTTCTGCCAGGATAAAGAATCCAGCTCCGCGTCAGTTTGCAGCATTTTCCCCTTTGCTTTGGACAAATTGAATTCATTTTCTATTCTTAGGGAGTGGGGAGGAAAATTATCCGTCCCTTTCCCTGTGAATGCAAGAGGAGCTAATCTAGAAGAATTAGTTTTAGATGAATATGCATTTTCCGTGGTATCCATGGTTTCTACATTTTCTCTGTGCTGTCTTACAGGTTGCTCAGAAATCAAGCAATTATCTACACCTTGAATCCTTTTGTTTTTCTTCTTACTGATTATACGGCTTCTTTCACTTTCCGTCTTATTCCAGTGGCCCTTTGTGGAATCTTGTAAACCTAATCCCTTGGGTACATCTTTGAAATTGGATCTAGCATCCAAAAGAGTATCAGTTGCTTTTATAACTCCCTGTGAGTTCTGAACTTCATTTTCAACTCTCTGAAAACCCATGCTTGTAGGTCTCCGTACCTCATCCAGAGGAAACTTCCTTTTTCTACCCGGACCTGTGCTTGTCAAAGTCAAACCTCCTTGAATATCCACCTTTACAGGCAAAATTGATTGTGCCTGTGAAGCTGCAGAGGCATGGGAAGTACCGAGGTATACAGATTCCTTTATCGAGTTTTGCTCAGTCTTCAATTCACCATTGTCACTTAATAAGTCAGACATCAAGCGTACCTTCCGAGGCCTCCTACGAGATAAACCAGTGGACTTTTCTGAATGATGATCCTGAAAATCATTTTCAACTGTATTGTCTATGCTTCCTGCAGTTGCAGTATCATTACAAGCAACTAATTCAATGGGAGGTCCAGTTGGGTGATCGTCTGTATTGTTCACCTCCTCCATTACTGTTGCTCCTTTCCTAAAACCTGTGCAAGCTTTTATTAAATCACTCTGGGATTGATTGGCTGCAGGTATTCCTCCATTGCACATCTCAGAAGAGCTCTTCTCCGTGCATTTAAGATTGCTAGAAAGCCCGGGAAAAGAAACTTCATTGCCTTCATAGGCTGTATAAGGGAAAAACAACTTTTATGTAAATTACAGTCTTAGTAATCAAGAACATACTAAAATAATAAACATAAATCTGTCACTTATGTAATATAAAAGAATAAAGCAGTGCGGCTTGACTTGATTGTATTATCTCCCTTTCTGTTGAACCTACCTTTCTTAGTAGTGTGCACTTCTGGTGGGGTGAGGTCTGGATAATTTCTTTGTGATGGAACACTTGTCACTTGGTGGTTGAGATTATCCTCCAAGCCACTGTCAAGGTCTGGGGGACACAGAAAATCAAATGGCAAACTGAAAAATGATAAAGAAGATATATAGAACTGATATTCAAATTACCAATTATTCTGCTAGGTACAACTCCAGCTTTCTTGCCTTTCTCATTACTATTTGGCAAGTAATCATTGATGCAGCAGTTCAGGGCAGTATTAAGATCAATTTCTCTTCTCTCGACAGCATCAAGCATTGGATCTTGCTGAATACCAGACTTGAGAGCTTCATTATTGCAATTGCTACCAGATCTGCACTCAGTACTGCAACAATCCAAGTCTGTTTTTTGGTCTTCTTTATGGGTGTCTTTGGCAGCAATTTCTAGCGCAGAGTTTTGGCAACACCTACAACTATATTTTGGTGCATCTAATGGCAGAAACGACGGTTGTTTGTCAGACTCATGTACTGGAAATGGCCAACATATTTTCCAGTCTTTTTTGCGAATTTCAGACACATATCCACTGCACTAACAATAAAGTAAGTGTTAAGGATCCTGAAAGGGAACCAAGAGAAAGATTACTTATTCTAGATTTAAGAGATAATTTAATTTCAGTTTTCTTCTTTGGTTGATGAAAGAGTTCAATATAATACAAAACTTAGATGCACTTCCTTTGCGTTTGTTCATGTTGCTGACAAATCAGAATTGGAGTTAATCTTAATAATTTGCACAAAAAGATTTGCATTTAAGATTCACATATGTTACTGAGATAAAATTTCAATTTTGATTGAGGAACAATACCAAAACCACCTACGGGGAATTACATCTATGTTTTGAACTTCGATACATTCTTAAATCCACTAGAAGAGTAACACTTATCGATATAATTCTGTAAAATCTAAAACTCTATAGTTGGACATTCACCACCTATTTGATTCTTAATGAGATCTAATTGCCATGCATTAATTGATGGGCTTCGAACTTTAAGCTGCTCAATCAACTTTAAACTGCTACTACTAGCTGTAATAAACTTTACAGTGCTACTAGTTGCTATCATCTATTTTACACTGTTGTTGTACTATGGTGAACACAAATACATTAGGAATTTAGGATCTCGTCTAATAAGAACAAGATGTAGTAAACTGTAGACACCAATTACAAGATACTATGCACTAAGTGGATGGCAGAAAGAAGCTGTATAACACAAATTTGCTTCCCTCTCCTCCCCCTCATGACAAAATTAGTAGGACACTAAGAATATGTAGCATCAGGCCTACATACCGTATCGAGAAATGTTCACATTTGCCTGCATCCCTCTTGCGAGTAGACTCGGCAAGATCTATGGAGATTGAGTCAATGTGGATATACGACTCCATAAACTCAGTTACAGTATTTAAAACCACCTTGCAAATGATTTTCCACAGCTATGCATGCACATCCTCACAGTACAAGCAAGCAGCTAGAATCACAGATTAAATAGTATTTCCTGCCAACACAATTTAAACTTATTAAACTTGAGATGGAAACAAAGGATCAAACAATTAAGTCAAGGGACATCGTCAATCAAACGACAGTAACACAAGAAATGCAAGGAAAAACTAAAAACACTTCTTAATCAAGCTTTGTATAAAACTAGGGTTTATGCAAATCAGCTAACAGATGAAAAGGAAAACGAAGGCAAGCAAGGGCAAAGTCAACGAAAAAGTTATATACAACCAGCCACAACCTCATACACAACGATTAATCACATAAAATAACAACCTCCAACATTATGAAAGTTCCTAAACCCTAGTTTTCCACTCAATAAATCAACCACAAAGATGCTCGAAGTCAACAATTGAACATTTGAAACGCAACAGCACAGAAAAGAAGCCATCCCGCCCATACAATCACTTCAGACTAAAAATTCACACACCAAACAATACGATGCATCTCGCTAGGGCTTTTCTAAATCGACGGCAAAACTGGTAATCTTGCAGCGAAAATACTCAGTGTATGAATTAACGCGATGTTAGAAAAAAAACGCACATCATAAACGCATGCAAGGAGCTGAAACCAAACGACGAACGGAAGCCCAACAATCCACAAAAGCCTAAATCCTAGGGTTCACCGACCAACACAAATCACCTCTTGTCGAGAGATAAACGAAAATTAACGCGGCAAGAATTAACGAGCAACAAAAACGAGAGAGAGAAAAAAAATAAAAAAAAAAGCGTGAAATGGCAGCAATAAAGC
>Ga0209700_101146_pt1 | contig 53704 bp, 43 predicted proteins | sample SiratroredBW_FD_187528 | JGI IMG/M metagenome (GOLD analysis project Ga0209700, IMG submission 187528) | Root nodule microbial communities of legume samples collected from California, USA - Siratro red BW (SPAdes) (version 2) | ecosystem: Host-associated > Plants > Roots > Nodule | place: USA...
TTTAAAAGTTTTTTTTTTTTTTTTGTGAGAAAAAAAATTTCAAACTTGATAACATAAAGTAAAGAAAATTTACAAATTACATTAAGTAAAAGAAATTTTAAATGAAAAGGTAAAGTGAAAATTTCATTTTTATAGAGACGAACCAAATGAAATTATTGGAGTTAAAAAAAGAAATCCAGATATAAAGCAAACGAAAATAACTAGCAACACCCATATTTTCCTGCCAGCAAACATCGCGGACCCCATTTCCCTTTTTATCGCAAGTTGTTCAAAAAATATATCAGACGGAATCGCCTGCAGCCTGTAAAGTCAGGAACCTGAAGAAAAAAAAAAAAAGAAATTGGCTGAATGGTCTTCTCAATTCTTTAATGTTATGTTTTTTCAAATTCGTATATAAATTTATAAAATCATCTTTCGTTTTTCCATAAGACCGAAAATCCTGCAAAGTACATCTCACAGGTGTAGGGGTTGTGTCAATTGAGAATCAACTCTTTATTGAAAAGAAGGATAAAGCTGAAGTCGGTCGATTAAGTTTCACATTATTATGTTTTTGAAATTAAAAATGTTGAATAAATATTTTATTAATTCAAGGATAAAATTGATCACCATAATTAAATAAATAATAAATAATAAAATGACAAATATAATGAAGTCTATTTAAATTCTAGAACTTAATTCTTGGTACGTGATACTATATCATTTCTACTAAAAAATATTCCTCATGCCGTGTCTATCCTTTCCAGAACCGTGTGGCGCACACGTGTTCTCTTCCCTCCCCTACAAACACGAGGTCCGGTTCTAATTTCGTGACAGCATCAATACCCTCCACTCGCGACCTCTTTTCTTTTTCATTTCTGCAATTATTCTGAACGGTGCTTGCGGCAGATCTAGATCGCCGGCAATGGCGGACTTGCCGGAAGATTGCCGGCACTCTTCTCACAGTTCAAAGGATCCCGGAAACGGCAAGGACATGGAGGATAGTGTGCACTCTGCTGCCAATGGTACAAATAGCTCTTCAGCCTCAGGTTACTCTAACTCTCTCTCTCGACACTTTTATACTTTCACTGAATTTCTTGTTTGGGTAAGTTAAGTAGTAGTTAACCTGAATTGAAGAAAGAAGTGGTAACGACACGAAGAGAAAAAGGGGAGAAAACTAAGTGATTGAGTTCATTTCTTTTTGATGAAAGCTAGATCGCGAGATTCTTCTTTTTTTTCTTTTTTTGAAAGTTGCTCAGGTTGCTGTGCTGAGTTGTTTTATTTATTTTTTTTCTTTTTGGAAATAGTGTGAGCCGAAATTATGGGATCAGATTCCTTTCGGTGCGGGGCTAAGCTAATGATAATGTATTTGAACCCATAATATAGCGTGTAAATTATGTGATGGAAGATATGAAAATTACACTTGGCAGGGTTAATGATCGGTATTTAGTTAGGGAAGGCAGAGGATAAGCAAAGTTTTGCTGTTCAGAGATATCGATTAAAGGAAATAATATCTAGCTCTGTTTAGGGGTTAAGGCATGCATAAGGTGGTCTCTGCAAGGTCTTTAGAATTTGAATACAATCTAAACAATTTCCCTTGGAGTAGGGCTGCTGAAGGTGGACTCTGTTTTGACCATAAACAAAGCAAGTGAGTTTAGAGTGAGATATCAATTAATTAACGATGGACTTGCGGAAGGTGGACTCTGTTTTGACTTTTCAATCCCTCGATTCAGATGTCCACATTGTGAACCCTCTGTGTGCCTTGCACTGCACGGATTTCTCAATAGGTCTAAGAACTGGAGCTTTAATACTAGCTATAAAGCATTGACTCGATCATAGATACCAAACACGGAATTTAGACAGCTAAAATCTAAAACATTAGACATGGGGCAAGTCATATGTATTATATGATAAACGTCGCAAAAGTTTAAATTGATAATTAAGATTTATATATTCATCTTTAAACAATTTAAGCGTTATAATAAACAATTTAGTTTCTTCTTGATTGTATTCAAAGGAGTCAAAGATTGCTATGAACCATTTCTAGATCTTCTATCCAATTGAGTTAAATAAAAAGAGACAATATATTTTAAAGAGCTTGAATCACTTCTCTTATGTTCTCATACTTATATTGATAGAATTCTGATACAATTAGTCGAGTGAATAGCAAAGATCAAAAGACAAAACTAGAGTATTAGGTACAACTCAGAGGTAGAACACTTAGTAGTTTTCCAATAAAATTATTTAGTGCCTATATTTAATACCTATTCTAACACTCCCTTACAAGCATAGGATATGAATGATAACATTCCAATTATCAATGCAAGGAGCCTGCATGAACTGACTAGCAACACCAACTACGAAAGACAGATTAGATCTAGTAATACTAAGATAAATAAGTTTCCCTACCAATTTTCTATATCTTTCTAGATCAGAAAAATATTCACCTTGTTCTCCATTAATTTCTAATTTGGGTCCATAGGACTATCCAATGGTCTACAATCCAAAATAGTATAAGCCTCTAGATTCATGTCCTTTTCGAATCAGTAGCTCTATACCACATTTGTGTATAACAAAAGAATTGACATCAAAGGTTAGTGAACAATTTAAAGACTTGGTCAATTGACTTAAAGAAATAAGATTGAAAGGACAAGCGGGAACAAGAAGAACAAATTCTAGATTTGAGGAAGGAGAAAGGGAAACTTTACTGATCCCTTGGGGGAAACTTTAAAACCATTGGTTAATATTATGAAATGAGGATTTTTGGGAAAAGAAAGGGATGAGAACAAAGAGGTATTACCACAAATGTGATTAGAAGCACCCGAGTCAACTATATATGGATTTTGACTTCCCACGTGAGATGCAAGCTGTTGGCAAGTTGGGATTTGCATATGATTATGCAAAGTTATTAGATTTCAACCTCATATTCTTAGTATTCTTCATCAGAGAATTTGGGCTCAGGAGCTTCACGTTTAGAGATATTAGCTGCCTTGTCAGGAAAGCCATGCAAAGAGAAGCAGTTTTCTTGAAGGTGACCCACACTTGTAGTACATGCTTTGAGGACGCCCCTACTGCAATGTCCTCCTCTAGCATTGTGCCCTCCTCTTCCACGTGTAGAAATCGTGACAAACGATTCCATAGGTTCTTTAACATTCATGTTTTGAAGAGTTGGAGCTTGTAAAAGCTGTGTCGTCAAGCTTTCCATGGATGTGATTTTTTATATGTTAAAAGTTGATCTCTATGTTCAAAGTTTGGATGTATGGTATGGAGGATCATAACAATATAGAATTTGTCTAGGTTTTTCTTAATCTCGTCTAAGGACTCAACCTCTTAAGAACATTTTCAATTCTTCAGTAGTAGATTGGGCTTCACTCATAAAAGACTTCATGTCTCATGATTTGTTTTCTTAAGAGAGGCAAAATTATTGGTAGAGCCATAAAGGCGTTGAATATCAATTGCAAAAGTATTTTAAGCTTTTTTCCAAAAGGAGTTGTGTGTTTTGAATGATCTAAGAGTAGCCAATAATTTGGGTTTCACATATTGCCATAATAGCGCGCAAAGCTGAAAATTAGTTTTCTTCCATTGTTTAGCTTGATTGGATGACATATTACTCCAGTCTTGCTCAAGGTGATTGCGGAAACCTAGGCAAAGAAACCAAAGTTCAATTGAGACAAACTAAGAGAGATAATTTTTCCCATTAAGTTTTTTAGAAGTAATGGTAGGAGTTCTAGAGAAGGAGGCAATAGGTCCAAAAGACATTTTCGTGGAAGGAGACCAACAAAAGAAAAACAGCCAATAACAAACAAATAGAGGATTTCAGATTTGACTTTCAACCATACTGGAAATGAAGAATCAACAGTCAGGACAGAGACAAGGAGGTCCAGCGAGTCCTCTAAGACCAGACTGAGACCAGCAGAGCAGAATCGACCTGGTCTTCGATGTCGGATACTCTTTCATTAAAAGAGACAATATATTTAGAGAGCTTGAATACCTCTCTTATATCCTCATATTTATATTGATACAATTCTAATACAATGAGTGGAGGGAAGAGCAAAAATCAAAAATAGAACTAGAGTCCTAGGTACAGAGATAGGTACAACACTTAGTAGTTTTCCAATAAAATTATTTAATGCTTATATTTAATACCTATTCTAAAATTCCCTAAGGTGCCATGTTATTTCTTGTAGAATGAATGAAAGAGTATATTCTCTTATTTCTTTCACAACATGAAATGAACAAGGTTGCCGAAGTTGCTTAAGGGCAATCTTTAAAGTTTTGGTACATGAGCACCATGAAACCCCAAAGGTTTTCATCCATTTGACTTCTATCACCTAAAGAGTCAACATCATCAAAGCTTTCTCTTCAATCTAAAAAATTGCAAACTTCACATTCACTTGTATCATTACATTTGCACCAACAAGGTACCCTTTAAAGTAATTCTTTCTTTCAACAATAAGTTTCATATCTTGATATAGAGGAAATTTGTGTAAATAATGTGAAAGATAAATATAGAGGAAATTTGTGTAATTGATGTGAAAAATAAACATTGGAAGTTAATAATTTATATTTAAGAATTTAAAGAATGAGCTAAACAAAAAAGAGGTGTGTTACTCTTAGTCCAATGATCAGTTAATATTGAGTGTACAATCTTCTAAACGGTTTATTATTCACTTTCTACCTTTCTTTCATATGATATATTGTTCTCACTTTACAATTGTCGAGTCCCACATTTCGTATGCCAAGGGAAGAGAAGTTGCGTATGTATTTTGTTTTTTGAGAACATTATAGATGGGAGAGTTGAAATAAAGTAAATAATCTACCTTGTCCCACCAAATATCATCCAATAATGTCTTTTTCACAAATTTTGTCTTTCCAACATCATACTGCACGTAAGAAGATAACCATAACCAATATCTAAAAATTAAAAGTAAAGAAACATGATACGGTACAAAATATCTAGAAATAATAAGAAAAAAGAATAAGAGCTCTGAGAAGAAAATAGGAACCAAGCAACACGAAGTTAGAAAGAAAGAAAGAAAAAAAAAAAAAAAAAAGAAAAAAAAAAAAAAAGAACAGAATTGCATATAAGGAATAAAAGGAATAGAAACTAGAAACTTGATAATTGTTACTATACTCATTCATCTTATTATGTTTTCTCTTTGTATCTTCACAAGAAAAAAAATCTTTAGAGAAGAGAAAGAAAAATGTACAAAATAGGAAAGTTACCCTCCTATAAAAGCCAAAGAAAAGTGGAAACTAGACATTCAAGAAAACACAATTAGGTAGCAAAGATTGTCAATGTCTTTATATATTCAACAAAGAAACCTTTGTGATTACTTAAACTTGATTGTGCCAAGGAGCTCTTAGATTCTATATCATACTTGATACATCTCTCGAATTTTGTTTGGAAGTTCTTGTTTAATTTTATGCTCATCTTGGAACTATGCGTAAATGATCTTGTTTTTGCTCCTTATTCAGACGTTCTTGGCAAGGTGTTGTCTAAAGTTACCACAATGCCAGTAGACATATCACATGGAGATAAATTAGAGTCAAGTTCAAGTAAGTTTAGGATGGAAAGGTCAAAGACAGAGAAGCTTAGACACTTAAGTCCTGAAGATGCAGCACAAATTTTTGATGACAAAATTCCCGTCCAAGAGAAGGTATATTTTTGTGTTTTTTCATCTTTTACCATATACACTTGATAAAGTTTTCATGTATTTTGGTAAATTCTTATGCATTGTTTGGATAGGGGATTTGGTTAGAAAAATGAAGCTAGGAAATTGATGATTATTTTCAAACATGATATTTGATATTTATAAATATGGAAATATGTAAACCAAAAAATTAGGATTACTTTTCTTTCTTTGTTCTACTTGAGAAAAAAAATGGAGAATGAATTTGAGAGAGTGAATTCCCCTTTCTTAGGATCTCATTTATAATGACATTGTGATTTCAAATAAAGCAAATGAGAGGGAAGAAAAGAGAATAAGAAAGCTCATATCTAGAAACTAGGTACAACACAAAGCATATAAAAACTCTTCAATAAATTCTATTTAAGATGATTTATTCTAACAGTCTCGCTCAAGCTGGAGCACAAAAATTGTGTGTGCCAAGCTTGGAAGAAATGAATTCAATTCAAGGTCCTCTCAAGGATTTTAATATATCTGCAGGTTGATCATTTGATTGACAAACTCAGTGCAGATTTCTTTGTATAACAACTTTTCCAGAATAAAATGAAAAATGAGAGTCAATTTCTATGAGTTTAATCTTTTCATGGAACACTTGATTGGAAGTAATGTGGAGAGCAACTTGATTATCAAAGTACATCTGTATTTGCTGAATCTCACAAAAATATAATTCTTGGAGGAACTGTTTTACCTATATAAGCTCACAAGTGAGAGTTGTCGCTGCCGTTCAACAGTTGATTGAGCAACCACATTTTGTTTCATGCTTTTCCAATAGATAATATTTTCTCCAAAGAAAACACAATATGTTATAGTGGAGCATTTGCCCATAGTAGAACCTGCTCAATTAGCATTACAATATCTAGAGATTTTGGTATTCCCTTCATCTTCATAAAGTAGACCTTTCGTGGAGCCTTTTTGAGATACCTTGGAATATGGGTGATAACATTCCAATGATTAATACAAAGATTATGCATAAATTGACTCACAACACCATAAGACATATGTGGTCTAGTAATGGTAAGATAAATAAGAGATTTTGGTATTCCCTTCATCTTCATAAAGTAGACCTTTTTGTGGAGCCTTTTTGAGATACCTTGGAATATGGGTGATAACATTTCAATGATTAATACAAGGATTATGCAGAAATTGACTCACAACACCATAAGACATATATGGTCTAGTAATGGTTTAGGTTTTTTGACCGGACTTCTATATCTTATAGAAAGTTTCTCTTTGTTCTGCCATTAATTTGTGATTTGGATCCACCCGACAATTTACAGGTTTGCAATCAATCATATATGTCTCTTTTAGGATGTTAAGGGCATATTTCCTTTTATTGAAAGTGCTCAAAATATTGAGTTTTAGTGATTGCCAAAGTAGAGCACAAAGTTATAACTCAATTTTTTTCCTAGTATTGAACTTGATCTGGTGGTACTCTACTCCCATATTCTTCTGAATGATCATGAAAACCTTGCCAAGGAACCAAATTTTAATCGAGGCAGACCAAGGTAGGTAGTTTTTCCCATGTAATTTCTCAGAAGTTATAAAAGGAGTCCCAAGATGCTGTCTATGTAGTTGTAATTTGACCAACACTAATTCGGCTACCCAAAACTCCATTGGTATATGTTTTTTGTCAACAAATTTCTTCATTCGATGTTGTGATTTACTCAAATGAGCTTTTAGTTGAGTGATGGTGAGGTCTCATTACTGCAATAATTCTTTTCGGGAAGGTGGATTAGTGTAATCCAATTGATGGTTGGCAATAGTTGGGGTCTCTAACATACACAGCTCGAGAAGGAGCCATGCCAATGCTAGAATGGAAGGAACTATTGTACCAAAATTCAGCCTATGGAAGTAACTTACTCCATTCCCTTGGATTATCCACAATGAAACATGTCAAATACATCTATAAACGTGTATTGAGGGCCTCCGATTCTCCATCACTTTGAGGGTGATATGCTGAGCTCATGGAAAAAGTGTCACTCAATTTAAAACCACCAAATGTATGAGGCTCACGTTAATAGAAAAAGAGAAGTGCAGATAAGACAAGAATTATTGAAATACCTCTGTATTGTATTATAAGTATTTAATAATTGGATATCTTACATAATGGAAAGAAGGAACACTGTACCGGTGAAACAAAATACAAAGAAAAAAGTAAAAGATGCTCCCTGAAGGGCCAGAGAGAATATAGATTTCTACAAAATTTCTACCCGTTTCTCCTTTTCTCTAATTCTTTTATGAAGATCTCTTTCAGCACAAAATCTTGGATTGGCCCTCCATGTGCGCTCACTTTTTCTGCTAACCTTGTTTTCCTCGACCTCCTTTTCTGTTAACTTTGATTTCCTTATCCTCTGGCACTTATATATTATGCATAACGGTTTTTCCACGTTCTTCTCTCACCACTTCATCATTTCTATGTGATTGTGTAATGACGATTCTGCCCTTGTAACAGGTCCTAGAATTGATTGTCTATGTAACAAGTTTGTTGCATTATTGCATGTGCTCCCGTTTGAGTGTTAGATGTTTCTTAGGCATGGGCTTGAGCCTGAGCCCCATCTCCATGTAATGCTGTGCTGTGCTACGTATTATATGTATGCTTGTGTCTATTTCTTTGCCATGTATAATATACACAAGGGAATTCCATAACATATGACTCTACTGTTTCTCTCTACACATCCAATGTTATCAGTTACAAAACCTAAATATAGACGAGGTTGACTTTCTCATCATTATTATTATTATCATTATCTTTATTTTTGTTTTTAATAATGTATGACTGGTACTTCAGTTGATTTTTACAACTGTGCAGCTTAAATTGTTGAACAGAATAGCTACTGTTAAAGATGATGGAACTGTAGAATTTGAAGTTCCTGTAGATGTTGAGCCTGAGGCAATTGTTGCTCAATCCAAAGAAGTAAATCATGTTGTTGATGATTCACTTGATGCAACGGACTTTCATTACATCCCACCATTGAATATAGTCATGCTTATAGTTGGTACACGAGGAGATGTGCAACCATTTATTGCAATAGGCAAACGCTTGCAGGTATGGAGGCATATTCTTATGTCCTAATTTTCTCTTTTCCTGCTTCAGTAATGCATACACATAAGCACATGTGGAGATTTGTTGCCTTTTTGTTAAGGTAGGTGAATGATTGTATCTATAAATACACTTTATAATGTTTATGTTTTCCGCTTCTTATGTATTGGTTATAAATTAGAACCATTCATGCACATGAGGAGATTTGCTGCCCTTGTTAAGCTGGTGTGAGTGCTGTGTTAAGTATATCGTGTAGTTTGTTTTTCTGGTAGTTTTTTATCCTCTTTCTCTATATAAAGAGAACTGTTATAGTTTTGCATGTTACAATTAAAGTTGCATCTTCTTTGTTTTTCTTCTCTGTTGCTCCGCTCTTTCTCTTTCTGTCAAGAACTCCAGTGTGGTATTAAGAAGAAACCATAGGAGAGGAAACAAATTGAGCTTTAGTCATCCTTGTTTTATGCAAAAGATCATGAATATACTTGCTTTGAGTCATCACTAAAGAGTTGTTTGGCTGATATTGAATTTTTATTCCCAGAAAATAATTTAGTCTGCCCAATTGTTTAAGAGAAAAAGTAGAATTCAAACTAGAAGATATTTGTTGAACAATAGAAATAGATGTACCTATAATAATGATGTCATCAACATATATCAATATGTAAACATTTTGATGATTATGTTAATAGACAAATAAAAATGGACCAACTTGCTTCAACAAAATCCAAGCTTTAACAGACTAGTTTTAAGCTTGTCAAACCACTGTCTCGGTGCATGTTTAAGACCATAGATAGCTTTACTAAGCTTGCAGACTAGAGTTTTGTCCGTAGTCTCAAAACTCGGAGGTTGTATCATACAGTTTCATCAAGATTTCCATTCAATAAGACATTATTGGCATCCACTTGAAACAAATCCTTGTCATTAATTAAAGCAATTGTAAGAATTATTCTTGTTGAATATGACGTGCTTAGCCCATGTTTTCTGTTATTTTGTTACTATTTCTGTTATTTTTATCATTTATAAATAAACATCCTTTTATGTGTATGTTCACATAATTCATAAGGGAATTAATTCTATACTTATTTCTCTATTTTAATATGGTATTTAAAGCCTAGGGTTAGGGTTAAATTTTTTTCTGTGAACCCACTGTTTACCGTCTCATTTAGTTGCCTCCGTCGCCCTGCCTCCGTCGCCGCTGCCGTAACCTTTGCCGTCGCTGCCGCCGCCGATTGGGTTGGCGACACCACCATCAGGAGCGCCTCATCCAGGAGATTACTGTGCCTTTGGAATTGCGGCAATCAGAGCACCGATGCGCTTGCAGTGGCCATTTTAGTTCCGATCACCGTCACTGCTGCCGCCACACGTGGCAGCGCGTGCGGCGACTTTTCTGGCGGCGATTACTGCCGTTGTGATCTCCGTCCTGCAAGCATTCTGGATCTGTCTTCATTATTTTGATTGGAGCACGTTTGAATTTTTGCGTTTTTTCTCTCTCCTCCATGGATTCTTCCGCAACTACCAACGCCTCCTCTACTTTCCCTATACCAGATCACTATACTAATTATGTCAATGTTTATTTGTCAATTGACAAATTAGATGGTAAAAATTATATTACTTGGGCTTCGGAAATTAGGTTATGGCTTAAGAGTCAAGGTTATATTGATCATCTTACAACGTCTGTTGCTAATGTTCCTGAGAATGAGATTTCTCGTTAGTCGAAAATTGATGCTCAATTATGCATGGTTCTCAAATCGACCATTCACTCGTCTTTGAAACAAATTTTTCGCTCTTGTGAGACGTGTTCAGAAATTTAGGAACATGCCAAATTATTATATATCAATGATACTCAACGTCTTTATGAAGTATGTCAAAATCTCCTTCATGTTGCTCCGAAACGTCTTGATGGTACAATTTCTGAGTATCTTGGTAAAATTCATGATCTTTTTCATGATTTTAATGAATTGTTGCCTCCTGCATCCACTCCGTCTCAAGAGATAGAGCAACGGTCCAAGTCTTTTATGTTGTTAGCATTATATGGACTTCTTGATGATTATTCTCCTGTCCGTGATCAGATTTTGGGATCTTTTATTGTGCCCACCCTTACTTCTACTTCTTCCACCCTTATGCGTATACTAGATAAATCCCACAATGATATATCTACTTCAGGTGTACCAGATAAATCCCACAATGATATATCTACTTCAGGTAATGACTCTTCTGCTTTAGTATCTCAATGTGATGACCGCACTCGTTCTTAAAAGCCGAACAAAGGGCATTATAAATGTGACCATTGTGGCAAACTTGGCCACAAAATTGACAGGTGTTATGCCTTACATGGCCGTCCTCTTAAAACTGCTGCGGTTGTCCAAGCAACTCCTGTGTCACCTTCTACCATGGATTCTACTTCATCTGATATCTCAAGTCCACCAATTATTTTCAATGAATTTCTTAAATGGTATGAGGATCGTCAGAACTCTGGTTCCATTGCATCTATTGCATATACAGGTATCTCTTTTGTTGGGCTCACCCACTCCAATTCTCTTGGTCCTTGGGTTCTAGACTCAGGTGCCACAGATCATATTACTGGTAATAAATCATTTTTCTCTTCTTTGTCTACCTCTGGTCATTTACGCTCCATCATCATGGGTAATGGTTCTAAGGTCTCATCCCATGGTGTTGGTACTGTTCATCTTTTCCCTTCTTTGCCTATTGACAATGTTCTTTATGTCCTTGGGTCATCTTTTAATTTATTATCTATCAATCGTCTCACTCGTTCTCTTGATTGTATTATTTCTTTTATCAAAGATTCTGTTTGTTTACAGACCGGAGTTGGAAGTGGATGATTGGCACTGGATGTGAGTCTCATGGTCTTTACTGTTTACGAACATCTGCTCATGTTGGCATGGTCATGGACTCTCCATCTCTTCTTCATGCTCAATTAGGACATCCTAGTCTTATCAAGAGGCAATAACTTGTTCCAAGTTTATCTAAGTTGTCCAGTTTGTCTTGTGAGTCGTGTCTTTTAGGGACACATTCCTAGTAGTGTCTCTCAACATGCTTCGTCCCCTTTTGTCTTAATTTACTCTGACATTTGGGGACCTAGTCGTCTTAAGTCTAATTTAAGATTTCAGTATTTTGTTATTTTTATTGATGATTATTCAAGATGTACTTGTTTATTTTTAATGAAAAGTCGTTCTGAGTTGTTTTGAATATTTTAAATTTTTTTTAATGAGATTAAAAATCAATTTGGTGTTTCAACTCGAATCTTACGGAGTGATAATGCTCGTGAGTATCTTTATCAGTCTTTTACGACTTTTATAAAATCTCCCGGCATTCTTCACCAAACCTTTTGTGCTTATACACCTCAACAAAATGGGATAGCTGAGTGCAAAAATAGACATCTTGTTGAAACTACTCGTACTCTTTTGATTCATTGTGGGTGTCAAAATCACGTTACTTTTATATTTTAGGAAGTTTTATATTTTATCCTTGATGTAATTTTATTCTGTATCACAGCAGTGTCTTTATATTAATATTAAGATTATGTATTTAAGGACAATCCCACAATTATAGGGATTTGTCTCCTTAGGATCAGTTGCTAATATTTCCTAAAATAGCCAGCAGGCTCATGTATATATAGGTCCAATGACCTCATAATTTAATATGAGAGAATATATTATTCCTTCTAAATTCTGAGATGGTATCAGAGCTCCCGATCCTTGGGAGTCTCTAACCGTGCCTGCAAACCCTAAATCGTAGCCGTCATCTTGTGATTACAAACCCTAAGCCCCTGCCGCAGCCTTCATTGCTGTGCAACCTTAAAACCTTTTTGTATAACCTTCATTGTTGTGCAATCTATCCCAACTTGTGATGGCTGAGGAAACTGGGGACAGATCCCAAATTTCTGGGGAATTGCAGAATGTTCATTCTGCTTATAGATTAAATGGAAAAAGTTATCTCAAATGGTCTCAACTCATTAGGACCATCTTGAAAGGAAAAGGAAAGGGCAGCCAAATAATTGGCAATGCTCCTGATGAAGCAGATCCCAATTTCAAAACATGGGATGAAGAAGACTCCATGATCATGGCATGGTTGTGGAATTCAATGGTCCCAAAAATTAGTGATACCTGCATGTTTCTTAAATCGGCGAAAGAAATTTGGGAGGCAGTAGAACAAACCTATCAAAGGCCAAGGATGCTGCCCAAATATATGATGTAAAGGTGAAAACTGTGACTGCCAAATAGGGAAACAAATCAATCACAGAATATGCCAATCAACTCAAATCCTTATGGATGGAATTAGATCATTATCGAGTTATAAAGGCAAAGTGTGCAGAAGATTCAACAATCCTTAAGGAGTATATTGAACAAGATAGAGTCTATGATCTCTTGGTAGGCCTGAATCCTGAATATGATCAGGTCCAAATCCAAATCTTGGGAAAGGAGAAAGTCCCAGGGCTTAATGAAGTGGTAGCCATTATCAGGAGTGAAGAAAGCAGGAGAGGACTGATGTTAAAGACCCCAACTACTGAAAGTTCAGCGATGATGACTGAAGGAGGATTAACCATGATAGCCAACCAGAGAAAAAATAGTTTGGAGAAAAAACATGACGAAGTTTGGTGTACCTATTGCAATAAGCCACGCCACACAAGAGAGAAGTGCTGGAAATTACATGGAAAACCTCCAAGTTGAGAATGGGGGCAAAAAGGAGGTCCTCTAAAAAAGGAAGGGCATAGGCAAGCACACATTGTTAAAGGACAAAGTGAAGAATCTGTCCAGCTGAATCGTGAAGAGATAGAGAGGGTAAGATCTTTCCTTAGTAAATTGGAGAAACCCACAGGTACGTGCTCCTTAACATATTCTGGTAAGTTTCCATTTTCTTTTGGACTTAATGTTTCAGATACACCCTTTACCCATTATTGGATATTAGATTCTGGAGCCACTGACCATATGACCCCTTTACCTAAATACTTTTCCATATTTCCCATGCCCTAGCAACAAGAAAATTTTTATAGAAGATGGAACTTTTATAACTGCTGCAGGACAAGGAGATGTTAAAATTAGCCCATCTATAACCTTGAAAAATGTTCTACATGTCCCTAAACTATCTACCAATCTGATTTCTGTTCAAAAACTAACAAAAGATCTCTCTTGTAACGTTGTTTTTCATAACAACTACTGTATATTGCAGGACAAGAACTCGGGGAGGACGATTGGACATGCTAGAGAATGGAATGGCTTATACTACATGGAGGATCCCAATCTACCTATTAAAAGTGACTCTCTCATATCTGAATCCATAATGACCAGTAAAGAGAAAGCTCAATTATACCATTGTAGGTTAGGACACCCTTCATTTGGAGTTGTAAAATTAATATTCCCTTCCTTGTTTAAGAATTTAGATGTGGAGAGTCTCCATTGTGAGGTGTGTGAGCTTGCAAAATACAAGTGTGTACCTTTCCCTATTAGCAATAAAATTAGTCCCTCACCTTTTGTTCTTGTTCATACTGATGTTTGGGGTCCCTCTAATGTTCCTAATATCTCAGGTGCTAGATGGTTCTTAACCTTTATAGATGATTGTACCCGGGTGACATGGGTTTTCCTATTGAAACAGAAATCTGAGGTAAGCTCCAGGTTTATTCAGTTTGTCTCTATGATTAAAAATCAATTTGGTGTTAATATAAAAAGAATTAGGTCTGATAATGCCAAGGACTATTTCAATCTTGTTCTCAACTCTTTTTGTCAAAAAGAAGGAATAATTCATGAGTCTTCATGTGTTAACACACCCCAACAGAATGGGATTGCAGAAAGAAAAAATGGGCATTTGTTAGACCAAACTAGAGCTCTACGTTTTCAAAATTATGTTCCTAAGAAATTTTGGGGGAAAGCCCTTCTTACTGCCACCTACCTAATAAATAGGTTACCCTCTAAAATCTTAGCATCAAAAAGTCCCATGGATGTCCTATCCTCATTCTACCCATGCCTAGACTCTACAAATAAACTCAAACCTAGAATATTTGGGTGCATATCCTTTGTGCATGTTCATAGTAATGAAAGGGGAAAGTTGGATCCTAGGACTGTCAAATGTGTATTCTTAGGATACTCAACCACACAAAAGGAATACAAATGTTTCCACCCCTATCAAAGAGATTCTTTGTATCAAGGGATGTCACCTTCAATGAAAAAGAGAGCTACTTTCAACCTCATCTTTAGGGGGAGAATGTAAGAGAGGAAGATGAGTCTCTCATGCTTCAAATATAGTATTTGGACCTGAAATTAGGACTGAAACTGAGAGAGGAATAAAACCAACACCTGAACTAGCAGCTGGACCTGAACAAACACCTCAACCAATAGCAGGAACTGAACAAGTACCTAAACCAACGGCTGAACCTGCACCTAACGATGGTGGAAAATTTGGGAAAAATCTGGTATATTCAAGGAGAGAAAAGGCCATTCCAAAATCTATCCATGTCCAAGAATCTAACCCATTGTTACAAGAGGTAATAACTTCTAATCCTATAAATTCCAATAATTCTAATGAGTTTGTCTTGAATAATTCAGAAGCACAGGTGGATCAAAACCTAGATCTTCCCATTGCCCTTAGAAAAGGAACCAGAACATGTACCAAACAGCCACTTTACCCTCTATCAAATTTTCTATCCTTTGAAAATTTCTCTCCTACCCATAAAACCTTTCTCACAAACTTAAACTCTACACCCACACCTTCCACTGTATCTGAAGCATTATCTAATAGGAAATGGAAACAAGCCATGGATGTGGAAATTGAGGCATTAAACAAGAACAATACTTGGGAACTTGTTACTTTACCAATTGGAAAAAAACCAGTAGGTTGTAAATGGGTATATACTATAAAGTATCGGGCTGATGGGACCATTGAACGTTACAAGGCAAGGTTAGTGGCCAAAGGATTCACTCAAACATATGGAGTGGACTACTTGGAGACATTTGCCCCTGTTGCTAAGATGAACACAGTTAGAGTAATACTGTCATTAGCAGCAAATCATGATTGGGATCTGTAGCAATTTGATGTGAAGAATGCATTCCTGCATGGAGAGCTTGAAGAAGAAATATACATGGATTTGCCCCCTGGTTATGATGGACAGGTTGCTGTTGGAACTGTTTGCAAGCTAAAAAAGGCTCTATATGGGTTGAAACAGTCCCCAAGAGCATGGTTTGGAAGATTTACCAAAGTTATGACAAATTTAGGCTACAAACAGAGTCAAGGAGATCACACTTTATTCATCAAACATTCAGTTTCAGGGGGAGTAACAATATTATTGGTGTATGTTGATGATATTATAGTAACCGGAGATGACAAAGAGGAGCAGATAATATTAAGTCAATGTCTTGCTACAAACTTTGAGATTAAGACATTAGGAAGACTTAAATATTTTTTGGGAATTGAAGTGGCCCATTCCAAGAAAGGAATTTTCATATCTCAACAAAAATATATTATTGATTTGCTTAAAGAAACAGGGAAGACAGTCTGCAAACCACTAAGTACTCCCGTTGATCCAAATATAAAGTTGGGAAGTGCTGAGGAGGACAATGCATTGAACAAGGAAATGTATCAATGACTAGTGGGCAGACTTATATATTTATCTCACACTAGACCAGACATTGCTTTTGCTGTGAGCCTAGTCAGCCAATTTATGCACCAACCAAGGGAAGCACATTTGCAAGCTGCCCTTAGAGTTGTTCAATATTTGAAAGGAACTCCAGGAAGAGGGATTTTGTTCAAACGAAACAAAAGTGTAGCTCTAGAGGCATATACTGATGCTGATTATGCAGGGTCAGTTGTGGATAGAAGATCAACCACTGGATACTGCACCTTTCTTGGTGGAAACCTAGTGACATGGAAGAGTAAAAAACAAAGTGTAGTAGCTAGATCGAGTGCTGAAGCAGAATTTCGAGCAATGGCCCAAGGAATATGTGAACTTCTATGGCTGAAGATTATATTGGAAGACTTGAAGCTAAGGTGGGATAAACCTATGAAGTTATATTGTGACAATAAATCTGCAATTGGCATAGCCTATAACCCAGTCCAGCATGATCGAACTAAACATATAGAGGTAGACAGATATTTTATTAAGGAGAAGCTGGATAGTAGCTTGATTTGCACCCCATATGTTTCTACTCAGAGTCAACTTGCAGACATACTCACCAAAGGATTGAATGGCATCAACTTTGAAAGAATTATATCCAAGCTGGGAATGGAGAACACCTACTCACCAACTTGAGGGGGAGTGTCAAAATCATGTTACTTTTATATTTTAGGAAGTGTTATATTTTATCCTTGATGTAATTTTATTCTGTATCACAGTAGTATCTTTATATTAATATTAAGATTATGTATTTAAGGACAATCTCACAATTATAGGGATTTGTTTCCTTAGGATCAGTTGCTAATATTTCTTAAAATAGCCACCAGGCTCATGTATATATAGGTCCAATGACCTCATAATTTAATATGAGAGAATATATTATTCCTTCTAAATTCTGAGAGTGGGGTTTTGGGGTGATGCTATTCTTAGTGCATGTTATCTTATTAATCGTATGCCATCTTCAGTTTTAGAAAATAAAATTCCTCATTCTATTTTGTTTTCTCATGAATCTCCATCTATTACCCTCTAAAGTTTTTGGGTCTACATGTTTTGTTCACAGATTTAGTCCCGGACTTGATAAATTATCTGCTCGGTCACATAAATGTGTCTTTTTAGGGTTCACTAGATCTCAAAAAGGATATAAATGTTTTTCACCCTCTCTTAATCGTTAGTTCATTTCTGCAGATGTTACCTTTACTGAATCTTCTTATTATTTTAAGTCTTCATCTTTTTCTCTTGTGTCTTCATCTATTTAAACACATATTCCAATTGTTTGTGATTCTCCTGTCATGTCTAATGTTCTTACTGAGTCACTTCCTTCACCACCTCTTAAAGTTTATAGTCGTCTTCAAACTTCTCAACGTCCACCAAGTGTTTCTCCTCTAGTGTTAGATCTTCCGACCCCTCCGGCTCCGACAGTTGAACCTGATCTTTCCGTTGCCATTCGTAAAGGTATACGTTCTATCCATAATCCATCACCACACTATACTACCTTGAGCTATCATAGACTATCTCAACTTTTTTATGCTTGTCTATCATCCATTTCTTTAGTGTCTATTCCAAAATCTGTAGGTGATGCTTTAGCTCATCCTGGTTGGCGTCAAGCTATGCTTGATGAACTCAGTGCTCTTCATAATAGTGGAACTTGGGAATCGTTTCTTTACCCTTTGGAAAATCTGTTGTTGGTTGCAGGTGGGTCTTTGCTATCAAAGTTGTTCCAGATGACACTATTGATCGTCTCAAAGCTCGTCTTGTCGCTAAAGGCTACACTCAAATTTTTGGTTTGGATTATGGTGATACTTTTTCTCCAGTGGCAAAAATGGCGTCTATTCGCCTATTTATAGTCATGGCAGCTCTACAAAGATGACCTCTTTATCAATTAGATGTCAAAAATGCTTTTCTTAATAGGGATTTGCAGGAAGAAATTTATGTGGAGCAACCTCCAGGTTTTGTTAATCAGGAAGAGTCTTCTGGATTGGTATATCGTCTTCGCAAATCTTTATATGGTCTCAAATAGTCTCCCAGGGGTTGGTTTGGAAAGTTTAGTAGTGTTGTCAAAGAATTTGATATGACTCGCACTGAGGCAGATCATTCAGTTTTTTATTCGTCATTCAAATGTTGGGTGCATCTATCTAGTTGTCTAGGTTGATGACATTGTTCTTACAAGTAGTGATCAAGATGGTATTTCTCAACTTAAACAGCATATTTGTCACCATTTTCAGACCAAAGATCTTGGTAAACTTAGATATTTTTTGGAGATTGAGGTAGCACAATATAATCATGATATTGTTATCTCTTAAAGAAAGTATGCATTGGATCTTTTGGAAGAAACTGGGTTACTGAATTCTAAATCTGTTTAGACACCCATGGACCCTAATGCCAAACTTCTACCTAGTCAGGGGGAGCTCCTTTCAGATCCTGAGAAGTATAGAAGATTAGTTGGAAAACTGAATTATCTTACTGTTACGTCTTGATATTTCTTTTGGAGTTTGTGTGGTGAGTCAATTCCTTAACTCTCCATGTGTTGATCATTTGAATGCGGTTACTCGTATATTGAAGTACATTAAAGATTCTCTTGCAAAAGGCCTACTATATGGTCATAATAACCATACTGGAGTTGTATGTTATACAGATGCGGATTAGGCAGGATCTCTATCAGATAGAAGATCTACTTCCGGATATTGTATTTCTATTGGTGATAATTTGATATCTTGGAAGAGTAAGAAACATGTTGTGGCAAGATCTAGTGCTAAAGCTAAATATAGAGCCATGGCCTTAGGTGCCGGTGAACTTATTTGACTCAAACAGTTACTAAAAGAATTGCAATTTGGAGAGGTCACTCAAATGACACTCATATGTGATAATCAAGCTGCTCTTCATATTAGCTTAAATCTCGTCTTTCACGAGATGACTAAACATATTAAAATTGATTGTCATTTTGTTCGAGAAAAAATTACATCCGGAGACATCAAGACCGAGTTTGTTAATTCGAATGATCAATTAGCAGACATTTTCACCAAATCTTTAAGGGGACCCATGATTGATTATATTTGTAACAAGCTTGGTACATACTATTTATATGCACCAGTTTGAGAGAGAGTGTTGAATATAACGGGCTTAGCCCATGTTTTATATTATTTTGTTATTATTTTGTTATTTTTATCATCTATAAATAAACATCCCTTTATGTGTATTTTCACACAAGGGAATTAATCATATACTTATTTCTCTATTTTAATAATTCTAATAGTGACAAGTTTGATAATCAGAGAGAAGGTTTCATGAAAGTCAAAACCTTGAACTTGATTGAATCTGTTGGCAACTAACTGGCTTTGTATTTGTTAATAGTACCGTCAGGATTTTCTTTAACTCGAAGTATCCATTACAGACAACAACTTTTCTGTTAAAGGGAAGAGAAACCAAATCCCATGTGTGATTATTCACAAGAGCTTCATATAATACACTGGTTTCATAGCAGTAGCCCAATTTACATTTTTCGGGACTTGATAAGCATTACAAGGTTCAATATTCGTTAGCAACAATGAAGGATGAATTCTTTTTTAAATAATTCGAGACTTAGAATGAGTTTGCATAGGATGTGTATTAATGGGTCTAGGTAAAGCCTTAGACTAGTAGAAACGATAGACAGGAACACTGAGTAGAGTGAGGTGGTGTAAGCAAAGACTTTGTGGGAGGAGAAAGATTACGATTAAGATTAAAAAATTGTTCACTGACAGGAGCGGGAGATTGTGAAGACATATCAGCAAAAGGAAATTTGATTTCATTAAAAATGACATCTTTAGAGATGTAACTTCAATCAGATTTAGACATATGATGATAACCTTTATGGGATTTAGAATAGCCCAGAAAGACACATTCCTATGAGTGAAATTCAAGTTTGTGTTTATTATATGATCTAAGAAAGGGAAAATAGGCACAAACAAAGACTTTTAAAAAGAAATGGTCAGGAATGCTTTTATACAATTAAGTGTATAGGACACAAAACTGTAAAGTAGTAGGTAACATGTTAATCAAATATACTGCAGTCTGGAACGCAGAATCCCAAAATTTCAAAGGAAGGGAAGCATGATGTAGTAAAGTTAGACCCAATGCAATTATGTGTTTGTGTTTTCTTTCAACAAATAAGTCTGTGTAAGATGCCATGATTGGCAAGAAATGATGTAAATGACCAAAACTCACCCCCAATCTGTTTGAATACTCGTAATTTTGGTAGCAAATTGTAGTTCAACTATAGATTTAAGACTTTGAAAAATAGTGAAGGCTTTGCATTTGAGTTTTATAGGATAAAACCAAATGAACCTTGAAAACACATGAACAAACGACACCTAGTATAAGTAACCCTAAGTGGAAGCAACATGTGTAGCCCCTAAAGATCACTGTAAACTAATTAAAAAGGGAATTATAGACAATTTCAGATGAAGATGAAGAAGAAGGTAATGTGTGAGATTTTCCGACACAACAAGAAGAACAAAAATCGACAATTTTATTAGTAGAATATACGCTATAGAGTCAAAACAAGTCTCCACACATTATCATTTGGGTGACCTAATCTAGTGTGCCATATTACTAGATTTAGAGGAATTAACACCAGCAGTCTCTGAGAATTATTAGCTGAAGCAGAAGTAGTATACAGCTGAGATGTCTTTGACATGACAGCAGAAGTAGTATACAACTGAGATGTCTTTGTCATGACAAGATCAGTACAACTTTGAATCTCGAGATTAGGAAATGAATATAAACCATCAGCTCCCACAATTCCCCAAAGTAGGATTTCATTGGTGGCCTGAGAATTAATAATACAAAATGGAGTAAAGAACTCAAAATAGACATTGTTATGAAAGGCAAATTTACTCACACTAAGGAGGTTTTTGGTAATTGAGGGAACATGCAGGAAATTGTGTAAGTAGAGAGAAAGATTAGAATTCTTGAGACAAGAAGAACTAGAACCAATAACTTTCAAACCTTCACCATTGTCAATGTAAATCTGATTTAGGCCTTTGAAATGAATAAATTGTTGAATATTTTGAGAGTCTTCAATAATATGAAAAGATGCCCCTGAATCAAGTATTCAACTTGAGTTGTCAAGTTCTTGAGTAGAAGAATTTGTTATCAATGCACTGTCATATCAGCTGCTGGTGTTGAACAAATATGACCAGTGGCAGGATTAATCTGGGTATTAGATTTGGAAGTAGGGTTGAATTGCGTAGTTGAAAACTGAAGAGGCTGATTTGTTGTAGGGTCATGCAAAATAAGAGATTCATGTGGTTGATAGGAAGAATCTCGACGGTAAATGTTAGCAATATGACCATATTTGAGATAGATTTGGCACTGAAAATTAGCAAATCTGCCACTACAACCTTGACCACCGCGACTGCGATCACCTCTATCAGTGAACGAACAACCAAAATTTTCACGAAAGAAAGTTATTGGTACGAAGTTGCAATCTTGTATCTGCAGCATATGCCTTACAGTAATTAACCGAGGGAAAAAATTTCTTTTGTAAATGATTAGCACACGATTCATGGGGAAGAAGTGCTTCAACCTCCATGATTGGAGGTGTTTCAAATTTACTTTCAAATTTTGGCAATGCTCTTTCACTTGGCTGTGATGTATGTGGTTGGTATATTTGTGCTATATATTTTGTTCTTTTGGCTTCACATTTCTATTTAGTGATGGGAATTTTCTATATTCTGGTGAAAATATTATCATTGAATATCAAGATGTTTTAGTTTATTGTAGGAGGAGCATATATGAAGTGCATAATTTGTAATTATGTTATTTGTATATTCAAATTGATTGTTTTTTAATTGTTTCTTTAAGTGCAGGACTACGGCCACCGAGTTAGATTAGCAACCCATTCAAATTTTAAGGAGTTTGTTTTGACAGCTGGGTTAGAGTTTTATCCATTGGGCGGTGATCCAAAAGTTCTGGCTGGTTGTATGTACTCTATACCCATGTACTAATTTCTTCTACTGACTGACTGGCTTGGTGCATGATATTCTTAATTCTTCTATCCCACATTCCCTTCTAAAGTGTTTTTCTTTTTTTTTTTTCTGTTTGCTCTCTGGCCCAATAAGCCCAACAATAGACACATCAGTTTGTTTTAGTCCTTCTATCCCAAAATACCATAAAGATTTTGTTCATTTGACTAAAAATTTTAAATTTAACTTAATCTCTCATAAACAACTTATAAGATGAAGTTTGTATTAACATAAAATAATTTATTTTAACTATATCTCTAAGTGGTGTGGGTCTTCAACAATTAAGGTCGACAATCTCCTTTTAATTGTGTAGAAGATGTAGGGACAAAGGGACTAAAACATTTTCTTTTGGAAATTATAGGGAAAGGATCAATTGTAAACCTGAAGGACCAAAAACAAACTCGTACCAGATTTGAGGAACTAATAAATATTTAAGCCTTATAAATAATATAAATGTGTGTACCTCCAATCCAAGACAAACAACATTCAGATATCTGTTTTTTAATGGTATTAGTTCTGTAAGTTTGATTTTCTTCTCTATTTTTGCTTTTATTTTCTTGGTTGCCACCAGCAGGGGTCCTAAACAGTACCTGTGTATAGTTTCTAGGTCAGAAGCCCTGTGCTGTTGCTCATTTGGTCCGCTACAACACCTAGAACTGGTAGCCTGTGAACCAAACCTTGTTGTCGTGTCGCCTATAGCTGCTGCAACTGAAGTTTTCTTGTCAAAATCTCTACAAAATCTTGCAATGCATTTTCTTAGTTTTTGGACACAAAAGTTCTGGGTAATGGTGATGTTAGGCAGCTATAGTTCCACAGGCTGTATCACCTACATATTCACCATACCTAAAATTCAACAATAACAATGGTGATGTAATATTAAAAAAAAGTGTGCCTGGCGAAACACAATTTTGTTAGGTTATTCACTATTTTCTTCCTGCTCCTTCCTTGTCCTGATTTACATTGTATGTATGTGTATTGAATTGGGCATGCTTTTCAAATAAGTCAATCCTACTGTCAAATATTTCTTATTATGATTTTGTAAATATGAATGTTACATGATGGGTATGCACTGACCCTTAACACTTATGAATACCTACCCCAAATACTCCCCCAAATCATTGTTTGGATTGCTGGTTATTGTCCAATGGAATTTGAAACTTTAATTAGCTTGGTGTCGTACGCAATCAGGAAAATATAGCATATACCTTGATGTGTGTCATGAATAAGGTATTAACTAATGGTGTATTTGGAAGAAAGGAAAGAAAATTGAGGAAAGAAGCTTGGGATAAAGATGCATTTTCTTTTGTTTGGTTGAAGAGAAAATGGAAGAAAAGCTTGACTTTTATATAATTTTGAAATTTTTTCTTTCTTTACATTTTCTCTTCAATTAAATATTTATTTATTTTTTCTCTCAATTTCTTTCCTCCCAATCAAACAGAGCCTTAGTTCAGATCTTGAAAGTTTATATCTGTCCTCTTTACAGCTATTTCTATATTTTTACTTTTAAATTCTTTCTGGTGCAGATATGGTTAAAAATAAGGGCTTTCTGCCATCGGGACCTTCTGAGATACCTATTCAGCGAAATCAAATGAAAGAAATTATTAATTCTCTACTTCCTGCTTGTAAAGAACCTGATATTGATTCTGGTGTCCACTTTAAAGCAGATGCAATCATTGCCAATCCTCCTGCATATGGTATGCTTATTGTTAGTTACTTTTATGTAATATGGTTAGCCGAATTTGTGCATCTATATTTTATCTTCTAGTGAATATGATGAGTTTCTAAATTATGAAATACTGTTGGATTAGTTTTCGTCAGCATACATGAACAAGCCTGAAAAAGTTTTTACTTCCATATTGAAGAAGTATACAAGATTTTTGAGAAAAAAATCAAGTCTTTGTGAAGAGTATTTAACAAGGATTGATCAATTAGGCCGTCATATTTAACTAGAGTTTATGATATGTGTGACCTATAAAGCCCTGGAAGGTCATTTGGCACAATATCCCTAATTTCCTTTGCTAAGTTATCTAGCTCATGGAAGGGCTCGATGATCATAAATTTGGGAAATCAAATTCATCCTTGGGAAAACAATTTCAAATTAGCCTCTAAGCTACAGATAGTTCATAATAAAGAGCAAACCCTTCTTTGTATTGCTTAGTTATTGATTAACCTTTGGCATAGGTTTATGAACTTTCCCTTAGGCTTAGTTGGAAATACCATAGTTTTGTTTATTTGTTCTTTTCCTTTTGCCTTCCCAAACTTGAAAGATAAATGCTGAGGTCTAGCATTTGATAAGCATCAACCTCGTATCAAGAAGGTCTAATTCTAGGAGAAACAGGGGCAAGACAGAGGATTTCATTTGTGGGTTGTTGTCAGGAATAGACCTCTAACAGCTTTTATAGTTAGTAAGAGGGTTGTTGATACCTATTTTATGGTTTTATAGAAAACCAAGGAAGTAAAAACCAAATGATATATTAATTCTGCAAAATCCTGACTACATTTTTCCATAATAGCTAAAAGAGCGAGACAAGAGCCTTACACGTGCCAAAACACAAACAAACTTCCAATCTAAATATATTGTGGGCCCTCCTGATGTTTTTGTAATTACTCTTTGTTGGTTGACTTTGGCCTGCCATTGTTGGATCGGGGTCCCACCCATTAAATTCACCCCTGCAAATAGGTATATGGCCTATTTTGTACGTTGTCATAATATTTTCCATTTGACTTTCTCAATTTTGGGTTACTCCTTTGATAACGTTATCTTTCTTTCACCTTTCTTGCTACTTAATCCTTTGTTTCTGCTTGTCTAATTAAATTAGCAAATATTACTGTTTAATTAATATCTTCTACATTGCCATTAACACTGGTACATCTATAGGGCATACCCATGTGGCAGAGGCACTTAAAATTCCAATTCATATTTTTTTCACAATGCCATGGACGTAAGTTTCATCCTGTTTTCGTAATCTTTAGAATTTTGTTCTCATTTATTGTTGTTTTAGTTCAACTATTGGTTGTGTGTCTTTTAGTTTTCTTGGTGATTCAATTTTGCATTTATGCAAGTATTTTTCTCATTTCTTCCCAGGCCAACTACTGAATTTCCACATCCTCTGTCACGTGTAAAGCAACAGGCTGGTTATAGGGTGAATTCTTTGTTAATTGCTGTATCTTATAATCCATCCTTATTTTTTTCGTTCATGTTTATCTAAACATTGGTCATATTTATCTTCAGCTTTCATATCAAATAGTTGATTCTTTAATTTGGCTTGGAATACGGGACATGATTAATGATCTTAGGAAGAAAAAGTTGAAGCTACGACCAGTCACATACTTAAGTGGCTCACAAGGCTCTGAGACTGAGATTCCACATGCATATATATGGAGTCCACATCTTGTTCCTAAACCAAAAGGTGTTTGCTCTAGATCCCGCACTTCACATTTTGTTTTTATAGTCATTGTTATATTAAGTACCTTCATAGTTACTGTTTCTTCTCTGTGCATCTGTGCGTTTGTTGTTGTTATGATTTTCTTTCTGACTACTAAGAGAAATGCTGAGAGAAAAGTTAGAGAGAAAGGAACACTTTGTATTTATTATATTGAGTTTGTACAAGTAATGAGCTTTTGTTTACAGCAACCAATCAGTAGAGTATAAAAGCTCATTCTACTAAGTCATTTGTAGACAACAGGGAGCTCAGTTACGTTGAGTTTGAACCTGAGAAACTGAAATTGAGAAGGAGACAGTACTGGTGAACATCTGGAATATATTGTGCACTTAAATACTCTGCTGAGCATACCATACTACTCGATGTGGGACTTGGGTACCCTATAATACCCAAATTCCAATCACCACCCTTAAGAACCGACATCTCAACGATTTTCAGTCCACAACACTTCACTTAATTACCTCATTGGTCAGAACCTTTGGAATCCTTTCCAAGGTATCGTTAACCAACTTCGATGCCAATTGACAAGTACTCAAGCTTATGGAGAACCCACACTAGAAAAGCTAGTTATAAAAGGGGGAGAGCAAAACAATTAAATACTCTGTTGAGCATCTCATACTGCTCAGTATGGGACTTGGGCTCCCATAATACCCAAGTTTCGTAACACTAACCCTGAGAGCCTACATCTCGACGAGTTTCACTTTACAACATTTCACTTGGTGACACTTTATTCAACTCTCTTGTTGGTTAAAATCCTTCACTAGTCAAAACCCTTTAGCCCTTTTTGAGACATCAACAACTAACTTTGATGCCAAGTGATAAGTCTATAAGCACTTGGGGAACCAACCCTCAAAAGCTAGCCATCATGGGGGGAGGACCAAAAACTTAAATATTCCACCGAGCATCCCATGCTACTCAATGTGACAGTTGGGGACCCTATAAGTTCCTATCACAAAGCCATGATCCTAAAAGGAAAGAAGAGACACTTGAGAAAGGAGAGAAAGTACTAACTCAATAATGTGACTTTGCTTGCACTAGGAATACCTTTTTTGTGGGGCTATGAGGACAAATGACATATAGGGTACCTTAATGATTGAGGTACATGGCGAAAGTGAGAAATTCAACAACCTTCTCAGTTTGGACACCCTTAATGGTGGAGTTAAATTACATTTTAGCTATTGATTTATTATCTTATAAAAGGAATGCACCTCCAATTTATTTTTAAGCAGATGGATTGATGTAAAGCAAGAAATGGCCTCAGTAAATGACATGCAGTAAGAAAAGTTATTTGTAGAAGGAACAAGAGGCTCCATTTTAGTCACTACACATCAATTTCTAAGTGAATTATATGTTATCAAAGTGGAAATAGAGGGAAAGCTGTAACTTTAACCATGCAACTTCTATATGGTTAGTCATCCTATGGAACATTTAGAGGCAATGTGAAGAATTGCTTGGTTATCACAATATAATGTTACTTGTTAAACTTCACAAAACGGTAACTCTGAAGAAGTTGCATAAGCCAAACAAGGTCATAGCTCGTTATTTTGCTCTAACTTCAGCTTGATCAACTACACTTTGTTTATGGCTTTTCAGAGGGACATTTTCTCCACTCGATATACAATACCCTGTGGTTGAGTGTCAAATAGAGGCAATCTTGCTCAATTTGCATCACATTGTGTTTTGATTTTGTTACAAAAAGTTTTAAAAATACAAAACACTGTTTGATCGATTTTTTTGGTAATAAAATCCAACTACATCTAGAATAGTCATCGATAAAGGTATCAAAATATTTGGAACCTCAAGGAGTAATAGTATGAGAAGGATCCCAAATATCAAAATGAACTAAAGAAAAAGGAGACAAAACTAGTTTATTTAATCTATTAGAAAAGGCTAACAAATATGTTTTTCTAACTAACATGCTTAGAATTCAAATAAGACAAATGTTTTGAAGTTTCATACAATCTTTTGCAAATTTGTCAACCTGGGATGTCCTAATTATGCTTGAATCGTTAGAGATTGCAAATGCACACATACTGACAGTGATAAAGAGAGATGGTAAAGAGATGATAAAGGCAATGTGACTCACATCAGACACTTGTCTTCTCGTTTGATATTTGATCCTAGAAGGTAACATTATTTTTAGTGAATGTGAAGATAATGTTATAGGATTGGGTCAGTCTATTGACAAAAGTAAATTAAATGGCAATTATGGACTTAAAGAACAAAAGTTAAGAGTAAAAGATGAGAGGGGTTGGGTAGTGCCAATGCCACAAGTTTGTGTTTTTGAATTATTGGTAGGTCAATTGTTAGGTGTTGTTGCAAGAGCCATATGGGGGGAGTTGTGGAGCTGAGAGAGATGACATGCGTGAGAAAGTGCGTGGATGGGTGGTTTGTTTTAATGATTGTGTGATATGATAGATCAACTCGACATGATCCTAACCTTGTGCTTGTCGGAGGAAAGATATGTTGCCAAAAAACTAGTCAGAAAAGTGTCTGGTGAGGATGCCGGAACAGTGCACGACAACATGGTACAACACTGTGTAGAAAGGCTTTAGATACCATGCTACATTATACGAAAGAAACATTGAATTAAAATCATGTGTTCTTTTTATCTATCAAAACTATAATATACTAAATAAAGATATGGCACCTGCTATTAATGAAGATATGATACATGAATAATAACATGTTTCTAATAGTACATACAATGTAGATATTCCTAATTTTAAACATGTTTAAAATAAACACCTTTACTATCTTTTGTTATTTGATTATTGGTTTGAGAATCTAATTTGTTTCCTTTTCAGATTGGGGACCAAAAATTGATGTAGTAGGATTTTGCTTTCTTGATCTTGCGTCAAACTATGAACCACCCGAGTCCCTTGTAAAATGGCTTGGAGATGGTGACAAGCCTATTTACATTGGATTTGGTAGCTTGGTGAGTCCTTTTTTCTTTTCATTATATAATTATCTTTTGACATATTATTTCTGAATGCTAAACGTAATTGTTGGAACTATGCATCGACTCTTTAGCCTAGCGATTTTAAAATGTAGAATTAAATCTTTGTTGATATGAAGGTCATTGCTTAAAAACTAGTGTTTATAACTTCCATCTAGTAGTATGTTAAGGTTCTAGAAGATATATCGCACCAAAATATGATATTAAAATTATCTCCAAATGTTATTATGAATGGACATGAATATTTAATTAATTCAAGAATGCTTTAATGGGTATTTCACTTAGTACTTGTAGTATATATACATAGATTTCAAAAAAGCGTACAACAGAAGAAGATTTTGATGGTAGGTTTAGACTAGAACTCACTCCTACACAGACCTTTCACTAAAAATTGACAATAAATCAAATCTCTACATATATATATGCTTAGTCTGCAATAAAGAGGAGTTGAACTATGTAAGGAAATAAAGAATTATTTTATTGATAACAATGACACCATTTACATTCTCATCATCTCTATTTGTATTAATAAAATCTTTTGTAATTATCAAATCCTTTAAAAAAGGAACGAAAATTATGTCAGTAGATGCCTTATAGCCAACCGCTACATGTTCCATTGGTGTTCTTGGCAAAGAATCACACCATTGTAGGTGAAAAGAGATATTTTTTAACTTTTCGGTTCTGTTATTCTGAAAACCTCCCGGATTGGTCATTCTGAAAAAAAAGAGGGGGAGGGGGGGTTAGGTAGGTGTAGAGAGCAATGTTCTGGATTGAGAATTCCAGAAAGGTTTTTTGAAATGACCAATCTGAAAACATATTCCAGATTTGAGCAAATCTATAACACTTCCCCAAGCATCCATGACTTGATCCCACACATTTCTAGGATTAACTAACAAATATCCAGATTTGAGCAAATCTATAACACTTTCCCAAGCATCCATGACTTGATCCCACGCCTTTCTTGGACTAACTAACATTTTAAATTTGCTTTTGCATTTTTTTTTTCAATGTTTTCAATGTGAAAGTGATATAGAAGATTCAAAGTTTCTAGAAACACGATCTTTATTGCATTCATTAGAGCAATATTTCTATCACTGACTAAGACCCTAGGGAGGGAATTAACTGTATAAAACAACCCTTAAGGGCCCATACAAAGTTCTTTTCACGTTCAGAAGGCAATAAAACAAATGCAGGAGAGAAGGTCATCCTAGTGGAGGTTACACCAACAATCTCAGGTAAGGGCATCCTATACTTGTTAGTTTTGTGAATACTATCCATCATGAACACTTTGTTAAAGGAATTCAGTAGTTTCACGAAATCAGGGCGTGTCCAAAATATATTTGACACATTTGTACTGATTCAACCCATCCTAATGAATAACCCACACTAATGCCCATCCTAATGAATAACCCACACTAATGAATATACATGTCTCGTTTAAGTAACATCATTAATTGTGACATTTCAATTTTTTGACCTTGATCCATTGTACGATAGACATACCTTGCGTTATACACTTAATTTATGCTTGTTAGAGTTTTTTCATTATGCTCCTTCAATGTCAATATTTCTAGGCTTGCCATACCAACAAGCATTGACTTCTCATTATATGTTAATCTACTAGCATATAGATGATCAACTAATGCATTGACAAGTCATGATTATGAGAAACACAAACTGATTTCATAATCCATTCTTCATTATCTTTTAGGCTTTGTTTGAATAGGATGGGAATGGAAAAGGAAAGGAAGGAGGGAAAAAAAAGTGGAAAGGGAAGGAAAGGAGGGGAACGAGAATGGAACATTAGGTTTTTCGGATGTAGGGAAATGAGTGGAAATGAATAAAAAACTTGTAGATAATGTGATTGATTTAAGTGAAAAAAAATTAAAAGGAATGTTTGATTTAATGATTTACCAAAATGCCGTTGAATTACTTGTTTAATATACATTTTGAAATAGTTTAGTTAATCATATAAGTTTTGTATTTAAATGATATATATATATATATATATACACACACACACACACACATGTGTGTATATATACATATTTTATATATGTATAACGAATTGGAGAAAAAAGTAGATTTTGTTTTTTATTAAATCAGTTTTACAACTTAATTTTCAAAATTAGTTTAGTGAGAAAAATTGAATATATGTTTGTGTCAAATTATAAAAGTTGATGTGTAAGAAATAAAATGTCATTAATTACATAAACAACATTCAAATTTAATTTTTTCTTTGGTAAGATTAGTCATGATTAAGCATAGATGCATCCCCTGTGATTGTGTGACATGAAATTTTAAATAAACAAATTTCCTGTGTTTTGTAGAGAAATAAGGATGTATAGGATGAGACTCAATATTACATATCATGTTTGTGTGCGTAATCAGTTATGATGATATGGATGCTGATGTGTCTCAACATAACCGATTATGCATGCAAGTATAATTTGTTATGTTGGGTCATTACATGTCAACACTATCAATCATATTATATTATATGTTGAAGAAAATATTACATGACTCCCAAACATGTAAAGGTTTAAAGGTTTAAAGGTTTCATATATTGTAGAGATGACCAACAAAGTTGTATTACATGATGAACCCACACACAAAGCGTGCCTTTTGAATAATACACACTCAACACCACCTACTAGGCAAAACAATATGTTAAGACCTTCCAAAAGCCTAGTTGTTAGCATGTTTACACTATCAAATAGAGAAAGTTAAGCTAAATGTACAAGACAAAGCTTTAGAAAGATAGGACACTCACCAAATGGATAGCCTTAGGAAAACCAATGACAAGAGGTTGTTAAGGATAGGAGGCGAAGAAGGTTTCACAAGTTTTTTAATGACAGTGCAAGGTTGCAGGTTTCGGTTTGAAATAATTTTGGTAGTGTGTTGTAAGTGCATGGCTGGAAGACATTTAACCAAGTTTACATTCGTAAAACACCAAGTCTCATGATTTTGGACAAGTGCCCTAAACCGTAAACAATTTCCTCACTTTTCCTCGCCTCACCTAGAGGGACCTCTCTCCCTTCCCTTTCTTTGCCTCCCTTTCCACTCAAATTAGTGGATAAAATGTGAATAGTACTTAAAGTGTCTCTGCTATTTTTACGTCTCTACAGTAAATCACTGGATCCAAACACAACATTACAGGTTTCCATCATAACCTAAAAGGGTACTCACATTTCCTATTTCCATTAGCAATTACTTCTTAGACCTTCATGTACCATCTCTTTCGCGACATAACAATACGTATGTCTTTCCTGTTGTCCATTTGTTGTATTTGACATTAGTATCACAATAACAAATCCAAGATTTAAAGCAACCCTTCTTGTGCATTCCAATAGATGAGCCCAAGTAACAAATACTTATAACAACAACAACATAGTACAACATTACTATATGTTAAATAAATCCCATGGTTGGTTTCTCATGTGAATTGACCATGGGCAACACCTTAATTAGGGAAAGAGCACCTCTCATGCTTATTTTTCCAAAATCTCTTATCTAATATAAAATTTTCCTAATACCCTCGAGCACTAGTGTTTACAAATTGACTAGATTGTCAGTCCCTGGATGGGAACATCCTGTTCCTTTATTTACATTTTACTATCCCGAAGTCAAATAAGAAGTGTCAAGACGAGTATTTGCTGATCTTATCAAATCTATCCCTTTAGTATATTTGTGCAACAAACAAAGAAATAAGACCAGCTTTTGAATAGATGTAGATTGTGATTTTCTTACTATTGACTATTGTGTCAAGATGAACAGGCTACCCAAGGTGTCCAATATAACTTTTATTATGGATGACATTGTTTTCCCCAATCTCCTCAACAGCCATCATCTTGATTCTTTTTAATTGTCTTGCATATGTGAAAAAGCGTCAATAGATATCAAAAGGACAATCCTCTTTGGACTATTTATTGGAAAATTAAGTATAGTTCTTCTCTTCCTATTAGTCCATCTATCAAGTAGTATTGTTCCCTCATTTTTCTTCCAAAATAGTTCATGTTCTTATGAGATTAGATTGTCTTTTCAACTTGTTACACCACAAAAACGACACCTAACATTAAATTTTTAACATCTTTAGGATCTGCTATACATGCTCCAACATCCTTTGAATCCTTGCTTGATGTTGCTTTAATCAATAAATCCCACCAATTAATACTTTCTCATTTACATTTCACATTTCTTGTTGCCCTATCAATAGAAACACAATGCAAGATCAGTCCTTGCTCAATTCCACTTCGTTTTCTAAAAGCATCCCCTGAATCACTTGATGCCATGTTTTTTACTTCAAAATCTAAGTAAAATTGAGCAGCGAGAAAAACAGAAAGAAACAAGAAGGATTATAGAAGAAGCAAGCACCAGGGACCTCAAAAGCAATGACTGTGAAGGCCACTCTTGACTCGTGAAGCTCTGTATGCCTCGTGGGTTCTGATTTGCAATGAAACCCTAGCAGAAAAAAGTTAATGAATATTGAGCCTTATCTTGGGTCGGGTTGGGTTCTTTTATAATCAATAATGGGTTTAGAAGACAAGTAGGATCAGCATGACCCACAATTTGATTAAGAAAGTAGCATCACATACTTGCTCCGATCCATGCTGCTTGTGATCCACCCTCCACAACAGTTTGGTTCCTCCTCTACTCAGAATCGTGAGTTTGAGATTTTACTATCAATTTTAACAGCAGTGCATTTAAATGATCGATTGTTAACGCATTACCACAATCATGTTGCATACATTCATCATGCATTGCATTGAAAGAGAGAACATAGTCCATTTCAACATCATCTATACTTGGAAACATGTCAACTTCATCTAATATAACCATGTCAAAGTCTTCATCCATACTAAATCTGACAATTAAATTTAAAGTGTGAAGAAATATGAACAAAACAAAATATTTTTGTTCCAGAACTCATTCTGGAAGTCAAAAGTTGCATTCTGGTATACATTATCTGCTTTCCAGAATCTCCAATCCAGAATATTTGGAAATTAAAATTCATGTTTCGGAAACTCCAATCTTGAAGGAGTATTTATTTTTTTCAATAGGAAACCTCTATTTTGGAATTGATGATCCGGAAACATGGGGAGCAGTCATTAAAAAACGAAAATTCCATTTATCCTACTCATTTTCATACGTTTTGCACCTATCGGAACCTAGCCAATCTCAAACCACATCCAACACCGGCCACCATGAATAAAACATAAGGAAGGAGGATCCAACATTCAAATAAAACAAGGGTAGAACGGATATTTTAAAAGTTATGCGGGTGCAGGAAGCAAAGCCATGAGGTAGTCACGTCCAAGTAGGGCACCAAACAACTTATTAAAAAATGATTATTTGTCATGTCTTACCTTGACCATCAGAATTGGCCTTAACTATTCAATAAAAGTCTTTCCTTTTTTGTTTTCTAATCTAACTTCTTTCAGCGTCGTGTTTTTTTGCGTTGGTTTCTCGTTTAATAGTTTTACTCTATCTTAACCTCGTTTCTATGTTTTCTTTTGTTATAATTTTATACCTTGAAGATTGTAACATTAAATTTAAAAAGTTTTATTGAGGAATTCTTAATGATTGTATCCTTATGTAATTAATTGTTGTTACAAATAAAGCGGACTGTGGTGGATTAACACACAACTCAAAACTCTGTTGCATCTTTATTATTTTATTGTGCAGGATATCTTATCCCCATTTTTATCCTTCACCTTATTAAATTTATTTTTCTAAAAATATGAATAGTTTTTTTAATCTTATTTCTAATATCTCATTTCCTATAACAGCCTGTTCAAGAACCAAAAAAGATGACAGAAATAATTGTAGATGCATTGGAGACCACTGGACAGAGAGGCATAATCAATAAAGGATGGGGAGGTCTTGGGAATTGTAAGAATATTTCTAGTTTTTGTTTTCTTATTAGTTTAATAGTTTTATGTTTTTTTCAACAACTTATTTTTCTTCCCAGTGGCAGAACCAAAGGACTCTATATACTTATTGGATAATTGCCCTCATGATTGGCTTTTCTTGCATTGCAAGGCAGTGGTAAGGCTATCTACTTATTCTTAGAGCGTGTTTGGTACCAGGGAAATTTTTTATACCCGAAAATTATTATTCCTGGGAATCATGAACCCTGTGAATTATGATTCTTAGGTATGACTAAATTTTGTTTGGTTGGTTAAAAATATTTTTGGAAATATTTATATAGTTTTTTTGAAGATCAAAGAGTAATATGCTATTTTTCTAAAATCCTTAATTTGTTGTGCATTAAACTATTGAAATAGAGTTATACTATTTGTTGTGTTAAACTTTTATTTTAACTTAGGAATGTTAGAATCTCAACCCACATGAGAATGCGTTTTGCAGGAAAACTGGCTAAACCATTCTTACGAATCTTATTTTTGAAAGGTAAATTAAACATGAGAAACATACTTTTCCAACTTTAAACCTTTTGAGCATTACAATAGTGGAGGAAAATCTTATTGGAGCAAGGAAAGCAATTCAATGAGTTGAAAATGGACAATCTCATTGAGTGACTCAAGATGAAAATTTTAATAAATGTTACATCTTCCATAGTTTGGGTGATCCAAGAACAGACTTGATAAACAACACTACTTTTCTGAATTCTTAGCAGCATATATGTTTCTCAAAGCAAGATTTAGTGTATGAAGAAATACGGAATCCAATAAATAGATAAAAATTCAGTTTCAATCATTAAAACTTCTGCTTTACTAACAATTGCATTATTTGTCACTATTTGCACATCATTTGATGACCCAACCTCCGTAATTACGTTCGTAATATGCTTGGCTATGAAATCTTTGTTTGTTTAGTTGTTGATGGGTTTGGTTTGGTCTCCCATCTTGTTTTTGTTTTTTTCTTTTTGATAATATATTAGGAATGTTGCAGATGATTGATACTGACAGAGGTGCTAACCTAGCTATGATTGCAGTTAGTACAGTGATACACTAGCATTCTTGCTTTTGATAAAAGATAGGATCTGCTGAGTGATTCTTAACTTGAGTAATTCACTGAATTCCAAAATTTTGGAGAATGTTACTGATTTTAAGGCTGCATGTATGTAGTGTCAGATTACATCAGTATATTTATCAATGAAATCTTGTGTGGATTATCTATTTGCAAATTTATTCTTGTAGTTTTACCCATTTTTTGCAGGTTCATCACGGGGGTGCTGGAACAACTGCTGCAGGGCTCAAAGCTGCTGTAAGAAATTCGTTGCTTTATAAATGCTTTGTAATATTATCATGTCTTCTGATAATGTTTTTAATATGGGTAATTTTGTGGTAGTGCCCAACAACGATTGTTCCTTTTTTTGGTGATCAACCATTTTGGGGTGATAGAGTACATGCCAGAGGAGTTGGTCCTCCACCTATCCCAGTTGATGAGTTTTCGCTTCCCAAGTTGGTTGGTGCAATAGAATTTATGCTAGACCCTGAGGTAAATATAAGTTTCATGAAATAACAAAACTATATGCAAAAATATTTACACTTGTAACTTTTCTACAGAAGTTATAAAGGTAGATATTCAAGTAAACTCATCAAGCAATATGAAAATATAGTTTACGTATTGTAATATATGAAATGTTCTCCTAATGTCTACCTTGAGAAATACTCAAAATTGATATCTTACTGGAGTAACTTTTGGACCTCTAAAACGAGTTTAAAATGGTAATTGTAATGTTGAACTGTTTGCTTTTTATTGAATAATGTACAACTTTAGAGATTTTTGGAGATTAGTGTAGATTATCTTCTATTATGCTTATGTATATATTATGGGAAGGATTTCTATATTTAGTAAAGCTTATTGTATTATAGAATATCTAATTGATATGGGATAATCTTTTCCTCTTTTTCTTGTTACTTGTTAGACACATAGGAAATGAGAAAAGATGAAAAGTTTATGCTAGGAGAATATTAAATAAAAAGGGTGCAGGGCAGATTTATTGGTTAGGATGGGTTGGTCTATTTAAAGACCAACTCAGTTAGGAAAATGGGACTTTGGAAGATTGTGAGTGTTGACAGAGTTTACTCTGTGTGAAAGGAAGCATTTTCCTTTGTAACCTATTAGGGTGTATCATTGGTTAGAGAATTAATAACAAGATTCTCTATTTTCTGTAATTGTTATAATTTCTGTGTGAATGGATTTCTATCTTCTAGCATAAGAACCTAACAAATTGGTCCGACCTACCGGATCTAAGTGTGGGTGGAAACTGCCAGATCCAAGTGGGGTGAAGGAGAGGGTTGTTGCTATGGAGAAGTGGACCAGCGAGCATGGATGAAGAGTGGAGAGCTGAAGTTGCTACAATAAAAGAAACAATGAAAGAAATCAAAGAATTGTTGAAAGATCTTAAGAAAAGTAACAAGAGGTTTGGAGGAGGGAAAGATTTTGTTGTTGATACGAGGATGGAAAGAGCATATAGGAGAAAAAGTTTCGTGGTCATCAAAGAGACTAAAGAAAAGTTGCAAAACTTTCAAACAAGTGGTAAGGGTCCCGAAGGAGAGAGAATTTAGAAATTGAGTAATGAGAAAAGGGAAGAAAGATTTGTTCAGGATAATCATTTAGAGGAGGAGGAAGGGTTGAAACAGTGGAGAGTGGAATTACTTGCTATTGAAGGCCTTGATCCGTAAGGTTGGATTTCAAGACCTGAAAAATTTCTTGCAACACATAATGTATCTGTCAAGGAAAATTTGAAGGGAAGGATAAGGATTTGATGTTTGAGAGGTTGGACAGATGGATAGAAATTCGAAGTACGGAAGATTACGCTCAAGAACTGGTTGTCTAGCCATCGACGCCGCCGCTCCGCCGTCACCGTCGCCGACGATGATGGATTGGTAGTGTCACTGATCGACTCACCTCGGCCTCGCCACCAACATGTCGCAAAGGTCGTGACGATCGAAGCTCCGACGTGGTCTCTACGTACAAGAATTTCTTCTCCATACGCCGTCGTTATTGCTCTTTTGTTGCCGATTACACCGGCGTCATCACCGATCGAGTCGCCTTTGCCAGGCGACCACCTGCCACAGAGTTCGTGGCTATCGGAGCTACGGTGGGCCTCCACGTGCTTCTCTCCGTTGCGTCAACGTTGCCACTCTCCGTCGCGCGTGATGGCGCATCGGGTACTGTTTACGGTGGCGATTACCACCGTGGGAGCCGCGGGGGTATACTCGTTTAGGATCAACCTTCATTGTTTTGATCGGAGCCCAATTGATTTGTTAGGGTTTTTCTTTCTCCTCCATTGTCACGGACCTTTTGTGGTTTTGGGAAGAGTGGACTCCGTGGCTATGAGGTTACAGGATTTACAGGCTCAGGAGTAGAGTAATTTACTAGTTAAGGCCACATATGTTGGACCAAACACTACACTTTTTCTAATAGTTCAACTCGTAGAAGTGACTTAACTTGCCAAAGCACCAATTCAAAAACTAGTTGACCTTAGAGTGACACTAATAACTGTGCTTGGATGGTTCATCCCTGGGAAACTGGTATTGTCCCTAAATATTGGATACCAACAACAATGGATGCATGTGAACTTGCTTTGCAGTTTCCTGTTTCTGTTTTAGGTGTTGCTTGCCCATGTGCTTTGGGACTTGCCACACCAAATAGCAGTCGTGGTTGCTTCAGGCATGGGTGTTGCTCAAAGGGTGCTCATCAAGGGTGGAAATGCACTGGAAAAAGCACACAAGATATTCGAGTGGTGGGAAAGGTGGGGAAAAGAATGGATACTCTATTAGTTCCTTTGGAGTTGCTTTGCTGTATTTCAGGTTTAGAATTTTCTGATAAGAAAGCTTTCATACGTTAGCAAAAGCAGCAGTTAAAAGTTTTGGAGGAGGGGGCTTGGTAATCACCTTGCTGTTGGATTTGGTGAATTTGGACGCAAGACACGAGTTGAGGATTCTCTTGGCCAAGATTAAGAAGCAGAGTTTCTCCTCTATTTAAGTGGTGAACTTCGAAGGATATAATGCTTGAGATCCCAAAGGGAGATTGCCATTCCACTTGCTGAGCGGCCAACTTGGGGTGACTTAATTAGTGAAATATGCCATTGGTCAGATGGTTACCACTTAAATGTCCGACTATATAAGAAGTTACTTTTAAGTGTGTTTGACATCCTAGATGAAGGAAAATGGACAAAGGAAGTCTGGGATGTGGTTGAATTTGAGGTACACATGGGAGTTGGTTTTCCAGTCTTCAACCTTGAGGACAAGGTTGTTCCAGGAGAGGGGAGTATTGTTAGACATATAGGAAATGAGAAAAGATGAAAAGTTTATGCTAGGAGAAAATTAAATAGAAAGGGTGCAGAGCAGATTTGTTGGTTAGGACGGGTTGGTCTATTTAAAGACCAAAAAGGGAACTTTGGAAGATTGTAAGTGTTGACAGAGTTTACTTTGTGTAAAATGAAGCGTTTTCCTTTGTAACCCATTAGGGTGTATCATTGGTTAGAGAATTAACAACAAGACTCTCTATTTTCTGTAATTGTGATGATTTCTGTGTGAATGAATTTCTATCTTCTAGCATAGGAACCTAACACTTGTACCTCCATACATGTCTTTTGCATGTGTTTCTCCTTTCTTCTATGTTGTGGGCCAGGGGGGCCCTTCATGAGTATTTCCTATTCCTTGTCCTACTACTATGTTCTTAAGTTGTCTTCTAGGAGTCACCCAGTCCTTGTCTACTTTTACTTATTATTAGAAAGTGAACTTTAAATTTAATTCAATCTCACAAAACCGACATGTAATATAAGGTTTGCATCACTTGTATACTATAATTTAGTCATATCTCTAGTCAACGTGAGACTCCAACACTTCATAACTCCATTTGCATTATGTGCCAGAAATGATGTGCACCTTACTGAAAGTTTAGGTAACTAGTGTTTTGCTCTAGCCTCTTGTACTAATTTTCATCCCACCTGAGTCTACATATGATTTTTCCATTGTTGTTTATCAGTTTATGTATTTTATTTTTGATCCCTCGTTCAATCTATAAGTTCTTGAGTTATCATCATTTGCCTCCCCCATCCAATGTTTTGTCATTATTCCTACATCTCCATTAGAGGCACTTTCTAACCATGTTGGTGACTATTGAAATCTAGGGAGGATAGAAACATTGAGTTGAAACTATACGTTTCTAAGGCACACATGTGCTTTATTTATATTGAAGAGAAAAAATGAATACAAGAAATAAAGGAGATTGGATATGCTATAATAACAAAAATATGAAATGGGAATAGATAAAAAAAGTTCCTATTAATATATATAATCTATATTTTTCTGATTATATAGGAGTAGCTTCTTATTTCTCAATTATAATACTCTCCCTCAAGTTGGAGCGTATAGGTTGTATATGCTTGGCTTTTTGCAAATATAAGTAATCATTGGTCCTTTAAGAAACTTAGTGAGTATATCAACCAATTGTTTTCTAGAGTTGACAAATCTAGTGGTGATGTCTCCAAACACCAGTTTTTCTTTTATGAAATGAAATTCCATCTCACTATATTGAGTCCTCTCATGAAAGACAAAATTAGAGGCCATATGTAATGTTGTGTGGGTGTCTCACAAAGTGCATTTGAGAGTTATTAGAATGAATAGTTGTATGATATGAAACATAATCAAAGAAATTGACGTCAACATATACAAATACCATGAAGATTGGGAGAGAAACGATGATACCCTTTTTATAGCGATAATATCTCACGAACATATTTGAATGACCAAAGAGAAAGTTTATCTCAACTAGGTGTGAGGTTATGTGTAAAACATGTGGTACCAAAAATGTGTAGGAAGATTGTATAGAAGGGAATGAGGAAAAGGACACAATCGAGTAGCTAATCATTAAGGACCAATGATGACATTTGGTTAAGGATAACATCGCCCCAAATATTGGTGAGAAAGATGGTTGTGGAAAAGTTTTAATACTATGTCTATATTTGTGTTTGACTACTTTATTTTGTTGAGGAGTATGAGATCACACTTTGATGAAGGAGACCATTGGATGTCATGAACTATTGCAACTCATTAAACAAATATTCACAAGCATTTTCATATGAAAAACACATGGGTATACTAGTTTTGTTTTCATTAAAAGTTGTTCAAAATATATAAAAGCACTTATGATTGATTCTTCATCAACCAAATCCTATTATATCCAGAGTAATCATTAATGAAGGTAACAAAATATTTAAAACCAAAAGCATAATAGTACGAGAAAGACCCTAGGTAGGAGAGTGAGCTAAAGAAAAAGATTGTTTATTAAGACTAATAGGAAAAGACTCATGAACATGTTTTTCTAATTGGCATGACTCAATTTAATGTAGACAAATGTTTTAACTCAACACATCTTCAATAATTTTTTTTAACCTAGGATATCCTAATTGTGCATGAGTTATCATTGGAGAGACAGTTGATGCACATATTGTTAGTGATGGATATAGATAGTAAAAGATATGTAACTCACATTTGATGACACCATTCGTTCGACTTGATATCCGATCTTGTAAGGTACATTATTTTTGGTGAAGGTAAGGATAATATCATGGGATTAGGTCAATCAGGTACAAAAAATAAATTAAAAAGGCAATTTGAGACATAAAAAACAAATTCAATAGTAAGGGATGGGAGGGTAGTACCAATGCTAGAAGCTTGTTTGTGAACCAAAATAGTTATGAAAGGCAAATTAAGTAAAGGTGTAAAAAGAGAAAATAATTACCAGAGATGTGATTAGTTGCATAAGAGTTAATAATTCAGGGACCCAAAGGAGGAGATTGAGAGACAACCAAAGGAATCACTACTAGTGTGTGCCACTGAAGCAGTGTTACTAGTGTTGTAGATGGATCAACTAGTAATGTAGGAGGAAGAAGTGTTACGAGATCTTCGCACTTACTATATGAAGGGGTACAAGCTGTAGAGGTTGGAATCTAGTGAGGCTAGGTAATTCATTAGCAAGGACGTCACATTCGACAAAGACTTGAATGCTTATAATGTATAGAGATCTAGAGAAAGGCAAAGAGAGTTCACGTTGAAGTGGAGGCTTTTGGTGATGGATCAAATCGTCAAGGTGTTAACTGATATAAACAAACCTTCTAGCTCTTATTTAAGAAGGTTAGGATGTGTAGAAGTTGACTTGGACTATCTATTATGACCTTATCTATTATGCTTTGACAATAGTTGAAGGGATATAAGGTTAAGAGCTTCAAGGAGGCTAAAAAAGGCATACAAGGTCGACAGTGATAGGTTGCCATGAGAGGGGAGATTGAATTTCTGAAGAAGAACCAAACATGGGCACTTATTGATCTACCTAGGAATCAGAAGGTACCTGGATTCCAATGGATGTTTAAAAAGAAGGAAGGAATACCAAGGGTTGAGAAATAAAGGTTCAAAGCAAGATTGGTGGTAAAAGGTTTGACACAAGTGGAAGGGGTAGAATGTAATGAAATCTTTTCACTGCGGAATACTTACGAGTTGGAGGGGAGTGTACAATGTGTGGAGGACTTAATCTTGAGGGAGAGATCGTGAGAAGTTCAAGTGTAGAGTCATGAATCCGGCATTCGTTTATACATTGGTTGGCTCATGGCTTGAGACTCATTGAATCTAAATATCTACCTGTTATTTCCACTCGAGAAACTCAACAATTGTTGTTGTGGAGTTCGAGTATGAAGTTGAGAGTCTCACACTACGTAGAGATAAGTGGGACGAATAATATACTAGGAAAAAGATCCATAAACTTAATGATTTTAAAATTTTAGATTAAAAATGATAATAAGTCTCTTATATGGTATTTCTAGTTATGTACCGACCCTCCACGACAAGACTATAGAAAGATTCGTATGAATTGGTGTAATGAGCATCTTAATGATTCTCTATTTATAATGAGGAATAATAATACAACATTAAGAAATGTAAAATCCCTAAATTTAGATAGATTCAGTCCTCTCTTCCTTTCTTCCTGAGGGATAAGTCATAAGTACCGTCCATCCACACCATTGGCATACCCTGCATTGGCAACTGATGTGCCGGAAGCCTCCGGAAGTGTCCGTGGACGTGCTCTCTCTCGTCATGGGACTCACGGGCGGCTTACTGCGCTTGAATGCCTCAAAGAAAACTTGGGACCGCTTGTGTCTGTCAAACTCCGCTTTATGCTTAACTTATTTGTTTTATATTTCTCGGAAGGGGTAATCGGGAGGTACATACATGTCTTGACTCTCCGGGTTTTTATGCTGCAAAGAGGAAAACTTTAATTTTTTAGGTGTTCTGCCGAGCAATGCAAACTTAGTGGAATTTATTTTTCTTAGGTGCGTTATAGCTAAAGATAACCATTATGTTTGCTTAATATAATTCCAGGTAAAGAAACGTGCAATTGAACTTGCTAAGGCCATGGAAAATGAGGATGGAGTGACTGGAGCTGTGAAAGCATTTTTTAAGCAGCTTCCTCAAAAGAAATCAGAAGCTGATGCAGATCCGCAACCATCTAGTTTTTTTTCTTTAAGAAAATGTTTTGGTTGTTCCTGATTGGAATCCAGTTGATCAAGGCCCACCTTTTCTTTTACGTGAATCGCAAATGTTTACTGCATTTATGCCTGTCAGGCGATTGTATAATTCTGTGCATGCTTCTATTCTCTCTGTTTATGTTGAGTTTCAATATGTAAGTAAATTTTGTGGCTTTTAATTGATATTATGTGCTCGGAATGTATTTTTGTTCTGTATCAGTGTTTTGCACTTGACATTAGATGTTTGTGATTATGACCGTAACCATATGTTTGGTATAAATCCTAAACCTAGCATTTTAAGTTGCGAAATATTTGCAAAACATAAATTCTCTTATAAGAAACTGTGGTTCTGAACGAGTATTTTTTATTAACGAACCTAATTGCAACACAAATTATACTTCTAGCAACCTAACAAGTTAACTAACTAATAATCTTACAAATTCAACGAACGTTGAAAGGTCTAGGTTGGTGCCAACCACAGCCCAATTAAACCAACTAGAATTTCTTACTGGTAGGGTTCGATAAAATTGCTCAAGATTTATGAGATATAATTTTAAGAAGGTTCAGATAATAAGTTACATATAATGATAATAGTAGAACTCGAGACCTATGAATCACCGAAGTCTCTCCTGGGATTTATTCAGGAAAATCGTTTCTGAAATAAAATGAATCGAGATGTTTTGACGAATAAAAAAAATAGGATGAAGCAGTTAATGGGAAGATGCAGTGCTATAAACACAATAACATTATTCAAGAGTTAATGACAACCGTTTAAAACAATTATTAATTTCTAATGGCGTGGTTGATGAAAGTTTTATTTTTTCAAAATGTCAACTATCAATATTACATTATAGATTTAATTCAATAGGTATTTTGTAAAGTAAGAATATATTTGTAAAACATTTACATAAATCTTCAGACGCAATAATTACAAACGGAATAAATTGTTGTGATGTATCTTCTACATTTCTTTTTTGTTATTCTTTTTATTTAAGGTTTTTTTTTTTTTCAACTTCAAATTTTTGTTCATCAGTACTTCGTTTATGCTACTTATATATGAATAAGTATCTTGTTTATTATGTAAAGCGAAGTAATATTCGTATTATAAAATGTTTCTTGGAAAATCAAGTTATTTTATTAATATCATGTAATGGTTTGTTAGACAGAATTCTCATAATTCTTGAAACCACAATACCATAAAACAAATGTAACATGTAAAGAATAAAATTTTATTAAACAGAAACACCATAATCTATAATAAAATTACAATATAATCAATCCAAAAAAATTTAGTCTTTCGTAACGAAAGAACAAGAATTACAAAAGATAAATAAATAAATAAATAAAACTCGATTATGGAATATGTATTCTCCAAGTTCTATTTATAATCTCTTTTTTTTTCAAGAAATTAACTCAAATTTAATTATCAGATATTGTCTCTGTAATTATCAAATGTTTTCTTATGTATCAAAGATTAATTTTGTAGATATATTTTTTGTAGTAAACTTGTAGATTTTTTATTTCCCAAATTTGTTTCAGATATTTTATTTCCAATTCTAGATAGTAGCTCATAATAAGTGAATCTACTGTAAAAGATATTACAAAATATTTGGAGGAGGTTTGCTCTGAATCAATAAGAATTGTAGAACATCATCTTTGTAGAAATTTAAATAATATTTTGTAATGATTAGATTTCGAGCTCATAGAATATCGATAAATAATTATAAACAAGAAAAGTAAGAAAATATGCTTAAAATTCAAGTTTAACCAATAATCTCAGTTAAGGTTCAAATAATTTTGATTGAATAAATCTTATTTAAAACAATGGATTTATTTTCAATTACGATATAAGAAAATAAAGGTTAAATAATAAAAATATACTCATCAAATAATGTAAGATTATCTATTAATCATCAATTCCTTAATCAATTATATAAATAAATTTTACTTTTGTCACAAGGATTTTAAGTCAAAAAATGAATCTTGCTCATAGAAACAAGCTTTCATCTTATATTTTGATTCAGTACCAGATTATAAAAGATATTTTCTAATACTCATAAGAATTAATGATTAAGTCACAAATCAACAGGATACTCCCTAAACATAAAAATAAGATACTAATATATTGAAAGAAATGATTAGACATAAATAAGAACAATATTGATTGTGTGAGAATTCAAGTAGTTACATCTAATCCCGACAACCACAAAAATGAATAATGAAAGGCGGATATACAAAGAGGAGAAAAGGAAAATCCTTCAAACCCAGAGTCGCTAGAATTTCTAACCCTAATCAGATAATCCTTTAAATAAATTTTATTTTGTGACATTTGCGCCCGACCTAACTAAAGTGGCATCGGACACAATCAGATTCTGTTACTGTCCAAGTTTTGAAGCCCAACTTGTGTCAGGCTCGTGTTTCTTATGCCGAGTGAAACTCTTTCTTTTCTCAATCCAATGGTTTTATGTTCAAAATAATACGGATTTAGAATAAATTCAATTCTCATATTCCAATAATCAATTATTAACAAAAACTACCTAAAATTGAGAATTAAGCATGTACTAAGTTTGAAAAAATTAATTTTGTTATAAAAGTTAATCCAAAAATATCATATAAATTAATTCTATCATTTTCACAAGGAATTGTTATAGATCAATGTCAAGCCATTCAACATGTGTTTGCTAAAGCTCGAAATATGTGGTATCTATGGCACATTATGAAAAAAGTACCCGAAAATTTAAATGGTCGTAAAGAATACAAAAACGCAAAGGCATAGTCTAACGTAGTTTATGAATGTCGTACCCGAGCTAAGTTTGAAGCAAAATGGAGTGATCTAATTGAAAAATTTGACCTTCATCATAATGAGGGGTTGAATTCTCTATATAGTGACCGTGCAAAATGGATACCCTGTTTTTTGAATGGTAATTCCTAGGCTGACATATTAACCTCCTAACGAAGTCAGTGAGTGAATGCTTTTTCTGATGGTCACATACATTCAAAAAGTGGTCTGCAAAAATTTTGATCACTAGTATGAGAATCCCTTTCAGACAAAGTTGAAAAGGAATATGAAGTTGACTTCTGATCACCAAACACAGATATTTCATGTGGTTCCAAGTCCCTAGCACAAGTCCAAATTGAATACACTCATACTAAATTCATAGAAGGGCAATGCAAATTTCAAGAAAATATGAATTCTTTTGTAGTTGGGATGTTTAGTTGTGGGTATCATTGCTATTACGATGTTATGGAAGAAAATATCCATGGTGGACAACCTAAAGAAACAATTTTTCATGTAAGTTACAAGTGCGATGTACAAGAATTCAGTTGTACTTATTTTTAATTTGATTTCAGGGAAATTGTTTATTGATATTTATTGTTGGTTATTGAACAAGAAATATTACAACACATTCCCTCTAAACTCCTTCTACACTGGAGCAAAAAATTTAAATGGAAGATTCTTCCAAACGTAATTAGATACGAATATCTTTACATAATTATATATGGATATGTTTGAACGTAATTACATGCATTGATATGTAATTACACATAGATAAATTCATAGGTAATTATGTGAAAATAAATTTGTAGATAATTACATGTGGATGTTACCTACATATATGACCCTATGAATTTAGCTATAAATTTTGAGAATTCTTATGTGACAACTACCTATGAACAATTTATCAACAAATTTTTTATCATAGGTAACCTAATTTTACTTATAAATTTCTGCATTAGGTAATAACAAAATTGTTTGTAGTGATTAAATTGTAAAAATAGAATACGGATATCAATTTACAAATCTGGATGCATACAAAAGTGAAATGTTACATCTAAACATAAAAAAACTAAATTTTAACAATTAATCAATTTAAGCAAGTAACTTAATCAAATAACATAATTGAAATAAATTACCAATCAAATTAAATTATCATTAAATCTAATATACACTCAGTTGTTAAATTAAGATATCAATCAAAACCTAATTTGAATTCCAAATCACAGAAAAGTAAAATCATAATTATAAAATATTCTAAAATTAGAGAAAAAAAAGAACAAAGTTAGAGAAGTTAATCGGTAACAAAACTCGATTTCAAATTTACTTAATCTCGAATTAGTGGATTGAATGAGAGAATAAACCTATCATTCAAGCATTACTTAAAACATAAATTGGAAAAATGAGAGAAGAAAGAATGAAAAAGACAAACATGAGAGAAAAGTGAATGTGAAAAAATAACTCAATTTCGAAATCATAGAAAACTGAAAATGAAAAGTCTTTAACGAGAACTTTATATGAAAATATTTATAAGATTTGATTAATGTAAATGAATAAACCTTAAGTACGAACTTAATTATATCTACAAACTCAATTACAAATGTTCAAATAAAATGTAACCTCCCATACAAAATCCGTCGTATTTCTCTCAACTCCAAAAAAATTAGTAGAACTAATAAAAAAAAACTTTAAATCTAAAAACCATATAGTCAAATTGAAGCCTCTTTGACCAACACTAAAATTACTAACTGGTAAAATCCATCACTAACTGGAAATTGCCATGGCCAAAAATCCACTTATAGTTTGCTCATTGGTAAATAAGGTAAATCCTGATAGATAAATCAGTAGATAAATAAGATAAATATTATTTTTATTATTTAAATTATTATTATTTTATTAACAAATTTAATATTTTTTATAATGTTATTAATGGTTTTATTAAAGTTATTAACAATCTGATGTAGAAGAGACTCCAACCCAAATCTTATCAGGAACTTGACAGCTCCTATAACCATAAATTAGAGAAATTTTTTTATCATATTATGATTATTATTATTCTTATTATGAAAATGTCAATATTAACAATAATAATAATAATAATAATAATAATAATAATAATAATAATTATTATTATTGTACAGAAAGGTGAATAAAAACTCACAAAATTCCTTGTTAAGGGAAATTTCCTTCCAAGAATAAAAAAAAATTCCAAGCAAGGTCCAACCTCTTACACACGTCCAGGTGTGTTAGAGGCTTGTGTCCTTTGGCAAGCACAATTCTATCATACAAGTGATTCTTACACTTTTCAAGTCCTGTCAAATATGCTTATTGTAGAATATGTACAGAGACAATATCTCCTTTGAGAAAAGAAGGGGCAACTACGATAAAGGGATGTTACAAGCGTTATTCAAAGCCTAACTAAACGTCTTCTTCTGCACAACAGCTAGAAAAAAGTTAATTTATAAGTTATTTTTGGGGTAATTTTTAAAACAAGATCAATTTTTTCCCAAGCTTAAGATTTGCTTATTTCCCTATTTTATTAGATTTTTGTTATATAATTGATTATTGGAGTCTGAAAATTGAATTTATTCTAAATTTCTATTATCTTGAAAATGATAAAAAAAGATATTGGATTAAGAGAAGAAGGATTGAAGCCCTAAAGATGAGAGATAACAGATAAAATTTGAGGCTTGCATTCGATGCCAGAACCTGAGCTTGACACCAATCAAAACCGAAAGCAAACATTTGGAAATGAACTCGATGCCACACATGCTGCGCCTGTCGCCAGTTGGGCCAAAAGTATCAAAATTGTAACAAAATCCAGTTGTGGTCAACGCCACTTCAGTTGGGTCGAGCGCAAATATCACAAATCAGAATCTGTTTAAAGGATTCTCTACATTAGAGTTCAAGGCCTTCTGAGCACTGATCCACTTTCGAGACTGCACTCCATCTGAAGGCTGCACTCTATCTGGAGGCTGAGAGTCTGAAAATGTAGCCTTGGATGACGACTAGGGTTTGGAAGGTTTTCTATTTTCTTTTATTTGTATATTCATCTTCCTTCATTGTTCATCTTTCTCTCTTGTTTGGCTTAGATATAACCATTTGAATTCTTATGTAATCAATATTGATTTTTGTTTATGCCTTTACATAAATGCTTTTCTTTCAATATGTTAGTCTTTTGTTTCCACACATGGCTTGATCATTTACTCTTACGATATTGAGAAATATCATTTGTAATCTAGATCTGAATCCAAATATCGAATGAAAGTTTATGTCTAAGAATAGAGCATGATTCGTTTGTTGGTTTAAGATTCTTATACGAATGAAAGTTTTATTTATATAATTGATCAAGGAATTGATGATTTATAGATAAACACAGACCATACACCTAAGGAATAAGGGTTTGAGTATTATTATGGGTTAACATTGACATTTGTTTGAAAAGAAGGCAATTGATTTTATGTATGAAAGTGAAGTTTGATGGAAGTTTAATCCTAGCAATTGCATTCCATATACTTTCCATTTTCTTCCACATTCCAAGTGCTCATAAAAAAAATACAAAAATATATTTTCATTGTTTAAATTTTATTTTCTCACACAAAAATCTAAACTTTGGAATTATTTAATCTAATTTTGTTATAATTGTATTTATTGTCGTATATTGCACAAGTCTTTTGGGAAAGAACGATATATTTATTATTTGCTACATTTGTGACTGCCGCAGTTGCCATCATAGTGAGAAAATGCTAACACAACCATGAATTTTTTTTTTTCAACTTTCTTCATATCTTGATCATCAAGGCACCTCTAGGGGATTAGAAACCCTAATAATTGCACATGAAAGAACAAACCATGAGAAGAAATTGCAGTCTATCACAAGAAAAACACAATTTGAACAAATGTGGTTATCCAAGGAAGATCACCGTACTCCTATTAAGACAATTGTGAACAAGAAAAGGTTCATTGTAAAAAATCCAAACTCTCAATAGAGAACTAGGATTGTTGTATCTCCCCTCGAATCGAGTATATCATGAGACATAATCGATTATGCATTTCATCAATTTCAATTTAATTCATTAATTATCAAAACGGAAAATGCTCTAAAAAAATATTTCATCACAATTAAGTCAAATTTTGGTGCTTTATAAATATATTTAAAAAATAAACTATTTAAATTGAAAATACCAAACAATGTTTTTTTCTATATTGTTTAATTGTTTAAGAAATTTGTTATCGATTTAAATTCTTTTAAGTAAAGTTAAATAATATTTAATTGAACTTGAAAACAATGTCAGAAAACTAACGTACAACTTTAATAATAAAAAGATGTGACACATAAAAATATTTACTCCAAAATAATTAATACTTTTATTCAATATTGATTTAAACTGATCTTAAAATTTTTAATTATTCTAGATTTTTTTATTTAAATTAAAATAAAGTTAAATATAATTGTATATTAATTTAAGTTTGCTGTTATTTCTTTGTAAAATAAATATTAATAAAATAAATTAAAGTTTTGTAGAAATATAAAGTTGTACTAAAATTTAATTATTTCTTTAAATCCATGTAATTTTATCAAAGGTTATTAATAAAAGAAATTTAAATATTATTTTTAGTTTTATAAATTAATTACTTCATAATTAATTATCTTTCAATTTTAATTCTTACTCACTTTTATTAAAATTAAACTAAAATTAAGTTTTTTTTTTAGTTTACTATATATTACTCAATTCATTCAATTTTTTTGGTGTTACATCAATAAAATCTATTAGAAGTTCATTATTTTCTTCTCACTTTTCATCAAAATACAAATAAGTTTACTTTTCACTCTTATTTTCCTGTTGATGAAAGTATCTTTTAAGTAGTGGAAAAAGATTAAACTCATTCAAGCTTCTTGATGAAATTCACATTTGTTCCTTTTTTTAGGGAATGTTGCTCGATGAAAAACTATGAGAAGATTTGATAGAAAGTTCTTCAGGAAGGAACTAATTACTAGAGTCATCACCAACAAAATAAATAAAAAGTGCAGTCAACTGAACAAAGTCAAACTCTTATCGAATTGGACCATTCTTCTAATATAATTTTTTTAACACACAACTAGGGCTTATTTGGTACATTTAGGGTTGATTTGGAGAGTAGTTATATTTTGACAACCACACATCACACACCCACTTTACAACCTTATGTAGCGTTGATATGACCAAGATAAATGACGTATAAAAAATATTCCAGTGTGACACTAGAGTCATTTTTAGGATTTACATGTTTGGGGTTTTATCTAAAATGTTGTCCAGCATATTCCATCAAGGGTTGAGAAGCAATGAGTTTGAATATCAAATCTCTTGAATATCGCCACTGCTGTTGTCGCCGCTGTAGTCGTATCCGCTGCTGTCACCGACGATTCTCTCACCACCGTCGCTTGCCATTGTCGATGGTCTCCTACTGTCACTCGCCACCTCAACCACTCTCACACGAAATCTCCCCTATGCAAATGGGTGCACTGGATTCAAATCTTAAATTTAGATACTTCAAATCTAATTATGTCATTTCATAATAAAATATCCTAAATGTCCTTTAAAAAGAAAAGTCTCGTTTTACCTTTATCCACGTGTATAATTAAATCACGTCAGTAGTTGATATCTGATTGTATGCCAACTGTAGTTGTTAAAGCAAAATTTTCCTAATTATAAATATATTATTATTAGTATTATTATCAATATTATTATTATTATAAATGTTATTATTATTATGAATATTATTGTTGTTGTTATTTTATTCATAATATTATTATTATTATTATTATTAATATGTTAAGTATTACCGATGGATAATTTGGTACTAAATTTTTTTGTCGATAATGACATTTTACTCAAATAAAATTCTGTCGATACTTTTTTATCAATAATTTTTGTTTTTCTTACTGTAAGTTAACTAAACAAATTTTGTTCCAAACAAAGGGAAATTTCTCTCTCTCCCACTATGCAATCCATCCAATCTACAATTTTAAGGAAATTTAATTCCATTACTATGCACCTTCCTATTGTAAAATAACACATGCTCCATAGCCTATATCTATACCATAAATATCATGAACTTATGTCATAAATGAAAATAAAATTAATTTCTACTATTAACATCAACTTGTATATCAACTTGTATATGAACATTTTCATAATACCTGGAACAAATACACACAACCCACAAGTTGGCAATGCGATGCATTTGTTTTCCTCTTCATGCCCATTGAATCACAACACAAACTTTCAACCAAATATTCATTAACTGCACCCGCCAATTATGCTTACAAAGTTCACCAATATCATCTACAATACTAAACAACCCACAATGAATAGTACCCATTATATCAGGCAATAAAAACTCAAAATGTACGACTTACAAAAATCCTGAACGCAACCATTGTTGCTACGTTTATCAATTTCATCATAAAGCATATTACATTTACATAATAGCTACTAAAAAACTCCTACTATCACATTCATTTTCTTCTTTATGAAAATCCACTTCTTTTCCAACAAATCTCAAACCCAAACCAAAGCATACCTCAAACAATAATGTAAACGGGACAACTTACAGACCTTAATAAAAAATTGCACCTACGAACACGAACTTGTTAAAATAGTTGTTAGTACTTTTCAATGAATTTAAAGAACAAGCAAATGGAAGACATACTGCTAAATCATATTTTACAAGACAAAGCATGGAAAATAACAACACAATAAACCTCAAATGACATCAAACTATCTCAAACACAGTAACACTCAAATGGATCATTGCTATTATGCACACACCACCCAGGAATTCCATCAAAATTGTTTCAAACTAACTCTAAAATCAAACAAGAAGCTTCATATGAAAGGAGACTCACCGAAGCAGACAAAAGGCCCTCAATCCAAAGCAAAAACCCTTAAAACAAACCACCGGCAACGAAGATCATGCCACCATTGGAGCAAGCACATACCACCGCCAACAAAAACAAAACCACGAACGACCAACCGCCAGCACCGAGGCCAACAAGAATGAGGTACAGGTCTCACCGTGAGCAGCAAAGATCATACCAGCCAGAGCAGAAACGGACCACCGTCACCAAACGGAAAACCCCTCACCCGAGCACGAATGACCAACCCTCACCACTAACGCTCACCGTTAGCACACAGGATCAATTTCAAACCGTAAATAGTAATTCCCAAATTTTAATCTTATGCCACATTTGATTTTGCACCACTTTTTTCATTTCATATAACATTTTTTATATGTCAAAATGATAAAGTTGCCCACAACTTTTTGATATGACAAAATGACACATTTTCCACACTTGTCACGTCAAGGGTTTCATTTGGACATAATATAAAGGACGATTGTCAAAGAATCGTCTTCGAAGAAGAGCAATGAAGTCGGAAAATAACACATCATGACATAATCTAAGAGCCCAAGAATTAAAGAAGTTATAAATAAGTTTTAAATTCTGCAGAAATATGTTTACATTAATTATTGCATAACTAATAAGTTGCCTTTAATTGAAAAATTACCATGTTGCTTCAATCATAATTTATAAAACTAAATGTTATAATTAAAAGCTACTTTTATATAATAATAATAATAAGAAAAGAAGATAACATGTAATATGCAATATATATATATATATATATATATATATATATATATATATATATATATATATATAT
>Ga0209700_101147_pt1 | contig 53704 bp, 33 predicted proteins | sample SiratroredBW_FD_187528 | JGI IMG/M metagenome (GOLD analysis project Ga0209700, IMG submission 187528) | Root nodule microbial communities of legume samples collected from California, USA - Siratro red BW (SPAdes) (version 2) | ecosystem: Host-associated > Plants > Roots > Nodule | place: USA...
TATATATATATATATATATATATATAAAAGATTGATGATATACATTTTCTATATTTGTGCTACCATTAAAAGTGTAAGAAAGGATAAGAAACCTCCTAAAATTTCATCAATTTTTTGTCACAATTTGAAAGAGGAAGAATACTAAACCAAAATGTAAAAGATAATTGAAAAATATTGCAAGCCACATAAGGGAAAATAAGTTATTAACCTGAAGAGTTATCCATTGTGAGCTGAACTTCTTTCCCTTGATTTAAGGACACAACATGATCATCACCCCAAATAACCTCATAGTTTTGATCGAAGCTTGTTTCGGTCTCCATGCTTCCTTGGACAAGAACATGAACAACAAGAAGGATAAGGAAAATGAAAGACTGAGAACCCATATATAACCCAAGCTAGTACTATTTGAATATTAGACACGTTAGAGAATATGTTTATTATGTTGTTTGCAAAGTTATGCATCCATATATATATACACATGTGATGATGTAAGCTTTGTTTATAATTGGAAACGTGCATGCAATGACCCATAATTGCATGGCCAATACGCCATTGACTTCTCAATATTATCGTCCATAACAAACCACATCATTAGGGCTTTCTTCAGAAGCAATGTAATTGGAGACTTTTTTAGCTTCATACTCATTAATAAATAAGCTTTCATGAGAATATGGTTAACGCAATAACAAAAACTTCAATCAGAAATATTGTCTTTTCCCACTTTTTAATGTAATTGGGTTGTTCTAGACTTACGTAAATATCATGCCACACAAAAATTCACAATATTCCAGCTCTTCCATTGCTGTGCAATCAATTATGTAATATTTTCTTTTGAGAAAATATAGAGATGTGTTCCATAAAGCTTCAATTGTTTGCAAAATATTTCTTACGTATTGCACCAAGAATATTTGCTTCTGAAGTTGGAGTATTATTTTAAATTATCAATTATTCGAATATAAAACGTGTAATTATGGCAGATGAGAATTTGATGTTTTATCAATGAAGCATGTAACATTACAACTTCTACTTTGTATTTCGGGTATTATATGATTATTAATTTTTATAAAATGTGACCAATTAAAATAGAGTATTTTGAAAATATTAATCTCAATTGAGAGGATTTATTAATAAAAAATTAATTTAATTTTTATAATAATAAAAATTGAACTAAATAAAATAAAATAATTTAGCAATGTATAATTATTTTTAATCTTAAATGTGTAAATTTATGCATTAACTAAAGAAAATAAGAAACGTGAAATTTTGTTTTCATTGAATAATTAGAATGTTGATATTAGTTTACTTTTTGATTCGAATGTTTCAAATTTGCGTACTGTTTTATGTTCTAAAGTTCTTATAATTTTAAGGTTGCGTTTGGTTGAACTGATTTGAGAGGATTTACTATTCAAGATGATGGATTTGAGTGGATGAAGGTTATTTGGTTGACCTGATTTGGGAGGATGGATCAAGAGAGATTTGCAGATCTGAATAGATTTGGAGTGATTTGAAGAGATGAAATTGAAAATTACAAAATAGCCCTTATAAATGAATTTGAAATTACAAAAATAATTAAAAAAAATGTAAAGAAGGTATAAATTATAAACAAGAAACAATTATTAGCATTAATGTATATTTATTGTAACAACATATATATTATATATGAAAACTAAACTGATTTATACCTAATTCATCAAATAATTGATTCCAATAATTATATATATTTTTTTCATTCATAATACTTTCCTTTCCTTTTTTTTCCAAGACAAATATAATATAATTAATCTCTCTTCAATCTACCCATACTCAATACAATCTATCCATTCATAATTATATTATTGACATAAAATAATTAAATCAATAAAAATTGTTTACTTTATAAAAGAAATAATAAAAGTATATTATACATGTTATATTGTTTTCTATTTATTCTTCTTTTTTATTTTTTATCGATGAAAATACATTTACTTAATGTTTAATTGGAGTAAATAATAAAAAATATATTTTTGTCTTCTTATTTGATTAAATATTTACGATGGAGAAGATGCTATTTAAAATATTTTTTAGTCATCTTAAAAACAATTTTATTTTCTTTTAAATATAAAATCATTAAAACACAAAAGTAAGAATGTTCACGGGTTGGATTAGATAAAATCATTATCAACCTACTAAAAATTATTAAAAAATATCTAGTTAGTTGATTCAGTTTCTATATTTTTTATATTAAAATCAATTTAATCCAATTCATTTTAATTTTTTACCATCTTATTTCACAAGGGTTAATTAGTAATTTATCAATTAAAAAAATAAAAACAAATCTATAACATCTATCAAATCAATCCCAAACTTTCATAACCAATCCCCTCAAATCTTACCATCTATCCATTAATCAAAACAACCCTCTCATCCACACACAATCCACTCAAATCCCTTCAAATCCATCTTTTCAAATTCATTCCCTCAACCAAACAAAGCCTAAGTTTCAAGCTTCCAACCCAACTAATATGAGGCATATATATAGAAGATCTGATTGTTGCATAAAATTATGAGACAAATCTATTAACAGGTGTAGAATTTTCAAACTTACGAATGACAGAACTAAAGCTTTTGACTTGGAAAGATCAAGTCTCTCTACAACCCTGAATGAAGAAAATATTTGTTAATTTATGTAAAGACGAGGTTCTATTTCATAATTGTGTTTAGTAATGTCTTGAATTGATGAAAATGCAACAGTGTTTTCAAGAGGAGATAATTCATCAACTCTTTCTGTGAACATAAAATGTTATGATTCAAAATGATTACGTTTTCATCTGTAATAAAGAACAAAAATTAAGATTTCATACGGAATGAGTAAAACGGTGTTCTTCTTCTCTATTTTCCTTCGATTCGAAGAGTATGAGATGTGGAAGATTTTCAAAAGGTGGGAAAGGGTTATTGACGTTTTCATCTCCAAAAAATCAGAGGCGAGAGGGGTAGAAGTTTGGTTTTGTTAGATTTCAAGGAGTTCATAATGAGTTAGAGTTGGCCAAACAACTTGATGCAAGGGTCCGTTACATGCCAAAGCAAACCTGAAGATCACGATCAAAATCAATGGTATTATTTTTCAAGTTAGGATTGAAGAGGAAGTAGGACAAACTGTTGTGCAGCAGTGTAAATGTGCTCACGAAGGGGAAGACAACAACACAAAAATGTTGTTTGAGGACTCAACGTACAAGGGTTCTTACGGGATGACCCAATCTGGCGAAGGTAGCTCAAACGATTTTGAGAGTGGAGACAACGTAGTTCAAAGGGTGGAGGCCACACTACTTCACCGAAGATGGAGAGAAGTCACGACAGTGATTCGGTGAAAGAAAGTCAGGAAGAAACTTAGAAGTCGAGAACAACGAGTCAACTCAGTGACATGACAGTGGTTCAAAAAGCCTGTATAGGAACGTAGCTCGAGGAGTACAAAATGTGTGTTGGAGAAGTTAGGTTAGAGTCACATGCGGAGCCAACGACCATTTTCGAACGAGACATTCTGATGTGGGCTTTCGAGTAGTTGAGAATTTACCAACTTCAAATCTTTATACACGAGTTTAAAAACAAGTTTAATATTATCGAGTTAGAATCTTATCAACTTCAAATCTTTAAAACAAGTTCAATATAGATGCACAAGCTACATACCTATGATTCGATTGTTATTTTAAGTTATGGCTTTGTATTGAGATGTTTTGGTAACATATCTCAAAGTCCGAAGTGGTATGCTTTTGTAGATCGATTTAGGCATGTCTTTCTATCCTATTTTCCGATTATTGGTTTCGGTGACGCATTTTGGCTTCCATATCATTAGACCTTTCAGCTTTCACATCATTGAGCCTGTCGACTTCTTTATCACCGAGCCTTTCAGCTCCTATATCATAGAGTCTTTTAGCTCCCATATCATCAAGCCTTTCGGCTACTCTATTCGAGCCTTTTGGCTATTGTATTCGAGCCTTTCGACAACTGTAATTGAGCCTTTCAGATACTGTATTCGAGCCTTTTAGCTACTGTATTCGACCCTTTCAGCTATTGTATTTGAGCCTTTTGGCTATTATGTTCGTGCCTTTCGACTCATGTGTTCGAGCCTTTCGACTCTTGTATTTGAGCCTTTTGGGTACAATATTTGAGCCTTTCGGCTATGGTATTAGAGCCTTTCAGCTACGGTATTAGAGATGGAGTTACCAGAGCTTCATATTAGAGATGGAGTTACCAGAGCTTTATATTAGAGATGGAGTTACCAGAGCTTGTATAGGAGATAGAGTTACCAGAGCTCGTATCATATTAGAGATGGAGTTACTAGAGCTAACATAGGAAATAAGGTTACCAAAGCTCATATTAGAGATGGAGTTACCAGAGCTCACATAGGAGATGGGGTTACTAGAGCTTCATATTAGAGATGGAGTTACCAGAGCTTACCTAAGAGATGGAGTTACCAGAGCTTCATATTCGAGATGGAGTTATCAGAGCTCGCATAGGAGATGGAGTTATCAAAGATCATATCATATTAGAGATGGAGTTACTAGAGCTCGCATAAGATATATGGGGTTACCAGAGCTCAAATTAAAGATGGAGTTACCAGAGCTCACATAAGAGATGGGGTTACCAAAGCTTTATATTAGAGATGAAGTTACCAGAGCTTGCATAGGAGATGGAGTTACCAGAGGTTCATTAGAGATGCGTTATCAGAGCTCGCCTAGGAGATGAAGTTACCAAAGCTTATATTATGTTAGAGATTTAGTCATGAGAGCTATATCATATTAGAGATGGAGTTACCAGAGCTCATATCATATTAGAGATGGAGTTTCCATAGCTCACATAGGAGATAGAGTTACCAAAGCTCGAATAAGAGATGAGATTACTAGAACTCATATCATATTAACATGTGCTTTTCGGTCATGTTTTTGTGACTTGAACATTCAATATCTTGCACAATAACACACAAACTTAAAGAAAACACAGAAGTTTGTTAATAAATGCAATCTCAATAAAAATCCCGAAACAATAATTTCTAAAAATATTAACTAAAAAGTTGATTTTAAAATATAACAAAAATTTAGTTATATAATAAAATAAATTTTCTAAAAAATTTAAATACTTTGTACCACGGGATATAAATTAAATAAGATTAATATATTTAAAAGATAGTTTTAATTCCATAAATGTAATACTTATAATTTTATTTTATAAACACCTTAAAAGTATTTTAAAAATTTACTCAGACAAAATACATCGTACTAAAGAATTAAGATATTCATTATGTAAATATTCATTAAAAATGTCAAATAATATATATTCATTATGAATTTTAGCCTTTGACATTTCTCTCTATATATACATATTATCACTTTTGTATTATCTAACTGTTTTCTCCACGTAAACACTAATTAAAATCGATGTAATTGTTCATTAATTTTGATTCTTCAACATAATTTCTTGACCCTCAATAACAAAGACGGTTGTACACTAGTACAAAAAAACACATTATACGTTAAGATAATACGTCGGTTAAAATAGAACCGATGTAAACAAAAATGCGGTGATATTTTTGTATATATTCGAAAAGATATTACGTCAGTTAACTCAAACCCAACGTAATATACCATACTCTACGTCAGTTTTCACTCATAACCGACGTAAAAAAGACTGAAAAAAGTAAAAATTCCGAAATTGAAAACGTTAAAGATACTACATCAGTTGGGAGGTGCCAACCAACATAGTATGTAGCCCATATTACGTCGATTGAGACTTTCCAACTAACGTAATATCCTCTTCTTGGCGCGTGAGTAAATTTTGAAGAAAATTTGTTGAAATTAAGTCAGATACTACATCGGTTGGGATCTCCTAACCGACGTAGTATGTCCCTTGAGTTAATATTAGGGATTTTAAGAGAGATTGGGTATCATTTTTCTCTTAGGTTTTTTTCTCCTTTACCTCAATCTCGCCGCCTTCTCCCCAGCCTCGATGCGTCCTTGTTGCCTTTTCCTCAGCTTCGGTGCGTCCTCACCGCGTTCTCCTCAGCCTCGATATGTCCTCTTCAGCCTCATTGCCTTCTCCTCTCAGCCTTCGTGTGGTGTCGGTTTTATTTTCTCTAGTTTTCAATTGTATTTCGCATGGTGCCACTTTCTCTTCTCATTGGTTTTCATCTACATCTTTGTTGTTCACTTTCTAGGTTTTGTTTGGCTTCATTTTCGGTTTCTTCAACGTTCGTTTCGTGTGCGCAAACTTCGTGGTTGAATCTGTTAAATGCTTGGTTCGACACCCCTTACCTCTTCTATTTGCAAGAGGTTAACAATTTTGTAAAATTCATTAAAAATAGTAAGAAATTTATTTTTGACCAAAATTGTTTATCAGCATCTTGATTTAGTATATAGTTGATGGTAGAGTTCTTATATTGTGTAGTTTTATCATAGATTTAGGGTTTCTAAAGTTTAGGACGAAAAAACTTTACATCACTATAATTTTTTATGGAGAGCTCGGATTGAGACGCTTCAAAAATAAAAGTTGCTTGAAACAGGGTAACGAAGCCCCTAGCTAACTGTCGAAGGTGGTTGGGCCTCCGGAAATTCCAAAATTCTATCGTTTAGGGTTTCTTTATTATTTTTTTTGTTATTTTCACCTATTTTTTAGATTATAGCCTTTTATTTCACATATCTTATTTTGCTAGAAAATTCTAAAAGTTTTTTGTGGTGTTTTCTTGTATTGATTAGAGATTTATCAACCCATTATTTTAAAAAAAATACTATTTACGTTAGTTGTAATATGCAACCAACATAAAAAGTCCTCTTCTACGTCGATTCTAGCTCCAATCGACGTAGTATCCACCTCTTTCAGTTATTTTAGTTGAGTTTATGATGTCGATTTCTATTTTCAACCAATGTAGTGGCGTACATATTACGTTGGTTGCATAACCGACGTTGTATTTCTAAGACTTTCTATGTCGCCTACATCTACGTCGGTTGCATAAACGACGTAAATGTCTTTCAAAACCGATGTAGAAGACCATTTTTCTACTAGTGATAACTTAAAAAAAGACTAATTATGAAAAAAAGTAATGTAATAACTATTTTAGATTTCTTTTTAACAAACAAGCTAATTTTATTCTGATTACATCACAAATTTCATGTTAAATAAGATTAACTGATTTTAATTATATTTTATACTCTTTTAATTTTTTGTTTTGTTTTAAAAGTCAAACAATATATGAATAATTTGAAAACTCAAAAAGTAGTTATCTTAAAGAAATTATAATAAATGTGCCCATTTCTAAACCAGTTTGCAGATTTACTAATTAACCATATATTTTTATTTCTGAGATAAAAATCCAAATGAAAAGTGTTAGAGAAACTTGCCTTTACCTGAAATTAACCGTGAACAGACGATGAGGAAAGCATTTTAACTGCAACTGGAGTGTCATCGATATAGCCCAACTAAACAGTTCCAAATCCTCCTTTTCTTAAAAGGAGCAACAAGGTGCAACTGCTTCCTCTGAACAAATTCATGATCGTTGATGCTGTCTTCCGTCATCACGGTGTAGGAAGCCTTATTGTTGTTATAAACTGAAGCTGAATTTTTAAAATTCAGTCTTCTTTTATGAGGAGATGCGAAAGTGGAGTTTGGTAAAGTTTCCTACAACATGTATCTCCATAAGCGAATTATCAAGAAGAAGCAGAGTTCTCGTAGATTTGATGAATGAAAACGAGTGTTCAAAAAATGTATGGTTGTCTTTGAGATTGGATGAAGCTGAAGATAATCTTTATCTTTTATCAACACTCTAGACTAGTCTAAATAGAATTTTTCAATCCCTTACATAAAATTTTTCAATCCCTTATATTATGATAGGTCTGTTCTATTTATTCCTTCACTTTTATTAGAAAACAATTAATTTTAATAACCAAATTGTGTAATAACATCTCTATATTTTATTTACTTCTTCTAAGATATATTTATTCAAAAATTTGAATCAATATTTGAATGTCATGTTAGTTAATTGAAATATTGTTATAAAAATCTTAACATAATATTATTATTATTATTATTATTATTATTCCGTACAGAACCATTAAACTCACTAAAAGTGAATATATATATATATATTTGGGTCTGCATTATCTGTGATCTAATTCTATAGATATGTAAATTATTTTTAACACTTATTTTATACTAACAACACTCCATTGGATCGAGGTCAACTACTAAAGTAGGGTTTTGAGTCTATTAAATTAACCAAAAAATTACAATACAATTACAAGTAGGAAGGTTAAGTTTCACATTAGAGTGTCTGTGGATCAATTTGGTTCGGATTGGATCGGATTTGTGTAACACTAACCTGAATCAAACTTATTACCGGGAAGATGATGTATAGAAGGTTTAAGAAGAAGAAGAGAGTTTTATTTTTCAGTTATAGTATAAGTTTCAACTAGAAATATGTTTAAATTATTAATGGAATAAATTTCTAATTTATAGAGGATAATTTGGTATCAAAATATAAATAAATTGAATTTTTGGAAGATAGGAGATGAAATGAATAAAATGTAAAATATAAAGATTTCTTTTAATAAGTGACCCTTAAGAAAGAATTTAAGATGTTTAGTGAATCATATGCAAATTTAAATCATATCAAAATATAAAATGAATTTAAAGCACAAAATCAAGTCATGGCTAACATGAGATAGTTAGAAAAAGTGAGGCAGAGTTAAAAAATAGAACTGGCACCCGACGTAAGGTTGTGACATCCGACACCGCTTAAACCTAAAAGCTCTCAGAGCTTGTCATGCCCAACATTAAAAAAAATCGTCCAACGTCATCAAATCCGTGATAGCAAAAGTCTATTTGATATGGCCTCGATGCCTCTGCATAACTAGAAGTAGCATGAATTATACAATAATTTTCTACTCTACATATGTGCTTTGTGGTCTAAAATAACAACACAATATCAAGGTCTATATATATATATATATATATATATATATATATATATATATATATATATATATATATATATATATATAATATAAGATTAACATTGATCATAGTTAAGGTACAACAAAATAGAACTTTGAATCCAGGGTAGAACTTTAAAGGAGATCTTATTTTTCAAAATCGACTCAAATAGTGTCGATTAAAGTGGTTGTGTTTAAAATAAAATGCATAGCGTCGGCTAGGACCACACAAAAATTATTATAATATTTTTTAAAAAAAAATAGCGTCGGCCTAACCTACGCAAAAAAATAAATTATTGCGACAGCTCGGTCCACGCTAGTCTTTGCATCGGCTTGACTAACATAAAAAAAATAATGATGCGAAAGCTTGACCCACACTAAACTTTACGTCGTCAAGCCCACTCAAAATTAATTAATTTTTAAATTTAAAAATAATCACGATAAAAAAAGATAACTAAAATTAAATTAAATTAAAAAAATAATAAAATTTAAAAATATAATATAAAATAATAATATTATTATTATATTAGTAAAATATAAAAGTAATAAAAAAAGATAAAAAATAAAATAGATGTAAGATTATATTGTTATAAAATTAATAAAAATGTATTTGATCATAATTTTTGAAATTTAATTAAATGCTTAATCATAAAATATAAATAAATGAATCATAATTAAAGTATAAAATGTGATAGTTGAAAAATAAAATATGAGTAAATATAAGATATAACATGTTAAAAGATATTTAGTTTGTTAAGATATAAGATAAAGTTTTTAACACTTTTATTTGTTTTAAGTTTTATATAATCCTTTTGTTTATTTAAATTAGATGATGTAATGAGTATTAATTAAATTTAATTTTTATTTATTTCCAAAAAATTATGTTTTTTCTCACTCAAACCACAATCTTCTTTATTACAATTTTCATTATCGCTTTTTCTCTACTCATGAACTTGCCTCCTCTAGTGTTAAGATCTTTTTATCTAAATTAGCATAAATTTTAAGAAACTTATGTAAAGAAAGTACTGGTTAAAGTATAAACTTATTAAGTAGGAGTGAATCTACGACGGAACATAAGAGACTCATTATTTGAAACTATATAATAATTTATAAAATTTGATAGTAGTTAAATTGTTAACTTAAATAAGAGTTAAAATGATAAAAACTAAAGTGCTCATAAATAATTATATTTGTTTTGCATGTATATGTTCAATTGTATTTGTGTATTATGTTTTTGTATATACATAAGAATAAAAATTAAAGTTATCTATAATTAAATATATTAAGTGATATGCAAATATTATCTGAATATTAATAATAAGATATAAAAAGAGAATAAATTGTCAAAAATTTAAGACAATAATATTCGTATAGTACCTAAATGTCATTATTTAAATTGAATATAACACACAAATTTGTTACTAACACGATAAAATAAAAAAATAAATCTAATTTTCAACTTTTATTTAATCATAATATATTTAATTATAATTTTATTAATTATTAAATAATTTAAAGTTTAATTATAATTTTATTAATTATAAGATAATTTTAATTATAATTGTATCAAGTATAAGATAATTAAATAATAATAACAATTAAATAATATTAATAGTAATAATAATAATAATAATTGTAATTGTATGAATAAGTATAATAATAATCGTAATATGATTGAAAAACTTATCTGGTCTAATGGTTGTGAGTTCTGTCCAATTGTTGGGTTGTTGGGAGGTCCTGGGTTTGAGTCTCCCTTGGTATAGTTTGTCCAATACTTTAATAAAATCACTAATGGTGGATAATAAAAATAATAAATTACAAACAAAAATAGTATAAAATAAAAAATGACTAATTTTTTTTAAAAAGATATATTCGATAATTTCTACGTCAGCCTTGTCCACGCTAAATTCGCTAGATTTTGCGTCGGCCTGGCTCATGCTATACTCGACATATTTTCCGTCGGCCTGGCCCACGCTACTTGTGTCCATTTGGTGATCGACGTTAATTTTATGTTGCTTCCAAGATTTTAGCGTCCGCTATTCAACCGCTACTTTACCGACTCAATAGTGTGGGCTTTTGTGTATTTGTGTGGGCTTTTGATCCACGCTAAAACTGATATTTCTTGTAGTGTTAAATAACTTACTTAATTTTCATCCATATTGGAATTTAAATATTTATTTTTATATTAGTTTGAACAGGTTTTCTTTCAAATGATCCTAAGTTTAAGTTTTAAAATCCTAATGTCTAGGGATTGAGAAGAGACTATTGCACTGTTTTCATTTCTTCCATATCTCGTCCCCAACTTTGCAAACCATATCCTCTCAAATAGCGGAACCTTCACAAGTAAAGAGACTTAGACTAACCCTAAATGGAGAAGATGATAATATTGATAGGCTCAGTCTCCTTCCCAAATTGTTCTTTTGCACATTCTTTCCTTTTAGGATCTAAAAGAAGCTGCAGCCACCTCCATTTTGTCCAAAAGCTGGAGAAACCTTTTCTTACAACTTCCTGCTATTGATTTAACTTTTTCCAATCACGATGTTAGACTCTTCCACCTTTTTGCACTCTTTGTCAGGAGAGTGCTTCAACAACAAAATGAAGAAGCACACATTACAAATCTTAAACTACATGTCAAGCCTTTTACTAGGTGGTACAGACCGTATTTGGACCCGTTTTCCAATCACAAGGTGAAGGAACTTGAGCTTAATATCAAGGCTGTTGCACTTTCCACTGAGCTTGATATCGATACGACCGTTGTCATTCCACCTGCAATGTTTTCATCAGAGACTCTAACTAGTTTATGTTTAGCATTTTCTATGAGCTGGGTTCCAGAATCTGTTTGGTTGCCCAAGGTTAGGTATGTTCACTTCACTTCATGCATATTGAAAGATGAGAATTCTGTTCAGAGATTTCTTGATGGATGCCCTATGCTTGAAATTTTTGAATTTGTGATAAAGGCATCAGAGGAGGAGGATGAAACTCAAGTGAAACTTTTTGCATGTCAAGTTCCTCTCTGAAAAATTTGATAGTTAATTGGGATGCGAAACATGATGGATCAGAGATGAACATTAGTGTGAAGTCGGAAAGTCTTCAGAGCTTGAGATTATCTCTTAAGGGAGGGCACAAAGTTAACATAGATGCTCTAGATCTGAAGTACTTGTTCCTTACAAGTCTAGTGCTTGAATTGAACTTGATTCAAAGTCTTGATTCTATTAAGGAGGCAGGTATAGATGTTGAATATCTGCATCTGTTTGCAAATTTAGATGACTTGCCTTCACCTTCTCTAAATGCTTCAAAGTTTCTTTATGGATTGCAAAACTTGAGATTAATAAGTTTGTCAGAAAACATTGTGAAGGTTTAATTTATTTATTTTTATATATATATATATATATATATATATATATTTTCTAATTCATCTCCCAATTTAAATTGAAGAAGTGAAACTTTGTTATTATCTAATAATTCTTATTTATATTTGAGAAGGCTCTATGTGTTTCTCCAATGGCGATGTCCACCTTCAAAAACTTATCCAAAATAAGTGTGTTTAGTGATTATTTTGATAATACCCCTAGTAGTACCATGATAACACAGGTATTATTGAAGTTGTTTGAAAGTTGTCCTAACATAGGAGTGGTTGAAGTGCTTCCCTCTTACTAGGTAAGTTGTGTTTGATATTTCAATTTAGTTGCTATCATTTGTTGGTTCCTTATACACTGTATACATGTGTTCAGGAACTACCTTGAAGATATCCCCTTGCTTTCATTGAACATCTCAAAGAAATAGAATTTTCTGGTTTCAATGGTGGAGATTGAACACAGATAGGTGGAATTTTTTATGAACAAAGAAAAATCTCTAGAAATTATTCTCTTAGAAAGACTTGCAAGCGAACTAATTGGAAGGCAAATCAATGGAAGCAAAAACAATGCAAGAGAATAATCTCTTTCAAAGACGTGCTTAGAATATTGTGAGATTATATTTAGATAGAAATTGGATTTTATAAAATCTCGATATATTACCAGCATTAAGGAATCTATCCCGTTGTATGTATGTCTTTTTTAGCAATTAGATGAACATTTCATCCAGTTGCAGATTTAGAAGAATGTTGATTTGTGTTGTATTTTTATTTGCTTGGGGAAGACTTAGATTAATAGTTCTACAGCTTACTTTGATTGACCTAAATTTGGTTAAAAGTTTGATTGACAATAGTATTTACTGCAACTAATTGTGTTTTTTATTGCAATGTTAATTGTTTTTCATTAGGGATTAGATAGTTGGTGGCTATTTGGAGTAGAGCAATTATATAAAACTGAGTGTAAGATTAATATGCACTTAAATAAAAATGCTCATCCTTTACTTTATACAACAAGGGAGAGCTTATGGAAGCATTTTTAATGGTCGATTTTCAATAAAAATCTTATATATAAAATCCATTATTTACAAGATTTTACATTGTATGAAAAAAATGTGATTTTCATTGTCAAAAATTAGTGCTTCCACCAAAAACTTTTAATACTTCTTAAATAATATAAATATATATTTTAAATTCTTTTTTATTAAAAGAAACTCATTATAAGACTTAATTTTAAGAGAAGTAAAAAATGTTTTTATTAAAAAGTATCACATTTTTCCTACCTCTGCAATAATCATTTAACTAGTTACAAAGTAATTAATCAACATCAAATGTACTTAATTTAATAGATACTTATTTATACTTCTTAAATAGTAGCAAGATACTTTTCTTTTCCCCTTCCTTTCCCATTCCAAGGATAACTCATATTGATCCTCTCGAGAGAAGATCAGATAGGGTATCATCCATTTTCTAACTCCAAACTCAACACGTGTTCTCCTCATTCTTCTCTCTTTTTTCTTTCGCAATGCTTTTTTACCATCTTTTTTCGTTTACACGTTTGAAATCAGACATGCATAAATCATACTATAACCATTCAAATGGCCAAACCTTCACAACAAAGAAGGACTAAACTCATATAATGCGTTTCTTATTGTTTGATAGGCGCTTGGAGACATTATAAAGTATATGGCTGAAGCGATTCTTGCTGATTTAGAATAAAATAAGGATAAGGAGGTTGCGTGGCAAAGCATAAGGTCGCTTTTGGAACTCCTTGTCACATCAGAAACATTGAAGCTCGAGTTGCATGAACTATGTCAAAAAGAAAGTTATAATATCATACAAGAGATTGTGACTTGCAAAGATAGCATGACTAATTATAGAACGGAGTAAGAAGCTAATGGAAGCTAATGGAAGCTAATTAGATTTAAATTCATTTTCTGTAACTTGAATAAAACACAAATTGCTTTTGATATTTAAAATATTTCTTTTAATGTAACATAAATATGTTATTTTTGTCTTTTAATAATAGAGGTATATATAACAAACTTTTCCAAAAAAAATATTTGATAAGAAAATATAATTGTTGGAAATTATTATTTTATTGTATATTTTTACTTATTTTAGATGTTAACTTATAAGCAATTATTACATCACATTCAATATTATATTTATATATTATTCTTTTATTATATATTTTTACTTAGTGTAGAAGTTAACTTATAATTGACTCCAAGAGAGTAAAATTAAAATTATTTACACCGGAAAGTAATGTAATCTTTTCTCATGCGGATTTGGTTTTCAAACTTAGTAACCACTACTTGATTTTCATCTTTATCTTTCCTTGTTTATTTATTTTTTATTTTGTCATTGTGTTGTTCATGACACTCGTGTAACAAGAAAATGTTCATCCTCGGGAGAGCTTAGCAATCATGGAAGCAATTTTAATGATCGATTTTCAATAAAAATCTTATATGTAAAATCTATTATTTACAAGATTTTACATTATATGAAAAAAAATTTGATTTTCATCATCAAAATTAGTTCTTCCACCAAAACTTTTAATATTTCTTAAATAATATAAATATATATATATATATATATATATATATATATATATATATATTTTTAAATTCTTTCTTATTAAAAGAAAACTCATTATGAGACTTACAAAAAAGTAATAAATCTAAAATTATCACATTAGGTGGCATAGAGAAATCTTCAAATAAATAATACAAGATATCAAGACAAGATGTTCTTAAAGTGCATAATAAGAAAAAGATTATAAAAGGAATGAAGGTATAAGCAACAAATAAAAGGAGAAACTAAAGAATTTTTCTATTAAGAAAAAGAAACAAGAAAATATAACTCAGTATTTTACATATATAGTAATTTATATAAAATATATTTTTTAATAATACTTGTAAAGAAGACGTAATTTTTTTTCTCAATCAGCTTAGCCTTTTATATGTGCCTACATTTTTTAAATTTAAAAATTAAATAATATAAAATTTTTAATTCATTATAACAAGTTTAATATAAAACAACAACAATGATAATATATTAATACTGTTATAAGTTTAAATATTTTTTTATTATAAAAAATGTATTTTTAATTTTTCCTATAAAAAAGTTCTTTCTGTTTTATTTTTCTAATATTTAAAATTGTAGATGTTCTTTCATAGTTGTGGTCATTGTAATTTTATTTTATTTGTTACCGTATTTCAAAATTTGAGTTTATATTTTTATCTCAAGTTAATTATAAGAGAAGTAATTAATGTTTTTATTATAAAAAATATCACATTTTCCTACCTCTACAATACTCATTTAACTAGTTGAAAAGTAATTATCAACATCAAATGTCCCTAATTTAATAAACACCTATTTATACTATTTAAATAGTTTGGCGTGATATTTTTCTTTTCTCTTTCTTACCCATTTCTTTTCTCTTTCTTACCCATTTTGACTATGACTCGTCTTCATCCTCATCGGTGATCTTCTTTATGATACAGTAGTTAAGTTTTGAAACTAAGAACTTAAAAGAATATGATAAACTATTTCATGTATTCTAACTCCAAACTCAATGCATGTTCTCCTCATCATCACCACCAGTCAATAGAAGATATTAAAAAGTTGATAGTAATTAAGTTTTGGAGGCAAGAACTTTTCTGAGAGAAAATAAGAGAGGTTTTCATCCATTTTCTAACTCCAAACTCAACACGTGTTACTCATTCTTCTCTTTCTTTTCTTTCCCAATGCTTTCTTAATTTTTTTTTCTTTGTGTCCTTACAAGACCTTGAAACTAATAACTTTCTGACTTTACAGTAAAATTCATATTTGACCATCACATTTTGCATCCCAATTAACCATCAAAATTTTCAGGGAAGAACTCAACATGCGAAGAGTTTTGACTTGAGTCTCATCATCCTGTGACACCCTTGTCACAAAATTTAAATGTTCAATTGAAGGGTAGGGCATCCATTGAGAAACCTCTGAATATAATTTTCATCCTCCAACCTTAATGAAATAAAACAAGCATACCTGAGCATGGGTAACAACATCCCAACACATAAAGAGGGCTAGACGTAAACCAATTAGAGTCTCGGATGAGAACATTGCAGGGGAAATGACAATAGAAGATGAATAAGCTCTTATACTGGTCATATCGGTATTAAGCTCAAGTTCCTTCACCCTATAAGTGGAAAGTGCAGTAGTCGTGCACACCAACATCGAGTCAAAATACAATCTAAACACTCAGTAGAAAAATGCCTCACCTGTAGCTTAAGATTTGGAATGAATATTGCTTGGTTTCATTGTTGAAGCACTCTCTTTAGAGAGTGTAAAAAGGTGATAGAGTCTAATATGGTAAGAAACATTGTCGTTAAGAGAGAAAGTTAAGTAAATAAAAGGAAGTTGTAAGGAAAGGTTTCTTCAATTTTTGGAGAGAAGATGATAATATGGAGAGAAGCTAGAGAAAATTTTCCTTACACCTTCCTAATACTAACTTAACTTTCTCTGATGCAATCTTAGACTCTTTCGTCTTTTGACACTCTTTCTCTGATGACAATATTTATCACAATGTTAGACTCTTTCGTTTTTTGACACTCTTTGTTAAGAGAGTGTTTCAACAACGAAATCAAACAACACACATTACAAATCTTAAATTACATGCAAAGCATTTTACTGGGTGGTTCAGACCCTATTTTGGCCCGAGGTTGGTGTGCACAACTATTGCACTTTCCACTTTCAAGGTGAAGGAACTTGAGCTTAATACCGATATGACCAGTATAAGAGTTGAGTCATCTTCTATTGTCATTCCGCCTGCAATGTTCTCATTCGAGACTCTAACTGGTCAGGATGTTCCAGAATCTGTTTGGTTGGGATGTTCCAGAATCTGTTTGGTTGCCCAAGCTCAAGTATGTTCACTTCATTCCATTCAGATTGGAGGATAAGAAATCTATTCAGGGTTTCTCAGTGAGATGCCCTATGCTTGAACATTTTAAGTTTGTGATAAGGATGTTAGAGGATGATGAGACTCAAGTCAAAACTCTTCGCATGTCCAGTTCCTCCCTGCAAATTTTGATGGTTAATTGGGAGGAGATTGATGATGGATCAGAGATGAATATTACTGTGAAGTTGACAAATCTTCAGCGGTTGACATTATCTCTTAAGGAAGATCACAAAGTTAATATGAATGGACCAGATCTGAAATACTTGTCTATTACGAGTCAAGTGCTTGAATTGAACTTGATTCAAAGTTTTAATTACGAGTCAAGTGCTTGAATTGAACTTGATTCAAAGTTTTAATTCTATTCAGGAGGTAGTTATAGATGTTGAATATTTGCATCTGTTTGCAAATTTGGATCACTTGTCTTCACGTTCTCTAAATGCTTCAAAGTGGGCTGCAAAATTTGAGATTACTAAGCTTGTCAGAAAACATTATGAAGGTTTATTTTATTCTTTTGTTTGTTTAGTTTGTCTTCCATTGAAGAACTGAAACTTTGTTATTATCTAATAATTCTTATTTATATTTGTGAAGGCTCTATATTTTTCTTCCAAAACATGTACAGACTAAGATTGATCCCGGATTATTGTCATAATACCTCTCGTAGCAGCAGGATGGAAGTTGTCCTAACCTAGAAGTACTTTCCTTCAACAAGATAAGTTTTGTTTGATATTTCAATTTAATTGCTATGCATTTTTCAGTTCCTTATACACTGTATACACACAAGTCTTCAAGAATTATTTTGTTGCAAATATTCAATTTGAAAAGGTTTTCCCTCTTACTTTAATTGAAAGTCTCAAGAAAATAGAATTTTATAGTTTCAATGGTCGAGAAATTGAATACAAGCTGGTGGAATTCATTATGAAGAAAGGAAAATCTATGAAAATTATTTCTCCTAGAAAAGAGACTTGCAAGCAAAATAACTAGAAGCCAAAAGAATGGAAGCAAGAGCATCTCAAGAGAATACTCTCCTTAAAGATGTCCTCAGAATACTGTGAGATTATACTTGGATAGAAATTGGATTTTATAAAATCTCCATGTTATTAGCGGTAGGGAATCTATCTTTTAAAGTATGTCTTAGTGCAATTAGATGAACATTTATTTAATTCAGTAGATTATAATGATTCTGTCATTTGTAACATTCAATATCTTTTACATATTAGGAACTCCAAATGACAAAAATAACACAATTTATCATTGTCATTGTTTTTGTGTTGAAAATAAAAAACTTACTTAGTCACATTAGGTTGTTCCTTTAAAAAATTCTATTATGCCAATATATATTTTTTTAAAATAAAATATGTACATGGAAACATTGAAGTGTAATGAAGTTAAAAAGCCCAATTTGAAAGGAGCCCCAGCGTCCAAACCCTTCCGCTATCTTTTTTATTAATTATTATTTATTACGGTGCCATAGAAATAAAAGAAAAAAACTAAGCCAAATCCAGTGGCTAAAGAACGCCGCTACCTTTCAAATTAGTTTTGGAATTCAATGAAGAAAATAGGATTGGTACTATAGAGATGGAACGGGTGGCGATTAGGAATGTTGGGCGGCGCCGTATTTGATGGAGGAGGCGTAGAACCTCCAGCAGCGGCTCGATGGAGGCAGCAGTGATAAAAAGTGGGGGTTTTGATACCACTTTTAACAGCTGATAGAAAATGGATCCTTGTTTTGAAAAATGGTTTTTCTTTTTTTTTTAGGACTGATCCATTCTTCTGGGAAAAAGTTAAATCTTAGTAATTATGTTTGTGTTCTTCAAAGAGATGAACATCCGGACCATATCTATGGGAAGGAAATTATCAAAATGTCTGCCAGAAACATACGTGGAACACACCATATATTGAAAGAATTCTCACAATCAAAATAATTTATTGGAATGGATTTTGTATTTATATATAGTCACTTTATGTTTAAATTATAAACATTTATAAATTAAATTTTAATTATAAGTTATAATATTGTAACATGTAAGAAAAGACTTTTTTATAATGGCTTGGTTGAAAGACACCAATTACTTTCTAAGTTTGGTTTCACCTTATCACAATTAATATAAATGCTCTTCCAATAACTCTGTGCTTGCTTAGTATTGCTAATTCATTATGACCGAATTTTTTATCGATTCTGTGACACTGAATATGTGACCGATCTTAGGACCGATTCTATGATCGAATCTGTGACCGATTCTATTAATAAAAGTAATTATATTTTTTTAATTGTAATATAAATAAAAGTAATTAGTAAATTAATAATGAAAAGTAATTAAAAAATTATAATAAAGAAAAATATGAATGTTTTATCTATTTTATTAGATTTTATTAATATTTTAATTTTTGATATTCCAGTTTCCGTTCAAATAATTGTTATAAAACTTTTCTTGCGAACAAGTCGTTTGAAATAAATGTATCCCAAAATTTGAATAAATATTATTTCCTATAAAAGCGTTTTCTTACAAGTAAATTGATTTTCCCTTGAAAATTTTAAGATAGTGTCACACGAAATTTGAAATAAATGTCTTATTTTAGTTATATGTTTAATATGACTTTCAAATCAATTTTTCTAATATATATGGAATAGAAGAAATGCTATTACCTTTCAATATATTTAATATGTATAATTCTACTTTAATTTAAATATCTAAAATATCATAAAAAAAATTATAGTATTTCTATTGTTAGACTTAGAAAACCTAATATATTCTAAACAATATCAAAATAATTTAATCTCACTACTTTATTCAATAATACTTTAATTTTTCTTTACTATCATAATCTTAATAAAATGTCTTATAATTTTAAATATAACAAATAATACTTATTTTTGTTAAATTAATATTTTACTAGTGCGATAAACATATATATTCACTAAACTATTAAGTTGAAAGCATATATAATTTTGATGTAACCATAAAACAATATAGAATGCCTATTTTTTATGTAACTTCAAAAGAATATTTATTATAATTTTTTCATATAGAAAACACGAAACTCAGTATTAGTAAGATGCAAAATTAACTTTTGAATTTGTTAAGTCATCTAAAAAGTTATTGCCAATTAATTCCCAAAATTCATTATAGGTTTAAACATAACGAACTAAATCATATATTATATATCAAAATTGGTAATATTAGTACAAGAAGGTAATGTTCAGGATTAACTATATTTTATATATTTATATATAGCAAGTTTAGTGCTACAAAGAATAATGTTAGTTAAAAATAATGTTTCTTAAAAGACTAAAAACTTTTATTAAAGATCTAACATTTGAATAAAAGATACACACATAACTTGCAATGGTCATATTGAAGATGGTTAAGGCATAAACAATTTATACAATACTAAACACAAGTCTACATATGAATGTTTTTATTTACTTAATGAGTGTGTTAAATGTTAATCACATGAAGCTTTTTAAAGCTTAAGAAGTTAAGAACATGGACAATTTGTTAATCACTATATGCATGGAAGCTGAAAATAAGAATAGATGTATACTCTTAAAACATTAGTGACTGAAGTTATAGACAAGTCAACAATAGACACAAGAAGAGTAAGATAACTACATCAAATACTAGATGATCATGTTAAATAGTGGTCACACTCCAAAGCTCATATCTTCGCACATGGATGATTGTCTTGTTAAGAACATATATCACAATTTTCAAAGTAGATCTTGACTACACACAACCTACTTTGACTGTTGTAATTTCCTTAACAAAATAAGTATAACAATGAATTTTTAGCATAAAGTTAAACATTCCTAATGGAAAGATATGACACAAAGGACAACACAAAAGCACTACGACATACCAATTCTTTTTATGATGCCTATAAGTTGCATTGTACATATTAAAGATTGAATAATTGAACAAATTAACAAACATGTCCATGTTGACAATTCTTTCATTTTTTTCAAAAGCTTCTAAGTGTTTTGTAAAGTCATCTACTGAATGATTAAATGATTTTTCTAGAGAAAGTGATCTTTATTGTATTGTTAGATAGTTGGTTCACTTCTTAACCTCACTACATTTGTTAAGTATCAAAATATGTGTTTAAGTTCCACATTGAGTTGAAATGAGAGAGTTGAACAAGATATAAAAATGAAAACCTATAAATTCATTGCCTTAAGGTTTTGGGTTGAAGATGTCGTCAATTCTTTGTATGAGTCTAACGTGTTCGGGTTACTGTTTGTAGATTTTTCTAGAAAAAATTAGCTTGTTGATATATTTCCAAAACTCTTTGTAGAAGTTTGATTCATAAGGATAAGAAATCTTGTTATAATGAGTTTTATAAAATAAATATTTATTAAGAAAATGTTTATGTTACATTTATAGATAACATTAGACATATTATTAACTAATGCTATTTACGCATTATTTTATAAATAATTAGATGTGTAAAACCATAAATAATTAGATTGTAAAAACATGCACGTTAAATTAACTTAAACACCTAGTTTTAATTGGTTAAATAAATTTAACTAATCATTGATACTTTTAATATGATATCCTTTAACATTCACTAAATCTAAGAGATTTACTATTGCTTTTCTTCTAAAGAATTATTCATGAAAATTTCTTTCTATGTAATTTGGTATTAACATGTAAGAAAAGGTGAAGTTCTTCTAAAGCTCACATCTCGGAAGACTTTGGCTTTAAGTGATGTGTTGCATGTGCCATCAATCAGAGTTAATTTGATCTCTGTAACACTATTGGGAAAGGTAGGGGTCAAAGTGTCATTCAAATCTGATAAGATTGTGATGACAAAAAATAATGTGTTCGTGGGAAAGGGGATATTGTGATCAAGGTCTTTTTGTACTCATGTTTCTGATATTATTAATGAATTTGGACATGTGTTTTCTGCTTATATTGTTGATCTTATGATATTTGGCATGCTATATTAGGACATGTAAATTCTTCGTATGTTATTAAATTGCAATGAATATGATTAATTAACATGCATGATAAACAAAGTAGGAAATGTGATGTATGTGTAGAATAAAAAATTACAAAGAACGTATGTCATTCTGTAGAACGTCAAACTGAGTTGTTAGGTTTAATTCATACTGATCTTGTTTATTTAAAACAAACCAGGACTAGAGGTGGTAAAAATTATTTTGTAACTTTCATAGATGATTATTCAAGATATACGAAAGTGTACTTAATAAAACATAAAGACGAAGCTTTTGATATGTTTCTTTCTTATAAGACAAAAGTTGAAAATCAATTAGAAAAGAAAATTAAAAGGATTAGATCAGATAGAGGTGGTGAATATGTTTTATTTAATGATTATTGTGTTAAGGAAGGAATTATTCATGAAGTAATGCCACCATATTCACCTGAATCCAATAGAGTAGCTGAAAGAAAAAATAGGACTCTTAAAGAAATGATGAATGCTATGCTCATTAGTTCTAATTCTCTTAATAATCTTTGGGGTGAAGCTCTTCTTACAACATGTTTTTTACAAAATAGAATACCTCATAAGAAAACTGGCAAAACACCCTATGAGTTGTGGAAAGGTTTTCGACCTAATCTTAAATATTTAAGAGTGTGGGGTGTTTAGCTAAAGTGATGTTACTTGATCATAGGAAAAGGAAAATAGGTTCTAAAACTTCTGATTGCTTGTTTTTAGGCTATGCTGAACATAGTGTTGCCTATAGGTTTCTTGTTCTTAATAGTGAAATAATTGAACGTAATACTATAGTAGAGAAACTAAAAATGTTGACTTTTTTGAACATATCTTTCCCTTAAAGGTTAATGGTACTTCTAAACAACCTATAAACATTGTTAGTGATACAATGCGTGAGTATTTGAGGAGAAGTAAGAGACAGAGAAAGGAAACTTCCTATGGAAATTATTTTTATATTTATCTTGTTGGAAATGAGCCGTTAAGTTTTTCAGAAGCTATTAGTGCTCTTGATGCAAAGCAATGGGACAAGGCCATTAGGACTAAAATTGATTCTATTAAGAAAAATAACACTTGGACTTTAGTAGATTTGCCTAAAGGAGAAAAACCTATTGGTTGTAAGTGGATCTTCAAGAAAATATATCATTCTGATGGATCGATAGAAAAATATAAGGCAAGATTAGTAGCAAAAGGGTTTTCTCAAAAACCAAACATAGATTATTTTGATACTTTTGCTCCAGTTACCAGGATTTCTTCAATTCGAGTGTTGCTAGCTCTAGCATCTATCCACAGGTTAGTTACTCATCAAATGGATGTTAAGACAACCCTTTTGAATGTTGAACTAGAGGAACAAATATACATGACTCAACCTGAAGCATGTGTAACTCCTGGTAAGAAGAAAAGGTATGTAAACTTTTAAAATCTTTGTATGGGCTTAAACAATCACCAAAATAATGGCATGAAAAACTTGATAATTTTTTACTATGTGATGGTTTTTCTACTAATGATGTTGATAAATGTGTGTACACTAAATCTGAAAATGGTGAATCTGTCATTATATGTTTATATGTGGATGACATGCTTATTTTTGGTACATGCATTGATATAGTTTCTAAAACAAAATTGTTTCTTGAATATAATTTTGGAATGAAAGATAAGGGTGAAACAAGTGTGATTCTAGGAGTTAAAGTCATAAGGAAGGGAGATAGTATATTACAATCTCAAGAACAATATACTAAGAAACTTCTTAGGAAGTTTGTTTATTATGATTTTAAATCAGTAAGCACCCCTTATGATGCTAATTCCAAGTTAATGAAAAACATAGGAGAATCTATTTCTCAATCTTAGTATGCCCAGGTAATTGGGAGCTTATTACGTTTAATGAGCTTTTTTAGACCAGACATTGCTTATGCAGTAAGTAGACTGAGCAGGTATACTCAATGTCATAATCAGGATCATTAGGATGTACTAGCAAGACTTATGAGATATTTAAAAAGTACAATAAACTATGTCATTGAATATAGTGGATTTCCTGCTGTGCTAGAAGGTATATCACTCCTCCTCTGAACCCATGTCAGATAACCCTCCACCAACATTAGATTACCGTTTTTCTGCATAATAATATATTACCCCTCACTGCACCAATGTCACACAACCGTGTGTGTGTATATATATATATATATATATTTCAACAAAAGCAACGTCAAATTTAGGCTAAAAGTCTACCACTTTTTCTAAACTTACAAGAAGAAGCTTACTTCTTTTCTCATTTTCCATTGAGCTTGATATGCGCATTGAATGTCTGAGTTGTCTCAATTCGATTTGGTTTATAACTTGTCAGCTGTGCTGATTTATTAGCGAACTGGTGCTAATGGTGACCATTACATTGCTCATCAATTTGGCGAAGAGTCTTCGAGTTCAAATCATGAATTCATCAATACTTGATGCAGTTCATTCTTATAATCCTAAAGCATAATAGCTGAAGTAATGAAAATGGTTTGAATGTCTCTCATTCACAATCTTCACTTGTAGAGACTGATGCGTACATGTTGATGTAGCATCTTAAACATACAAAAGATAATGTTGGTGAAAATGGGAAGAGTGTAACTTGTGGTACTAAGCATGATAAAAGGATGGAGGGTTGTAACTTGTGGTGCTTTGCATAATTTATATTACACGTATAAAAGTAAAAAGTAATTTAAATGTTCTAAAGTTTAAAAATTAATCAAAATTTGTGTAAAAATAAAGTAATAATTATTATTTAAAATACTGAATAAATAATATGAAGTTAGATAAAAAATATTATTTAATTTATTTTTGATAATAAATATAAATCTAGTTAATAATAGAAGTTTAAAAGAGAGAATATTTATAATCCAAATTTTTCAAATAAATCTTAACTAAACATAAAATTAATTATATATCATGGTAATAATTTAAATTAATAAACAATAGCACATATATTCATATTGAATGTTTCGAGAGTATTTGATTTCACTCTATTTAAATTTAAAATTATTCATACTTTTTTTACTCTTATAATGAGAAAAAAAATAATTGTTCAGAGTTTCATAGGTTGTTTCATGGGTTGACATTATGTCTACACCTAGAAGGATGTGCAACCAGTGTATTTATTAATAGGAATTGCTCAAGTGATACCTATGCTTAAATGGATAAGGGTAAAATTGGAATTTTGCTAACTAAGTTAAATAATTTAAAAGCTTAAGGTTGAACTTCTGTTGGGGTGTTTGAAGAGGGTGGGGAGGTGAGGGGTTGAGCGAGAGACCTATTTAGGACTTGAACACTAAAAGAAAGCTGCCAAAAGTTAGTTGTGTTAGCAGTTGGTGGAATCCAGTCGTGCAGAGAAGAAAGAGTCAACACGAGTCAACGTGTGGATGGAGACGACATGGGCCATTTTAGGAAAGTAGAAGTGAGGGACAGTGATCGACGGAATAAAACTAGGTATATTCTATTCCATTAGCTTTTCATTATATTTGTTTGTTTTTCCAATGATTTTTGAATTGGATTTTTAGATTTTGGACTCGTATTGTTATTTGGGGTTTTACGAGCGTGAATGTGATTGAGTAAGTCGACGTCCAAAGGGGTAAGCAATGGGATTGCGTTTTGGTTAGAGTTTTGTTTTTGAATTGAGGATTTGGGATTAGGATTGCATTTAGGGTTTTGGTGATTTTGTTAGGGATTGAATAATTGTTGTTGTTAGGGTTAAATGATTGGGATTGGTTGATTAATTTGTGATAGTTGATTTTAGAATCCGCTAAAATGTTGGAATTCTTTTAGTTCTATTTGATCTTCTAAGAACATGATCATTGTCAAGTTATTCCTCATTGGTCTGAAACTCTGTGATTTTCATCTATTCCTGTCAATCTTAGTTTCTATGTTGTTGTTGTCAATGTTGTGATCTAAAGGCTCCTTAAGAAAGTCAAAATCTCTTTGTATAAAGTTTTCATCTTGTTCTTGATTATCAAAAGCATAGTTATGAGCCATTTTATATGGAAATATTTTTTCATAAAAGATGACATTTCTATTGATAAATATTTCTCTATTATTAGTATCAAGAACAATGTATCCTTTAATCCCATTCTTGTAACCAAGAAAAATACATTTTCTAGCCTTAAGTTCAAGTTTAGTTCTGGTGGTGTCAAAGTGTAGATGCAAAACATAGAGAATCGAAAGTTTTCAAATTTAGATATGTGAGAGGTGATTTGTATATTAACTCATAGGGAATTTTATAGTTAATATCAGTAGAGGGTAGTCTATTTATAAGGTAAACAACACGGGCTCGCCTTGGGCAAACTAAATTGAATCATAAGACTACGAGTGATATTAAGTATATCTTGATGTTTTCTCTTAAAACCAGAATTCTGAGGGGTTTCCATTAAGGTCATTTGATGTAAAATCCTAAATTTGTCATAAACATTGCTAAAAATGAACTCCTTTCCATTATTAAATCTGATAATTTTAATATTTCGACCAAACTGATTTTTAGAAAAAAGAAATACAAAATTATGCAGTAGAAGTCCAGTTTCAGATTTAGCTTTCATAAGGTATATCCATATATGTCTAGTGTAGTCATCCACAATAGTTAGAAAATATCTATGACCGAGAACAAAAGGAATATTAATGAGACCCCATATATTAGTATGAATTAGATCAAAAACATTCAAAGAAACAGTGTCAGTTTTAGGAAAAGAAAGTTTATGTTGTTTAGAAAGATGATATAAACGCTAGTTATATAATCATCCAATAAATTAGCAAAAGTAAGCAAGCACAAAGCTATTGGTACAATATTTATTGAAGAGGATTTGGAATGGGCTAGTATTGTCAGGATTTATTCCTGACAAGGTGGAACCAAACTTTGGAAAGTAATTGGTGTTTTTCAACTAGGCATTAGAAGGGAAGACTTCTCTACATGTTCCTATATTATAATTTATAATTATAAATGTTTATAATTTAAAACATAATATGATTATATATATTTACCCTTTTCAAATTCAACATATAAATTGTAATCCTGTAAATTATAATTATTTTACTTTTGTTTTAATAAAAAAATTGAAAAAAAAACCACTTTTCTAAACAAGGATCGATTTTTTATGTGCTGTTAGAGTGGTATCAAAACCTAAGCGACTAGGTAACACGTAGGAGAAGGCTGGAACCAAAAATTGGACTGATTAGTAGTTAAAAACCTTTTGTAATCTAAACCCTAATCCAGAATGTCTGGATAAGAAAAGAATACATGATTTACAGTTTCCTCACATGAGTTGTAAAAAACGCAGTTAATATTATTTATTAGGATCCCTTAGAACTCTAATATACAACACCCTCCATGCACACAACTGGAGTTAGGCCTTTAGACTTCCACAATTTCTCAAAAACCTCACTATTTTGCCCACCAACAGCTTTTACTAAGATATTATAAGCTTCTTTTACTTTATATTCACCATGAACAACCCTTGCCCAAACTCATTGATCTTGTGCATCTATTCTCATTATATAATCTTGAATAAGCTGTAAGAACTCCTCTATTATTGGTTTTTTCCACTCAAACTAATCTCTTCTCCGTTTCAAAGCCAATTCCCAAATTGGCCCATTCCAAACCCCATGTCACCTACCTTCCTCCCTATTTGATCTAAAATTTGCAATAGTCTAGGATACATGCTAATAAGAGGATTTTCCCCAATCCACAGGTCTTCCCAAAAGGATATGTCATTCCCATTTCTAACCTGCTACTTAATATTAGCATTAAACTAATTCCCATTAGCCCCTTTACTTCATATCATTCTCAGATCTCTCCAACCATCTAGATTCACTGGGCTTCTCATTATTGCTATCAAAGCTCTTCCAAGATTCATATTTTGACATGATGATATCCCACCACAGCTCCTTATCTCCCTTACCTAACCTCCACTTCCACTTGCCCAGAAGGATCTTATTGAAGCAAGCTAAATCCTTAATTCCTAAACCACCACTTTTCCTACTCTTAAATATCGTTTCCCACGTAATCCAAGCCAACTTTTTCTCTTCATACCCCAATCCCAGAGAAACTGTCTCTCTAACTTTGTTTCTTCAATGCAGTAACATGGTGGCCAACGAATTTAGTTCAAGTTTCCCTATAAAAGTAAATATTACTAAATTAATTACAATTAAAATAATTAATCATAATAACCTAATTAATTATATTTTACTTGCAATTATTTTTAGTAACAAAGATATCTTTATAATTTTATTAATTAAAATAAATTAAAATTTCAATTTTACTTAACATATCACTTACAAAACTTTAATCACATTTTCCTTCAAGTCTCATCATCTTTTTTCTAATGTAAATAATTTAATTTTTTCATATACTTTGATTAAAAATTCGATCAAAGTGAAATAAAGTCTTTCTAAGTTAAAAAAATTATAAGATATGCTTCAAAACTTTTAATCGATCATTTTAGATTTAGGGTTTGGAATACGAAAGTTTTAAACTACTAGTCAGTTCAATATTTGGTTCCACCCTTCTCCGTGTAGCCTAACCGCTTAGGTTTTGATATCACTCTAACAGCACATAGAAAATGGATCCTTGTTTAGAAAAGTGGTTTTTTCTTAGGACTGGTCCATTCTGCATCTTTTGTGAAAAAGTTAAATATTAATAATTATGTCTGTCTTCTTCAAGGAGATGCTAAAACATGAGGACCATATCTATAGGAAAGAAATTATCAAAATGTCGGCAATATACGTGGAACAAACCATATATTGAAAGAATTGCCACAATCGTCTTATATTTCTACTAATTAATTTTTCTTAATAAAATTAAACATTTTAAGTTTTCTTTAATGTAATAATGTAATTAAGCTTAACATCTTCATGAAAAGAAACTCATTTCCCATGGTTTAAATCTTGATTATTTTGCTTAGTTCATGAATCTCAAACATTAAAACAATAATCTTAATTAAATGTAAAAAAACTCAATGAAGAAGATAAATGGATACCAAGAACATGAATATTCAATAATCATTACTCTCAGTACAAATGCTTATCGAACGCAAGTTCAACAAGCAATCTTATTTTTACATGAAAAGGAAAGTAACTTTCAAGCACAATCCATCATTTTAACAAGAGATCCTGAAAAAAAAAAAAGAAAAAAAGATGAAAAATGAATCAGTGAGGGCTATTGACATATATATATGAAGAACAGTATATACATAGTAAAAAGAATTCTTACTTGGTACAATCCAAGTCTTTAGGAAAGGTATAACCGATATCAACGTTACATAATTTAGGAAGTTCAATGACTTTGTCTTTCTTTAGGTTAGGAATGCCCACAAGACAGTCACATACAGCACGACATTCAGGTTTTAAGGATCTTGAAGCTTTCAAATTACTCACTGCATTACAACAAGCAGTTGGAGGGGTTTTAACATCGGTGGTGATAAAAGGTATGCATGGAGCCAAGAACACTTTTTTTGCCATCTCACAGTCGAAGCCCTTCACTGGCTTCGTGGCTGCAACTGTGAGGAGTAACAGAATTGCCAAAGGAACAAAAGATCCAGACACACTCTTCATTTTATCTCAATCCTTCACTTGTGTTTGTTTCTTAGATGAATGAAAACCTATGGAGAGATGCTACATTTATAGCACTCTCAGGTTTCATTATATTACCATTGTTTATCCTCTAAATTTTTTTATAATATTTCCTGAGATGTTTCTTTAACTAAGGAAAATAAAATCAATTTCTAAATCAAACTTATTTAATAATTAATTAAGTAAAAAGAAAAATATTAAAATATGAATTTTTTAAATTTATTTATTAATAAGATTGAGTACAATATAATATAATATTGTGAAAACCGCAACAAGTATTGAAAAAAAATGGTATAAAATAATATATGTCGTTTAGTAACGTCTTAATGTGATGTGTTTTTTCATGTGACACTCTAAAGTTGTTTTTTCTTTCAGTGAAGGTGAGAAGGCATGGGTTTATAAAGCCTAAAACTCTAAAAGTTTCTATTCACTGAACACGCTTCTGGGCACACATCACCATCTGTTCACAACACGTTTCTAAACTGGGCAAGCATCACGCATCACGCTTCTGCCATGCCACATGCATTCCCACATGCATTATTCAATGCAAAGTAAAAGCATTCAAACCTGTGAAGAATGACTATGTTGAAAAAAAATTTCAAGATTCCTGCAGAATCAGAACCAAAGAGATATCGTTGCATGTTCCCACAAAATTTGTGCAATAGAAATAAATCGTGCTGATGTGGCACGATTTCTATTACACAGATTTCGTGGGAACATGCAATGATATCTCTTTGGTTCTGATTCCAACCAAATCCTTTCATGCAAGCTAGGGCTTTTTCAATGAACGTGTTCAAATAGTATGGAAGCGAGAAAGAAAAATTGGTGCAGAACGAATAAATTAGTGCAGAATGAGTAATTGGTGCAGACCTATACACAGTTAATTCTTCCCTAGAGCAATTTTGTAACGCAACATTCAACATCCATCAACCAAATTATTTTAAAAATTTTCAAATTCAAAATTACTGTGTGTTGTGCCTTTAAAATAGTTCAAACATTATATAATATGTGACTTGAATTTCACAATCCAAACCCTCTTCTAGCCTTTCACAGCAAACAATTTCTTTGATCTTCACTAAGACATAAATTCATATCCTCTTCTACTCGTCTGTTGACAGAAAAAAATTTCTTTCATCTTCACCGAGACATAAATCCTTTTTACAATGGATTCATGGAATGCTGGAAGCAGTTCTTATATAATTCCGGATGAACCATTCATTCCGGATATCGTTGATGATATCTCAGATGACGATGACTATGAGGAACTATTGTTAGATGAACCATCTCTATCCAATTGTTCTTCACAACATCATCATTCATTCAGTCGAGCAGCACAAAATATTCAGTTTGATCTGGAAGAACGCATGTGTTTTCAAAGTAAAGAGGCTATCGTCAGTGCAATCAAACAATATCATATTGACCAAGGATTTAAGTTTGTGGTCATAGAGTCAAAGATAGACAAATACGTGGTACGATGCAGTAATTATGGCAATGATTGCCATTGGCAACTTAGAGCATCTTTCAGCAAAGTTCGCCAACAATGGGAAATCAAAAAGATAGAAGCACCTCACATGTGCTTGTCAACTACTCTTTCACAAGATCACATTAATTTTTACTCTTCCGAAATTGCTGCTATTATTGTAAATTCAGTGAAGTCCAACCCCTCAATACCGATAAAGAGTTTGGTGGCTGAAATAAAAAACTGGTACGGTTATTCTGTCTCCTATAAAAAAGCTTGGATTGCAAAACAAAAGGCACTTGCGATGGAATTTGGTGACTGGGAGGACTCATATAACCATCTTCGCAGATGGTTACAAGTTGTCCAAGAAGCTATTCCGAGGACAATTGTACAATGTACAGGACATCCAAACGTTGTTGATGATGTTGAAGACCACTCTACTTACATCTTTGAGCGCGTCTTTTGGTCTTTTAAACCTTGCATTGAAGGCTTCAAGTACTACAAGCCTATTGTGCAAGTGGATGGAACATTTTTGACTGGCAAATATCACAGAACATTATTAACTGCCATTAGTCAAGATGGAAACCAAAACATTTTTTCTCTAGCTTTCGCCATTGTTGAAGGGGAGACAAAGGAAGCACTGATCTGATTTTTCCAATTACTGCGCGAGCACGTCACACCTCAAGACAATCTTTGCCTCATAACTAACAGAGGAAGAGCAATCTTGTCTGCATTGTAATCGGAAGAAGTTGGATGGAAAGGAGATGGGTTGTCCTCAGTCTATTGCATCAGACATATTGCATCTAACTTCAACAAAAGATTCAAGAATGCTAAGTTAAAACGACAATTAATTAACATGGGTACTTTTTTTTTTCTCATTACTGTCGTTATCTCCGTTCAATATATATACATAATTTCGTGTGTCACAATTTTTTTTTTTTTTACATTGCCACAGCTTACGAGATGAAAAAACCAACCCTTATGGCCAAATTGTCTGCCATGCGTTCAGAATTCCAGCAAACAGTGTCTTGAATAGATCAAATACCGCTGGAAAAGTGGACTCAAGCATATGATGGGGGTAAAAGGTTCGGGCACATGACAACAAATCTAGCGGAATGCATTAACTCGGTTCTAAAGGGTGCACGGTCTCTTCCTATATGTGCTATTGTCAAAACTACATTTGAACGAACAAAAGACTGGTTTGTTGAACGAGGGACAAAGGCGGAGTGCATGTTACGAGCAGGTCACCTATATCCGGAAGACATTACTGCACAGCTATGCAAAAATGAACAACAGTCAGCTATGTGCATTGTGCAGCGCTATGATAGACAGAACTCAGAGTTTGAAGTCCAGGAAATACCCACTCCCCAACTTCGCCACCGACCTATGTCATACAGAGTCAAATTAAATGAATGGTGGTGTGATTGTGGACAGTTTCAAGCCTTGAAGTTGCCTTGTCCACATGTCATAGCTGTTTGTTCATTTTCTCATCTACAGTTAGCCACATTCATTTCTCCCATTTACAACCTCAACAACATTTTAAAGGCCTATGAAATTCAGTTCCATCCAGTTCAAAACCAAGACTATTGGTCGCCTTACACAGGTCCAAATATGATACTTGACCCACACATGAGAAGAAGCAAAGCTGGAAGACCAATTACAAACCGTATCCATAATGAAATGGATGACCCAATTCCCAATAGGCCTAAGAAATGTTTATATTGTAGAAACGAAGGTCACAAGAGAACAAACTGTCCCTATAGACAATAATCTTTCAATGTAACCTATATTTTTAGTTTAATGAAAAATGACGCATTTAACTTTTTAATTTATTTATGCTTTTAGTTTAATGAAAAATTTATTTGTTATCAATTTCAAAAATTTCACACTACACTTATGTAAACCAATCACAAATATTATAACTGTACTAAAATCGTGTTGAGGTGACACGATTTCAGTGTAATTTATTTGAACTAAAATCATGCTGATATGACACGATTTTAATTAACACAGAAAATTGTGCCAATATGGCTCGATTTCATTGACTGCTAAACAAATTCGTGCAACAGTGGCATGATTTCTTCATTATGATATCGCTAGACATGGCACGATTTACCCACCGTGGTAATTAAAAAAAAATTACCCATTATAGGCATTTCCAAACAAAATTGCACCAGAATGGGAAATTTCCCCAAGATGTTATTCTCTCACCTATTCAAATGTTTTGTGCTGGCTTCTTTCAACTTGGTCAAAATGCCTTCTCCTTTGCCATATGGTTCAACCACCCTCCCACTCACAGCCCCACCACTGTGGTTTGGATGGCAAACCGCGACCAACCAGTAAATGGGAAGCTCTCAAAGCTTTCCCTTTTGAACAGTGGTAACATTATCTTGGTTGATGCTGGTCAAATCACCACTTGGTCATCAAACACTGAATCACATGAACTAGTGAAGTTGCATCTCCGAGATGATGGTAATCTTGTGCTAGATGAGCCCCAAGGAACCATTCTGTGGCAAAGTTTTGATTTCCCAACAGACACTCTCGTTCCTGGTCAACCTCTTACTAGACACACACAACTTGTGTCTTCAAGAAGCCTCACTAATCATTCCTCTGGCTTCTATAAGCTGCTATTTGACAATAACAATATTCTTAGTCTCATTTATGACGGCCCTGATGTTTCAAGCATATATTGGCCTCTACCTTCGGTACATAGTTAGGAAGCTGGAAGATTTAATTACAATAGCAGTGAGTTGCAGTGTTCAATTCTCATGGAAATTTCACTTCATCAGATCATTATTATTTTTCCACATATGATCATGGCACGGTGATGCCCAGAAGATTAGTACTGGAGTCTGACGGTAATGTTCGTATGTACACTAGAAATGAGGATTTAAGGAAATGGTACGTTTCCTGGTAATTCATATTTGATACTTGCACCATTCATGGGATTTGTGGAGTTAACAGCACTTGCAGCTTTGATCCTAAACAGGGAAGGAGATGCTCATGTTTACCGGGTTACAGAGTGAAGAACCATAGCGATTGGTCTTACGGGTGTGAACCCTTGTTTGATCTTACTTGCATTGGAAATGAGTCCACCATTTTAGAGATACAGGGCGTTGAGTTTTATGGCTATGATAATGATTTTCATGTAAACATTACACGCATGAAGTGTTTAAATTTATGCTTGCAAGATTGTAGCTGCAAAGGGTTTCAGTATAGATATAGTGCGTGGAAAACATTCTGCTATACAAAGTTACAGTTGTGGAATGGAAGGCGTTCACCACGATTTAAAGGAACAATTTCCCTGAGATAATGTTTGTTTGGTGCAACTTCAAAGAGACAATGTTACAAAGCTAGCCAATCGTTATGAGAGATTTTTTGTGCGGTTTGCTATTGGAGTTGGAGCTTTAGAATTGACTTGCTTTTAGATGTTTGGGGTTTCTTGATTTGGACCCGCCAAAAGTCTAATGCAGATCAACAAGGCTACCATCTTGCTGTAGTGGGAATCAGAAAATATAGTTATTCTGAGTTGAAGAAGGCCACAAAGGGGTTTTTTTCGCATTGTACTTTTCAATTTTAATTTACAAAATGGGTAGGAAAAAATTTATTTACCAAAATGGGCAAATTCTGCCAGCTAAATAGACATAATTTCAAACTGGTCAAAAAAAGTCACATGCGACGATTTCAATTAATGATATTAATTAAAATCATTTTTCTCTCTGCAATATTTTTTTATTTGATATTATGAGTTTTAGGTTTAACAATTAATAAAAAAATAATAATCATTATATAATAATAATTAACAAATAATTTTTTAATTTATTTAGCACTATGTTTATTACTTTAACAATTAACAAAAAAATTAATAATAGTAATTAATAAAACTGTAATAAAAAAATTAAGACATACCAATTTATTTTAAATTAAAACAAAATAACATAATGATAATAATAATAATAATAATTCATATGAATTTAATAATAATAATTATTATTTTTAAATTAAAATAAAATAACATACTAATAATAATTAATAATAAGTGAATTCAATAATAATAATTATTTTTTAAATTAAATTTGTATGAAATTATTGTTATTATTATTATTATTATCATTATGCTATTTTATTTTAATTTAAAATAAATTTGTATCTCTTAATATTCATGTTATAGCTTTGTTAATTATTATTATATAACTATTATTATTATTATTATTTATTTTGTTAATTGTTAAACTTAAGGATCATAGTATCAAATAATTAAAAAATGATTGAAGAGAGAGAGAAACAATTTTAATTAATGTCATTAATTGAAATCGCCAGTATGTCACCTCTATTTGGACTAGTTTGAAATTATGCCTATATAACTGGCAGAAACCAACATCATTGTTCCATTACCCCCACAACCGAAAATCACCAAAAAAACCAAAAATGTTATTTTGAGATAATGAAATTGGCTACAACATAATGAAAACCAGAATTACTCGTCAATCATTTCTAATGAACTAACCTTGCAAATTGCAAATATGCTTCGTAATGGCCTAGGGATTTAGCAAAGACAAGTTAATCTTGATAATTTGTCAATTGGTTTCAAATTAAATGGAGACAATTATCCATTGTAGGCAACACTCATGAAGAAAGCTATCGGTGGCAGAGGAAAGAACAGTCGTCTGATAGGTATACCTCTGGCACCAGAAGAGATAGAACCAGCATATAAAAATGGGAACAGGTAGACCAAACTATCTTCACCTGGATAATTCAGAATATTGAGACTAGTTTGATAAACAATGTTTCCTAGTTCCTAACCGCCAAGGCTTTATGGGAGGGATTGGCTACTACCTATGGAAGAGACATAGACCCGGTGCAAATCTATAATGTACACCAAAACGCAAACACACAGAAATAAGGACAGGATACCCTAGAGGATTTCTAGAACAAATTACAAGCTATATGGATAGTGATTGACAGAAAGCAACCGAACCCTATGAAATGCTTAGATGATATTGCAACTTTCAACAAAAATAAACAAGAACAAAGAATATATCAGTTCCTAACCGGGATAGATGAAAAATTTGAAGTCATTAGAAGAGATCTTATGATGCAAGAGAAGACCCTTTCAGTAGAGTCTGCTTATGCTGCTGTCCCAAGGGAGGTGAGCTGACTCCAAATTCTAAAGCCTACCACCAGTAGTGAAGGGAACACATGATTAGGGGAGGTCAGAATCGGCTTAACCGCAAGACATAGACCACCGGGACAGGGACAGGGATGAAGTCGCTCAGAAACCACTGGACGACGTCCATCACATCGTGACAAGGAAGACAAAAGCCACCACTACTATACTCATTGCGAAATGAAGAAACACACCAAGGAGACTTGCTTCAAAATCATGGGTTATCCCGAATGGTGACAATATTCTAAAGCAAAAAATCGTAAGGTTGTCGTTGTCGTGGGCATCCCGCAGACCACCAGTAGCAGCAGTGGTGACACCGGAAGAGAGGAAGAAGCAAAATCGCAAAACGTTCATGGAAGATCCGTGGTCACTCATGGAGGTAAAAAAATAGAGGAGGATACCATTCCAGGAAAATCTGATCAGTGGATTTTTGATTGTGTGGCAACCGACACCATGACCCATGACCCTTATGATTTTAACATTCTCTCCACACCTGTTAAAACCCATACTGAAACAGCTAGTAGAGAATTAGTTGCGGTCCAAGAAGAGGGCTCAATTGTTTTTTCAAAAAAATTAAAATTAAAAAATTGTCTCTATGTTCCTGCACTATCATCAAAATTACTTTCTATAAGCCATGTTACAAAGGAGTTGAATTGTATGGTTTTCATGTTTTCTAATTTTTGCCTTTTACAAGACATTCTTACGAAGGAGATCATTGGGTGTGGTACTAAATGTGGAGGTTTTTACTATGTTGATGAGGTTATTCACAAGGGACATGCCATGCTTGCTCACGAAACGGTTACAAGGAAACCCTGGTTATAACATAGACATTTGAGACATCTTTCATTTGGGTACCTTAAGATTTTATTTCCTATTTTATTTACTAGTAACACTGAACCCATCAAATGTGAAACTTGTATACGGGCAAAGAATCATAGAGTTACTTTTTCTCCTAACAACCATAAAGTCAATTATGTTTTTTCATTAGTACACTCTTATGTGCGGGGCCTAACTCCTAATTCCCGTAATAATCAATTTCAGTATTTTGTGTCATTTGTGGACGATTTCTCTCGCATGACGTGGGTATATTTTCTAAAACAGAAATCTGAAGTACCCGATAAGTTCTATGCATTCTATCAAATGACTCACACTCAGTTTAACAAGAAAATCCAAGTACTTAGATTAGATTATGGTGGAGAATTTGTTAACAAATTAATGCAAGAGTTTTTTTTTGGAGAAAATGGCTTAATCCATCAAACTTCTTGTCCAAACACACCCCAACAGAATGGTGTAGCATAACAGAAAAATCGTAAGCTACTAGAAATGACTCAGGTCATGATTTTTGATGCATAGGTTCCAACAAGTTTTTGGCCCGAAGCTGTCGCTGCCTCGGCCTATCTTTTGAATAGGCTACCCTCCCAGATCCTTAACCACTGAACACCCTACAGATCCTAGCTACTCAGACTAATATCCCTCCTGTCCAAATGTTACCACCACAAGTTTTTAGGTGCTTTGTGTTCGTTCATATTCCCAAAGCCAACAGAACCAAATTTGATCCATGTGTTGAGAAACGTGTCTTCGTTGGATATGCTACACATCAAAAGGGGTATCGATGTTACAACCCAATCACTCTCCTGTATATGTGACTATGGATTGTGATTTTTTAGAATCAAAATATTTCTTTAGTAGCCAACTTGATGTTCAGGGGTAGAAAACTAGTGAACCACCAAGTTGGTTAGGTAGCCTTAGTTGCCAAGAAACTGTTCCAAAAGAGCAAGTAGATGGAGCCAACGAGCATGTCTCTGTCAACGTAGGAGGGACCAACACAACCAATGAGGATCCTTCTGAGAATGTCCAACAAGAGGTAAGTGATCTTCACTCCACTGAGTTGTCTCCTGTTATGAATGAAGTCACTAACAAGGACAGGTTAGCACCAGAACCAAAGCCATTCACACTTCTACGAAGAAGAAACAAAGGAGTACCACCTAACCGATATTCTCTAGAATATGTTCCACGGAATTATAGATATCCTATGAAGATAACCAGAGAATGAGTGACAAACATTGCAAGAGTTTTTCTTACCTCCCTTTTAGCTGAAGATAAGTGTGATAACAAGGCAGCAATCACTATCTCAGAGAATCTTATACAACATGTCAGAACCAAGCAAGTTGAAGTGGACAAATACTTCATCAAGGAGAAGATTGAGGATAGCAGTATTGAACTTCTGTTTGTGAAGTCAGAAGACCAGTTGGCAGACATTCTCACCAAAGTTGTTACAGGCACAACATTTACCCGTGTCCTCAGCAAGATAAGCATTGGTGATCCCACTGCTCACATTGAGGGGGAGTGTTAGAATATTATAATTAGATAAAAAAAACCAGTAGAATATCAGAGATAATCAAGGGAATATCAGAGATAATCAAGGGAATATCAAAGATAATCAATGGAGTATCAGAGAAACAAATCAGTAGAATATCAGAGATAATCAAGGAAATACAAGAGAATATTAGTAGAGTATTAGAGAATATCAAATGTATTTATTTAGAATAATTTCTATATTTAGTTCCTTAGAATTCTATATTAAGTGAGCTATTGTAAACAAAAAAGAAACATTCAAGAAAAACCTTCCTCCATGTTATCATATTCATTGTTCATTTTTTATTATAGTTATCATATCCTTATCTAACATTTCCTAACCCTTGATACCATCGTAAGACTTGGTAGCTAGTGAGTCCTATCGTTTTCTACAGCTTTATGCTTAAGTTTTGCTAATTTCTTTTCATTCATCTTAACGTGTGTTTGGGGTTCTTGTAGTTATCAAACGTTTGTGTCATTTTTGTGGCATGTGAGTTGGGTTTCTTATTTGGAATTCCATTCTTTGTGCATGGTGTGTGACACAGGTGGGGCCATCATATGCCATTTTGTTTCTTCTTCACTGTCCTATTCACTTGCCAATTTTGCATGAAAATTCTGCAAGTAAGGAGGGACCCACCGTGTGGTGTGGAGCTGCGAGAAACGATGACAACAAACAAGTTGCGGACGAGCATAGCGGTTTACAGCTGTGTGTATTATTTTGGGTTTGTAGAGGTAAGCTTTTTGATCTGTGATTGGAAATTTTAGTGAAACATTGTTTTGATTTGAATGTGTGGATGGTTTGACGGGTTTGTTAAGGTGGTTTTGATTTGAATGTATGGTTGTTGTGAGGGTTTGTTGTATGAGTTCTTATATGTTGACAATCTTACGTGTCAACACAACCACCTTACAACTTCATGTGGTGGTTACATGGCAAGTGGATTCTAGTGTGGTAAGTGAGTTCCAGCGTGGCACGGAGGTAAAAATTAGGGTTGGAAGCAGCTGATTTCATCATAGCCGCAGTCGCAGTAGCTTCGCTCATAAGACCACTGCCTCTTCGTTTTACAATCACAGAAGAAGAAGCTTTCCTTGGTTCTTCAACGCATGCAACATCTTCGTTGACAAGAGAAACCACTACCCCTTCGTTTTGCAATCACAGAGGAAGAACCTTTCCTTCGTTCTTCAACGCGCAAAGCCACAAGTACACCTTGGGTCCATTTGTGTGACAGAGGAACCGCGACTAGACATAGCAAGCGCACCACCACTCCGTTTCTGACAGAGCAACCGCGGTTGGACTCCGTTTCTATGACAGAGTTTTGGGATTCCAAGGACACGGGGGCTATGTCATGACCACCATTGCACATACAAAGTGTTTAACCCTGTGCAATTAAGTGTTTAACCCAACACAATTTTCTGACCACACAGCATAACCACCAAATTCGTGGCCCCCTGACCTCAATAGTTGAATCCCTTGCATGTTTTGCACCCTGACATTCAATACAAGTGTGCTTGCTTCACAAGGGACCACCTACCAACGACATCAACCAAGAGACATGGGTGTTGCGCCATGACCACCACTACGCATACAAAGTGTTTAACCTTGTCCATATAAGTGTTTAACTCAGCTCAACTTTTTGACCACCCAACACAACCACCAATTCTCTACTCCCTGACCTCCATACTTGAATTTCTTACATGTTTTGCACATTGGCATTCAATACAAGTGTGCCTTGCATGAATAGAGACCACCTACGAATGACATCAACCAATGGGACAGTGGTCATGCACTATGGCTAGTACTGTTTATCCTTGTCTATATAAGTGTTTAACTCAGCTCAACTTTCTAACCACCAACATAGCCACCAATTCTCTGCCCTTGTCCATGTCACCTCTGGGTTCCATCTCAGCGGTTGGCATAGGGGTGTAATCCACGTGTGGTTGTCAACGTAAATTTTTCCTTGTTGCATATTTGTGGTGGTTAAGCAGAGGTGTGATGTTGGGGTGCCATGTTTTTTTTTTCAATTTCGAAAATCATTTTTTGGAAGAAATTCGGAAAACGTTTTTTGGAAGTATAATTTTTTTTTTTCAAAATTTTAGTTTTTTTTTGGAAAATATTTTTCGAGATGCATTTTTGAAAAACATTTTATGAAATACAAATTTGATTTTTGGAAACATTTTCTGGAATATGTTTTTAGAAAAGATTTTTCGGATGTTAATTTTTCATTCCAAAAAATGTTTTTCGAAAGTCAATTTTAAATTTCGAAAAACATTTTGCACTCCCAAAATTTATTTCAAAAACGTTTTCCGAAAATCATTTTTACATCCCCTAATATTCATTTTGGAATATCAATTCTGGAAGTCAATTTTACACAGCCAAGGATAATTTTGATATTTTATAGATATTATGGGGTGAAGGAAGCAAATAAGGAGGTGCAGGAAACAATTGTTTAGGATGTGTTTGTATAAAAATATGGCCTTATATGTTGGCTCGGTGTTCAATTACATTTTAGAAGGACTAGGCCCATTCAGGTAACCCAGTACTTTTGTTATTTGCCACTCATATTTCATATACACACCCCAATGTTCTTTAAAATTTTGGTTGGCCTAACACTTTTGCTTTTGCCCCATGTTTTTTTATAAATACAAAACCATAATCATTTGGTTTCTTTTATATATAATAATAAGTTTTTCACATTATAATTTTTTTAAATAAATTTTAGATACTTGTGTGACACACATCGTTTCGTATTTATTTTTGCAGACATGATTTCATATTTATTTTTTTAAAAGTAATTAAATATGAGTCTTTGAAAAATAATGTTTCGGTATTTGCTTGAATCATCTTTTACTCAATACCTTTTCCGAATAATTAAAAACATGTTTTTCTCCAAAATAAAATTCATGCAAAGATTCAAGAGTATTGGTGCATAATTACACTATCTTTGATAACTATATGACTATGACTTGTTAAGAGTATTATGAGTAATCGTTCGCACTATCTTATATTCTAATGCAAACTAAAAAGTGCAAAAATAAAAAATCCAATATTGTTTGCAAGACTGTTAACATAGGTGAAAGAGAAAAGTAGTGACCCCATAGTTAGAACAAATCATTGATCCAAAAATTCAAACAAACTATAATGAATTTAAGATGGACCTTTTGGTTATAATGGCTTTGGCTTCTATTGAAGAAAGTAAATATTAGAGACCCACCATGTGTCAAGTTGTTGAAATGCTTCAAAGCTGTGAAAGTAATCATAAGTCACATGCATGTATATACAAAATCATTAAACCAAAAAGTCTTATTGAGTTGGTGATGAACCAATTATGCTCTTGCGCATGTGTGTGTATATATGAGACATTATTATGAATTTTGACATCTCAACTAGGTCGATACCCCAACAACACATGAAAATATTATTAAAGAAAAAAAAAAGAAAAAAAACGGGAGACATTTATGTCATCTACCTTTAATAGTTCAAGAAATGATATGAGCTGAACTAAAAGCTTGACAAAGCTATAAAAAAATATGACTTATATATATATATATATATATATATATATATAATAAATCCAAGTAAAACTACAGAGTTATGCTTCCTAACACTTCAAGAAGAATCAGGTCTCAGAGCTGAACTTATTAATTAAATCATGCAAACAATGTACATCAAATTTGCCTATAGAGAGGTCCTACCAGAAAAGAAAACTTAAAATAATTATATTTTAATTAACTTTTTATTCTTTTATTTAAAGTTTTAATACATAATAGTGGACTAAAATGGATATGTGTAATTATTCTGTAAAAATTCATATTGTTGTAGTGGATATGCGTAATAATAGTAAAAACGAAAAATTATAAAAATATTGTATGAATAATATACTTTATTCTAATTTTTTTACGGTGCTATACTTGATTTTAATTTTGTTTTGTTTTTTTATATAATTCTCTTTTATGTTTTACACTTATTGTTAGATTAAGAGTGAAATAGAGCTAAAAAGAAATAGGAAAAGAAAAATCTACGGTTGATAAGTGGTGTATTTCTTGTTTACCTATTAATTCACTCTTTACTGGAAAATGTTACTTTGACACTCCTCTTTCTCTTACTCCTGTTTGACACACCGACGTGTCAAATGCAATCTCGTGTGGCAGTGAGAGAGAAAATTGCATTTTCTTTGGGTTACATGGATTAGGTTTGTCCTTTTGCAAGGGTGTTTTTTGTCATTTGCATTCTGAAAGTTTAGGACAATTTGAGAGGAAAAACCAGATCTGATCTCTCATTTCACTTACTTCCCTGCGTGCGCTGAAGGAGCAAGAACAGAGAAAAACAAGGCGATTCGAAGGTCTACTGTCGCGTTCGTCGTCCGCCCGTTAATCCATCGTCGCTGTGGTGTTTCCTATTTGTCAATCGAAGCCCGAGCGTTTACTTTGTTGGTATTGACCGTAAACTGAAACCATTTTTGGTGTGAAACATGCTTGCTGTGTGTCGATGTTTTCTTCGTTTAGGGTTTAGGGTTTGTTCATATGATTTGCTTTTGCTTGCTGGTTATGCATGAATGCAAAAAAAATGGTTTCTTCCTGTGTTCTCGGTTGCTGGTGTCGATCTTTGCTTCGTTTAGGGTTTAGGGTTTGTTCATATGATTTTCTTTTGCTTGCTGGTTATGCATGTATGCGAAAAAATGGTTTCTTGTTGTGTTCTGGGTTGCTAGTGTCAATCTTTGCTTCGTTTAGGATTTTGGGTTTGTTCATACGATTTGCTTTTGCTTACTGGTTATGCATGTATGCGAAAAAATGGTTTCTTACTGTGGTTTGGGTTGATGGTTTCCATCTTTCACCCGCCAATGTCCTCCTTCTACCCTGAGAACTGTGTGTTCCAAAATTATACCCAGTGAACCACTTAGGTGACCAGAGCTAACCACTTAGTGTTTTCACCCTGGAGGCCTGTGTGTCTTCCAAAATTATACCCAACGAACCACTTAGCTGAACTGGGCTAACCACTTAGTGTTTCCATCGCTGAGACCTGTGTGTGTTTTTCAAAATTATACACAGTGAACCACTTAGCGGACCAGAGCTAACCACTTAGTGCTTCCACTCTTGAGACGTGTGTGGGTGTTCCAAAATTGTACCCAGCGAACCACTTAGGTGACCTGGGCTAACCACTTAGTCCTTTCACCCTTGGGGCACGTGTGGGTGTTCCTAAATTGTACCTAGCGAACCACTTAGCTGACTAGAGTAACCACTTAGTGCTTCCACCCCTTGGGCATATGTGGGTGTCTCAAAATTGTACCCAGCGAACCAGTTAGGTGACTTGGGATAACCACTTAGTCCTTCCACCCTGGGACACGTGTGGGTGTTCTAAAATTGTGCCTAGTGAACCACTTAGCTGACCAGGGCTAACCACTTAGTGCTTCCACCCCTTGCGCTTGTGTGGGTGTTCCAAAATTGTACCCAGCGAACCACTTAGGTGACCTGGGCTAACCACTTAGTCCTTTCACCCTTGGGGCACGTGTGGGTGTTCCTAAATTGTACCTAGCGAACCACTTAGCTGACCAGAGTAACCACTTAGTGCTTCCACCCCTTGGGCATGTGTGGGTGTTTCAAAATTGTACCCAGCGAACCAGTTAGGTGACTTGGGATAACCACTTAGTCCTTCCACCCTGGGACACGTGTGGGTGTTCTAAAATTGTGCCTAGTGAACCACTTAGCTGACCAGGGCTAACCACTTAGTGCTTCCACCCCTTGCGCTTGTGTGGGTGTTCCAAAATTGTACCTAGCAAACCACTTAGGTGACTTGGGCTAACCACTGAGTCCTTCTACCCCTGGGACACATGTGTGTTCCGAAATTATACACAACGAACCACTTAGCTGACCAGAGCTAACCACTTAGTGCTTCCACCCCTGAGATGTGTGTAGGTGTTCCAAAATTATACACAGCGAACCACTTAGTTGACCAGAGCTAACCACTTAGTCCTTCCATCTCTGAGACGTGTGTAGGTGTTCCAAATTTGTATTCAGCGAACCACTTAGGTGACCTGTCATAACCAGTTAGCCCTTCCACCGCCGGGACGTTTGTGGGTATTCCAAACTTTTACCCAGCGAACCACATAGCTTATCAGAGCTAACCACTTAATGCTTCCACCCTTGAGACGTGTGTGGGTGTTCTAAAATTATACACAACGAACCACTTAGTTGACCAGAGCTAACCACTTAGTCTTTCCACCTCTGGGACGTGTGCGGGTGTTCCAAAATTGTACCCAATGAACCACTTAGGTGACTTGGGCTAACCACTTAGCCCTTCCACTGCTGAGACGTGTGTGGGTGTTCCAAAATTATACCTAGCAAACCACTTATGTGACCTGGCTAACCACTTAGTGCTCCACATGCTACAATTTTTTTTAACTACACGCTACGTATTGACTAATGACATAATTTGTTTCTTGATATGTCTTTTGCAAGCATAAAAATGACAACTGCTCTAAGTTTTGGATCAAAGGTATTTGTCCTAATGTCGATGTTAATTATTTAAAAATTGTGATTAGTTGTATTTTTTTGGCATAAATGATTGTTTTTTTTTTGTTGTATTATGTAGACTTGTGTCCGACATTGTTTTAGGACAACATATCTGGGACTTGCTAATACAATGCTTAAGGAAGACTTAAGGCTTCTGTTGCCAACACTCCTTTTGCATGGTTGATGTACCTTCAAGGCAAAGTCAAATTGAGCACAAAACTACTAACAGAGTTATACACACGCTGGGTTGAGAGGAGGGGAGGTTGTTATTTTTAAAAATAGATCCAACATTTCAGGGAAGAGTTAGTTGACAGATGGGTGACTCATGAGGATAACATTCATCGAACGAATATATTGTCAAAGTTTAATAATTAAGTATATATTATAAACGAAACAATGTTGTTCTTTTCTGGGTCAATGTTCAAATCACATCTCTAATGGTATGACTGAAGTTCATTTAAGTGTGACTTAGTTGGCTTATCATGTTTGTTCATAATGTATTCATTGTCAAATATACTAAGTTTATATCTAGCTTTAATACTTTTATCCAAAAGTTATATCCATCGAACTGCATACATTAACTCAGGCAACCACGTGGACATTGGTGTATTTAATGTCTTAATTCAATTTTCATTACCACTTATTAAGGACGACAAATTTTAAATACAGGTGTCGCAATTGTCAACGTAGCAAACCACTTATATGTATGTAACGAACCACATAGGTAGGGTGGGATGAACTCACACTTGGGCTTTAAATACGGGCGTCGCAACTGTCAACGTAGCAAACCACTTATATGTACGCAGTAAACCACATAGATAAAGTTGGATAAACTGACAATTGGGGCTTTAAATACGGGTGTCGCAACTCTCAATGTAGCAAACCACTTAAATATACGTAGCGAACCACATAGATATGGTGGGATGAACTGACACTTGGGGCTTTAAATACGGATGTCACAACTGTCAACGTAACAAACCACTTAAATTTATGTAGCGAACCACATAGATAGGGTGGGATAAACTAACACTTGGGGCTTTAAATACGGGTGTCACAATTGTCAACGTAACAAACCACTTAAATGTACGTAGCGAACGACATAGATAGGATGGGATGAACTGACATTTGAGGCTTTAAATATGAGTGTCGCAACTCTCAACATAACAAACCACTTAAATATACGTAGCGAACCACATAGATATGGTGGGATGAACTGACACTTGGGGCTTTAAATACGGGTGTCACAACTGTCAACGTAACAAACCACTTAAATTTATGTAGCGAACCACATAGATAGGGTGGGATAAACTGACACTTGGAGCTTTAAATACGGGTGTCACAATTGTCAACGTAACAAACCACTTAAATGTACGTAGCGAACGACATAGATAGGATGGGATGAACTGACATTTGAGGCTTTAAATACGAGTGTCGCAACTGTTAACGTAACAAACTACTTATATGTACGTAACGAACCACATAGATAAAGTTGGATAAACTGACATTTGGGGCTTTAAATACGGGTGTCATAACTGTCAACGTAGCAAACCACTTATATGTACGTAACGAACCACATAGATAAAGTTGGATAAACTGACATTTGGGGCTTTAAATACGGGTGTCACAACTATCAACGTAGCAAACCACTTAAATGTACGTAACGAACCATATAGATAAAGTTGGATAAAATGACACTTGGGGCTTTAAATACGGGTGTCGCAACTGTCAATGTAGCAAACCACTTAAAATATACGTAACGAACCATATAGATAAAGTGGGATAAACTGACACTTGGGGCTTTAAATATGGGTGTCGCAACAGTCTCATTCACATTGGGCAGTAAAAACTCGCTGAACCCTAACAATATGTAAAGTTTACAAAAGTTATCCAAATTATTGTCCTTTCGACATTTTTCAAGCTCATCAAAGATCATCTTCATAGAAACATGTCCAAATAGAAATAACTGCCTAATATGGGAATCATGTGGTTCATACTAAGATCAACCACATATCCCACCTATTCTAAGACCCAAAATTACACAAACATCTAAGGGTGCAAACAAAATCATGTTAGACCTTATCAGAAAACCTCCCCTCCTCTCAATCCACCATGTGCATAACTCTATCAGTAATTTCCTGCTCAATTTGACTTTGCCTTGAAGGTACATCAACCATGCACAAGGAGTGTTGGCAATAGAAGCCTTATGGTCTTCCTTAAGTATTGTATTAGCAAGTCCCATATATGTTGTCCTACAACAATGTTGGAGATAGGTTTACATAACACAAAAAACATATCATTTCTGCCAAAAAAATAAAACTTATCACAATTTTTAAATAATTAACATCGACATTAGGACACATACCTGTGATCCAGAACTTAAAGCAATTGTCATTGTTATGCTTGCAAAATACATGTCAAGAAACAAATTATATCATTAGTCAATATGTAATGTGTAATGAAAAAATAAAAATAATTGCAGCATGTGGAACACTAAATGGTTAGCCTAAGTCACATAAGTGGTTAGCTGAATACAATTTTGAACACTCACACACATCTTAGAGGTGGAAGAAATAAGTGGTTAGCCTAGGTCACCTAAGTAGTTCGCTAGGTACAATTTTGGAACACCCACACATGCCCCAAGGGTGGAAGCACTAAGTGGTTAGCCAAGGTCACCTAAGTGGTTCGCTAGGCACAATTTTGGAACACCCCACACATGCCCCAGGGGTGGAAGCACTAAGTGGTTAGCTCTGGTCAGCTAAGTGGTTCGTTGTGTATAATTTTGGAACACACACGTACCCCAGGGGTGGAAGGACTAAGTGGTTAGCCCAAGTCACCTAAGTGGTTTGCTGGGTACAATTTTGGAACACCTACACATGCCCAAGGGGTAGAAGCACTAAGTGGTTAGCCCTGGTCAGCTAAGTGGTTCGCTAGGCATAATTTTGGAACACCCACATGTGCCCCAGGGGTAGAAGGACTAAGTGGTTAGGCCAGGTCACCTAAGTGGTTCGCTGGGTACAATTTTGGAACACGCACACACGTCTCAGAGGTGGAAGCACTAAGTGGTTAGCTCTGGTCAGCTAACTGGTTCGCTGTGTATAATTTTGAAACATACACAGGTCTCAACGGTGAAAGCACTAAGTGGTTAGCCCAGTTCAGCTAAGTGGTTCGCTGGGTATAATTTTGGAACACACACAGGCTTCCGGGGTGAAAACACTAAGTGGTTAGCTCTGGTCACCTAAGTGGTTCGTTGGGTATAATTTTAGAACACACAGTTCTTAGGGTAGAAGGAGGACATTGGCGGGTGAAAGATGGAAACCAGCAACCCAGAACACAACAAGAAACCATTTTTCGCATACATGCATAACCAAGAAGCAAAAGCAAATCATATGAACAAACCCTAAACGAAGCAAAGATTGACACCAACAACCCAGAACACAGCAAGAAACCATTTTTTCGCATACATGCATAACCAATAAGCAAAAACAAATCATATGAACAAACCCTAAACGAAGCAAAGATCGACAGCAGCAACCCAGAACACAACAAGAAACCATTTTTTTGCATACATGCATAACCAACAAGCAAAAGCAAATCATATGAACAAACCTTAAACCCTAAACGAAGCAAACATCGACACACAGCAAGCATGTTTCACACCAAAAATGGTTTCAGTTTACGGTCAATACCAACAAAGTAAACGCTCGGGCTTCGATTGACAAATAGGAAACACCACAGTGACGGTGGATTGACGGGCGGACGACGAACGCGACGGTGGACCTTCGAATCGCCTTGTTTTTCTCTGTTCTCTCTCCTTCAGCGAACGCGGAGGAATGAGTGAAATGAGAGATCAGATCTGGTTTTCCCTCTCAAATTGCCCTACATTTTCAGAATGCAAATGACAAAAAACATCCTTGCAAAAGGACAAACCTAATCCACGTAAGCCAAAGCAAATACAATTTTCTCTTTCATTGTCACACGAGATTGCATTTGACACGTCGAAGTGTCAAACAGGAGTAAGAGAAAGAGGAGTGTCAAAGTAACATTTTCCCTCTTTAGTTAATCCTCCTTGGACTTTCTTTATTATTCTTTTTGTCCCATTCGTAAGAGATTTTTAAGATTTTTTTTAATAGTTGTTTACAATATTTTTATATTAATTAGAATTTTTGTTTATGAAAATAATAAATAGTAAAATTAATGCCGTAAGAATTTTTTCTCAAAATAAGAATAAATTATAATTATTATTTAAATATAAATAATTGTATTGATAGATTGATTAATTTAAATATAAAAAATAAGGTTGAGATAGTTTCTTGCACTATTTTATCTAAATGTAAAATTAGACTAGACTTTTTTTTCCATTGTAAATTTCAACTCTCTTTATTTTGTTTTCAATAAATTTATTCATTTTTTCATGGATTTAATATGGTTCTCATATTTTTTTATTTTTTTTCAACAATATATTTTATGTCATGACAAATTATTTGTTAATTAGAATTTTATTGTTATAGAGATAATAAATAGCAAAATTAATGTCATAAAAAAAATTCTCTTTCCAATATGAATAGTCATGTTGATAAATTAATTAATTTAATTTTGAAAAATAAGATTGATTTTGTTCAATATTATATTGTTAATTTTTTTGATAAATTTTAACTCTCTTTATATCATTTGTTGTTTGCTTTATGAGTTTATTATATGTTCTTTATTATTTGTTTTTTTTTTTAACAATACATTTTCAAGAGTTGATTGATACATCTTGGTGTAAATTATCTTAAAATTCATAATTAAGATATTTTTAAATATTAAATTGTTATTTTTGAGTAAAGGAGTGATCATATTTAGTGATTAATATGCAATAGTTAGAAAAAAAGGTAATAACTTATACATACTTTGTGTCTTTATATACTTTTACTATAATAATTTATTTTCACAATTTTTTTATATTTTTATTGATATTAGTTTTAAAAGATAAAAAATAATTTCTTTCATGTGCAAGTTCACTTGCTTTTTTAGGTTTGTTGGTCTAATTATACTTATTTATGTATATCTTTTCTATAACAAAGGTTATTAAACAAATCATCCTTATTCATCATCATCTTAAAATTTTACAAACTTTCTTTTTATTTTCTTACTTAAGAATCATTATTTTCGTCCCTATGCAACAATTTTTTTTTTAAATTTACATATAGTAAGGATAATTATTTCTTTAGAAGAAAACCGATTTTTCTTTCTTTACACTTTTCTTTCTAACAAAATCAATAAAGAGAAAAGTCCATTTTTTTCTCATGTTTTTCTCTTAGTTTCTTCCTTTGAAGAACCTAAAAATTTGTGCATTTTTCAATTGTTTTTCTTACTATTCTACTTCTTTCCTTTAAACTTCTTTTTATTCAAATAAAGTATAAATTTCCATATTTATTATTGAATTATGTTAAATAGTTTAGAAACAAAAGAAGTAAATTGAAGGAAAAGTAACAAAACAAATCAATTTTAGTCAATTAAAAACTTTATTGTCAACTTTCTGAAGCAAGAAAAAAAATTCAACTTAATACCAATTCATTTTTTTCTTCAAAAAATGTAGGTAGAATCACAAGTGAACCAGACTTAACAAATCATATTATGCTATTTTATAATTTTCTTAAAAATCTTTTGCTAAATATTTATAGTTGCATCACTTCAATTTCAGTATAAGTGATCAATAAAGGGCTTGGGGTGGTAGAAAAACAATATTTAATTTGATATCCTTTTAACCCTCATGCTTATGAAATCAAAATAGTTTAGAAGCTAAGTCAATGATCTACATTTTAGGCATATTGAAGTATACTTAAAGTTCATCTATTAAAAAAACACACCAAACACATAAACAACTTAGATGGAAAGAAAAGTTGACATTAAATTTTATGTAAACATATGAAATATCGATTCAACAACTATAATAACTAATGATGTTCCACCGCCACCAAAATAATGAGTTACATTATATGTAGAAGCCAATTGAAAATGTACTTATTATAAGAACAATAAAAATATACATATAAACCTTCCAATTATCATTTTAACAAAATTTTGCAATTTGGAGAGCTTTTCGAACACATGGCCAATTCTTGAAGCATTTCAAGTTTCTTTTGACGACTTGAGGAATAACTTAGACCAATTGTTATACTGCGAATTGTCATGGTCTGTAAAGATCTTGAATGTTTCATTATATATTTTGCAAATTGCAGCTCAAATTTCCTTCCTGTATAATTAAAAATAGTACACCTTTTAATTTTTGAAGCAATGCATTGAAGACCAAATTGTGGGCAAATCCAACTTGTGCAAAAATATGGTTCTACAGGCATATGAACCGTAACAATTTCAAGCTTTGGACAATGGTTGAGCATTTCAATGACCAAGTGCCACTCAATATTCAATCCAAGGTGGAGCTCCAAATGAATCAAATTTCTAAACATAGGAAAACTCTCTTTCTTGAGCTGCAATAGTTGTAAACACAATACATTATAATATTGACAAAATTCTATAAAAGAAGAAGAATGCTAAGGAACACACACTTTACAAGACTCATTTTGTTATTCAAAATTTGTGTCAATTCCACAAAATACTACTTTATACCCTGTTCAGCGGATGTCATTCCCAAACTAAAATGTCTCACATGAAACAGAGTGAATGCCATGTGAGTGAGACAGGATATATAGGTAGCATGTTATATTTAGTGGATCTCATCCCCAAATGAATGAGATTTACATTAAAATCAACAAATGAAAGTGTATGACAAAAAAAAGGAAGTTGTTGTATAATATTAACCATTGAGTATTTATTTTCTCATTAAATTTCATATCCTATTGTGATTTATAGACATAAGAATGAATATAAAGCATGTATCATATAATAAATTAGGATTTCTAGAATTTGAAAAAAAAGAGAGTATAAAATTAAGGGTTTTATTTACTTTCCATTCATACCTTAAGGAAGAATCTCAAGTGCTCCACATTAGACACCACTTTTAGAGGAAACTCAAAATCATAATCAAGTTTAAGGTCTGCCTTCACCAATTTGGGCATGCTCTGAAACTCCACACCTTTTATTTTGTTTTTCAAAAATATATGATATGCTCGAAAATCCTCCAAATTGGGACATTCATGAAGAACCTTTGCAAGATATCGAGACTTTGATATAAAAAGGAAATCCAAATGTAGAGTTTTCAGAGTGGGCAAATGGACCTTCACAGAAACATCTATAGATAAGCGATACAACTTGAGAACCACAAGTGTTTTGCAAATCCAAATAATGTGTGGGACCTCAAGTGCACGAGGAATCTCGATGTAGAGTTGCTCAATACCGCTTGAATAACGATTGTTATCCATTTCTTAAAGAGAGGGTAAGGGAATTCATTACCATAACTGCATATGTGAGAGGTAAGGCAGAAGCGTGCAATTGTGAGGGGTTCTTGCAAGTGATGCTTGAAAAGGATTCCAAAAGAAAATTTGAAAAACGAGGAGTAGGATCCGCCCTTTTGGATAAAAGTTTGATCATCAAGGTCAATAATGGGTAAAAAGAGCCACAATGGTTGCCACCTCTTGGAAAGAAGGCTTGTGGAAAAGGAATCATGAGTAGAGAGAAAAGAAAGAATGTGACACAAGATTTCATCAGGGCATGCACTGATCCTATCCTGGGTTTCCATTCAACCATTACTCAGAGGAAGACATACAATGATAATGAGAAGTGTAGAAACAACTTGTTCTTGAATTATTATTTTCCCAGTACATTTATATATACACTAAGGATTTGAGCATTTCCTAATAATTAAAATATAATTTCATTAAAATTGATCATAATAATATAAATTTTTACTTAATGCGACCGAGTTTAATATTATTATGTAACTGGTCTCATTAATTAGTTATAATATAATATTCAATTTCATTAAATGAATTTTAATACTTTATTACTTATGTATTAATATATACGCGTAACTTAATGTATGTATGACTTTTTTTTTAAGTATCCAATTTTTTTCTACAAATTGTGACTTAATTAAGTTTTAAGTACCTTCTAAATTTTAGTAATTTTAATTTAGTTCTTATTAAATATTTTCATACTTTAAAAATATTTTTATTTATTTTTGTTTAAGTATGCTGGACATAATCCATACCCACTAGACGAGAGAAGATTTTCTGTCATGTTACGATTATTATTATTATACTTATTATTACAATTACAATTATTAATTTTATTATTATTATTTTTAAATTATTATTATTATTATATTATTATTATTGTTATTGTTAATATTGTTATTATAATTATTATTAAGATATTATTATTACAATATTATTTTTATAAATATTATGATTATTATTATTACAATAATAATAATATTATTATAGTAAAACTGCTATTATTACTATTTTTATTAATATCTTTATTACAT